>ERZ761609.2877-NODE-2877-length-12009-cov-29.970303_pt1 | contig 12009 bp, 5 predicted proteins | sample MGYA00511163_ERZ761609 | MGnify/ENA primary metagenome ERZ761609 (study PRJEB28899, sample SAMN02445070) | bioreactor sludge metagenome | biome: EBPR sludge | place: Australia: Brisbane, Thorneside Wastewater Treatment Plant | collected 2011-12-16 ... | reverse complement strand
CGCTATTTGCTCGATAATCCTGATTCTGAATTTGCTCAAATCATTGCTCCGCGATCTGTAGAGAATGTTTTTGCGAACGAGGTTAGTTATGTTCTTGAGCAAGCTTCATTGCGGGAGATGACAGTAAAAGGAGACGTGAAAGTTTCCACAGATGGGCAGAAGTTTAAATTTGATGGCAACGGAGACGGGCTTACTCTGGATGGCGCTAATTTAGATTTTGGATCGGGAGATTTTACACTTGAAGCGAAAGTTAGATTTGATGCGCTGGGCTCAACGCAGACGATTGTAGCTGACTATGCTGAGGGTGGTGTCGGATGGATTTGGACGGTAGATACCGCGAATAATCAGGTTTTACTTTACGATTCAGGTTGGAATCCGCTCTATTTTTCCATGCCTCCGCTTCAGGTTGGAGTTTTTTATGAAATGTCGATCGTGCGCAAGGGAAACCAAATTATGTTTTTTCGAGATGGGGTAATGTATGGTGGAGTTCAAACCCCTCGGACCAGTTATGTGGGCAGTGTTAATAAGCCGCTGCAAGTGGGCTACTATGATTCCGTAAGCAGTTATCTTAATGGTTGGATGGACCGCCTGCGCATCACAAAAGGAGTGGGAAGATACGTAGCTAATTACACGGTGTCTGAATCTTATGTTCGTGATTCAAATACGGAGGTGTTGCTTAATTTTACGTCTTCAGAATTTAATCAAAAGCATGAAACGGCTTTGAGCTCTGAAATGCTGGAGAATACTCTGGGTAAGATTGATTTATTTAATTTGACCAAAGATTTGGATCGCGGAAATGTGACGGGCATAAGTGGAATTTATGATCCAAATGAAAAAGAAATTGCGAATGAATATTGGAATCGGCTCAATATAGAGCGCAACAATCAACAAACCGCCAGTGATCATATTCCGGGTCTTCAAAATCAGCTGATTGATATGGATGGAGATGGCGATTTAGACAGAATTTATGCGCTCACAGAAACCCCAGAGTATTGGCTGATTCAGCGATTTGAGAATGGACAGTTTCTTGCTCCAGAAAAGTGGGCAGGCACCAATTTGCTTCCTGCAGGCCTTCATTACAATCAATCCGTGCTTCGTTTTTATGAAGGGCGCCATCCGGTGGTGATTGGAGACTTGGTTGATATTAACGGAGATAACCGCCCTGATCGTTTGATGGTTTCTGTTTATGGAGAGCCCGGATGGTATGTTCAAATTAATAACGGACAGGGTTTTGATGCAGCCGAAATGTGGACAGATACTCATCAGCCCATCAGTCAGTGGAATTATCAGGCAACTTATGCTTTGCGCGTGCGCGATGATGCCGGCCATCCGGCTGTTCAGCCGCTTATTGCCGATCTTATTGACTTAGATGGTGATGGTCTTTTAGATCGCGTTGTGCGTCCTTTAGCCAGCCCCACGCCGGGCGCTAATCCTTACGACCATTGGTTTTTTCAAAAAAATAATGGGCATGGATTTGATGATGCTTTGATTTGGGAAGGCGTTGATTTTTCTTTTGATGCAGAGCCTAAAATCGGCAGCTCTCTTTCATGGAGCACATTTGACGGCAACATGATGGCTGATACGGCTGATGTCATTGATATGAACGGCGATAATCTGCCCGACCGTATTTTGCTGAAGCCGAAAACAGCCGGGCGACCTGATTTGGGATACGCTTGGTATATTCAATTTAATAATGGGCATGGTTTTGACGCTTCGGTTATTTGGGATGACAGCGTACGCAGCTTGCCCGGAGTTTCTAACGCAGGTATTGGTACTGCTATTCGCGCATTTGCTTACGGAAACCATGATCGCAGTTACGGCTCATTTCTAGCGGATGTAACGGGCGATGGGTTGCCTGATCGCATCACGTTAGATTCCTACGGTGCTTCTCCCGCGCCTCGCTGGTGGGTTGAAGAAAATACCGGCGTGACATTCAAGCCTGCCGTTGCTTGGGAGGGCATTGAAGGAACCACAGTTCAGGAAATTTCCCCGACGCAGGATAATGAAAATTTTGTTTCTTATACTCGCCCCGGACATATAGCTAAGACATCCAGCCTTGTGGATATGAATAATGACGGAAAGTTGGACCGTGTCATATTAAAACAGGGCTCCGATCAATGGTCAGTTCAATACGGAACCGGCAGCGGATTTTTGCCGTCCAAGCCCATGGTCATTCAATCCGTTCAGTCCGAAGCCATCACGGATCATTATGATTACGTCCACATTAGTTTGCGCTCCGACGATGCCTCTCTGTCGCAACAGGGTAAAGTTGTTGTGAAGTTGCTTGATGCAAATAATGCGATAGTTCAGACATGGGATATTTCAAAGCCCGGCTCCGGATGGAAAGATCATTATCTTAAGCTGGATGCTTCGAAAGCGAATGGACGCTATCTTTCCATGGAGTGGCAATTTGACACCGGCGTATCTCCGTCTGTGGCGCCGCAAATTCTTGTTGAGGATGTCGGCCTCACCGCATTTCGTCCCGACGCGTCGCTTGAATGGCTCGATTATCTTCTTACCGATGCGGCCTTGGTTGATCAAGTTCACGCCGCCGCAAATGATTCGCTGATTAGCAAGCTTGGCGGATTAGCTGGCGCAGCCGGTGCTTTTGATTGGAAAACCCTACTTTCCGCGGACAAGCTGATTACCTTTAACGCCGAGGGTGCGATTGCAGGTACCGAAAAGCTCAACGGCGAAACCACAACGGTTGTTGAAAGTACAAACGGGTCGACAGTCACCACCACACGCCTGGATGGAACCGTGACCCAAACAACGATTCCTTCAAATGCGGCTTCATCTTCACTAACTCAAACTATTGTGAATGATAATGGAACTCCGAATGATATTACTGACGATTACACCGAGACGGCGACGATTGCTTATGACCGTATTCGAAGCGTCACGCGCGAAAACGAAAATAAACAGCCGCTCCAATATAGCTATGAGTTCGATTCACTTGGCCGTGAAGTTACCGCGATTTATGACCCCGACAGTAAAACAACCGAGAAATACCGCGTCTTTGAAACACCGAACGGAAAAGAAAGTAAGTTGACTGCCCGCATTGATGCGAATGGCGTTGAAACCCGTTTTGAATATGATGAACGCGCGCGCCTTACCGCATCGGTTATTTATTACAAAGGCCGCGAGCGTGAACGGTTTACGCATCTTGAGGCGGGCAACAATCAAAGCAGTGTGCGTCTTGATAACGGAACGGTTGAAACTTACGATTCGCAGGGACGCATTCTTTCGCATACGACCATTGAGGGCTATACATACACTCACGAGTTTGCTCCTCAGCGTGACGCGGTTACAACAACGCAAAGTGAAACCTTTGTGATTTGCGATCCCGCGCAGGATGATTGCTCCGCAATTCCTGTTAATGAAAGAACACTGACTTTTGACATTCCTTACATTGAGCTTGTTCCATGCACGCTCAATTGCGAAGAAATCCACCGCGTTAGCTTAGACAGTTTTACTGATTTGAATGGCAATCGCGCGACTTACGATGGGTCTCAGGTCGCGACTGTCAGCCTTAAAGACGGAACAGTTGTTTTGATTCACTCTTGGGTTGAGTCAGTTGACTCCGAAACATCGGAGCGTTCTTATTTACCCAAAGAGGTGACGGTTATTCATGCCGATGGCTCAGTCACCGAATTTAAAAACGGAAAGCCCTTCTCGGTTGCAACATCCTCCGGCCGCGAGATATCGATTGCGCCGGATCTTGAAGCGTCCACATCCGAGCGCACTGTTTTAATCAATCCCTCGTCCGCGGCTGAGTTTCATCACGCGGAAGCGTTAAAACTATGGAATGACTTGGTGCTTATCCAAGTTAAAAAATTCACTCCGCCGTCTGATCTTCCGGTCGAAACCGAATATACCAAGCAAGGCGTTGTGCTGAATCGCTTGTTCGCCGAAGGTTCGCGCCAAATTTTTGATGCTGAAGGAAAATTGACGGATATTTACGCCGAGAGCGGTGCCGCTTGGGTGCATTACGACTATGACCAAGACGGTAAACTAATCGATATTGATCTTGACGGTTCGCGCCGTGATTTAGATTTACGCGCTTCCGAATTGCGCGCGCAAATGGCGGTTGAAAAGCAAAAAGCTCTTTCACTTGCCGCGGAGCGCGAGCAGGTTCTCAATGAAACGATAGAAGGGGAATACCTCGTTCAGCGCGATCGTTTATTCCGGCTTAAAAGCCAAGTTGAAGCTCAAAGGTCAAAGCTCATTTCCATTCCGGCTCGCGGCAGCGCACGCGGCATGATCGCGGGCGCCATGAATCAAATTCAAGCCGGGCTTGCGCAAATCAACCGCGCGCTTACGCAATTAGCTGAACAGCGCGCGCAGTCACTTGCGGATGTGAGCCAAGCCGCGCGGGATTTAAAAGCTCAGATTGAAGCCGAGGCTAATGCAGGTATGGCAGATATTGCCGTGAAAGAAGCCGAGATTCAGCGCAATATTCTCAAACAAGAAATCTCTCCCGTTGTGTTTGAATGGTACCGCTCAGTTTTGGGCCGCCACCCTTCAGATGTGGAGTATGACGCGGAAGTTGCACAGGCTAACTACGCAACCGGAAGCTTTGATGTTGCGGCACTCAAAGCTCGTTTAGAAGCAAGCCCAGAAAAAGCTGTTCGCCTCGCTGAGGTCAATGCGATTAAAACAGCGGTTCGTAACCAGCTTCAAAGTTATTTAGCCATGACGGCTGAGCAGAAAACAGCTTACCAAAGTTCGTTGGGCCTTGCCGACTATACTGGTTTTATTGTGAACTTGTCCGATGCCGAAGCGCAAAAAATTCTGACATGGCTTGATGGCGGTTCTTTGCATTTTGGACAGTCGGCTTTTATCGCGCTTGAAGCTATGTTGGATGATGCGGATGTTACGCATAATCGGATTGATCTCGCCCGTGACCTGATCATTATGGATATTCTTACAGGTACGATTACCGAGCTTGAAACGGGTGACCTTGTTCTTTCCATGTTTTCGCTCAATCTTTATGCGAAGCGCTTTGGTCTCAATCTTTCTTCGCTCGAATTAAATTGGGATTCCCTCAAGGCGTTGGTCGTTAGTCTTCAGTCTTCAGTCGACGCGCAAAAGCGCGTCATTGCTCATATTGACGGTAATCATTACATCATCATCACGAACATTACCACGCGTGTGGTGGATGGAAAAACAATCGAAGAAGTGCATTACACCGATCCTGGCGCGGGTCCTGAAAGTGATTTAGATCAGCTTGTTTTAAGCAAAGAGGATTTTCTTGAAACTTGGACGGCGAAAAAATTACAAGTGACTGAAAGCGGAGAAAACCGTCTTGAATCATTAGGCTATATTCTCGCGCCGCGCGCACCCCCGGTACCTGTTTCGCCTGTACCTGGTACCGTTTTGAGCTTCCGCACCCTCACCACGCCGGAGCAAATGCAAATCCGTGGTGCGTTTTTCCCCCTGATCATTGCGGTGGTGGCAGCGGTTATTGGGGCAATTATTTCAGCGGTGGCAACGGTGGTGAGTGCGATTATTGCCATTATTGCGGGAGTCATTGCCGCAGTTTCAGCTGCAATAGGTGGTTTGTTCACTTTTGTTGGAACGTTGTTTGGCAGTCAGTTCTTAATCGGTGTTGGTGCCGTGTTTCAGGGGTTTTCGGTTGCTGTCGCTAATTTTGGAGCAGCTCTTATTGCATCAACTCTTCCGACCACAATCGCAAGTTCTTTTGTTTATGGTTTGGGAATTAGTTATGGTTTGCAGGGCGTCGGAAGTATTTTGAATGCAATTGGAGTCAGCCCGAAAATTACCGGAACACTTATTGCGGGTGGTAAGTTAATTGGGGGGCTTGTTCTTACGGCGTCAGGTGCCGGCGCCGGATTAGGCCTTTCGCTCATCGGAAGCGGAACAACAGATCTTTTATCTCTTCACACCAATTTATCTTCCTCCGCAATTAGCATGATTGGGTTGGGCGCGCAGGTTCTTGGAGCTTTTGCGGGTGGTTTTGGCGGACCCGGCGGGTTTAGTTGGGCGGATGGTTTGGCACTTCTTAAAACTTCCATTCCTTCGCTTGCGATGGATTTATCCGCAACGGGAATCGAAATGTTGGGCAGTAGTTTGGGGTGGGACCCACGGTTAACGGGGTTAATTTCAATTCCGGTGAGTGCTGTTGTCGGAGGTGTTGCGCGAGGGTTAACTCAAGGCGATGTTGTGGTTGGATATCGCAATGGAGATATAAATAGTCCAATTTATGTTACTCCTGCGGGTGGGGTAATGGATTATGTGAATTTGGGATTGAATCAATCACTTAAAAGCTCTCTTAGTTACGGGGTAAATCTTGGTTTAGAAGCAGCAGGTGTGAATGGTCAAGCCGGTAGTATGTTGCTCAGCGCATTATCGGGTTTTGCAACTGCCGCAGGCATTGGTGGGACGGCTGGTGGCGTCGTCGGTACCGCTACCGATTGGGCGAAGAATTTGCTTGGAGGCATTGCAGAGACTGCGAAGAAGTTTGGCTCTGCAATTGTTAAGGGAGCGCAAACAGTTATTAGCTTTGGGCAGAAGTTAATTGAAGGTGTGGGCACAGTCACTAAAGCTGGATTTCAAAAAGTTGCTGGATTTTTTTCCGGGTTATTTTCACGCGAAACCTCCGAAAATATTTATAAAGACCAAGCGGGGTTATTAGGTGGAACGGTTACGCAAGACGGAAGCATTTGGACGTACACGGCAGGAGATAGTCGCATTATTTATGATTCATCGACCGGCAATGTCCGCGAAGAATTAATTAGCGGAGGTCGTACTGTTCAATTCGAGGGCTTGGGCGAAGATTCGTCAGGAGGAATCTACTATCAAAAGCTAACTTATGCCCAGGTAACTCAGGGCGGTGGTGTTGTTCGTCAGGAGTATCAATCTGGAGAGCTTCAGAGTTGGACTTTAAACCAAGCTAATGGTCAATCCATCCATGCCACAACGCATAATGGCGCATTAGTTGTCGATCAAAATGGTCGTATTGTGCAGGGTGATGTTAAGGTTTATCAGTCGGTTGATATTCAAATGCCGCGAGATCCACAATTGCCTGATGTAGCTACCCCAATTTCAATTCCATTTCCGGTTGTGATGAATTTTGTTGTGTTTGGTAATCAGGTGATTCAGTCCAATGTGACTATTCAGCCAGTTATTCATGCACCAGAGCCTACAGCTGATATGCTAAATGAAGACTTGTATGCTTTAGTGAGTGGTTTTAACAATGACAAACCTTGGGCTGCGCCAGCTTACTTATTTAATTATGAAAGAGATATGGTTCGTCAAAGTCAAAATCGTGTAGGGATGGAAGATATTGTTCTTGCGCCCGGCTATTACGCTAATTTGTTGTTAAAAGTAGCCCCCTATGTGCTATCAGGTGTATCTGTAATCAATGACATAAAAGATGCTGTTGTCGGTCTTGTCGCCGGGAAAATATTTGATTTTTTCAAAGATATATTTGAGGATCAGGTGGAGTCGACTGTAGAGAATGCGTTAGAAGATGCATTGCAAAAAATTTGGGATTCTAGTGATTTAATCCGAGATGTAATCGACGAAGCAAATCCCGGTCCTGTCGCACAGAGAATTATTCGCAGTTTAGAGAATTACTTTGATTATGTCGGAGATGAGCATCGAGAACGCGATATGATCGCTGTTGGGTATTCCGGTGGATTTGCTCCGTTAATCGAAGTCTTAAGAAATTCACCCTACGATCATGTGAATAATGTGGGTTATAATCCCGTTTCGGTGGTTGCAATTGGCGCAGCAAATAAAATCGCGGAAGCCGCACAACAGGTTGTTGATGCAATGATGGTTGTTGAGAATCAGATTCGTAATTTAAAAGAAAAAATCAGAGACCATGCTGACGCATTAATTGATGCCATTGATCAAATTATGGAAGATGCAGATCGAGCGTTAACTTTGGGTTTTGGTTCGGATTTAATTGGGTTGTTGCGACAATCAATTATATTCGGAGATCACAATACATCGCTTACACATTTGATCGCAATTATTAAAGACTTCGCCTCAAAAATTGCTCCAATTGAATTGCCGGATCTCGCAATTATGGGAGATACAAAATTAATGGTTAATGTTTACGGAACTAAAGATTTGATGCTTGATCTGCCGATCATCGGCGTGACTTTGGGTGGGCATCGTACTGAAATGGCAGGCTTTAGCGCAAGTATTACCGAGCGTGATCACCCTCTTGTTAATATCGAAATTGTCGGAGCTAATCATACTGATTACATGCGGCAAGGTTTCGACTTCAATTTTGATAATGGCCTCTTGGGAGTTGCTGCTGAATATGCGCGTACAGTAGAAGACCGTGCGTGGAACGAACGAGTAGCTAATTTTGTTGCTGATTTAACGCTGAATAGTCATGATGAAACCCAATTAATCGATTTCTTAAGTTTTCCTCCAGATGAACACAGTGTTAGGATTGAAAACCATGGAGATCGGTGGGTGGTTTATCTTCCAGGAAGTGGTTTGCGATGAGGAAATTAGCAATTTTAGTGACTGTCTTGATGCTTGCCATAATTGGAGTCGCAGCTTTTTCTCTTGTTGGCTTTAATAAAGATCGATACAACCCAGAATTACTTGGTCGGAAAAATGCTCTTGAAAAAGAGGGAAGAGCTTTTGAAAAAGATGGAAATCTAAATGCGGCTTTGGCGAAATTTGAACAAGCCATTGAGCTAGATCGGAAGATTTACGGCGGTGCGGCAGGTCGCCCGATGGCTTTTTCTGTTCGTGTATACCAAAAAAAAGAAGACTACGAAACGGCTCTGAAATTGATACAGCAACTGCAAAAATCTCATCCTCAACATGGAGTTTACATTGATTGGGAAAAAGAGCTACTTGCTTTAATGTCTTTTGAGAAAACGCAATCGCCGCAACCTATTCATGATTTTTTAAATTATTATGAAAAAAAAAATGCGGAACAGTTACCCCCGGTTGCATATTACTCAGTTGGATCCAATGCGATAGTTTCAACGGTTTTCCGCCTCTACGACACTATTGGTGATTACGATGCAGGAATTGCATTTGTAAATGAATGTTTAAATTTCTTCAAAAAAGCAGATATTGAAAAAAAGGGCGTGTATGAGCCGGGGCGCGTAGATAACGAATTTCTGAAAATTCGCGAAGCATTCGAGCAAGACAAAGCTGAAGGCAAAAAAGGCTGCGTTGGCAAAAAGCCCGGCGAGCTTTGCCTCGGTCGCGCTACCCAAGCCCTCATCCAATCCGACTATTTCCCGTGGTGAGCTCGGAATATTCCTAAAAGTTCAGTAAATCAACTTATCGAAAGTGAGAGTTATGAAAAAGACAATGAGCGTTTATTTTTTTGTTGGAGCTTTTTTGTTTTCTGGTTGCGCTACAGTCGTTAAGCTGCCAGATGATTTTTCCGGAGTCAATGGTGTGAGCGGTACGGCATCCCAAGTAGCGATTCAGGTTCGAGATTCTCGCGGGACTGAAAAGATAGGGGTGATTGGAGCTTCTCCGATTAAGGTTAAGAAATCCGATATGATCCAAATGGCAGAACGAAGCTTAACAAAAATGTTAAGCGATGAGGGGATCTCGTCTGTTCGGGTTTCCGGAATTGATTTTAATGATCAGTCTAAGGTGTCTAATCAGGCTCGCGCGCATGACGGTCTTGTTTTGTTTGATCTTAATTCAGTGCGCGTTAGTTCGATAGATGTGATTTTAGATCCGCCTGATTATGTTGCTGAAGGCCTACTGATTTTTTATGATAAAAATGGCCAACGTGTTTTTACTTCGAATGTGTCAGGTCAAAAAGATAGCCAAGCTATGATGGCTAAATCGATTGGCAATGCGATCCAGAATGCTATTCTTAACTCATGTACTTCAATTCGGAGTATGAGTGAGTATGATCGCTGGAAAAACTCCGTCAAATCTTAAAGGTTTTTTTGTCAGTTATAAATGACCGTATGAAAGCTGTTGCTTTTTTTTGTGTTTTTATTTGCCTGATTGGCTGTGCTACTTCAGGCACCACAATGTCGAGAAAGACAACGGTTGATATTGAGCGGGGGAGGCCCATTCCCCCTCTTGATGCGGTCGCAAGCGCGCTGGGTGGACTGAATAAATTATTGCTTTGGAACCCGCGATTCGCGAATCACGATGTTTCTTATAAAACAGAAGCTGTGCTTGCCGATTTTATGAATAAGTACGAACTTTACGATGTCAAGGTTCGTATTAATCAGTTTGCACCAATCGATGAACTGAAAAGATTGTTTAAAAACAATCGGGTGGCTTGGCCTTATCGTATTCTTGGTATTCCAACCACTTTAATTTCTTCCGCGACGGGCCGCTTGTTTGCGGGTCTTCTCTCAAGCGATTACTACGATCCGTTTAGCAACACCATTCACATTTTTTCAGATGACCCCTCGATCGCATTGCATGAGGCCGGCCACGCCAAGGATTTTCAAAAACAATCATTTAGAGGAACTTATGCATTTTTGCGTACTTTCCCCGGAGTTAATTTAGCGCAGGAGCTTGTTGCGACACATGAAGCTTTCGATTATTTAGAGCTCCATGGAACGGATGAAGAAAAGATCAGAGCCCCTCGGGTGTTATATCCGGCGTTTGCAACTTATGCGGGAAGTTATTTGCAGGGAATTCCGTTTGGGTGGCTTGGCGCTTTAGCGGGAGGACATTTTTACGGTTGGACACGATCAAGGTACAAAAGAGAAGAGCTTGCAACGCGCCCTAAGGCGGCTGCAAGCTCTTCTTATTCGAGTGATCCGAAGTTAATTACTCTCTCACCATCATAACGCTAACATTGGTTTCATCGAGGCTGTATGCGCCCGGTGCCAATAAGCCGAATAGCGGAATCAAGATTAGAACGCCGCCGATAATATCCAAGATACCGGTAGTGTTAAGCCCCTTGCCGACTGTTTTTTGAGCCGTGATGTAGCCGGCTTTTTTCGCCATAATTTGAACATTTTCATTTCGTTTTACAGCAGCTGTGGCAGTCCCAGAGCCGGCCATATTTCCGTTAATGTAAATTTGAGTGTCCTGTTGGTCGGTTGTTACTGTCATGGTTTGTGTTGACGAGCGAAAGGCCGAACAGCCGGTGAGATTAAAACAAAAAACAAATACAGCGAGAAAAAGTGAAATTGATTTCAAAAACGATTGGCTCATTGAATCCTCCATTAATTGATGGTGTATTCTAAAGCAGGGCGATTGCAAAAACGAGGTTAAATTTTATTTTTTATTAGTGTAATCATGGCTCTTTGGTTTGGGCCATATCATTGGCCGCAACAAGTCGGGGCAATTAAAGAGGACTACTTCCGCGGCAGTTTAGAGAGAAGCTTTCCTTCGATAATGGGGAAAACCCAAAAAAGAATTTTGGCCGAAACGATCCCCACCACGGCACCTGCCAAAACATCTGAGGGAAAGTGCGCTCCGCAAAAAACGCGCGAAACGCCGATCCACGCGGCGAAGAGATAAACCCATAAAACTTTTTTTCCGTAGAATTGATGCAGTGCTGCGGCAAGGGCAAATACCGCGGTTGTGTGGCCTGAGGGAAATGATTCGGCTGTATCCATGGCGAACAAATAAGTTACATTCACAAGCCCCTGATCAATGGCTTGGTAGAAAAAAGACCAGGGACGAGGGCGGTCAACAAAGTCTTTTAAGAGTGAATTGACGATGCCGGCGATGATGACGCACAAAGCTATTTTTGTGAAACGAGGCAGGATGTTTTTTGAATCCCAAATGAGAAGCAAAAGAAAAACGATGGGAAGAAAAAAATACGCTTCGCCCAGGTGAGTCGGCCAGCCCAGAAGATAATCAAACCACGTGCCCGCGTGGCGGTTAAGGTCGAGAAAAAGGCGTGTATCCCAATAAAAGGAAGAGTTCATGTTGGGCCGCCTTTGGCCGCAACTTCCGCGAAGCCTTTTTGCTCAACTTTTTTAATATCCCATTTATTTAGCGCCCAAGTCACCCAGTGCTTCAAACCCGTGGCGTCGGGCTCACGATTGAAGTATTTGCGGTAGA
>ERZ761609.2876-NODE-2876-length-12011-cov-8.975995_pt1 | contig 12011 bp, 12 predicted proteins | sample MGYA00511163_ERZ761609 | MGnify/ENA primary metagenome ERZ761609 (study PRJEB28899, sample SAMN02445070) | bioreactor sludge metagenome | biome: EBPR sludge | place: Australia: Brisbane, Thorneside Wastewater Treatment Plant | collected 2011-12-16 ... | reverse complement strand
GCGCCCCGCGCGGGCGCCTGAGCGATGGCGCGCGAACAAGACCTGAATGCACGACGGCCCGGATGGCGACATCCGGGCCGCTCGCGTTTCGAGGATGCCGGAGCAGGTGGCGGGATCAGCGGCGGCCGCGTGCGATAAGGCCGAGATCGGCGTGGCGGTTCACGTCCTTGTAGAGCAGGTAGCGGAACCGGCCAGGGCCGCCCGCGTAGCAGGCCTGCGGGCAGAAGGCGCGGAGCCACATGAAGTCGCCGGCCTCGACCTCGACCCAGTCGCGGTTCAACTTATAGACCGCCTTGCCTTCGAGCACGTAGAGGCCGTGCTCCATGACGTGCGTTTCCTCGAACGGGATGCTGCCGCCCGGCTGGAACGTGACGATGGTGACGTGCATGTCGTGGCGCATGTCGGCCGAGTCGACGAAGCGCGTCGTGGCCCAGGTGCCGTTTGTGCCCGGCATCGGTGATGGGGTGATGCTCTTCTCGTTGGTGATCAACGGAGGTGGCACGTCGATGCCGGCGACGGGTTCATACAGCTTCCGGATCCAGTGGAAGCGCGCGGCGGCAGCGCTGCGATTGGCGAGCGTCCAACCACTCGACGGCGGCAGATAGGCAAAGCCACCCGGTTCGAGCGTGTGTGTCTTGCCGGCGATCGTCAGCTCGATCGCGCCATCCGTGACAAAGATGGCCCCTTCCGCGCGCGGATCGGGTTCCGGACGGTCGCTGCCGCCTGCCGGCGCGACTTCCATGACGTATTGCGAGAACGTTTCGGCGAAGCCCGAGAGCGGGCGCGCAATGATCCAGCATCGGGTGCCGTTCCAATGCGGCAGCTGGCTCGCGACGATGTCCTGCATCGTACCCTTCGGCAGCACCGCATAGGCTTCGGTGAAGACGGCGCGACCGGTCATGAGCTGGGTCTGCGGCGGATGGCCGCCAGCGAGGGCGAAGTAGTTCGTTTGGCTCATGGTCGTTGTTTTCCGGTTCAGACGTCGATGTGCAGCGGCTGATCGAGCCAGACTTCTTCGAGGTTGTCGCCGGGGCCGGCGCGATCGACGACGATGAAGCGTTCGGCGTCGGAAAAAACCAGCAGCGGATGATGCCAGACGTTCACGGCATAGTTCACGCCCTGCCGGCCAGTGGCGCGGAATGCGCGATACGATCGCGCGTCGCGCGGATCGCGGCAGACGAGGACGAGCCAATCGGTATCCTGGAGCGGATAGAAAAGCTGCGAGCCGAGCGGGTGGCGCTCCATGAGCTTCACCGCTATCGGGCGCGGTCTCGCCTTCGCCTGGAAGAGCGAAACATTGACAGTGCCCTGCCCGGCCGCGACGTCGATACGGGCGAGACCGTTCACGCGTTCGGCGAAGCCCTGATTGATGCCGATCGGTGTAGCGCCGTCGACCTCGACGACATCTCCGAACGGCTCGAATGCGGCCTTGGTCAACGGCTTGACGGGGATCACTCGCTATGTCCTCTCAGCGTGTCGTCACGAGCCACTGCGCAAGCGCATGGCGCTCCTCGCGGGTCATCTGGGTGACATTGTTCGGCGGCATCGAGACGGTCATCACGGAATGGAGGCGGATCGCATCGCGGTGGCGGTGGATCTGTTCATGGGTCTCGAGCACGATGCCCTTCGGCGGCGCTGCAATGCCGGTATAGACCGGCTCGGCGGCGTGACACATCGAACAGCGCGACGAGATGATGTCATCGACCGCCTTGGGCACGGTCACGGCCGAGGCGACCTTGACCGGCTTCAGTGACTTCATGCCGAGGGTCTGGCGGCCGGCCGGATTCGACAGCATCGACAGCCAGACGCACAGCGCGATGCAGACGGCGGCCACGATCCAGGTCCACCACTTGTCGCCGCGGCCGGCGTGACGCTCGTTGTAGAAGTGGCGGACGATCGCGCCGGCCACCAGCACGAGACCGACCATGATCCACGCGTACGGCGAGGTGAATGTCAGCGGGTAGTGTCCGGAGATCATCAGGAACAGGACCGGCAGCGTCAGATAGTTGTTGTGCGACGAGCGCGTCTTGGCCTGCTTGCCGAGTTCGGGATCGGGCGCTTTGCCCTTCATCAGCGAGGCGATCACCTTGCGCTGGTTCGGGATGATGTTCATGGCGACGTTGCCGGTCATCATCGTGGCCATCAGTGCGCCGGTATGGATGAGCGCGCCGCGACCGGAGAAGACCTGCTGGAAAAACCAGGCCATCGCCATGATGAAGGCGAAACCGACGGCGGCCAGTGCCACCTCGTTCTTGGCCAGAGGCGATTTGACGAGCTGGTCGTAGACGACCCAGCCGAGGACGAGCGAGCCGATGCCGATGGCGGCGGCGACGGGCGTCGACAGCTGCCGGACCGCGGGATCGATCAGATAGAGCTCGGCGCCGAGATAGTAGACCCAGATCAGCAGGAAGAAGCCGGTGATCCAGGTCGAGTAGGATTGCCACTTGTGCCAGATGAGTTCATCCGGGAGTTTTTCCGGAGCAACCAGGTACTTGCGGACCTGATAGAAGCCGCCGCCGTGCACCTCCCAGGTCTCACCGCCCTTCTCGATCTCGGGGATCTTCTTCAGGGACGCGTCGAGGTGCATGAAGTAGAACGACGACCCGATCCAGGCGATGCCGGTAATGATGTGGGCCCAGCGCAGCAGCAGATTGCCCCATTCCAACACTATCGCATCCATGGATCGCCCCTCGCGCTTCGCCGAAATCACCGGATGGATCATGCCGCGACGACGCGTGCGTCGTCCATGCATGGAATTGTAGCGCTGTGGACGAATTGCGAAAATGATGCAAAATTGCCGGGTCTTTCAAATCTGGCGCGAAAGTCATCATGCTCGACAACATCCGGGTGCTGGTGCGTGCGGTCGAACTCGGCAGCTTTTCGGCCGCCGGACGGAGCATGCGGCTGTCGGCGGCCGTCGTCAGCCATCGCATCCGGTCGCTCGAAAAGCATCTGGGGTGCCGGCTCTTCAACCGGACCACACGCAAGATGCATCTCACCGACCAGGGCCGCGTGTTCTACGAAAACAGCCTCGAAGTGCTTAGGGCGCTCGAGAAGGCGGAGGCGAGCGTCGCCGACAAGGGCGCGAGCCCGCGCGGCATGATCAAGGTGACGGCGCCATTGGGGTTCGGGCGCCGCGTCGTCGCTCCCGTCGTGCCGAGGTTCCAGAAGACGCACCCGGAGGTCGACGTCGTGCTCCGGCTGTCGGAGCACCTGATCGACCTTCTGAGCGAGGCGGTCGACGTGGCCGTACGGATGGCGGTGCTGACGGACAGCTCTCTCGTCGCACGCAAGATCGCCGACATCGACCGCGTGCTGGTCGCGTCACCGCAGTATCTTGCGAAAAAGGGGCGACCCCGAACGCTTTCCGACCTCGAGAGCCACAGCTGCCTGCTGCTGCGCTATCCGGGCTCGCAGCAGGTCAAATGGCCGCTGAAAAAGGGCAGTACCTTCGCCCCGATTGCAGTTTCGGGCCACATGGATACGGACGATGGCGAGACGCTAGAGGCGTGGGCGCTCGACGGGCACGGGATCGTGCTGAAGCCGATCTTCGAGGTGGCAGATCATCTGAAGTCCGGTGCCTTCGAAGTCGTGCTGCCGGAGCATCCGCCGATGCCGGTCACACTCGCGATCCTGCATGCCTACCAGAGGATGGAGCCGCCGAAAGTCAGGGCCTTCGCCGATCTCCTCGTCGAGGAGGCGCGCAGCCACATCGGCAAAAAACTCACCGGGCTTTCCCAGAGTGTCGGGAAAGCCCGGCGCGGCAAGTCTTGACCTGACGTGTTACTCGCTGCCGTGCGTGGTTCGTGCTGCTGCTGCGGCGGCTTCCTCGCGGCTCTGGAGGCCGTTGAAGAAGAGGTTCAACGCGACCGACACAATCGCCGTCAGGATGATACCGGAATGCAGTATCGGCCCCAACGACGGCACGAGCGCCGTCAACTTGTTGAAGAATGTCGGCGCGACGAGCGGTATGAGGCCAAAGCCGACCGAAAGCGCGACGATGAACAGGTTGTTGCGATTGGTCTTGTAGTCGACATCGGCGAGGATACGGATGCCGGTGGCTGCGACCATGCCGAACATGACGATGCCGGCGCCACCGAGGACATAGAGCGGGATGCTTTCCGCGAGCGCGCCGAGCTTCGGGATCAGACCCATCACGACCATGATCACGCCACCCATGACCGTCACCCAGCGCGACCGCACACCCGTCACGCCGACAAGGCCGACGTTCTGGGAGAACGACGTGTAGGGGAACGTGTTCATGATACCGCCGATCGTCGTGCCGACGCCGTCGGCCATGAGCCCGCGCGTCATGTCACGCTGGCCGATCTTCTTTCCGGTCATGTCGGATAGGGCGAGGAACATGCCGGCGCTTTCGATCAACACGACGATCATCACGATGCACATGGTGATGATGTGCTTCAGGTCGAAGATGGGCATGCCGAACTGGAAGGGATAAATGAGCGCGAACATCGGCGCTTCATGCACCTTGTTCAGCGACATCGTTCCCCAAACGAAATAGCAGAGCAGGCAGCCGACGACGATGCCCATGAGGACGGCGATGTTGCCGAAGAAGCCCTTCACGAAGCGGGTGATCAGAAGAATGATCGCCATGACGAGGGCCGCGACGCCGATATTGAAGACGTCGCCGTAGCCGGGCAGCGTCGGCACAGCCGCACCGGCGGCCCAGTTGACGCCGACACGCATGAGCGAGATGCCGATCATGAGGATGATCGAGCCCGTCACGATCGGCGGGAACAGCGGCAGCAGGAAGCTCAACAGTGGCGCGACCATGATCGCGAAGATGCCGGCTGCGATGGCGGAGCCGAAGATGGTCAGCAGCCGTTGCGTGCCATTGGCGGCATCGATGGCCGCCTGCGTAGCGCCCGGCGGCACAACTCCGACGATCGAGGGATCATTGGCGATGGCAAGCATGGGGCCGACGGCGGCGAACGTGACGCCCATCATGACAGGCAGCCGGATGCCGACCGGGCCCAGGCCCAGCGACTGGATGATGGTGACGATACCGCAGGCGAGGAGATCGGCGTTGATCAGAAGTGCTACGGTCTCAGGCGGAAGTTTGAGCGCGCGGCCGATGATGAGCGGGACGGCGATGGCGCCGGCGTACATGACCAGGACGTGCTGCAGGCCAAGAGCGAACAGCTTCGGCGGTGCGATCATTTCATCGACGGGATGCGTGCCGGCGTGCGTGGCGGCGCCGATCGACGCCGCCTGATGGGCGGTTGCCATGGTATTCTCCCTCGTTGCATTTCCCCCGCGCGACCCGAACTCTCCGGTCCGGCCCCTTGGTGTGCCGCGCCCTGCTTGCCTCATAATCAGGCAGATGGACGCTACGCCCGGCCGCGCTCTATTGTCTTGGCGCGAAAGATGCGAATATCTTCAAAGCTGTTTTGAAAGCATTCGCGAGCCAGACGCTTTACGCTGAGGGCGACTACGACGGTTCCGCAGAACAGGGACGACACCCATGGGACGACTTTCGACGCATGTACTCGACACGGTCGCAGGCCGACCGGCCGCCGGCGTGGAGATATCCCTGCATCGGCTCGACACATCCGGCCAATGGGTCCTCGTCAAGCAGACGCGCACCAACAGTGACGGGCGCACCGACGAACCGATCCTCACCGGCGATGCGTTCAAGACCGGCACGTACATGCTGACGTTCGAGATCGGCGCCTATTTCGCGGCGAGCGGAGCGAAGGCTGCCAACCCGCCATTTCTCGACTCCGTACCGCTGCGGTTCACCATCGCCGAGCCGGACGGGCATTATCACGTCCCGCTGCTCGCCTCGCCGTGGAGCTATTCGACCTATCGCGGCAGCTAGGCCCGCGCGGCGGGGGTGGTCGGCATAATTGTCATACAAGTTCGGAGCGGGTTATGGTTCTGTCGCGACGGCGCGGCGGCGGATGGGCCGGCGCGTGTGTGACACTCCAAGGGACCAGACATGGCTGAGCGCAAGAAGACCCCGGAAACGCTGAGATCGGCACGCTGGTTCCTGCCGGACGATCTGAGGTCGTTCGGACACCGCTCGCGCATGAACCAGATCGGGTACGATGCCTCGGAATTCCAGGGCAAGCCGGTTATTGGCATCATCAATACCTGGTCCGATTTCGCGCAGTGTCACGCCCACTTCAAGCATCGTGTCGACGACGTGAAGCGCGGCGTGCTGATGGCGGGCGGCTTCCCGGTCGAGCTGCCGGCGATCTCCCTTTCAGAGTCGACCGTCAAACCGACGACGATGCTCTACCGGAACTTCCTCGCCATGGAGACGGAGGAACTGATCCGCTCGCAGCCGGTCGATGGCGTCGTTCTTATGGGCGGTTGCGACAAGACCACACCGGGCCTGATCCTCGGCGCGACGAGCGCAGGCGTTCCCGCCATCTTCGTTCCCGCGGGCCCACAGTTGCGCGGCAACTGGCATGGCAAGGTTCTGGGATCGGGTTCGGACGCGTGGAAGTACTGGGACGAGCGTCGCGCCGGAAACATATCGGAGACCGACTGGAACGAGATGCAGATGGGGCTCAACCGCTCCTACGGCGTGTGCATGACCATGGGTACGGCGTCGACAATGACAGGGCTCGCGGACGTGCTCGGCATGTCGCTGCCTGGTGCGTCGTCGATCCCGGCGCCGGATGCCAGCCACGTCAGGATGTGCTCGGCGGCAGGGCGGCGCATCGTCGACATGGTGTGGGACGACAACACGCCGACGACGATCATGACCAAGGGAGCGTTCCAGAATGCGATCCGCGTGGCGATGGCGATGGGCTGCTCGACGAATGCTGTCGTGCATATCCTCGCCATGGGACGGCGCGCGGGTCACGCGATCGGGCTCGAGGATTTCGATGCGGCGAGCCGGATCGTTCCGGTCATCGCGAACATCCGGCCGTCCGGCGACAAGTACCTGATGGAGGACTTCTACTACGCGGGCGGTCTGCTCGGGCTTATGTCGCGGATGACCAAGTTTCTCGATCTCACACAGGTCAACGCAGGCGGCGAGACGTGGGCGGAGAGCCTGAAGGACGCGAAGGTCTGGAATGACGACGTGATCCGGCCACTCGACAATCCGATCTATAAATCGGGCGCGCTCGCGCTGCTCAAGGGCAATCTCGCGCCGGATGGCTGCGTCATCAAGCCGAGTGCGTGCGAGCAGCGCTTTCTCAAGCACACCGGTCCAGCACTGGTGTTCGATACCTACGAAGAGCTCAAGAAAAACATCAACCGCGAGGATCTCGACGTCACGGCGGATACGATCCTCGTACTCCGGAACGCGGGGCCGCAGGGTGGTCCGGGTATGCCGGAGTGGGGGATGCTGCCGATCCCGACGAAGCTCGTGAAGCAGGGAGTGCGCGACATGATCCGCATTTCCGACGCGCGCATGAGCGGCACGAGCTACGGCGCGTGCATCCTGCACGTTGCGCCGGAAAGCTACATCGGCGGGCCGCTCGCGCTCGTGAAGACCGGCGATACCATTTCGATCGACGTGGAGGCACGTTCGATAACACTCAATGTATCCGACACGGAAATGGCGGCGCGGCGCGCGGCGCTCAAACCACCGGCACCGCGCTATGAACGCGGTTACGGCTGGATGTTCTCGCGTCACATCAAGCAGGCGCACGAAGGCTGCGATTTTGATTTCCTCGAGACGTCGTTTGGCAAGCCGGTGGACGAGCCGTCAATCTACTAACTCAAGCAGGACAAATTGCGATGCCTCTCTCACCCACCACACGCGACAAGCTGAAGACCGTTTCGACGGCGACGATCGCGACGGCGCTTTTCAAGCGCGGATTTCGCAACCAGATGATCCAGGGCGCGCAGCCGCTGCGCTCGGGCAAGCCGACTATGGTCGGGGAGGCATTCACTCTGCGCTACATGCCGGCGCGCGAGGATCGCAACCCGGTGTCGGTGTTCCAGAACCGCGCGCATCCGCAGCGCAAGGCCGTCGAGGAATGCCCGCCGGGTGCAGTGTTCGTCATCGACAGCCGCAAGGACCCGCGTGCGGCTTCGGCCGGTTCGATCCTCGTCACGCGCCTTCAGGTGCGAGGCGTCGCGGGCATCGTGACAGATGGCGGATTCCGAGATGCGGCCGAGATCGGCGCGCTCGACATCCCGTCGTTTCACGTGCGACCGTCCGCGCCGACAAACCTGACGGTGCACGAGGCCATCGACATAAATGTGCCGATTGGCTGCGGCGACGCGCCGGTTTTCCCCGGTGACGTGGTCGTCGGCGACGACGATGGCTGTATCGTCATCCCGGCGGGGATCGCCGACGAGATCGCAACGGAGGCGGTCGAGATGACGGCGTTCGAGGATTTCGTGACCGAGAAGGTCAGAGAGGGCCGCTCGATCCTCGGGCTCTATCCGGCGACGGACCCGCAGACGAGTGTGGACTTCGCAGCGTGGCGGAAAGCGAAGGGGCGGTAAATCGTCAGCCCGTGCGCATCGCAGCGTGTAACGGTGCGATGCAGACACGGGACCGCAATGATCTGCGCGAGGTCCCGGATCAGCGGTGCACCACTGAAACGTGCTGCACCGCATCCGGGATGACACCGTTCCTACTGCCGGCTCAGGTTCATCGTCGCGCGGTTCATGGGTATGCCCTGCGTCGTGATCGTTATCGTGAGGGACGATCGCGAGATCGAAACCGCCATCGCTCCGGTCAGACCGCCGCCCGTAATCGACAGGTTTACGTTCGACGAACTCGCTGAACCGCTCGCGGTGCCTGCGGCATTGAACGTACGCTCCTCCCACTGACCGGACGCGCGGCCGCCGTCGATCTTCAGCTGACTGCGGATGTGGATCGGGTTCTTTTCACTCCTGCACTGGATCGCCATACGCACCTCGCTGCCGCCGCCGGTGTTGTAGGCATTGCAGCGGATCGCCTCGGACGAGCCGTCCGTGTAGGAAATCCGTCCGGACCCCGACCAGTTGCCGAGCAGGTTGCTGACAGCGGATTGCGCCATGGCCGAACCCGCCTGTGACAGTGCCAATAAGAGCGCGGTCGCCGCGACAGCGCCGATTTTCCTTGCAGCATGAAACATCATCTTACCCTCCACGAATTTCAATTCCCGCTCACAAGCCGGCCAAAGTCCATGTGACAATTTCGGTCGCGACCTTCGTGAACGCCGCATTCAACGCCCGGGTTGCATCCGGCGCGGCAAGTGAGGCCAGTGGCGCGGAGGCCTTGAAGACCTTGCTGCCTGCAACCTTGCCCTCGGACGAAACGAGGCGAACGGCGAGTTCGACATCGGCGGTTCCGCCGGGATCGGCGGAGACGCTGAACGCCCTGATCTCGACCGACATCTGATATTCGGGCCGGACGGCATCCGGCGCACGTCCGAGGACGCCGGAATAGCCGGCATTCTCGAAGCTCTGGACGAGGCGCGACTGCACGACCTTCGGCAGGAGATCGGGCCACTGGGCATTGTCGATCACAGGCTTCACACTCGTCTCGCCGCGAATGACGATGCGGTCGGTGTCGAGCATGCTGAGCGTGGTGGCCTCGGAGATCTGGAGCTGGACGGCCGGCTGACGGTTGAGCGGGGGGAAGCCGGTTGCAGATGCGAGGTCGTAGATCTTGTTCGGAACCTTGTTGCCGCCGCCGGTGAACCTTTCGAGACCGGATACGAGACCGTCGATCTTGTCAGAGTTGCGGGCGAGGGCCTGGGCAAACTTGTCGGCGTTGGCGATGAGGCTCTTGAAGGGCTCGGCGTTGTCGGTGACGACCTTGTCGATCGAGCGGATGGCGTCGCGGGCGGCCTGCGTCATGCCCTGGCCTGCATTCGGTTCGGCATTGAGAACCGGACGCTCTCCCTTGGCGGTGGCGAGTAGCGGAAGCGTCGGGGTGCCGCCGGCGAGCGATACGACGGGGGCTCCGGTCAGGCCCTGGAAATCGATGCCGACCTTGGTGTCGGCGCGCACGGGCGTATCGCTGCGGACAGCGATCTCGACCATAACTTCGGAGGGCCGCGCGGGATCGAGGCGCAGTGCCGTCACCTCGCCGGCACGAATGCCATTGAAGAGGACGGGCGCGCCCTTGAGGAGTCCGGAGACGGGGCTGTCGTAACGCAACTGGTAGGTCGTGCGGGCACCGAGGCCGCCGCCGGCATTCAGCCAGTAGACGAATGCGAAACCGAGCGCGATGACGCCAAGCGCGAACGAGCCGATCAGAGTGTAGCGAGCTTCGGTTTCCATATGTGCTCTCACGGCATTGGCGTTGCGATGCGGTGTTCGCGCTCGATGGCACGGCGACCGCGGAAATAGGATCGTACCCACGGATGGTTCGAGGCGAGCATGTCGGACATCGGACCGTGCGCGACGATGCGGCCGCCGGAAACGACGGCGATGCGGTCGCAGACGGTGTGCAGGCTGTCGAGGTCGTGGGTGACCATGAAGACAGTGAGGCCAAGCGTGCGCTGGAGCGTGCGCAGCAGCGCGTCGAACTCTCCGGCAGAGATCGGATCGAGACCGGACGTGGGCTCGTCGAGGAAGACGATATCGGGATCGAGGGCGAGGGCACGCGCGAGTGCCACGCGCTTCGTCATGCCGCCGGAAAGCTCCGACGGCATGCGGGTCGCGACAGCCGGCTCGAGGCCGACCATCTGCAGCTTGGCGAGTGCGATGGAACGACGGAACCCGTCCGGCAGGTCGAGGTGTTCGCGCATCGGAAACTCGATATTCTGCTGCACGTTCAGCGACGAGAACAGCGCGCCATGCTGGAACAGGATGCCCCATCGGCGCTCGATGCCGCGACGCTCGTCCTCGGCGATGCGCGACAGGTCTTGCCCGAAAACCTCGATCGTGCCGGCCCTCTTCGGGATGAGGCCGATGATGGTGCGCATGAGAACGGACTTGCCGGAGCCGGAGCCGCCGACGAGACCGAGAATCTCGCCCCGATCGACATCGAGGGACAGGCCGTCGAGCACCTTGTGGCTGCCGAAGGCAACCTCCACGTCGCGCACACTGATGATGGTTTCGGACCCCGGCGTCGTCATGGCTACAGTCCGATGGAAGCGAAATAGACGGCGAAGATGCCGTCGAGCACGATGACGAGGAAGATCGCCTTGACAACGGACGCGGTGGTACGGAGACCGAGCGACTCCGCACTGCCCTTGACGCGGAGGCCTTCGGCGCAGGCGACAATGCCGATGACGAGCGCCATGAAGGGCGCCTTCAACATGCCGACCTTGAGATGATCCATCGACAGCGCCTCGCGCAGGCGCGCCATGTAGATCTCAGGGCTCATCCCGCCGTAAAGGGACGCGACGAGGCCGCCACCATACAGGGCTGCGAGAATGCCGAGCAGCGTAAGCGCGGGCAGGGCTATGACGAGCGCGAGGACGCGCGGCAGGATCAGCACCGAGACGGGATCGAGACCCATGGTACGGATCGCGTCGATCTCCTCGCGCATCTTCATCGAACCGAGTTCGGCGGTATAGGAACTGCCGGAGCGGCCGGCGACCATGATGGCGACGAGCAGCACGCCGATCTCGCGCACGACGAGGATGCCGACCATGTCGACGACATACTGGTCGGCGCCGAACTTGCGGAAGTGAAAGAAGCCCTGCTGCGCGATGATGCAGCCGATCAGGAACGTGATCAGTGCGATGATCGGGACGGCCTGCCAAGCGACGCGGTCAAGCTGATGGACGAGCGAGGTCAACCGAAACGAGCGCGGATCTCGCGCGACACCGACCAGTGCGCGCCCGACGCGGCCGAGCATGTCGACGAGGCCGGTGACCTCGCGGCCCATCTCCACGGTCGAACGGCCTACGCCAGCGAGGCTCGCCGGGACGTCGAACCGGCTCCGGGGTTTGTCAGGGGGTACGACGGCGGTGCGGCCGACGGCGTCGTAGAGACCGCGGTAGTCATCGGCGAGGCCTGTCACCTCGGCGGCCCGTCCGTCGGCAGCGCCGTGCTGGCGGAGGCGATGCAGGAGGACGGCGCAAGGTGCAGGAGCAGGTCTTTGCTGCGGCCGACAAACAGATCACCGCGTG
>ERZ761609.2874-NODE-2874-length-12025-cov-57.562740_pt1:0-7500 | contig 12025 bp, 9 predicted proteins | sample MGYA00511163_ERZ761609 | MGnify/ENA primary metagenome ERZ761609 (study PRJEB28899, sample SAMN02445070) | bioreactor sludge metagenome | biome: EBPR sludge | place: Australia: Brisbane, Thorneside Wastewater Treatment Plant | collected 2011-12-16 ... | reverse complement strand
TAGCAGCGGATACCCCGCAGCCGGGCTGCATTGAGGGTGGGGCGAGGAGTAGAAGCGGATAGCCCGACCCCGGCAGGTAAGCCGGGGGCACGCCCAAAAAGTTTTATTTTTTTAACCTTTTAAAAATAGGAACTGTACTACAAGGTTCGCCAAACATGATACTGGACGCAATGGGTTGCAGCCTACTGGTAACATCTACGTAGGTAGCGATAGGTACTTTTACTTTGCTGCACCCTTTAATTACTACTTTGGCATTTTCGTATTTGCTCCAATCGATGGCGTCCAGATTGGATTTAAAAAGTTGTGTTTCCAATTCTTCCAGGCTTCCAAACAAAATCGTTTTTGCAAAAGGTTTTAGTGCTACCGACAGCAACATGTAAGCCCAGGTGGGAACGATTGCATCGGCAGAACATTGAATGGCTACGTGCTTTCCTTCGAAGCTGGACCACTGGTTGGTTTTGATAAATTCTCTAAAGTCTTTTTCGCGCAAAACCATACCTTGAAATAGCTGGTCTTTAATATCCAGGCTGATTCGTTCGCCTGCGACATAAAACTCTTCCAAGTCGATGGTCTGCAAGGGACTTCGCGCTACTTTATTTATTATTTCTTCACTCATAATTCGCTGCTCCTATCCAACATCAAAAAGCTGATTTTGGTTTTTTGATGAGGAAATCTTTTAAATAGAAGGGCTCGAAGTTGGCCAGGTCTTCGAATTGTTGTGTCTGAAATTTTTTGAAGGCCAACTCTCCTATTTGTTCAGCAGAGGGGGTGATATCTGAAAGGAAAATAGCATTGGCGTTTGTGATTACTTCTTTGCACTTAGCGGCTCCGTTGCCAAAGAAGACCACTTTATTTTTTGAAAGTACTTCTTCAAAACTTGTTTCATCCATCACCTTTGCCTGAGTGGGTTCCAACACATCACCTTTGTTGTTTGCCAGTAAGCAATAAACCTCCATACGCCTGGCGTCCAACATAGGACACAAAATTATTTCATCCGAAAACTGAGTGGCTATTTTCTGAACCATGGACTCCAATGTGTTCACAGCTATTAATGGAATATCCAATGCATAACATAAACCCTTTGCACTGGCAACACCAATTCGCAAACCTGTGTACGACCCGGGGCCTTCCGAAACAGCCACTGCGTTGAGTTGGTTTGGTTTAAGATCGCATCGTTTGAGCAACTCATCTACCATGACGGCCAATTGAGATGATGCAGATTGGCTTATGAACAGGTGAGATGATGCTTTAATTATTCCATCATCATGCAAAGCAACAGAACATACGGCTGAAGCTGTCTCCAGGCTAAGGATGAGTGACATTATTTTGAGGAGAGTAGATTTTTGTATTGCTCTTCCTGCTGAAGATACTTTACAGCTTCTTTCAATTCAGTGTCGTGTTGCAGTGATAACTCTACCTGTGCCTTGACCAATCCAAAATGAAAAGCAATCTCTTCTTCCAGAATCCTTCCGATCTCATCCTTATATCGCACCAAGTCCCTGGATCGGCTTTGTTCCAATTGTTTTTTTAATGTGGTTAGTTGCCCTTGAATTTCTCCATAGGTGCGTTCCTTCTTTGCCACCTCCACTAACTGCTCCATTTGTTCTTCCAATTCAGAACTGAATGTGAATTTTTTTCCCGCCAACCAATCTCCAAATTTTTTATAATCCTCATCTGATAATTTGAAGTTATGGACTGAGTTCAATTGCGGATGCTCGGCAACATAAATTGTTGCATAATCGAATATATGGCCTGAAGTAATAAGTTGGATCGCTGCAGGACTTAAATATTCACTGTCCACTTTCACATCCGGGTCGAGGCCGCCACCGTCATATACTTTGCGACCCCCTTTTGTTAAAAACTCAGTTTTTAAAGAGTCAGCAAATTTATCCACTGACCCATCTTTATTGCGATGCGCATAATCCAGCGCCTGAATGCAACGGCCACTTGGAGTATAATATTTTGCAGTAGTCACTTTTAGCTGGGCGTTGTAAGAGAGTTGACGCGTGGTTTGCACCAATCCCTTTCCAAATGTCTTTTGTCCAACGAGTATTGCCCTGTCGTAATCCTGTAGTGCACCCGCCACAATTTCTGATGCAGAGGCACTCCCTCCACTGGTAAGCACGGCTAAGGGAGTAATAGTGTCGATGGGGTTATTGAGTGACACATACGTTTTATTCCAATCTTTGACCTTTCCTTTAGTGGATACTACTTCCAATCCTTTGGGGATAAACAAGCTCACGATGTTAACCGCTTCATACAACAGGCCGCCAGGATTATCTCTCAAGTCAAGAATTAATTTTTCAGCACCCTGTTTTTTTAAATCGAGAACAGCTGCCTCCACCTCTTTGCCTGCTCCCGGTGTAAAGTCATCCAACTTAATGTAGCCAATGTTTTCACCCACGATTCCCTGATAGACCACATTGCTTAGCTTAATCTTTTGGCGATTGATGTTAAGTGTCAGGTCTTCGCTTTTGCCAGTTCGTCTCACCACCAGCTTCACTTCTGTATTTGGTTTTCCTTTGAGTAAGGTGCTCACCTGGCCTGTGTTCTTGCCTTCGATGTTTACCCCATCCACTGAGATGATCTGATCGCCTACTTTTAAACCTGCTTTGTTGGCGGGGAACCCTTCGTAGGGATTAGTGATTACCGTCTTGTTATTGATCACCCCGATTAATGCCCCGATACCTGCATATTGACCAGTAGTTTGAATGCTAAACTCTTCCAGATTTTCTTCAGGGATATAATCCGTATAAGGATCGAGGGATTGAAGCATACCATCTATACCAATGCTTACTAAATCCTTGGGATCCACCTCATCTACATAGTAGGCATTGACTTCTTTAAAAAGAGTTGCAAAAATGTCGAGGCTTTTGGCGATGTCGAAGTATTTCTCTGCTGGCGCAGTAAATGAAAAGCCAACGATTGCTGCGGCAACGATGAGAATACCAAAAAGACCTTTTTTCATTCTGAGTTTCATTCGTATCTGTAAATATACAAATCGGAGGCTTTTGAGGCTATTTCTTCATTTTGACCTCATTGAGCCTGTTTAAGGCTTTTGATACAGCCTCTGCAATTTGATTGTAGTCAAGAATTTCCTTGGCTATGTAAATAAACCCGATTAACAGCTTTGGGGTTTCGTTTAACTGTGCTTTTTGTAGCCGGTATGCCTCTCTCGATCTCCTTTTAATTTTATTACGATCAACGGCTTTCTTAAAATTTCTGGTGGAAGCCGTAAAAAGCACCTGATGAAAGGGAGCATCATCAGGGTTGGGCAGGTACATGATTCTGAACGGGTATAAATTAAAAGAGGAACCCTTGCTGAAGAGTTCCTTTATCAATTTTTCCTTTTTGAGTCTTTCGCCTGTATGAAAGCTGAATTTGCCCATGAGGCCAAATTAATGAATCCTCACGCGAAATCAGGTGAGGAGTTTATTAACCCTTAGGTGTTTTCTCGTCAGACACAGTAAGTCTCTTACGGCCAGCCCTTCTGCGGGAAGCTAATACCCTGCGACCGTTGGCTGTTGCCATTCTCTCGCGGAAACCGTGCTTATTCTTTCTTTTTCTCTTCGATGGCTGGTAAGTCCTTTTCATTGCAATTCTCGATTTACCTTATTTTATTAAAGGGCTGCAAAGATGCTTAGTATTTTTATTAAATCCAAGGTGTACAAGGGACGAAAACTCATTCCATCTGTCCATTTTGGTTATTTCAAGCTGAAAAGTGAGTCCTTTATCTCTGGATTTACCTGTATTTCAATCAATTCAAAAGTCAGGTTCATTGGACCTTGCTGCTGCCCGATCTTCTGAGGGAACCTGACACCCTCAACCTCTTTGTAATCAGAATAGGTGGTTGCTGAGACCATTGTTCCCTGCGGGGTTTCCAGGCTTTCTGTTTGTTTCACTTTTAATCCAGATTGCACATCATAATAATAGGTGGATTTGAATCCAGAAGGGAGCTTGTATTCAACCGTATACGCATCCTTGCCGTCTACTTTTTCTATTCCTAGCAATTTAATTGTTGCTTTTTCCGATGCCAATTCGGGAAATATGGCACTTTCAAAAAAAGTCTTCTCCGTAGTTTCTTTGTCCATTGGAACATTCTGGCCCATAGAAGAAATAGAAGCCTCCTTTCCTGTGGAAACCACCTTTTGAAAGGTTGAGCCGTTGGCACTGATTTCCAATACACTTTTATTGGGCGCTGACTTAACCACACTCATTGTCAGTTCAGTTCCCATCGCCTGCACCTTATATATCGTTTTGAGGGACTTGATCTCTTTCGCTCTTTTGGCTCCCCCTATTTCCTGAATGTATTTGTCAATTACTTTTTGCGCAGTTAATCCATCAGGAAGAGACTTTTCAGGTTCAGGTGTGTATTCATCACCATTAATGTCATAATACTTTACCTCGCCAAATTGCTCCAATGATTTAGCTACCTCTCCTCCTTTCCCTACCACTTCAATATAAGCACGATCCGGGGTGATGTATTTTTTGGCTGCTGTCTGAACTTGCTCAATAGTAACAGCATCCAACCTCTTTAAAAAAGTTGTATAGTAATCCTTTGGCAGATTATACTTGGCTGTGTTGACCGCAAAACTGGCGATGGTTTGAGGACGTTCTAATGACCTCCCAAACGATCCGGCAATTGATGCCTTGGCTGCCTGAAGTTCTTCAGGAGTAACAGGCTCGTTAACAATTCGATTCAACTCATACAAGATTTCGTGTACCGCGCTGTCTGTTACTTCGTTTCTCACACTGGCTGAAGCATTGAACCTCCCCACCAGATCATCACTACTTAATTGGGAATTAGAACCATAGGTATATCCATGTTTCTCACGTAAGTTTTGATTGAGTCTGGCCGAAAAGCTTCCTCCCAAAATCTGATTCATTACGTTGACCTTAATCACATCCTCACTTCCCACTTTCAGCACAACAGGATAAGTAACATTTATTATAGATTGAACGGAAGATGGTCTGTCCACCATGGCCACGAAAGTTTTTTCCGGTGCAAGTGGTACAGAAAAGGACTCATTCTTTACCTCTCCTTTTTTCCACTGAGAAAAGTTTTTCTCTGCTATCTTTTTTGCCTCTTTGAAGCTAACGTCTCCTACCATTACCAGGTAGGCATTATTGGGTCTAAAATATGTTTGATAATAATTTTTACAATCCTCTATTGTAATAGATTCTACCGTTTTCTCAGTGGCTACTTCCCCGTAAGGATGATCTTTTCCATACAATAAAAAGCCTCTTACGTTGCTGGCTATCGTACCCGGGTCATCTTTGCCGGCTGCAATGCCAGACATAGTTTGTGTTTTTAGCTTGTCCAATTCAGCTTGCTCAAAGGATGGGTTGTAAAGTACATCTGTCATGAGTTCCAGCAACTTTTCAGTGTGCTTGGAAAGACTGGAAGCATAAAGGCTGTAGGCACTTGTATTTAATGATGCCCCTAAAAAATCTACTTCTTCATCCAACTGTGCTTTGGTTCTGCTGGTAGTCCCTGTGCCAATCAAATTACCTGCAATGGAAACATAACCCGCCTTTTCGCCTTCAAATATCGGATCATGTTTCAATTGAATTGAAAACTGTAATCGGGGCAGCTTATGATCTTCTACCACAAAAACCTGCAACCCATTTTTTAAGGTAAAGGATTGGTATTCACCAATTTTAATTTCTCTTGCCGGGGCAGGCAATGGTGCTTTACTTCTATCTACCTGAGCGATAACACTCCCCAGCACACCTAAAACAAAACATACAATCAATACTGCTCTCATTCGATATTCTTCGTTGAATTAGTTGTCAGATTTTACTTTGGCTCCATCCGGTTGCTGTTGCGCTGATTTAGGCAAGTAATGCAACACCACCCTGTTTTCTTTTGTCAGGTATTTTTTAGCCACACGTTGTAAATCTTCTCTTGTGATTTTCATAAAACGATCCAATTCATTATTGATCAACCCCGCATCTCCATAGTATACATGATAGTTGGCCAACTGTTCGGCAATACCAATCATCGATGAATTCCCCTGCACATAATCGCTCTCTATCTGATTGCGCACTTTTTGAAATTCCTTTTCAGGAATAAGCTCTTCCTGCACCTTTCTGATCTCTTCATCCATTCCTTTTTCCAACTCATCTACACTTACACCCACATTGGCCAAACCCAGAGCAATGTATAAACCTGGATCTTCTGATGAGAATGGGAATGCCTGCACGACATACGCCTTCTTTTGTTCGTCTACCAGCGATTTATACATTCTTGAACTTTGCCCACCACTCAGCACGGTGCTCAGCATATTGAGTGCGTATGAATCGGGTGTTCCCTGAGCTGGCATATGGTAAGTCTGAATTACAGCGGGTAACTGAATATTGTCAAACACCACATCTCTTATTTCTTCCTTTTGAGGTGGCTCAACTACAGTAGGTCGTGGTATTGGTTTTCCGCCCCTCTTTATATCCTTAAAGTATTTATCAATAGCTGCTTTTGCTCCTTTGATATCTATATCACCGGCAATCGACAGTGTAGCATTTTCTGGCACATAAAAAGTTTTATAAAAGTCAATGAACTCTTCTAGTGTCGCACTGTTCAAATGCTCCAGCGATCCTATAGTGGGCCATCGATAAGGATGAACCGTATACGCTCTTTTTAATATTTCAGTAAGAATGCTTCCGTAGGGTTGGTTGTCCATCCGCTGACGTTTCTCCTCCTTCACCACTTCTCTTTGTGTTTCTACACCCTCGGGATCAATTTTGGCGTGCATCATCCTTTCCGATTCCAGCCACAAGCCCAACTCCAATTGATTGGACGGAAGGATTTCATAATAATAAGTGCGATCGTTAGAAGTATTGGCATTGTTGGTGCCGCCTGCATTGGTGATGTATTTATCGAACTCCCCTCTTTTTATATTTTCTGATCCTTCAAAAAGAAGGTGTTCAAAAAAATGGGCGAACCCTGTTCTTTCGGGATCTTCATTTTTTGAGCCTACATGGTACAGAACGGAAACCGCCACGATGGGTGTGCTGTTGTCTTGATGCAGAATAACGTGCAAACCATTATCCAAGTCGTATTCTGTGAATTCAATTTTAGGAGCCTGAGCTGCTGACAAAAGCCAACCCAGCATAACCATTGCTGTCAAAAAATGTTTTTTCATAAAATATTGCTCAATCCAACAAATCTCTCAGGCTTACCATTTCAATTAGTAATGGAAAAAGTTCTTACAGGGATTCAAATTACTTTTGTTTTCTCCTTTTAATTAGAAAATAAATAAGAATAGCAAAGAATAAAATTATAAAATACAGCCAATACCTTCCTATAAAGTATCCGATTTCATAAGAATAGCTTTTTTCTGAAAGAAGTATTAATAATTTACTTGTTCATTAAAAAAATACTCCAAGTTTATCTGCGAAATAATGATGTTAGTGGGTGTTTTTTATCTTATTGTATCCAAAAAACCGGATACTATCCCCGAAAAATTATTTATCATTGATAGCAACACAACTACAGCCCAA
>ERZ761609.2872-NODE-2872-length-12028-cov-51.966341_pt1 | contig 12028 bp, 11 predicted proteins | sample MGYA00511163_ERZ761609 | MGnify/ENA primary metagenome ERZ761609 (study PRJEB28899, sample SAMN02445070) | bioreactor sludge metagenome | biome: EBPR sludge | place: Australia: Brisbane, Thorneside Wastewater Treatment Plant | collected 2011-12-16 ... | reverse complement strand
CCCGGCCTGGCGTTAGCCGGCTCCGCCCACCCCCGCCTCGGGCCGAGCCGGCGCCCCTTCCGGAAAACGGCCCCAGCCTCCACGGCTTGGGGCCGTTCCGATTTTCAGGCCTGGATCTGTCTACTTGTGCAGCTTCTTCACCATCCGCAGCTCATTCTTCTCGCCGGGAATGATGCGGTACTGCACGTCATCCATGATGGTGCGGATCAGGCGCAGCCCCAGCCCGCCCGATTTCCGCTGCCGCACCAGTTCTTCCAGCGGCTCCGGCTTCAGCGCCGCTGGATCGAAATGGCGGCCTGTGTCCACGATGACAAAGCTGAGCTCGTCCTGATCAAACTCGCCCCGGATTGTCACCTGGTGTATCTGTTCGCTGCCGTAGGCGTGTTCGATGACATTCGCGCATGCCTCGTCCACCGCCAGCGCCAGCCGCAGCACCTGCGCATCGTCGAGGCCCGCCTGCTGGCCGATGCTCGACACGAAGTCGCGGATCATCGCCAGGTTCTCGGTGGAACTTGGCACGTGCAGGGAAAAGGTCTTCTCGAAGCTGGCCATGGTCAGGCTCCTTCACCCTCCGTGAAGCGCGCCGCGGCGGCCTCCACCGTCGGCTGGATGTCCAGCAGGGCAGGGAAGCCGAGCACGTCAAACACCTGGTACACGTTGTCATCCAGCGAAGCGACCTTCAAATCGCCGCCCTGCTCGCGGATCTCCTCCAGAAAGCTCATAAACACGCCCAGACCCGCGGAAGAGATGTAGGTCAACCGGGCGCAATCCACAATCAGCCACACGCGGCCGGCCTTCAGGTTGTCCTCGATGACCTTCTCGAACTGCGGCGCGGTATGAGCGTCCAGAAACCCATCCAGGGCCAGCACCCGGGCGCCGCTTCTGTCCGCCTGTTCGATGTGAAACTTGCTCGGCACGATGTTGATCAGTGTACGTCAGATTCAGTTGGTTCCGGTGCGCTTCACTACCAGCGCGGTGATGTCATCGTGCTGGGGCGCACCGCCGGCGAAACGGTCGATCTCCTGGAACAGCCGGTCGAGGATGACTTCCGGCGGCTGATGCTGCGCTTCCCTGAGACACTGGATGGCCCTCTCCAGGCCAAATTCTTCGTTGTCGCGGGTGCAGGCCTCCGGCACTCCATCGGAATAAAGCAGCAGCAAATCGCCGGGCTCCATGGCGAAGCGGGCCGAGTCGAACTCGCGATTCGGCAGCAGACCCACCGGCAGTCCGGTGGCGCGCAGCAGGTCCACTGAGCCGTCGCGGCGCAGCACCACGCCTTCATTGTGGCCGCCGTTGACATACTCGCAGGCCCCGTTCAGCGGATCGTACTGCACCAGAATGGCGGTGGCGTATTTGCTGCCGGGCGTTGAAGCATACAGCAGGTTCGAGGTGCGCGTGGCGACAATCGGCAGCGCGGATTCGCTCGCCAGCACGGCGCGCAAGGTCGCCTGGATATTCGCCATCAGTAGCGACGCTGCCACGCCCTTGCCCGAGATGTCCGCCACTGCGAACAGGTGCGGCGCTTCGTGGCCCGGCGCGCCCACTGGGAGAGCATCGTAGTAGTCGCCGCCTACCTCCCGCGCCTGCCGGTTGCGCGCGGCGGATTCCGTAAACCGCAAAGCAGGGAGCTGCCCCGGAAAGAGATCCTTCTGGATCGACGCCGCGAGCGTCAGTTCCTCTTCCAGGTGCTGGCGGTAGAGCGTGTCCTGGAAGCGCCACGCGTTATCCAGCGCCACCGCCGCCTGTGCCACCAGCGACGAGATGAACTCCACGTCCGCTTCGGTGTAAGCTACTCCCGTTGCGCGCGGTCCCAGCGCCACCACGCCCGCGGTGGTCTCGCCGGTGCGGATGGGGAACAGCAACAGCGCACCGTCGGCCGCCGGTTCGATCGCTTCGCCCAGCCGTTCCCGCCAGGCCGCCTCTTCTATGTCATGCAAGCCGCGCACCCGCCTTACGTTGGTGTGCCCTTCGCTCCAGGTCACCAGCGCGTGCGTCCGCAGGGCATAACGGCCGGCGAGCGTCAACATCAAAAGGCCCGCCACCTCCTCCGGATCGATCGCCGCGGCGATGCCGCGCGCCAGGTCCAGCAGCGCGCGCAATTCCTGATTGCGCGCCAGCACCTCCTGGTGGGCCCGGGCGTTGGCGATTGAGGTGGCCGCCAGCGCGAGCAGCGCCTCAAGAAATTCAAGTTCGCTCGGGCTGAGGGGACCGTTGGCGGGCGTGCCGAGCCCCAGCAGCCCCTGCGGGTCTTCCGCCAGCCCGATCCGGTGGACTGTCGCCAGGCCGTGCGCGCCGGGGTCGGCCGGAAATGCGGCGCCCGGCTTCAGCGCCGGCGCCCCCCGGCTGATCACCACCCGCTCCCCCACGGCGATGACACACCTGGTGATGAGAAGACGCCCCATGATAGTGCGCGCCAGATGCGACAGCTGGTCCTCCAGTTTGAGCGAGGACCCGAGCACTTTGGCCGATTCCAGCAGCGACTCCAGGCGCGAGGCGTCCAGACGGGCGTCCATGATCCTTCTAATGATAAACTGCCCTTTTCTGGTGTGCGGGGAAAGCAGACCAGATATACTGAAATCAAACTGTTTCATCGGCCAACCCATCCGGTTGGAATCAGGAGAAAGAATGGCAAAGAGAATTGTGATCCTAACCGGCGGCGGTGACGTACCCGGCCTCAACGCGGTCATCAAGCAGGTCACCTACCGCGGCGTCGAAATGGGCTCCGAGGTGATTGGTATCCGCCGCGGATGGGAGGGCTTGACCCACCTGAATCTCGACGACGCGGAGAGCAAGTCGCGCTACGTCCTGCCCCTCACCCCCCTCAACACCCGCACCATCGACCGGACGGGCGGCACCTTCCTGCATTCCAGCCGCACGAATCCGGCCAAGATGAAGGCCCTGCCCCCTCACCTCGAAGGCCAGACCTATCCCACCACCGAGCGCGAGAAGGACGGCAAGAAGTTCACCACCTACGACGTCACCACTTCCGTCTTGAAGAACCTGAGCGCTCTGGGCGCCGATTATGTGGTCGCCATCGGCGGCGATGACACGCTCAGCTACGCCGCCCGCCTGCACAAGGAAGGCGTGAAGGTGATCGCCATTCCGAAGACGATGGACAACGACGTCCAGAACACGGAATACTGCATCGGCTTCTCGACCGCGATTACCCGCGCCGAGAGCGCGATCCAGCGCCAGCGCACCACGGTGGGTTCGCACGAACGCATCGGCATCTTCCGCATCTTCGGCCGCGACGCGGGCTACACGGCGCTCTACACCGCCTATGTCACCTCGATCCGCTGCGTCATCCCGGAATACAAGGTCAACCTCGAAAAGTTGATCGAACTCCTGGTCCACGACAAGCGCACCAACCCATCCAACTACGCGCTCGTCATCCTCAGCGAAGGCGCGGAATGGGAAGGCTACCAGGTGCGGCACTACGGAGAGGCCGATGCCTACGGCCACCAGAAGAAAGCCAACGTGGGCGACGACCTTGCCGCCGAAATCAAGGCCCGAGCCAAGGAAGAAACCATCGTCAGCGACCTCACCTATGATCTGCGCTCGGGCGATCCGGACTTCACCGACAAGCTCGTCGCCGCCACGTTCGGCAACATGGCCATGGACGCCATGCAGGAAGGCAAGAGCGGCCTGATGACCGGCATCACCAACGGCTGCTATGACATGGTCGAAATCCCCGACCCCAAGCTCGGACCCCGCAAGGTGGACATCGCCACCATGTACAACACCGAGCGCTACCGGCCGGACTACTCGAAGAAGCGCGGTCTGCCCATCTTCCTGACCCGCGCCTGATGAAGCTGTTCCGCAAGTGGTTTGGACGCCCAAGCCCGCAACTGACGCCGGATCTCGCCACCGAGATCCGGCGTTCGTTTGAGCAGGCATCGGCCGACGAGGAACACTTCCCCTCGACCATCGACCCGCGCATCTATCACGTCAAGTTCGTGCTGGAGGCACTGGGCAAAGTGGACCGGGTGCTCGATGCCGGCTGCGGCAAGGGGCGCTTCGCGCGCATCGTGAAGGAACGTCACCCCGCCGCGACGGTGGTGGCGATGGACCTGGCCGTCTCCATGCTGCGCTTCGCCGATGAATCGCTCGACCGCGCGGCCGGTTCGCTTGTGGCGCTGCCCTTCCGCGATGAAGCGTTCGACGGCGTCTATGCCACCGAATCGCTCGAACACGCCGTGGATATCGAACTTGCCGTTGCGGAACTCTGCCGCGTGTTGAAGCCCGGCGGGCGGCTGGTGATCATCGACAAGAACGCCGAACACTGGGGCCGCCTCGAGACCCCCGCCTGGGAGAAGTGGTTCCATCGCGACGAACTCCTCAAACTCCTCCGCCGCCACTGCCGCACCGCCACCTGCCGCCCCATCTCCTACTGGGAAGACGTCGAACCCGACGGCCTCTTCCTCGCCTGGACAGCTGTTAAATAGCTACTCCGCGCCCGGCGCCTGGTATTGGGTGCGGGCGAGGCGGGGGCGGGCGTTCGGGGATTCGAGCAGCAGCGAGACGCGGATGCCGGTGGTTGGCCGGGTGTAGCGAATGCGCCCCAAGGCGAGTTCCGAGGGCGTCAGGGGCCGGACGAAGGCGCGGTCCTGGTCCACCACGGTGAGAGTTGCCGTGAAATTGCCGGCGCCGGCTTCGGGCGGCTCCCAGGAGATCTCCAGCCGGTCGCCCACCGGCTCGACGTGCAGCGTGAAGACCTCCACCGGATCCCCGGAAGGCGGAATCACCGCCGCCGCGGCCTCGGATTTTGGCTGGCGGGCGCTCCACACCTGCCAGCCGATGACCGAACCCACAACGAGCGCCATCGCCGCCGCCACCGGCCACAGCCAGCGGAGCGGGCTTGCCCCGCGGGTGCGTACCAGGCGCGGGCCGGAAAGGCGTTCTTCGGCCGGGGCCGCCGTCAACCCTGGCGCGGGGGCGAGCCGCAGCAGGCCGGGGACGGCGGTCGCCGAAGGCTCCGGTCCGCTTTGGATCAGATAGAACCGAATCGCCGCGTCGCCGAACTTCTCGGGCGCGATCGTCACAAACAGCGACGCCTGCTGGGGGAACACGCGGCCGTGGAGGTCCAGTTCCTCGGTCCGCAAACCCAGCGCGCCGCGGAAGTGCGCCACATACCAGCCCACCACGCCGCCCGTGCCGCCTCCGGAAAGCCCCTCCACCTGGCAACTCAGCGCCGCCACGTCGCGCGGCGAAAGCTGAAACGAGGAGCCGCGCGAGTGTTCGCACCGGATCGGCCGCCACCCCTCGAGCACGAACTCGCCCGCCTCGTCCCGCCCACCCAGCAGGATGCCGCCGGTCTCGATGCCGCCACGGCCAGGGCCATGCATCGCCATCATGATGTCGGCGCGGATCTCCTCCAGTAATGGGGCTGGGTAGTGGATGACGAAGACGTCATCCGGGCTGCGCCAGGTTTCCAGGGCGGGCACGGCCAAAATGCCTGAATCTCCTTCTACTTGCGAATCCGGAAGCGATGCCCGAACATCATTGATGGAGCACTGGCTGCTCAACTGCCGGATCTTGAAACTGGGCGGGCTGAAACTGAGCAGCAGTCTCCGGACTTTCTACCATGGCATTGTATCGTGACCCCGGCGCGAACCGGCTGGTCTACACCTTCGTCACCGCCTCGCAACTGGCTTATGCCTCCCTGCGGGCACATAAGTTGCGCACGTTCCTGACGCTGCTCGGGGTCATCATTGGAGTCGGCAGTGTCGTCCTGGTGGGGGCCGCCGTGGAGGGATTGGGCAATTACGCGGAGGAGACCACTTCGAAGGCCTTTGGCAGCGACAGCTTCCAGATCGGCCAACTGATCCAGGTCGGACAGCTCTCCCGCCGCGAACGGGCCGAGCGGCTGAAGTACAACCGCCGCATCCGGCCGGACGACTTCATCTACCTCAAGCAGACCACCGGCGACCGCATCCTCTACAGCCCCTACCGCCAGAGGCCCGAGGACGTGAAGTTCAAGGATCAGACCCTGGAGGGCGTGATCCTGATCGGAGCGGCGGCCCAGCTTGCCGAGATCCGCGAGGTGAACCTGACCGACGGGCGCTTCTACTCCGAGCAGGAAGAGGCCAACAAGGCTGCCGTCGCGGTGATCGGCGAGGAACTTAGGGCCACCTTCTTCGAGGGGATGTCCCCCATCGGGCAGATCATCAAGATTGCCGGGTATGACTTCCAGGTGATCGGCGTGCAGGAGAAGATCGGGTCGGTTGGGCCGCAGTCGCAGGACCTGGTGGCCTACATCCCCTCGCCGATGTTCACCCGGATCTACGGCAACGAGCGGTCAATGGTCCTGTTTGCGCGCGCGCGGCCCGAATCCGGCCTGAACCTCGAGGAGGCGCTCGACCTCACGCGCGTTGCCCTCCGCAGCCGCTTCAAGACCCGGCCCGGCATGCCGGACAATTTCGACACCCTGACGCCCGATTCGGTGCGCGAGTTCATTGGGCGCATCATCGGCGTCATCGGCGCGGCGGTTGTCCCCATCACGGCAATTTCGCTCGTGGTGGGCGGCATTGTGATCATGAACATCATGCTGGTGAGCGTGACGGAGCGGACGCGTGAGATTGGTGTGCGCAAGTCTCTGGGCGCGAGGCAGAGCGACCTGATGCTGCAGTTCCTGTTCGAGTCCGTGATGCTCGCAGTGCTGGGCGGCGGCATTGGCCTGGCAGGCGGCGCGGCGGTGGCGCGCGTCATCTCGGTGGCGGCCGGCATCAGCCTCGAGGTGACGCTGCCTTATGTTGTGCTGGCGCTCGCGGTTTCAAGCGGGGTCGGGGTTCTTTCGGGTTGGTATCCCGCAAAGCGGGCAGCCAGGATGGATCCGATTCAGGCTCTGAGGGCCGATTAGATGATCCGCTACATCGCCAGCGAGAACGTGATCATGGCGCTCGATGCCGTCTGGAGCCACCGCTTCCGCAGCGCGCTCACCATTCTGGGCATCATCATCGGCATCACCACCGTGGTCACCGTCGGCAGCCTGACCAGCGGCATCCGCGAGGGCATTGTCACCTTCTTCGAGGAGTTTGGTCCGGACAACATCTTCCTCAACCGGGTATCGGGTGATCCGAATTCACCGGGCGCACCCAAGGAACGCAAACGGAAACCGATCCGGCCCGAGTATGCCCAATACATCCGGGAGTCCGTCCGCGCCGTTGAGGATGCCACTGTCCAGCTTTATGTCAGCGGACAGACGGTCGGGCTGATCACTGCCCGCGTCCCGGGATTCGAGACCGACAACACCTCGATCGTCGGCCTGCAGGGCAATGCGTTCGACATCCAGCCCCGCGAAATCCAGGAGGGCCGCACGTTCGGTCCGTCCGAGGATGACAAGGCGGCCCGCGTCTGCGTGATCGGTCCCGAATTGGCCAAGGCGCTGTTCCCGGACGGGCGCGTGCTGGGGCGCACGATCACCGTGCTGAACACCGAATACACGGTGCTGGGCGTGTTCGCGCCAGCCAAGGGCGGCTTTTTCGGCTCCAATGCACAGGACTCGCAGATCGTCATTCCGCTGAGCACGGCCCGGCAGAAATTCCCCACCGAGGACCGGTACATCATCGTCTCGAAGGCGCGCCCCGGGATGCGCGAGGAAGCCGTGGAGGAGATCCGGCAACTGCTCCGGCGGCTCCGCAAGACCCCGGCCGCGGCGGAAGACGACTTCAGCCTGACCACCGCGGATCAGATTGTGAAGCGGCTCGATTCGATCCTGTCCATGGTGGTGCTCGTGTCGATCGCGCTCTCAAGCCTGGGTCTGCTGGTGGGCGGAATCGGGGTAATGAACATCATGCTGGTGTCGGTGACCGAGCGAACCCGCGAGATCGGCGTGCGCAAGGCGATCGGAGCAACGCGCGGGGATATCATCGTCCAGTTCCTCATGGAAGCGGTGACGCTGACCGGTCTCGGCGGGCTGGCCGGCATCGGATTCGCGGTGTTGATGACGCTGCTGATCGGGGCCCTGGTGCCGGCTTTGCCATCGAAGGTGCCGGTGTGGGCGCTGATGACCGGCTTTGGGACCAGCGTCTCGGTGGGCGTGTTCTTCGGCGTCTGGCCGGCGGTGAAGGCCGCGCGACTGGACCCGGTGGAAGCGCTGCGGTACGAGTAGCTTGTTCTGCGATATGCTCTGTAGCCCGGCAATGTGACGAGAAATTCTGCCGTTTCCACCGCAAACCGGCAGAAAAACAGCCATTTCAGCGGACAATCGCTTAACGAGTCACAGTTGCCGGGAGGCCAGGGAGGCTTCTTGGCGAGTTGTCGCGAAGAATTCAATTTCTCTGGCGATGTGTCTCCAATATTGCCAGTTCTTCAGACGAACTGCCGGAAGAACTGTGATTTTCAACGACAAACCCATCAAGCGGCATCCTCGACGTGGATGACGAGCCGTTTCCCCAGAGCGCGGAATGCCGCTTCGAGGAGTTCGAAGCGGGTGGAGTGGTTCAGGTCGAACAACCGGTTGACATTGGCTCTGGGCATGCCGAGCCGGCGGGCGAATTCGGCCTTCCGCAAGCCCGAGGCTTTCAAGGAACGGTAGAGTTCAACCTTGGCCGCCTCATGAGGCGGCAGCGTGATGGTCCGGTAGTTCCGCCCGGAGCGCTTGCGGGGCGGGGGCAAGACCTCGTCGCGCCGGATCATGTGAGCGATCAGATCGCGGAGCAGATGGTGCGCCATGTCTTCAGCCTGGGTGAGATCGTCACCCTGGCTCACACCCCATCCAAAGTCCGGGAAGGTGACCGTAAAGCCCCCCATGGCCTTGTTGACCTTGAAGGCGGCGCTGTAGTCAGACATTGATTCCTCCGGAGTTCACTTCCGCCAGAACGCTGGGCTGAAGATGACGAGCAGGGTATAGAACTCGAGGCGGCCGGCGATCATGCAGGCGGAGAGGGTCCATTTGGCCAGGGCGGGGAGGTGGCCATAGTGTTCGGCGGGGCCGACGCTTCCGAGGCCGGGGCCGATGGAGAACATGCAGGCGGTGACGGCGGAGATCGAGCTGAGGACGTCCACGCCGGTGGCGGCGACGATAAAGCAGGCGGCGCCGTTGAACAGGAAGGTGAGATAGACGAGGTTGAGCAGGGCCTGGATGGCGTTTTCGGGGACGACGTCGCGGCCGAGGCGAATGGCGAAGACGCCGCGGCGCTCCACCATGCGCTTGAATTCGCGGCCGACCACCCGGCCAAGCAGCAGGACGCGGGCGACCTTCAAGCCGCCGGCGGTGGAACCGGTGCAGCCGCCGACGAACATCAGCCCCAGCAGCAGGAACTGCGCCGCCGGCGCCCAGCGCTCGAAGTCGGCCGTGGCGAAGCCGGTGGTGGTGAGAATGGAAGCGGCCTGGAACAGGGCGGTGCGGAAGGCATCGGGCAGGGTGGAGTGGTGGCCGTCGCGCAACAGAAAGGGCGTGATGAAGAGCGCACCCGCAAGCAGGATCGCGAGGTAGGCGCGGATTTCGGCATCGGTGAAGAACCGGCGGGGCGCGCGTTCCATCCAGAGGCGGTACTGGACAGCGAAGTTGATCCCGGCGAGGATCATGAAGACGATGAGGATCCACTCGATCAGGGGGCTTTGGAAGCCGCCGACGCTGGCCGTGCGGGTGGAGAAGCCGCCGGTGCCGAGCGTGGAGAAGGCGTGGCAGGCGGCCTCGAAGCCGGTCATGCCAGCCAGGCGCAGCAGGACGTAGAGGGCGAAGGTGAGGGCGAAGTAAATGCGCCAGAGGGCCAGGGCGGTTTCGGCGATGCGGGGCTTGAGCTTTTCAGATTTCGCGCCGGAGAACTCGGCGCGGTACAGGGCAAGACCGCCGGTGCCCAGCAGTGGAAGGACGGCAAGGCCAAGCAGGACGATCCCCATGCCGCCGAGCCAGTGGGACAGGTGCCGCCAGAACTGGAGCGCGGGCGGCAGCACTTCGACATCGTCAAGGACGGTGGCCCCGGTGGTGGTGAAGCCGGAGGCGGCCTCGAAAAAGGAGTCGGTCAAGTGGGGGAACCAGGGCGAAAGCCAGAAGGGGAGGCCACCGAACAGACCGGTGGCGAACCAGACGATGGAGACGAGCAGAGCCGCCTCGCGGACGCTGAGTTCGGTGGCGGGGCGGCGGAAGGCGAGGAACAGCACGGCGCCCGTTCCGGCAGTGATGGCCGCGGCGAGGGCGAGTTCGCGGATTCCTCCGGACGCGGCGGCAAGACCATAAATGATCGGCGCGAGCATGGCCGCGCCGAGAATGATGAGGAAGAGGCCGATGATGTGGAGGACGCCGGTGAGGCGGATCACCGCGGCGAACTCCTGCCGGTGAGGAAGGCCTTTTCCAGCTTGGAGACGATGCCCTCGAGCGTGAAGAAGATCACCCGGTCGCCCTCGTTGATCACCGCGTCGCCGCGGGGGACGATCGCCTCGCCCGAGGTGCGGACAATGGCACCGACGATCGCCTCACGGGGCAGTTTGAGGTCGCGGAGCGGCTTGCCGATGAAGGGCGAGCCCGGGACGGCCATGAGTTCGATGGCTTCGGCTTCTTCCTCGCGGAAGGTGGTGACGGAGAGCACCACGCCTTTACGGACGAACTGCAGGATGCGATCGACGGTGACCAGGCGTGGGCTGAGCGTGGTGGCGATGCCGAGGCGCTGGGCGAGCGGGAGGTAGTTGATCCGGTTGATCAGAGCGGCCACCTTGCGGGCGCCGAGGCGGCGGGCGAGCAGGGCGGCGATCAGGTTGTCCTCATCGTGGTTGGTCAGGGCGAGGTACGCGCCGACGCCGTTGATGTTCTCTTCCACGAGGAGTTCGGCATCGCCGCCGTCGCCGTGGACGACGACGGTCGTATTGAGAATCTCGGCGATCTTGTGGCAGCGCTTGGGGTCCTGCTCGAAGAGCTTGACGGCCACCTTGAGCTTTTCGAGGTCCTCGGCGATGCGGATGCCGATCTGCTTGCCGCCAAGGATGAAGACGCGATCGATGCGGCCGGGCGGGGGCAGGCCCATGAATTGGAGCAGGCTGGGGACGTCCTCGTCGCGGGTGATGATGTAGATGTGGTCGTTGGCCTGGAGGCGCTCGGCGCCATGAGGAATGATGACCTGGGACCCGCGGAAGATCATGGCGACGAGAGAGTGTTTGGGCGGGCCGCGGCGGACGAGTTCTTCAAGACTGGAGCCGGCGAGCCAGGACTCGCGGGCGATGGTGAAGCCGATGAGTTTCACCTTGCCGCCGGCGAATTCGACGATATCGGAGACGCCGGGCAGATTGAGGACGGGCAGCAGGCGGGCGGCGAGTTCGGATTCGGGGTGGATGATGAGGTCGATGTTGAGGTTGGCGTCGCGGCAGATGCGGCGCCAGTGGTCCACCTCATGGGTGCGGAGGCGGGCAACCTTGACGCGCACGCCGAACTCGGCCTGGCCGATCAGGCAGGCGAGCAGGTTGGTCTCGTCGCTGCTGGTGACGGCGATGAGCATGTCGGCGGTGCGGAGCCCGGCGGCTTCGAGCGATTTGTAGCTGGCCGCGTCGCCCCGGACGATGTGGGCATCGAGGAACTCTTCCAGGCGGTGGCAGCGCTCTTCGTCCTTTTCGACCAGAGTGACTTCGTTGCCTTCGCGGGTGAGGCGGCGGGTGATCAGGGCGCCGACGTCGCCGCCGCCCACGACGAGGATGCGCATATCAGAGCTTGAACATCGCGCGCAGGCGTTTGGTCTGGACGCGGCTGACAGGGATTTCGGTCTGCTTGCGGTCGTCCATGCGGAGCTGGTAGCTGGACTTGAACCAGGGCACGACTTCGCGGATGCGGTTGATGTTGACGAGGTAGCTGCGGTGGACGCGCCAGAAGGCGCCGGGGTCGAGGCTGGACTGCAGCTCCTCGATGGTCTTGTAGTTGGACTGCCCGGTGATGGAGGTGGTGACGACGGTGATGAGACCTTCCTCGATGGTGGCGTAAACGATGTCGGCGGTATCGACGATGAGGTGGCGGCCGCCGGCCTTGAGCAGGATCTTGGAGGGCAACGGCGCGGGGGGGGCCGAGGAGATCGGAAGAGCACACGTCTGAACTCCAGTCACTGAC
>ERZ761609.2870-NODE-2870-length-12032-cov-7.513568_pt1 | contig 12032 bp, 12 predicted proteins | sample MGYA00511163_ERZ761609 | MGnify/ENA primary metagenome ERZ761609 (study PRJEB28899, sample SAMN02445070) | bioreactor sludge metagenome | biome: EBPR sludge | place: Australia: Brisbane, Thorneside Wastewater Treatment Plant | collected 2011-12-16 ... | reverse complement strand
GACGCTCTTCCGATCTTGGGCGACCACCCCACGCGACGAGTCGCGCGGGGACCCCGGCTCGGCCCATTCCTCGCGAGGCAAGAAAGACCGTCTCCGCCGTCCTCCGCTTGCGCTGCGGGCCACAGGGGCTGCGTCGGCGGATCGCCCCGGCCTCTGCGATCGCCATCGAGGCCGCGACGGGCGCGGGCTCGAGAGCCAAAAGGAGAACTGACATGGCCACCATCGGAACCTTCAAGAAGACCGGCAACGAGTATGTCGGCGAGATCGTCACCCTCAGCGTCCAGGCGAAGAACGTCCGCATCGTCCCGGAGGAGGGCTCGACCAACGGCAACGCCCCGAGCCACCGCGTCTTCGTCGGCCGCGCCGAGATCGGCGCCGCCTGGTCCAAGCGCTCGAGCGAGGGCCGCGACTATCTCAGCCTCAAGCTGGACGACCCGAGCTTCACCGCGCCGATCTACGCCAACCTCTTCGACGACACCATCGTCGAAGGCGAGGAGAGCTTCAGCCTCATCTGGTCGCGCCCCAGCCGCCGCAACAGCGACTGAGCCGCCGCCAAGCGCCCCGTCCGGACACCCGGGCGGGGCGATTTCGCGTGTCAGGCCTTTTCCTCGCCTTCATCCAGCAACGCCGCCGCCTTCACGCCCAGCTCGCGCGCGAGGCGCTCGAGCACGTCGATGCTGGCGGCGTACTGGCAGCGCTCGATCGAGCTGATATAGGTCCGGTCGATGTCCGCCCGGTGGGCGAGTTCCTCCTGCGACAGGCCTCGTGCTTGTCGATATGTCCTGAGATTTCTGGCCAGTATGTCGCGGATCGTCATCCGCGCGAGGAACGGCTATTGTAGAGTATTTAACCACGGAGTATTCTCTACAATCGATACAGGCCACTCGCTCGGAGAGGAGATGGCACGCGATCCGCGCCACCAGCTTCATGCTCACCCCTCGGGTCTCTCTCGTGGACGAAATTCCTTTGGAACCGTGGATCATGGTTATCGATCCGTTTATGACTCATGGAGAAGACGGGGGACGCCGACATGACCGATCTGCCTCAAGCGCCGCTCGCCGACGCGCCGCCCGCCGAGGATCGTGTCACCGTCTACGACCGCGATCACCTCAAACTCTACATGCGCCTGCTCGACGCAAACGCTGAGGGCGCGTCGCTCCCCGAGATTGCGCGCATCCTGTTCGGCATTGACGCGGAGGCCGAGCCCGAGCGCGCCCGCCGCGTCCATGACAGCCATCTGGGGCGCGCCCGCTGGATGACCGAGCACGGCTATCGCGACCTGCTCCGGCACGGCCTGCCCTGATCGGGCGCTCGGGTGATGCGCCCCACGCATCGCCCGATGCCGTTCCAAGGTCTAGCCAGACGCAACCTGAGGCCGAAATTTCATCATCGTCCGGCGCGCGCAAGCCGCGCCCTCGTCGGGGAGATCGGCCATGCCGCGCGACTGGCGTGAAGATCGCCACTACAACCATTTTGACACGCTCGGCCTGTCGGGCCTCGCCTGGGAGTGCCTGCGGCGGAACGAAGACTACTGCGCCGCCTGGTGGCGTGCGGACCGCGACACCCTGGTCGCAGACTGGGGGCTGCGATTTCCCGGTCGATCCGGAGCTCGACGCCCCCGACGCGCCGGTGTTCTGGAACCCCGAAGACGCGCCGGCCGTCGCCCACTTCATCGCGCCGCTCCCGACCGACCTGCGGAGCGCGTCGCCGGCTCGGCCCGTGCAACCCGCACAAACGCGCAGCGAACAGGGCCTCACCTGGGGCCGGCTTGATGATGGGACCGTGCTCGTCGGCGAAGTCGATGATCTCGACCTGCGGCCGCTGGGCATCCTCCTCCCGCTCGACGAGAACTGGCCGATACGGCTCGCCGCGGCCAACGGGATCTACCGCGCGCTGATCGACCGGACGGCCGACCCGCCGCTGTCCCGCCAGCGCCGCGACCGGCTCAAGCGCGCCTTGAGGTGCGTGGACGCCATCGCCAGTGGAGCAAGCTACCGCGACGTCGCGACTGCCTTTTTCGGTACGCGTCGACTGCATACGGAACCTTGGAAAACCAGCTCGATCAAGGCTCAGGTCGTGCGCCTGACCGCGTATGGAAGGAAAATGGTCGACGGTGGCTACCGGGAACTTCTGCGGGGTCGCAGCCGCTGAGAGAAACAGATGAGGACGTATGAGACTATCTCATACGAATTTTCTTGTGCGGTCTGACAGCTCGGTGCATAACCCGTCGCGTGACACGCTTGGGCGACATCGCGAACATTCTGAGCGGATTGCTTCCGCCGAAGGGCGGCGAGCAGAATGCGGCTTACGTACAGATCAAGGATCTTCGCGAACCAGCAGGCGCCCTCCCTCGCGGCCCTGCTCCAGGTGCACGCCGCGCGACGACCATTCAGTCGACAGACATCCTCGTACCGACCCGCGGTGAGGAGCTCGCCGCCTTCCGGCCCTGGCCGCACATGGTCGGCGCGTATATCGGCCTCGACGTTTATCTCGTCCGACCCGACGCCTCGCGCATCGACCCGGATTTTCTGTTTGTCGCGCTCAACGACATCGAAGCCGTCCGGCAATTGAAGGCATCGGCGACGGCGGGCGCATTGCCGCGCATCCCGAAGCAAGCGTTAGAGGATGTTGTTCTGCCCCTCCCGGGATTGGACCAGCAACGCAAAATCGGACGCATCGCCAGTCTCGCCGCCGACTGCGAGCGCCTCAGCCGGGCGCGCACCGCCGCCGAAACCAGGCTACATGCCGCAATCATTTCACAAATGCTCAAAACCGCCGCGTAAGGACGACCCATGGCAAGAACAGAAGACATCAACAATGCGGTTTGGGCGGCGTGCGACACGTTCCGCGGCGTTATCGATGCCGAGCAGTACAAGAACTATATCCTCGCGCTGCTCTTCCTCAAATACATCAGCGACGTCTGGAACAAGCATTATGAAGAGATGCTGGAGGAGTTCCGCGACCATCCCCAGCGAGATCTCCGCATACGTCGGCGCCTCGAGCGCGAGCGATTCAAGCTCAAGGAAATCGAGTACCGCAACGAGAAGGGCGAAATCGTCGAGACCTTCCTCTCGAGCTTCGAAAGTCTCTACGAGCGCCGCAACCGAGACAATGTGGGCGAACTGATCAACATGGTGCTCGACGCCATCGAACAGGCGAACGAACCGAAGCTGAACGGCGTCTTCCGCAACATCGATTTCAACTCGGAGATCAGCCTCGGTCAGACCAAGGACCGCAACCGTCGCCTGAAGAACGTGCTGGAAGACTTCGCCAAACCCAGCCTCAATCTCAGCGCCGTCAGCGAGGATGTGATCGGCGAAGCTTACATCTACCTCATTGAGCAGTTCGCCGCTGACGCCGGGAAGAAGGCCGGGGAGTTCTTCACCCCGCGCAAGGTTTCGGAAGTCGTCGCCAAGCTGGCTGCGCCGAAGGACGGCGCGCTGATCTGCGACCCGGCCTGTGGCTCGGGCTCGCTTCTCCTTCGCGCCGGCGAGGAAGTCGGCACCAACAACTTCCGCCTTTACGGTCAGGAGGCGAACGGCCAGACCGTCGCGCTCGCGCGCATGAACATGTTCCTGCACGCACGGGACGCGGCCGACATCCGCTGGTGCGACACGATCAACGGGCCGACCCTGCTCGAAGGCGATCATCTGATGCGCTTCGACACCGTCGTCGCCAATCCCCCATTCAGCCTCGACAAATGGGGAGCGGAGAACGCCGAGAACGACCCTTTCCGCCGTTTTGCGCGCGGCGTGCCGCCAAAGTCGAAGGGCGACTACGCCTTCATCCTGCACATGCTGGCGATCGCCCGCCCCGGGGAAGGGCGCGTCGCCGTTGTCGCGCCGCACGGCGTGCTCTTCCGCGGCGGCGCTGAAGGGCGCATCCGTGAAATCATCGTGCGCGACAACCTTCTCGACGTGGTCGTCGGTCTGCCCGCGCAGCTCTTCCCGACGACGGGCATTCCCGTCTGCATCATGGTGTTCGACCGCGCCCGCGAGGCAGGCGGCGCGCGTGAAGGCGAGCGCGACGTGCTCTTCATCGATGCCAGCCGCGAATACGGCTCCGGCAAGCGCCAGAACCAGCTCCGCGACGAAGATGTGGCCAAGATCGTCTCGACCGCGCGCGAGCGCCGCGAGATCGAGCGCTATTCGCATCGCGCCGCGTTCGAGGAGATCGAGCGCAACAAGTTCAACCTCAACATCCCGCGTTACGTCGACACATTCGAGCCCGAGCCCGAAATCGACATCCAGGCGGTGCAGAACGAGATCCGCGAGCTCGACCGGCAACTTGCCGAAACGCGAGCCGAGATGAACCGATATCTGAAGGAGCTCGGCATTGAAGTCTGACGCTGCAACTTACCGAGTGCGGCGTCCGAATACGCTTGGCGATTTCTTCCGCGTTCGAAGGGAGAAGGGAGAGGCAGGTCTGCCCACCCTCTCCGTCACGATGAATAACGGGCTGGTCGACCGGGCCGACCTCGACCGGAAGATGGAAACGACCCTGGCACCCGAGGACCATCTCAGGGTCCGTGAGGGCGACATCGCCTACAACATGATGCGCATGTGGCAGGGTGCCTTCGGGCGGGCGGAGAAGGACGGGATCGTCAGCCCGGCTTATGTCGTCATCGAGCCGCGCGACAACATGGACAGTCGGTTTGCTGCGCATTGGTTCAAGTCAGCGCGGATGATCCATTTGTTCTGGGCTTTTTCCTACGGCATTACCGAGGACAGGCTTCGTCTATACGCAGATGACTTTTCCCGAATCCCGATGTCAGCACCACCGCTCCACGAACAACAGCGGATTGCGGACATGCTCGACGCATGGGATCGAGCGATTGAGCAAGTTAAGGCGATCACATCGAAAAAGAGCCATTGCTTTGATCACCTAATCCAAGAGCTTGTTGGTCGACACCAGCGGACGCGCCTCGATCAGAGTGATTGGAACCGCTCGGAGCTTGCGGGGCTCGTTGCGTTCAAATCAGGTAGCACTCCGTCCAAATCTGAGGCTGTCTACTGGGGTGGGCGAGTCCCATGGATTAGTGCGAAGGACTTAAAATCATTTGATGTTTCTCATTCTCTCCAGACGCTAACATCTCAAGGCGCAGCACGTGCGACCATTGTTCCGAAGAACACTATTCTAATTCTTGTCCGCGGAATGGGATTGCTAAAGGACATTCCAATCGGTGTCACCAGAACATCAGTCGCGTTCAATCAAGATATCAAGGCGCTTGTTCCCAAGAGGAACATCGACCCCCGTTTCCTCGCCTACGCGCTCAGGTCCTGGCGATCCGTGCTGATGGATCGAGTCGATCAGGCTGGACATGGCACGGGTCGCTTGGCAATGGATTTCCTTGAAACGCTACCGATCGCGCTCCCCAGTAATACCCAGCAGCGGAGAATTGTAGCGGCATTAGAAGCCGCTGGCCGAGAAATAGAGATCCTAAACTCGCTGGCGTCTAACAGGGTGCTGAAGAAGTCTGTCCTTGGCCTGGGTTGAGGAACATGATTCATCCTTCGCAGGCTTTGTCGGGGGCGGTGATGCGTGGATCGGACGAGACGAGCGGGTCGCTGTTCAGCTATGTCGATCTGGAGGAGCGCATCCCTGCGCGTCATCCGTTGCGCACGATCCGGCAGGTGGTGAACGACGCGCTGGCCAGCCTCGATGCAGAGTTCGCGGCGCTCTACACCGACTTCGGGCGCCCCTCGATCCCCCCGGAACGGCTGATCCGGGCGAGCCTGATCCAGCTCCTGTTTTCGGTCCGCTCCGAGCGCCAACTGATGGAGCAGATGCAGTATAACCTGCTGTTTCGGTGGTTTGTTGGCCTCGGGATCGACGATCCGGTGTGGGTGCCGACGGTCTTCACCAAGAACCGCGACCGGCTGCTGACGACCGAGATGTCGCGCAAGGTGATGGCGGCGATCCTGGCCCATCGCGAGGTCGCGCCGCTTCTGTCGGACGACCACTTCTCGGTCGATGGCACGCTGGTGAAGGCATGGGCGTCGATGAAGAGCTTTCAGCCGAAAGCCGCCGACACGCCGCCCGATGACGATACGGGCAGCCCGCCCGGTCCAGACAGCCCGACCGAAGACCACCCTGAACCGACACCGTCCGAGACCGACCCGATGTCCCGCCCCACCCGTCAGAGCCGCAATGCAGACGTCGACTTCCGGGGCGAGAAGCGCTCGAACGCCACCCATGCCTCGACGACCGATCCCGACGCTCGGCTCTACAAGAAGGCGCCCGGCACCGGCGCGATGCTGTGCTTCATCGGGCATGCGCTGATGGAGAACCGGAGTGGGCTCATCGTGCAGGGCGACCTGACGCAGGCCGATGGCCACGCAGAACGGCGCGCAGCCTTGGACATGATCCACCGCCACTCCCCTGGTTCGACCAGACAGCTGACACTGGGCGCCGACAAGGGCTTCGACTCGGCCGCGTTCGTCGCAGACCTGCGGCAAGCCTGCGTCACGCCCCATGTCGCGCAGAAATCGAGATATTCAGCGATCGACGGCCGCACGAACCGGCACGAAGGTTACGCCCTGTCCATCAAGCACCGCAAACGGATCGAAGAGGCTTTCGGCTGGGCCAAGACCGTCGGTGGCATGGCCCAGACCGTCTATCGCGGCCTCGAACGGGTGCGTTCCCGCTTCATCCTGACAATGGCTGCCAACAACCTCGCCCGACTGCCCCGGCTGTTGGCCGCATGACGAAACGCCGCCAAAGGAAACCCATGCCCGCGAAGGCAAAGACCCGACGCTGAACGCCAACAGACCATGTGGAAAGAAAACCGTTCCAGAACGCAAACTTCTTCAGCACCCTGCTAAGCTAGCTCACGAGAGATCGGCCCTCACATGCAGATTACTCGACGGTGCTCCTCGCCGAAGTAAGGTCGAGGCTGCCGAATGACCGAAAGCCCTCAGTTCTCGCTTTCCGAAGCCGGGCGCGAGCAGCTCCAGGCGCTCATGACACTTTCGGCGCTCGGCTGGCGCTATGTCACGCGCGCGGAGGTCGACCGGCAACGCCGACACCGTCGCACCGGCGTCCTGCTTGAAGACACGCTGCGCGCTCAGCTGGCGACCCTCAATCGAATCCGGGCCGGCGGGCGCACGCACGCCTTCTCCGAAGGCAACATCGGAACCGCCGTCGAGCGACTCAAGGACGTGCGTTTCGACGGCCTGATGCGCACGAACGAGCGCCAGACCGATCTGATTCAGCTCGGCGTCGCGCTACCCCAGACCGTGGACGGACAATCCCGCGAATGGCCCTTCCGCTACATCAACTGGGCTCTAGACGCCGACAGTACGCGGGCGAACGCCTTCCACATGACGAGCGAGTTTCCGGTCGACTGGCCGGAAGGGGCGAGTATTCGCCCAGACATCGTCCTGTTCGTCAACGGCATCCCTTTCGCCGTCATCGAGGTCAAGCGCAGCCAGGAGAAGGTCGCGCAAGGAATCAGCCAGCACCTGCGCAACCAGAAACCGGATCTTGGCGCGCCAAACCTGTTCTTCACGGCGCAGTTGCTCATTGCCGCAAACTCGCACGAGCCGCGCTACGCGACGGTCGGCACGCCGGCGAAGTTCTGGTCGGCCTGGCGCGAGCGCGAGGATGCTCCTGACTACGTTGCTGAGGTCGTCAATCGAGCGATCGACACGACCGATCATGACGCGATCTTCCAGGACTTCGGGCTCCACCGCCGCAAGCATGACGGCTTGCGTCAAGCCGGAGACCGCTTCGTGACGCCGCTCGACGAGATGCTGGTGAGCCTTTGCCGGCCTGAGCGCATTCTCGACCTCGCGCGCCGCTTCACGCTGTTCGATGGCGGTGTGAAAAAAGTCGCGCGGCACCAGCAGTATTTTGCGGTGAAGGACCTGCTCAAGCGTGTCGAGGCGCGCGACGGCGCCGGACGACGCGCCGGCGGCGTGGTCTGGCATACGCAAGGCTCGGGCAAATCGCTGACCATGGTGATGCTCGCCAAGGCGCTCGCCATGAGCGTTCCGACGGCGCGCGTCGTGCTGGTGACGGACCGCACCGATCTCGATGACCAGATCGACAAGACGTTCAAGGCGACGGGCCTGTCGCCCGAGCGCGCGAAGACCGGGGAACACCTGGTCGAACTCATCGAAGCGAAGACGCCGGTCGTCACGACGCTCGTGCACAAGTTCAAGGCCGGGCTTAACAAGCGCCGCGTCGTCGATGCGAGCACGGACATCTTCCTGCTGGTCGATGAGAGCCACCGCAGCCAATACGGCGACATGGAGAGCCTGCACCAGAAGATGCGAGACGTGCTGCCGGGCGCGTGCCTGATCGGGTTCACCGGTACGCCTATTGCAAAGAAGGAGCGCAATACCTTCACAAAGTTCGGGCCGCTCGTGCAGCCGGTCTACTCAATGAAAGATGCCGTCGCGGACGGCGCCGTCGTGCCGCTGCTCTATGAGGGCCGTCATGTCGAGGAGGATATCGACGAAGACGCCGTCGACGCCTGGTTCGACCGCGTGACCGTCGGCCTCACCGACACACAGAAAGCCGACCTCAAGCGCAAGATGAGCCGACCGCGGACGCTCATGGGCGTGTCAGCACGCCTGCGCTGTATCGCGTTCGACGTCTGTCGGCATTTCGCGGACAATTTCCAGCCCGACAGGCTGAAAGGGCAACTCGTCGCGCCGTCTAAGCGCGACGCCATTACACTGAAAAAGCTGCTCGACGAGTTCGGTGAGGTGACCTCTGAGGTCATCATCTCCGGACCCGATCAGCGCGAGGGCGAACACGCCATCGACGAGGAATCCGACGACGAGGTGGTGAAGTTCTGGCGCCGGACGATGGAGCGTCACGGCGGTGAGGAGAGCTATAACAAAACCATCATCTCGAAGTTCAAGGGCCCCGGCGAGCCGGACATCCTGATCGTCGTCGACAAGCTGCTCACCGGTTTCGATGCGCCGCGCAACACGGTGCTCTACATGGCCAGACCGCTCCGCGATCACGGGCTTCTGCAAGCCATCGCGCGCGTCAATCGCGTTTTCGACGAGGACGGGGCACCCGAGAAGCCGTTCGGCTTTATCATCGATTACTGCGGCGTGCTGCGTCACCTTGGCGAGGCGTTGACCGCAAATGACGCGCTACGGGACTTCGACGAAGCCGACCTGCAGCAGTCGGTCAGCGCGATCGCCGATGAAGCGCGTACGCTCCCCCAAAAGCACGCTGCACTCCTCGATCTCTTCGCTGGCGTCTCCAACGTGTACGACGAGGAGGCCTATGCGCGAGAGCTCGCCGACGACGCGCTGCGCGATGACTTCTACCGCCGCCTATCGGAATTCTCCCGCACCCTGACGGTCGCCGTCAGCTCGCGGACTTTCGTCGAGGAGACGCCGCCAGAGCGGCTCCAGCGCTGGCGAACAGACGAGAAGCGCTTTCTCGCGCTGCGCGCCCACGTGAAGGCTCGGTACGCAGACGCGGTGGATTGGAGCGAATATGAGCGGCGCGTCCGCAGTCTGCTCGATCAGCATGTGACCGCCCACGAAGTCACGACGATCGTGGAGCCGCTAGCGGTCTTCGACGATGGCGCCATCGAAGCGGCCCGCAACGAGAAGAAGCGCTCCGACGCCTCGATCGCTGACGAAATCGCACACCGGACGCTGCGAACCATCGAGGAAAAATGGGACGAAGACCCCACCTTCTTTGAGAAGTTCTCGAAGCTCATTCGGCAAACGATCGACGACTTTCGTCGCGGCCGCCTTGAAGAGAAAGCATACCTCGAACGTATCCGCTCACAGCGCGACAAGCTCGACGCCCGCGACGACGAGGATGACCCGACACCGCACGAACTGCGCGGCAAGGGCAATGAGACCGCCTTCTGGGGCATCGCCCGAAAGGAGCTTCGGCGCGCCGCGATCGAGGATCCTGACCTTCCGGTGAAAATCTCGATGTCGCTCGCGGACATCATCGAAATCCACCGCCGCGTCGGGTGGCAGCATGACCGCGACATCCAGAACGACATGCGAAACGCAATGGATGACTTCTTCTTCGACGTGGTCATGGGTTCAGGTGGGCCCGAGATCGAACCGGCTATTATGGACAGCATCATCAACGAGGTGCTTTCGGCGGCCCGGGTGCGCATGCAGGATGACGGTCGTGTCCGCTGACGCCTGGTTCCAGTGGGGCCGCAGACGGATCGCCTATAGCGTCGCGCGCGACGAGCGCCGGCGGCTGAAAATCGTCGTTTTGCCATCAGGCTCGGTGCAAGTCATCGCTCCGCACGACGCAGCCGATGACGAAATCCAAGAACGCGTTCGCCGCAAGGGCGGGTGGATCGCAGCGCAAATCGATGATTTCGAGCAATACCGCCCGAGAACGCCCCCGCGCCAGTATATCAGCGGCGAGACGCACCTCCTTCGGGGCGTCCAGTATCGCCTAAGGGTTCGCCAGAATGATGCGTCTCGCATTTTCCTGAGCGGAGACCGCATTGTCCTGGAGACGCCGCACGTCGAAAGCAATGTGCACAAGGCGGCTCTGCTCGATCATTTCTACAAGCTCGAAGCTCACGCCGAATTTCCGCGGCGACTTCGCGAGGTGGCGCCGCTATTCGCTTCCGAAGGCATCGAACCACCCAAGCTGATGATCCGCCCAATGACAAAAAGATGGGGCAGCTATACGCCGAAAGGCAATCTCGTCCTCAACCAGGACCTGATCCGCGCTCCGGTCCAATGCATTGATTATGTGATCGTCCACGAACTCGCGCACACGTTCGAGCCTCACCACGGATCACGCTGGCGGCAGCTGATGGACAAGGCCATGCCGGACTGGCGTGACCGCAAGAAGAAGCTCGAAACAAGCCTCGTCTAGAGATCCTCCGTTGAGTTCTAAGGGGTGACGATTTCGCCGCGCGCAAATCGTCATCCCTCCCGGGCCACCTTCTCCGCTTCAGTGACCTCCGACAGCCCGCCGCCTCCCGCGGCGCGGCGCAGACACCGGAGGCGCTACCCATGCCAGACCCCAACGCCGGCCTTCCGCCGCGCTACCTCAGAACTCCCGAAGCCGCCCGTTTTCTCGGCCTGTCCGGCAGGACGCTGGAGAAACACCGCACCTACGGCACGGGTCCCCGCTATTCCAAGATCGGCGGTCGCGTCGTCTACGCCATCGACGATCTGCAGGCCTGGGTCGGCCGGGGCGAGAAGACCTCGACCTCGGATGACACCGGCGACACCGTGCTGCCCGCCAAGCGCCACGCGGCGATCTCGCCGGCCTATGCGCCGAACGGCCGGTCATGACCGGCCGCACGACTGTCGATCTCCTGTGGCTCGAAGGCCGGATCGAACGCTGGATCCGCTTCGGCCGCACCGTCCAGGAGACCATTCGGAGCTGCTCCGAAAGCACTGTAGGTTTCGATCCGGGTGCGGTCTTCGCCCTCGTGCGCTGGGCTTCAAATGACTACGGCACCGTCGAGAGCCGGATCGACATCCTGCGCGCCGTCCAACCCGGCGAGCGCTGCTCGACCGTCCCGCATGTGACCCCCGGCGGCGAAATACTCTTACGCCTCTCCGGCTGGCCGAAGGTCGAAGCGGCGCTATTGGCCATCGACCAGGTCGAGGCGCTCGGGCTCGCGCCGGAGGATGTCTGTCCCGATCATTGGCGGCACGTCCACAACCGGCTGACCACCGGTCTCGACCCCCGCGCCTATACCGAGCTGCGGCACGAAGCCTGGCTCAAGCGCCGCGCGGTGACGGCATGATCCGCGCGCGAAGAACGCTGCTCACCGCGGGCGCGGCGCTCACGCTGATTGGCGCGTCGGCCGTAGTGCGTAGCGACCCTGTTCTCGTCTGGAACGCGTCGGTCAGCGTGCCGGTCGGCTTCTACGCGATCACCCCGATCACGCGTCCGGAGGTCGGCGATCTCGTCGCCGTGCGTCCGCCCGATGCGCTTGGCCGATGGCTGGTCGAGAACCGCTATCTCGGCCCCGAAACACCGCTCCTGAAGCGCGTCGCCGCGCTGCCGGGTAGCGAGGTCTGCCGCCACGGCACGACGATGATCATCGATGGCCG
>ERZ761609.2869-NODE-2869-length-12034-cov-5.477669_pt1 | contig 12034 bp, 11 predicted proteins | sample MGYA00511163_ERZ761609 | MGnify/ENA primary metagenome ERZ761609 (study PRJEB28899, sample SAMN02445070) | bioreactor sludge metagenome | biome: EBPR sludge | place: Australia: Brisbane, Thorneside Wastewater Treatment Plant | collected 2011-12-16 ... | reverse complement strand
ACCACCGCGAGAAAACCGGGGAAGGGCAGGTCATCGACGCGACGATCTACGAGTCCGTACTGTCAGTGATGGAAGGCCTCGTCCCCGAATACCAGTTCGAAGGATACATCCGTGAACGGACGGGTTCGTACCTGCCGGGCATCGCTCCTTCGAACATCTATGAAGGCACTGACGGCATGGTCATCATCGCCGCAAATCAGGACACGGTCTTCGCCCGGCTGTGCGATGCCATAGGTCAACCCGCTCTGAAAGAAGAACCCGCCTACGTCTCCCACATTGCCCGCGGCAAGAATCAGAAAGCGCTGGACGAACTCATCCAGCAATGGGCTTCAACCCGGACCATCGTCGAGATCGAACGCATCATGATCGACAACGGCGTGCCTGTCGGCAAGGTCTACCGCGCGCCCGACATGCTCGTCGATCCGCACTATGCAGCCCGCGAAACGCTTGTCGAAGTTCCCAGCGACCGCTGGCCCGGCATCCGCCAACAGAATGTCTTCCCGAAACTCTCCTCCACGCCGGGCATGGCCCGCTGGGCAGGCCCGGACACGCTCGGTTCGCATACGGAAGAAGTGCTGACGGAGCTTCTGGACCTAACTCCCGATCAGGTCGCGAAACTCCGCGCCAGCGGCATTGTCTAGCGCGCTGTCAGTCCGCCATCGACGACGTGTTCCTGCCCGGTGATGTAGCTCGACATGTCCGAGGCGAGGAACACGATCAGCTCGCCCACTTCCTCCGGCCGGCCGGGGCGCGCCATCGGCGTACTGCCCATCGCGATCACATTGGGGTCGAGTGCGTTGCCGCCGGTCGAAGCGGTCAGCACCGCTTTCTGTTCGGCTTGCATCGTTTCCGTCATACGGGTGATATCCTTCTGCCAGATCGGCGTGTCGATGATGCCCGGGTGTACCGAGTTCACCCGGATTTTCAGCCCCAGTGCTGCGCACTCCACCGCCGCCGCCTTCGTGAACAGCCGCACCGCCCCCTTCGAGGCGCAATAGGCGCTGACCCCTGAAGAGCCGCGAAGGCCGGCCACAGAGGAGAGGTTGATGATCGATCCGCCGGTCTCCTTCATCGCCCGCATCGCGGCACGGGTGCCCAGGAACACGCTGTCGGTGTTCACCGCCATCTGCTTCTGCCAGTCGGCCAGGGAATACTCCATGATTGCCCCGGCAATCGCGATTCCGGCATTGTTCACGAGGATCGAGGGGGTGCCCAGCAGGCTCTTGGTATCGGCAAACACGCTGTCCCAGAGGGCCTCGTCCACCACGTCCTGCTTCATCGAGGCGGCCTTGCCGCCGGCCTTTGAAATGGCCTCCGCAGTGGCCCTGGCTCCGGCTCCGTCGAGGTCGGTGACCATGACGGCGGCCCCCTCCCGGGCCAGCACGAGCGCCGCCGCCCGCCCGATTCCGCTGGCCCCGCCTGTTACAATCGCCACTTTGCCCTTAACCAATGCCATGAATTCCTCCCTGTTTATGGGGGCTACACTAGCAGCCGCTGCGCTTGACGCGAGCGTCCTGATGGTGTTTTACCCGCGACTTCATGACGGGATGGTGCGGAGCCGCCGTTGTAATCGCAGGCGCAATGAAGCGTTTGCCGGCCCGCGCTGACAATGAGGTACTACCATGTCACGTCGCCATAGCGCGAAGTACAAGATCGACCGCCGCGTCGGTGAAAACATCTGGGGCCGCCCCAAATCCCCCTTCAACAAGCGCAACTACAAGCCGGGCCAGCACGGCCAGAACCGCCGCAACAAGGTCTCCGACTTTGGTATGCAGTTGATGGCGAAGCAGAAGCTGAAGGCCTATTACGGCGACATCACCGAGAAACAGTTCTCGAAAATCTACGAAGATGCAGCCCGCATGAAGGGCAACTCGGCTGAAAACCTGATCGGCATCCTCGAATCACGCCTCGACGCCATCGTCTACCGCGCCAAGTTCGTGCCGACCGTCTTCGCCGCCCGCCAGTTCATCAACCACGGCCACGTCACCGTGAACGGCAAGCGCTGCAACATCGGCTCCGCTCGCCTGAAGCCCGGCGACGTCGTGCAGGTCCGCGAGAAGTCGCGCAACCTCGCCCTCGTCCTGGAAGCTCTCGGCAGCCCCGAGCGTGACATTCCGGACTATGTCGAAGTCGACCCCAAAGCGATGACCGCCACCTACAAGCGCGTCCCGGTCCTGACCGATGTGCCGTACCCGGTGAAGATGGAACCGGCCCAGGTGGTCGAGTTCTACTCCTCGTAAGTCACCTGATTTCCTTGAAGTTCCGGAAAGGCCGCGCCACACTGGTGCGGCCTTTTCATTTCCGGGGAACCCTGTATGGCCATTCCGTCAATTGCCGAAGTCCGCAAAGCCATCATCGCGCGTCCCGGAAAGCCGTTTGAACTTGCGGCCCGCGATACGTCCGGCCGCGACGTGTTCGACAACAAGGAAGAGGCCGAAACCAGCCTCAAGAAAGATGCCGCCTGCATCAATGAGCTGAAGGACAAGCTCTACGCCGAGGGCAAACGTTCTCTGCTCGTCGTGCTGCAGGGCATGGATACGTCAGGCAAGTCCGGCACCATCAAGTCCGTTTTCTCGGACACCACGCCGCTTGGCATGGAAGTGAAGGCCTTCAAGGCACCCAGCAGCGAGGAGCTTGCCCGCGACTATCTCTGGCGCGTCCACAACGCGGTCCCGCGCCGCGGCCATATCGGCATCTTTGATCGCTCGCATTATGAAGACGTGCTCGTCGTCCGTGTCCGCGGCTTCGCCCCACTGGAAGAGGTCGAGCAGCGTTACGACCAGATCAATGCCTTCGAGAAACACCTCTCGGAAAACGGCACGAAGATCGTCAAGTTCATGCTGAACATTGGCTATGCGGAGCAGGGCGTACGCCTGAAGGAACGCCTCCAGGAAGAGCACAAGCTCTGGAAGTTCAATCCTGGCGACCTCGACGACCGCTCGAAATGGTCAGAGTTCATGTCCGCTTATGAACTCGCCGTCCAGCGCTGCTCCACGCGCCACGCGCCCTGGCATGTTGTGCCTGCCGACAGCCGCACGCGCCGCAATGCCATCATTGCCCGCATCGTGCGCGGCGCGCTGGAAGAGATGGACCTGAATTGGAAAGACCCGGGCTACGAGCCCGGGTCCTTTGACTTCGGCTGAGACTGGCGGGTCAGCTGCCGAACTTGACTGAGCCACCGCTCGATTTCGATACTTCCGTTGCAGTCGGGTTGCCCCTGAAGCTGATATCGCCGCCGCTTGAGGCGTTGCCGCTGGCCGAGCCGCTGGCGAAGAGATCAACATCTGCGCCGCTCGAAGCATTCGCTGTTGCCGTAACGCAGCGCAGCTCATCTGCCTCGACATCCGCGCCAGACGACGCCGCAACGCTGATGCTGTTGCACGCGCCAGACATGTCGACACTTGCGCCCGATGAAGCGCTGACAGTGAACGAGCCTGCGCCGGTCGAGTGAAGTTTCACATCGCCGCTCGAAGACGCCGAAACGTTGGTCTTGCCAGCGCCGGTGACAGTTGCCTCAACTTCGCCGCTCGATGATGCGGAGATTTTCGCAGAAGCAGCCTTGAGATCCTTGGCTTTTACATCACCAGAGGATGACGCGCCGAGACTTGCTGCACCTGCTTTGCCAGCAAGGAGTATGTCTGCGCTCGAAGAGGCGTTTGCTTCAAATCCATCTGCATCAATCGACTGCGATTCGAAGCGTGAGGATTGCGATGCCTTGACGGCCACCAGGTCCGGCGATGTGACGTACACGGTATAGACCGGCACTTTCTTGCCGTTCACCTTGATCGTTTTGCCATCCTTGGAAATGTTCACGGAACGGCCGCCGGAGAACCAGCTCTTCTTGCTGTTCAGGCTTTCGCGCGAGATGCGCAGGGTGTCGCCATCAGTTTCGATGGAAGCATCGGAATAGTCGCCATTGTCGGCTTCGACGCGCACGCTGGTCGAATTGCCGGTCTTGTGGACGACGTACATGGCGCCTTCGACCTTGATCTCGCTGAAAGACGAGACGTTATAAGTCTTGCCCTGGGCGAGCGCGGCAGGCGCTGCCAGGATGGCAATGGTGGCGAGGGCAGTAAGGGCTTTTTTCATTGGGGTCCTCCCTGAGGGGCGTAGGGGAATGAGGTAATCCCTGTATGAGTTATCGATATACGATATGTCAATCGTTGTTTTTCGATAATTTCAAAATCCCTGCTCAATCAGGCCCTTGGCCTCGCGTCCGGCTCTGAGACTGGCGGCGCAGAACCATAGGCGGCTGGCCAAAGGCCCTCAGAAACGCAACCCGCATCCGTTCCGGGTCGCCGAATCCGGTCTCCCGGGCGATTTCCTGCAGGGCTTGCCCCGTCTGTTCCACGCTCAGGCGCGCCGCTTCCAGGCGCAGCTTCTCGATGAACCGCGCCGGCGTCGCGCCCGTCTCCGCCCGGAACACGCGCGCGAAATTGCGCGGGCTCATCGCCGCGCGCACCGCCAGCGCTTCGACGCTCAGATCGCCGGACAGGTTCGTCTGTACCCAACCGATCAGCGTATCAAACCGCCCTGATGCGAGCTTCACATCCTGCATCACTGAGAACTGCGATTGTCCACCCTGCCGCCGCTGATGGATCACCAGCTCACGCGCCGCCTGCCGCGCCACCTCGTCGCCCAGGTCATCCTCCACCAGCGCCAGCGCCAGATCGATGCCCGCCGTGATGCCCGCCGATGTCCAAAATTTCCCGTCGCGCACGAAGATCCGGTCCGCATCCAGCTTGGTCTCCGGAAAACTTCGTTCGAACGCGGAGGATCGCCGCCAGTGCGTCGTCGCACGCCGCCCCTTCAGTAAACCCGCTGCCGCCAGCAGGAACGACCCCGAACACACTGAACACGTCCGCCGCGTGCGCGAAGACAAATCCCTCACGGCCCGGAGAAACGCCTCATCGTTGATAAGCGTGCGCGTGCCTTCGCCGCCAGAAACGATCAGCGTGTCAAGCTTCAGCTTCGCGGGCAGGGGCTCCGACACCATCTGCACGCCGCCGGAAGACCGCACCGCGCCGCCCTCGAGCGAATACACTGTCAGCCGGTAAGGCGGCGGCGCCATCCCCCGCACCGGCATTTCGAACACCGAAATCGGTCCCGCAGCATCCAGCAGCTGGAAGTCCTTGAAGATCAGCATACCGATTTCGCGTGGCCGGGCATTGGCGGAAATCATGGGAACATTGTCCTTTCTGCCAAACCGGCTTTACGCCAGAAAGAGCCGGCCAGCAAGGAGGCGCCCATGTCCGCTCAGCCATTCGTCACGGTTTTCGCAATCTACCCGAACCTCACGCATCTCGACTTCACCGGCCCCCACCAGGTTCTTTGCCGCATTCCGAATTCGCAGACGATCATCGCCAGCCGAGATGGCGGCGAGATCGTTGCCGAAGGGGGGCTGGTCATCGGCAAGACCGTCCGCCTCGCAGATATTCCGCGCTGCGATCTCATCTGCGTGCCCGGCGGCATGACGGCGACCGAAGTTGCGCTCGACGAAGCCTTCGTCGGCGAAATCCGCCGCCTCGCCAGCGGCGCGAAATACATCACGTCCGTGTGCACCGGATCACTCATCCTCGGCGCAGCTGGCCTCCTGCAGGGCAAACGCTCTGCCTGCCACTGGGCCTGGCGCAGCCTGCTCACCGAATTCGGCGCAATCCCGGATGAGGCCCGCGTCGTGCGTGATGGCAATATCTTCACGGGCGGCGGCGTTACTGCCGGCATCGATTTTGCCTTCACCATGCTCGCGGAAATCGCAGGGGAGGGCTACGCCAAAGCGCTAACGCTCGGCCTCGAATACGCACCCGCGCCGCCCTTTGCCTGCGGCCGTCCGGAACTTGCGGATCATGAAACCCTGAAGCTCGTTGCCGGCAACATGGACAAGGCCATGCTCCAGCGTCTCGAAGAGGCACGCCAGGCGGGCGCGCGACTGAAGGCTCAGGCCGGAACGGCGTAGAGGTCGTAATCGTCGGCGCCGGTGATCTTCACACGGACGATGTCGCCCGGCTTCAGCGCCGCCGCATCGCTGACAAACACGCAGGCATCCACTTCGGGCGCATCCGCCTTGGTGCGCCCGATCATCTCGCCGGCCTTCTCGCCCGGCTCATCGATGATCACATCCATCTTGCGGTCAACCTGCGCCGCTGCCCGCGCCGCTGAAACTTCCGCCTGCGCTTCCATGAAGCGGTGCCAGCGTTCTTCCTTCACCTCTTCAGGTACATGCCCGTCCAGCTTGCCGCTCTCGGCATGCACGACGTTTTCGTATTTGAAGCACCCGGCGCGGTCGATCTTCGCCTCGCGGATGAAGTCGAGCAGGATCTGGAAATCCTCTTCAGTCTCACCCGGAAAGCCGACGATGAATGTCGACCGGATCGCAAGGTCCGGCACATCCCGGCGCCAGTTCGCAATGCGCTCCAGAACCTTGTCCTGATTTGCGGGGCGTTTCATGGCCTTCAGCACGGATTTCGATGCATGCTGGAACGGAATGTCGAGATACGGCGTGATCAGCCCTTCCGCCATCAGCGGGATCACATTGTCCACATGAGGATAGGGGTACACATAATGCATCCGCGTCCACACACCGAGACTGCCCAGCCCCTTTGCGAGATCAAGGAACCGCGTCTCGTACTGCGTGCCGCGCCAGGTCTCCGGCTTGTATCTCACATCCAGTCCGTAGGCGGACGTATCCTGGCTGATCACCAGCAATTCCTTCACGCCGGCAGCCACCAGCTTCTCCGCCTCCATCAGCACATGATGGATCGGCCGCGACACGAGATCGCCGCGCAGCTTCGGAATGATGCAGAAGGAACAGCGATTGTTGCACCCCTCCGAAATCTTCAGGTACGCATAGTGGCGCGGCGTCAGGCGCAGGCCGCTTTCCGGAACGAGGTCAAGGTGCGGATTGTGCGGCGGCGTAAGGTGCGTGTGCACCGCGTCCATCACAGCCTCATACTGATGCGGCCCGGTGACGGCGAGCACCTTCGGGTGCGCCTTCTCGATCACTTCGGGTTCGGCCCCAAGGCACCCGGTCACGATCACCCGGCCGTTCGCCTCGATTGCTTCGCCAATCGCCGACAGGCTCTCGTCGCGCGCAGAATCGAGAAAGCCGCACGTATTCACGAGCACAAGGTCGGCGCCCGAATAGTCCGGCGCGATCTGATAGCCCTCGGCGCGCAGGCGCGTGATGATCCGTTCGGAATCAACCAGCGCCTTCGGACAGCCGAGCGAAACGATGCCGACTTTCGGCGTCTTAGCGCCCTTGATCGGCGCGGGAGCAGTAGGTGTTGACGTCATGCGCGCCCTGCTAGCGCGAAACCACGTGCCGGAAAAGCACAACCGTCATGTCTGCACCGGCATCGCCCGCAGGGTCAGTCCGTGGTCTGCATCAAAGGGCAGGGGTTGCCAGTACCGCGTCAGCGGCTCGGGCATATCGACATTGAACCGGTGGAAGGCATGTGCCGCCGCGCCCACCTCCTTCTCTGCGCTGTCCAGCATCGGTCCGATCAGCCCCATCAGCGGCGGTGTCACCAGCGCCAGCCGCATCCGCGCGGCCCCGCCTTCCCGGGCAAGGTGAAGCCCGGTCTGCAACAGCGCCTGCACCGCCTCCCGGTCCTTCGGGTCCAGCGTCACAAGGTCGATGATGTCCAGCTGCGCCGCGCTCGCCCGCGATGGCTTGTTGAACCGGAACAGTGCCAGCCCCCGGATCGCCCCTTCCGCCGGAAACGCCATCAGCACCGGCGGCACGCCCGCATCGGGATCCGTCACACGCCAGTGCAACACCTCCGGCGAACGCTCCGCAAACAGCCGGGCTCCGACCCGCAACGCCTCATCGAACGCCGCCAGCCGCGCATTGCCAAGTGGAACGACGATCTGCGACGTGTCTTGCCCGGACGCCGCAATCGCATCCCCGACCGCCGGCCACCGCCGGGCCGGCTCGGGCAGGAACGGCGCGAGCTTCTGCAGCCACTCAGCCGGCCCGGCGCTGCCCTCAACCGGCCAGCTCAGCTTCAGGTTCCCCGTCTCGGGATAGGATGGATAGCCGAGCACGTCATAAATCCACGCGCTCTCCGCCGGCGTGTTCAACCCGTTCAGCAATGCCGCGCCGTCCTGGTTCACAAATTCCCGCAGCAGGCGAAGCGACCTGTCCGGCTCGCCCTTCGCTGACACGAAACTGTGCGCCGACGCCGTCAGGCACGACCGCCCGTTCAGCCAGGCCCGCTGCACGAAATTGCCGACGTAGGCGGAAAGACCGCCCTCCTTGTCCTCCACCACCCAACCGGGCGGCGCGCTGGACTGGCCGGGATTATCCCGGAACAGCCAAGCCAGCCCGCGCTGGGAGCGCTGGGGAAGTCCTGCAGATTTCAGGAGCGCGTTGATCCCGCGAAGGTCCCGCGTCTCGGCTGGCCGGAGCGTGGAAGATGTCCGGAAGGGCAAGCGGCCACCTCCGCCGCAATCAGGCCGGATCGAGCGCGATGCCTTTTTCAGCTAGCAGCTGCTTCAACTCGCCCGCTTCGAACATCTCTTTGATGATGTCGCAGCCGCCCACGAACTCGCCCTTCACATACAGCTGCGGAATGGTCGGCCAGTTCGTGTACTGCTTAATGCCTTCGCGCACGGCCGCGTTTTCCAGCACGTTCGTCGAGACATATTCGACGCCGAGATAGTCGAGGATCTGCACCACCACCGACGAGAAACCGCACTGCGGAAAGGTCGGCGTGCCCTTCATGAACAGCACGACGTCATTCTCTTTCACAGCCTTGTCGATGGCATCGAGGGTGGCCTGGTCGGTCATGGGGCAATCTCCGGAGCTATCTGTCATGTGAAGTGTGCCCCTGCCTGCGTCAAGTCAGCGGGCATTCACAACTGCTATGGCAGGTTCGCAAGGCAACTTGCCTCGAAAATAAATTATTATTTATCGATATGGGATTGCCTTTTTTCGGATATCGCATATTAATTATCGATAATAACCGGCGCACTGAAGCCGCCGCTCACCGCGCAACCAAGGGATTACCTGAGATGAAACCACGTTACTTCAAGGCACTGGCAGTCTCGCTTATGCTGACCAGCGCGATGGCAACCGCCGGAATCGCTCAGGCCGTCGAGGACGATGTGCAGCCGCTGATCAACGAAAAGGTCGTGGTTACGGCACGCAAGCCGGCCGAAACCCGCCACTATGTCGAGCAGATCACGCAAACCCCGTTTGGCGCCGAACAGCTCGCGCGCTGGGATGACCGCATCTGCGTCGGCGTTTCCGGGGTGAAAGAAGAGCACGCCCAGTTCCTTGCCGACCGTGTTTCCCAGCGAGCTGTCGAAGTCGGCCTGCGAACGGGAAAACCGGGATGCAAGCCGGACATCAGCATTCTGGTCACGGCCGAACCCGCAACGCTCGTCGACGCGCTCGAAGAACAATACAAACCGCTCTTCGCCGTGAACAACGAGCTGCGCACCGGCTCGCTCGGCAAAGCTGCGTTCGAGCAGTTCAAGACAGAGGAGCGCCCGGTTCGCTGGTGGCACGTGTCCCAGACCATGAGCGCAGATGGTGCCCGCATCAGCGGTGAAGCCCGCGCCGGCCTGAATGACGGCGTCACCGGCGCGCCCAAGGTGCGTTCGGAAGGCAGCCGCTTGCGCGCCGCTACCCGCGAAGACCTCAGCCACGCGATTATCGTTGTCGATGCAAACCAGGTTCAGGGCATTCCCCTGGAAGCTCTGGGCGACTACCTCGCCTTCGTCGCACTGATGCAGGCCGATCCCAATGGCAATACGTCGAATATCGACACGATCATGAACCTCTTCCGGACCGATCTTGGCGATAAGCGTCCTGCATCGATGACGTCATGGGACAAGGACTTCCTGCGCGCGCTCTACACCATGCCGCGCAACACGGCCTCGATCACGCAGGCCCGCAGCTTCCTTGCCCAGCGGATGGAACGCAAGTAATCACCTTCTCCGCTCACGGATGATAGTAAAAAAAGGGCGCTCCCTGCGGAGCGCCCTTTCTCGTTGTGGATCAGGCGCGACCTACCAGCCGCATTCCTGTCCTTCGTTCTGTTCCTTCAGGTAAACGATCAGCGGATCGAAATACTCGATGATCGCCGAGCCATCCATCGTGCGCGTGCCCGTGAACTTCTCCAGCGTGTCCGGCCAGGGCTGCGACATGCCGGCTTCCAGCATGTCGTTGAAGCGCTTGCCGACTTCCTTGTTCCCGTAGATCGAACAGCGGTGCAGCGGACCTTCCCATCCGGCCTGCTCGCACGCGGCCTTGTGGAACTGGAACTGCATGATGAAGCTCAGGAAGTAGCGCAGGTAAGGCGTGTTGCCCGGAATGTGATACTTCGCTCCCGGATCAAACGCATCCGCCGGCCGCTCGCCGGGCGGGACGATGCCCTGGTTCTTCGTGCGCAGGTCCCACCACGCCTTGTTGTAGTCTTCCGGCTTCGTCGCACCCGACAGCACGCCCCAGCGCCAGCCATCCACCGTGATGGCAAACGGCAGGAAGGCAATCTTGTCGAGTGCGGCCTGCATCAGCAGCGCCGTATCCGCATCCGGCCCCGGCATTTCCTCTGCCGTGATCAGCCCGATCTGGCGCAGGTATTCCGGCGTGATCGACAGCGCTACAAAGTCGCCGATCGCTTCGTGGAAGCCATCATGCGCGCCGTTCTTGTAAAGGAAATCCTGATCCTTGTAGGCGCGCTGATAGTAATTGTGCCCCAGTTCATGGTGCACCGTGTAGAAGTCTTCGGAGTTCACCTGTGTGCACATCTTGATGCGCACATCTTCCTCGTCATCGAGGTCCCAGGCCGACGCGTGGCATTGCACCTCGCGCCCTTCCGGCTGCACGATCATCGAGCGTTCCCAGAATGTCTGCGGCAGCGGATCCAGCCCCAGCGACACGAAGAAGGCCTCCGCCGTCTCCACCATCTTCACCGGCGTATAGCCCTGCGCGACAAGGCGCTGCGTCACATCATATTGCACCGGCGCCGTCGGCGGCTGCACGATGTCATAGATGCCCGACCATTGCTGCGCCCACATATTGCCCAAGAGGTCCGCCCGGATCGGTCCGGTCGCGGGCTGAACCGCGTCGCCATAGCGCTGGTTGAGTTTCGTGCGCGTGTAGCAATGCAGCTCCTTGTAGAGCGGCTCCACCTGACCCCACAGGCGCTGCACTTCAGCTTCCATCTCCGCTGGCGGCATGTCGTAGTTCGACAGCCACATCTGGTCGAGGCTCGGATAGCCCAGCTCGCGCGCGCCCTCGTTGGCGATATTCACCATGCGGGCATAATTGTCCTTCATCGGCGGCGAGATCGTGTGCCAGCCTTCCCAGACGGTCTTTAATTCCGCCGGATTGCGCGACGCGCTCATGATGTTTGACGCTTCGGTCAGCGTGATCATCCGGCCTTTGTATTCAAACTTGCCGGTGCCGTAGGTCGCGTCCAGCCCGGTGGTGATCTCTGCCAACTCCTCCGCGGCGCCTTCGCGCGACGGGGCAGGGATGGTGATGCCGCTGCGCAGGATACGGATTTTCCGGCCCAGGTCAGGCGGCAGCGTGTTGACGTCAAACTGCTTGGACTCGTTCGCCAGCGCCACAACCAGCTTCGTGGCCTTCGCCCCGGCTTCGGCCGCAGCGGCATTGGTTTCCGGCGTGATGTTGGTCGCCTGGTTCCAATAGGCCTGCGCCGCTTCCCGGTTCATCGCGGCAAGTTCGGTTTCCACCCGCGTGAGGAATGCACGCGCCTCGATTGCGGCCTCTTCGGCGGCAATCGCGTCGGCGCTCACGCGGTCCTGGCCACCGCAGGCAACAAGCACAAGGCCAAGCGCGGCAGCGCTGACCGATTTCAACAGACTGGACATGGAAAAAGCCCTCCCTGGGTTTTCCCCAGCAGACAGCGAACCGGCCCTTACGTCAATTCGGCGGCAGCAGGCTCAAGGCGCCCGCGTCTTCAGGGCGAGCGCATGCAGCACCCCGCCCATATTCCCTTTCAAGGCGTCATAGACCATCTGGTGCTGGCGCACGCGCGGCACCCCCGCAAACCGGCTT
>ERZ761609.2866-NODE-2866-length-12043-cov-8.207624_pt1 | contig 12043 bp, 15 predicted proteins | sample MGYA00511163_ERZ761609 | MGnify/ENA primary metagenome ERZ761609 (study PRJEB28899, sample SAMN02445070) | bioreactor sludge metagenome | biome: EBPR sludge | place: Australia: Brisbane, Thorneside Wastewater Treatment Plant | collected 2011-12-16 ... | reverse complement strand
GCGTGCGGCCGGTAACGGCAATCGCTATCTGCGTCCGATGCCGAAGGTCAATCGCACGAAGTCCGCGCAAGCGGATGTCGGCGGGCTCTTCGAGTAAGCCTGCTACTCAATCGATCCGAGACGACGAAGGCGGGCCCAGGTGCCCGCCTTTCTTGTTGACCGACGTGGACCGTCGCAAGGTCAGTCCGCACCAATATCTGCGGGGGCGAAGCGGTACGTGGTGGAGCAGAACTCGCACGTCACCGCGACCGATCCGTCGGCCTCACGCATGTCGACGAGATCGGACGGCGGGAAGCTCTTCAGCATGTCGTGCACGCGCTCACGCGAGCAGCGACACTCGGCGACGAGAGCGACAGGCGCATGGGCGCGGACGCCTTCCTCGTGGAACAGCCGGTAGAGCAACCGCTCGGGCGTCAACATCGGATCGATCAGCTCGTGGTCCTCGACCGTCTCGGCGAGAAGGCGCGTGCGTGTCCAGTCCTCGTCGTCCTCGCCATCGAGGCGTGCATCGCGCTCCTCGTCGGTCAGGTCGCGGCCGGCATCCGTGCCGCCGCCGCGCGCGATCCGCTGCAGCATGATGCCGCCGGCACGCCAGTGCCAGGCGCCGTCGAGGAAGTGCCGTGCGACCGCGATTCGGATGAACGTCGGGATCTGCTCGGACTGACGAAAATAGCCGAGCGCGGCCTCTGTCAGCGTCTGGCTGTCGAGGGCGACGATGCCCTGATAGCGATCCATGTCGCCACCCGGGTCGATCGTGAGCGCCATATGGCCGTTGCCAAGAAGCGCGGCACCGCCAGCGGGCTGGAGCGCACCGGCCCGCGCATTGTCGAACTGGGCGTAGGCGCGGAGCTTACCGGGAACGTCGTAGTTGGCGACGACGAGGCCGACAGGCCCGTCCGTGCGGGTCTGCAGGATGAGGCGGCCATCGAACTTGAGGCCGGTGCCGACAAGGCCGGTCAGCGTCAGGGCTTCGCCGAGCGCTTCGGCCACGGCGTCGGGGTAGCCGTGGCGGTCCAGAATGGTGTCGACGGCCGGGCCGAGCCGGATCAGCCGGCCGGAGATGCCAGACTTGTCGGTCGAGAACGGCAGGACGAGGTCATCGCCACCGACAGAGGCGGCGCGTGGATTTACAGGCTGTGTGGTCATGGGCGAGACATAGGGTCGCGGTCCCATTTTGTCGAGAGTGTGGGGGGACGGTCCGGCTGGGCCGCTACAATTTTAGCAATCCGCGAAAAGGGAAGTTGAGCGGTTTCTGGCAGTCTCTCGAGCGCACCGGGGCGGTCCGGCGCGGGGAACGGGGAGACAGGTCATGCGTCCAGAGGGCTATTATCAGGTCACGGTTGCGGGCGCGCACCGGGCGGCCGAGTTCGAGATCCGGCTCGCGGGCGGACGCATTTCAGGTGTCACGGACAGCGGCGCGCGCATCGAGGGCAGCTATTTCGCGGATCCCCTGTCGTCCCGCGTGCGCTTTTCCGTGCATTCGGCGGCCCTCGCGCTCAAGGGTGAGTTCGATCCGGGCCGGCGCGGCACGTTCAGTTATCGCGACGGCGAGCGGCTCTATCATGTCACCGTCGCGTTCGCCGCGCCCCTCTGCCACGAGGTCGTGGCGGCTTGAGCTGATGCGACGTCACGTCCGTCCCGTCTGCCGCGCCCATTGTAGGCCGAGATGGGCGAGGAGGGCGGCCACGACCAGCGCGCCGCCGACGAGCGTGCGCGTCCCTGGAACCTCGGCATGAACCAGCCATACCCAGAGCGGGCCGAGTACTGGCTCGATGGAGCCGACGAGCGCACCGAGCGCTGCCGGGATCAGCCGTGCGCCCGTGACGAACAGTGACAGACCGAGCCCGAGGTTGAGGGCGCCGAAGGCGAACAGCAGTGCGAAGTCGCGGCCGCTCACGACCGCAGGCGTCGACATGAGCGCGGCGATGCCGCCCGCAATCACCATGGCGAGGAAGACTGCAGGTGTCATGCGCACGTGCGCGTAACGTCGAGTGATCACGGTCGCGGCGGCGACGGCAATGGCGATGGCGAGCGCGAGACCGTCGCCCAACAGCGATACGCGGCCCGTGAACGAGCCCGAGACCATGATGGCGATGCCGGCGATGACGGCGGCGATAGCGGCCCAAGTGCTCGCCGATATGCGCTCGCCGAACAGAACCCACGTCATCAATGCGGCGAGCAACGGCGCGCCGGCCTGGATCAGAAGGATGTTGGCGACGGTCGTATGAGCTAGTGCGACGACGAACGACACGGATGCGACCGTGAAGCAGAGCGCGACGCCGATGCCAGCCGGACCGATACCCGAGACGAGTGCGGCGGCACCACGCACGCCGTCACGTACAAGCATGAAGACGAGCAGGAACAGGGCCGCGAAAGCCGAGCGCCAGAAGACGATGGTCCAGCTGTCAGACACCTCCAGAAAGCGCGCGATGGTGCCGCCGAAGCTCCAGACGATGGCAGCGCCGGCGACAAGCAGCGTGCCGCGCGCCAGATCGCTGCCAGTATGCGAAGGCTGATTTGCCATGGGTCGAGACAACTCCGTCGGCGATCGTTCTGGGCGCCTATTCGTCCTGCTGCGTTTCCAACCAGCGCTTCGCGTGCGGTATGCGCGGAACAATAACCGCGTAGATCGAAGCGATCACGGCGATCGCATACCAACCGACGCCGATGGCCATCCCGATCGCGGCCGCGAACCATACAGCCGCAGCCGTCGTCAGGTTCCGGATGGTGTTGTTCTCGCTTTTCAGGATCATCCCGGCGCCGAGAAAGCCGACCCCGGACACGACCTGCGCCGCGACACGAGCGGGGCTGTTGGGATCGGCGACGGTCGAGATGAACGTAAAGAGACAGGCTCCTGCCATCACGAAGCAGTGGGTGCTGATGCCCGCAGGCTTGTTGCGGAATTCGCGTTCGACGCCAATCATAGCGCCGAGCACAAGACATAGCGTGAGCTTCGTCAGAAACGCGCCTTCATACCCAGTCAGCCATGCAGACATGCAGATCTCTCAGCCCTTCATTTTAGGTGATTTTGCGGGAGCCAGCCGTGTCGCAAACGCCGTTGGCCGCAACGCAAACAGAAGGCGCTTTCTTATAGCGCTTCGTCATTTCGGTCCATCGAGCAACTGCATTGTCCAACAGTCGACACCGCAGCCTTCGATCCGCCGGCGCCCGATCGGGCCGGTGGACTACAGCGTCGCTCAGGACTGTTTTGGAGCACGTTCGGCCATCCGATCGGCGAGGTCCGCATTGCCGCTCTCGCGCAAACCGTCGATGGCGCCGAGGTAGTCGCGCGCCTCGCGGTTCTGGCTCAACTTCGACTTGGCGAGCGTGCGCGTCACCTCGATGCGGAACGCGACGATGTTGGCGAGCATGGTGATCATGTAATCAGCGGGCGCGTCCGCCATGCGCCAGGCAGCGGGGCCGTTGAGACGGCGCTCATGGCTTTGGGTCAGGAGTCCGACGGCGGCGCGCTTGGTGCGTTCGTCATGCTGGAAGGTGATCGTCCCGTAGACGTGGACGGCCTGATAGTTCCACGTGGGCACGGCCTTATGATGCTCTGACTTCGACGGGTAAAAGTTTGGGGAGACATAACCGTCTTCGCCGCGGAAGATGACGAGCACGTCCTGACCGTCCCGGATCAGACGGTGCATGTCGTTGGCGAGCGCCGCATGTCCAATGATGGCACCATCACGGCCGACGAGAAGCGGTATGTGGTTGGCGATCAGCCCTTCCGGCGTATCGGCGACAACGCAAGCGAGCGGGGCGTGTTCGAGGATCGAGGCAATGGTTGCCGGGTCGAGCTCCTGGAAATGGGGCGGGATATACATGCTCTGTCGCCTTAGACGGGTTGGGCAGGATCATGGATCAGGGCGCCGAACGTACACGGGAACGCTTCGGCGGGCCATGGGCCGCCCGTGCAGATGCTCATACGCTCGATTTCGGCGCGCCGAGGCGTCCGCGCGAACGATTAGGCCCGGCCGCCTGAGGCGCTGTGACCGGCTCGGCCGGTGCGACTTCGGCCACGGTCGCGGGAAGGCTCTCCACGTCGCGGATGGCAACCCGCTCCATGTCCTGGACGATGCCTGCCGGAGCAACGGCGAGCCCCTCGGAGCGGAGACGCGCCATGTGTTCGGAGCGCGGTCCAATCTGGCCGAGAGCGCCGCCGTCCATGACAATGCGATGCCAGGGGAGCTTTTCGCGGGCTTCGGGTTCGAGCCCCTTCAGATGCGTCTCGATGGCGCGCGGGCTCACGCGGAAATGGCGTCCCAGCGCGCCGATGACGAGCACGCGCCCGACCGGCACACGCGCCACGACGGCACACAGCTCGCGCTTCAACTGGTCCGGGGTCACGATCGCCCGCCCTATTTCTTCTTCGCGATCTTCGCCTTCAATTTCTTCGCCACGTCCTTCGAGACAAACGATGAGACATCGCCGCCCATCTGGGCGATCTGGCGCACGAGGGTCGCTGCGATGTGGCGGACCTCGGGGCTGGCGGGGAGGAACAGCGTTTCGACGTCAGAGGCCATCTTGCCGTTCATGCCGCTCATCTGCATCTCGTAATCGAGGTCAGTGCCGTCTCTGAGGCCGCGCACGATGAACTTCGCGCCGGCCTCGCGCGCGGCGTCAACGGTCAGGCCTGCAAACGTAACCGTGGTGATCCGGCAGCCGGTCCTTTTCGACAGTGCCGCCGTCTCGCTCTCGATCAGCGCGGCCTTCTCCTCGGGTGAAAAGAGCGGCGTCTTGCCGGGATGAACGCCGATGCCGATGACGAGCGTGTCGAAGATGTTGGCGGCGCGCTGGATCACGTCCATGTGGCCGTTGGTGATCGGATCGAACGACCCTGAGTAGAAGGCGATGCGTTTCATCGGGATGGCCTGACAAGTGATGGGGAACCGGTGACACGCCTCTATCACGGCCGCCGCGCGGTGGCGAGCACGAGCCCGCCAGCGACGAGAAGTGCGCCGGCCAGCCCGTCGAGGACGCGCAACTTGCGCATATCGAACGCGGCGCGCGCACGAGCGACCGCAAGGGTATAGCCGAGGTCGACCACGAGAAGGGTGGCGACAAACAGGATGGCGAAGGTGGCCAGTTGCGGGCCGGGCGCGGATGCGGGATCCACGAACTGGGGCAGGAAGGCGCCAAGAAAGAGCAATACCTTCGGATTGGATAGTGCGACCGCGAGACCATGAAGATACAGCGTTCCCGATTGGCGCGGCTTCTGGGGGACCGGCGCCGAGCCTCGTGATCGCCAATAACTCATGAACTGGCGCACGCCGAGTATGATCAGATAGAGCGCCCCGACCCAGCGGATGACCTCGAACCAGTCCGACATGAACACCATGACGCTCGTCATGCCGAATGCTGCGATGATGACGAGAACGGTGAGCCCCGTCAGCGCGCCCGCGAGTGTGACGAGACCGGCACGCAACCCGCCGGACAGGGTGTTGGCCACAATGAGACTCATATTCGGGCCGGGCGTCAGTGCGAGGAGCGCGCAGGCGGCGACGAAAGTGGCGATTGCGGCAGATGATGGCATGGAGGGTCCGAAGCGAGGGTCACACGAATTTGACCATGTTCGCCGTTGGCGTGCAATCGACCGGTTCCCACATCCCAGTCGAAGCCTTGCCCGTAACGGGAACGATCGTGGTTCGGACCACGTTACCAGCCGGGTGTCAGTTCGATGGGTGCCGCTGCGATCGGCGTCACCATCAAGGCCCTTCGGGACATGGCCGGAACATGCGTGTCAACGTCGTCGTCAACGCCCGCTCGGGCACCGCCATGACCCTGCCGAAGGACGATCTCGTCCGGTCGATCGAGCAGCCGTTCGTCGACCGTGGCCATGACGTGTCAGTCCGGCTGGTCGCGCCCGAGGATTTCGGCCGTGCCGTCGACATCATGACGCGAAAGGACGTCGCACTCCTCGTCGGCGGCGGCGATGGCTCGATCCGGTCGGCCGCACGCATCACGGCAACACGCGACGTGCCGCTCGGCATCCTTCCGCTCGGCACCATGAACCTTCTGGCGCGCGATCTCGAAATTCCTCTCGATCTCGCCGGGGCAGCGGATGCGCTCGCGCGCTCCGACGTCAAGCGCATCGACGCGGCGAGTGTCAACGGGAGCCTCTATCTCTGCAATGCGCTGATCGGCCTGCCGTCGATCTATTCGACCGAGCGGCAGAAACTGCGCGGCAAGTCGTTCAAGGCGAAGACGCTGGGCGCCTGGCGGGCGGCACGCGCCATCTTCAGCCTGCGCCATCGCCTGCAGCTCGAGCTCGACGACGGCCGCAACCTGTCGCGGATGCGGGTGATGTCGCTCGCGGTCGCGAACAACCGGTACTGCGATCTGCCCTCGTTCGGCCTCCGCCGACCGAATCTCGATGGCGGACATCTCGCCGTCTACGCCGCCCGACACAGGAGCGGCTTCTCGGCGGCGATCGCGATGGCGCGTGCCCTGATCGGAACGTGGCGGACCGATCCCTACGTGTCCGAACTTCTGACGCACGAATTGCGCATCCACGCCAACACCCCGTACATCCGCGTCTCGACCGACGGTGAAGTCGAAAAGCTGCCGACGCCACTCGTCTTCCGCAACCATCCCAAAGCGCTTTCCATTCTGGCGCCGCCACGCAGCTCCGTCATCATTCCGGAACGAGCCCATGCCTGACGTCCTTCGTGTCCGCGAGCCGCACGTGCCTGTCCGCGACTGGCATCTCGCGACCGACGAGTTGCAGAAGCGTCTCACGTCGGCATTTCTAGTGCTCGCCATACTGCTGGCGGTGATGATGGCCATTGGGCAGGCGCGCTACGGGGACTGGCGCGCAATGGACCAAAGCGTGTTCATTGCGATCAATACCGTCACGGGCGGTGTCGCAGCGGCACCGGCATGGTTCTCTTATCTTGCGCGGGATCTCACGTCGCTCGGCGGGGTAACCGTGCTCTCGCTGCTCGTCACGTCGATCATAGGATTTCTCCTTCTGCGCGGGCACCGGCGCACGGCAGTCGCGCTGCTTGCCATTACCGTTTCGGGCTGGCTGATGTCGCATGCGCTCAAGATCGCGATCGCGCGGCCGCGGCCGGACCTCGTGCCGCACGGCATGATCGAAACGACGGCGAGCTTCCCGTCGGGTCATTCGTTCGTGTCGATGGTGGTTTACGTGACGCTCGGAGCGATGCTGGCGCGGGTCGAGGCGGACAGGCGCGTCCGGGCGTATCTCTTCTATCTCGCGCTCGCCGTTTCGATCGTCATCGGGACGACACGGATCTTTCTCGGCGTGCACTGGCCGTCCGATGTGATCGGCGGATGGATGCTCGGACTCCTCTGGGTCATCATCGGCATGCGGGTGTTCGACGCGGTCGTGCGGCGAAATCCGCCACCTGCCGCCGCCTGACACTGGTGCTTGCCTTTCGCCGCCGCCGATGCGAAGCACCGCAGAGGCGACAGGTGGGGGACGGCGATGGTGCCGCAGCACTGGCAGGACTACAGCGCGCACGTTCAGCGGTTTGCACGGAGAACGGCGCTTGCCGCCACCGCGTTTCTCGTCCTTCTCCTGGCGGGCTCGCGGCTCTCGAGCGGATACTGGACCGCCTTCGACGAGAGCATGGTCCGCTTTTTCCGTGTCACTGACGATCCAGCAACACCGATCGGCTCGCGTTTCGTCACAATCGCCGTCCGCGACATCACCGCACTCGGTGGCGTGGTGCCGCTCGTGCTTCTGGTGGCGTGCGTTGCGATCTATCTCCTCTTGCGGGGGCATCGGCGCACGGCGGCCGGGGTGGTGCTGACGTCACTGGCGGGCGTCGCGTTTTCCGAAGGGCTCAAGGCACTGATCGGGCGCGCGCGGCCGGAGATCGTGCCGCATCTCGTCGAGGAAGTGTCCGGCAGCTTCCCGTCCGGCCATGCAATGATGTCGGCCGTCATTTACATGACTCTCGGATCGATGCTCGCGCGCCTCGAACCGGACCGGCGGGTGCGGCACTTCCTGCTCGGCATATCGCTGGCGCTCCCCGCCCTCATCGGTATCAGCCGCATCTATCTCGGTGTTCACTGGCCGACCGACGTGATCGGCGGATGGATCCTCGGCGCACTCTGGGTGCTGATGGCCGCGCACGTGCTGGATCGGGTGGTGGCGAAGCAGGGCTAGCTGCGGTCAACAAGACTGGGATTTAAGTTGGCTGCAATTGATACCAAAGCGGATCTGCTGTGTAGCCTCAGACACCTCACGATAGATCCAACGCCTCTGATCGCAGTGCAGTAGCTACAAATTCGCAATCTGGATCGATGCGTTCTCGACTGTCATCCCGCTGCCCTGGCGCTCGCACCGCCGACCGGAAACGCGATACTCCGGCATCACTCAAATCGAGACACGCGAAAGCGGATTGATCGATCTTCGGTGCGTCGATCGCGGTGCCACCCATGTCTTGAAGCTCATTGATGCGGGTGCGCAGGTTGACGAGACAAACAAGGCATCGGCTACTGCCCTGCTCGTCGGTCACGATCACACCATGCGTCGAGTTGTTGGCGAGGTTGGGCGGAGATCACTGCTCCCTCTCGCCGACGAAGGCGTAGCCTCCGTCGGTCACATTGACGGTCACCAGCGTGTGCCAGATAGAGGCACCAACAAAACAAGCGCGCACGCGACCCGTGCACTTGCGGTCTTGGTTCTAGGCTCAGCCCTTCAACCATGGGCCGATCGATTCCAGCTTCGGCAGACCGCCCGCATGCACGACCTTGCCGTCCACAACGATGCCGGGCGTGGAGGCAATGCCATAGCCTGCGATTGCTGCATAGTCGGTCACCTTCTCGATTTTGATGTCGATACCGAGCTTGGCGGCTTCGGCTTTGACCATCTCGACGGCGGCATCGCAGCGCTTGCAGCCGGGCCCGAGAATTTTTACGTCTTTCATATTTTTTGCCTTTCAGTGAAACAGCGCATTGAAGAGAAATCCGACGGCGAGAATGCCGGTGCCGACGACCCCAACGAAAACGGCGATCAATCGGATGGTCAGAACCTTGCGCAGGATGATCATCTCGGGCAGCGACAGCGCGATCACGCTCATCATGAACGCGAGCGTGGTGCCGAGCGCCGCACCCTTGCCGAGAAGCGCCTCGACGACCGGGATGATGCCGGCGGCATTGGTGTACATGGGGATACCGACGAGGACGGCGACAGGTACCGACCACCAGGCGTCCGCGCCCATGATTTTGACCATCAGATCGGCAGGCACGTAGCCGTGAATGACGGCACCCGCGGCAATACCCGCGATGATCCAAATCCAGACGCGTCCGACGATATCCTTGACCGCCTCGATGCCCGCCTTGATGCGATCGACGATGGAAATCTCGCCTGTCGGCAAGTCGACAGCCCCGGCCCTGATCTCGAGCACCCATGGCTCGAGCCAGCTCTCCAGCTTCAGGCGGCCGATCACAAATCCACTGACGATTGCCACCATCAATCCGAAAGCGAGATAGGTGAGGGCCACTTTCCATCCGACGAGCGCGAACAACAGGCCGAGCGCAACCTCGTTGACCATCGGTGCTGCAATCAGGAATGAGAACGTCACGCCGAGCGGCACGCCGGCCGACACGAAGCCGATGAAAAGTGGCACGGCGGAGCATGAGCAGAATGGTGTCAGGATGCCGAGGCCGGCGGCAGCGACGTTGCCGATACCTTCGGAACGTCCCGCCAACATGGCGCGCGTCTTTTCCGGCGAGAAGAAGCTGCGCACGATTCCCATCGCAAACACGACGAGCGTAAGCAGCAGGAGCACTTTCGGCGTATCGTATATAAAGAACTGAAGGGCTGATCCGAGGTGACTGTTACGCTCGACGGGCAGCTGCGATACGAGCCACTCTGAGAATGGGACGAGCTGGCTGTAGACAGCGGCCCATACGACGATGGCAGCGACGACCCCGAGCAGCCAACGGCCCGTCACGGCTCTGTCGCTGATCGCTGCTTTGGCATCGGTTGTCATGACGCTCTCCGAGCTGGAACGTCCACGCGCCGGCATCCGTTCCGCAAGCGTTCAGGTCGGGACGATTTCGCCAACCGCGCTTTGTCGCGCGCAATCTGCTTGTCTCCGACGACGGCCGCGACCGCCGCCTCGACCATTGCCATCTGAGGTGCGCGGAGCGCCGGATTGATGGAGTAAAGCACCCATTGCGCATCCCGACGATCCCGCAACAATCCGGCATCGCGCATGACGGCGAGGTGACGCGACACCTTGGGTTGCGGCAAATCGAGTGCTGCGACCAGCTCACAAACGCAAAGCTCGCCTTCTTCGGCGATCATCACGAGGCTCCGCAGCCGGATCGGCTCGGACAGCATGGCGAGAATTCGAATTGCTTCATCCATGAAATCTGTATATCCCTGAACGAATATACGTGCAACTGCATATGCCTTTTATCGCATACGGGGACACCGAATGTCGGCTTTCGAGCGCTATCTGACCATTTGGGTCGGCCTTTGCATCGTCGTCGGCATAGCGTTCGGCTGGATGATGCCAAGTGTGTTCCAGGCGATCGGTGCCGCTGAAATCGCAAAGGTCAACCTGCCGGTCGCACTGCTTGTCTGGCTGATGATCATACCGATGCTGGTCCGTATCGATCCTGGCGCGCTCCGAGGTGTCACACGACATTGGCGCGGCATCGGCATCACCCTCGTCACCAACTGGCTGGTCAAGCCTTTCACGATGGCCCTACTCGGCTGGCTGTTCATTGGCTGGCTGTTCCGTCCTTTCCTGCCTGCGGGTCAGATCGACAGTTACATCGCCGGCTTGATCTTGCTCGGCGCCGCACCCTGTACGGCGATGGTGTTCGTGTGGTCCAACCTGACGAGGGGCGAGCCGCACTTCACGCTGAGCCAAGTGGCACTCAATGACTTGATCATGGTATTCGCCTTCGCGCCGATCGTTGCGCTACTTCTCGGGCTCTCTGCGATCGTCGTGCCCTGGGACACGCTGCTACTCTCGGTCATTCTCTACATCGTCGTGCCTGTCATTCTCGCGCAGTTGATCCGGACGCGAACCCTGAGGAACGGCGGTCAAAGTGCCTTGGACACCTTGCTCGTGCGGCTGCAGCCGTTGTCGATCATGGCTCTACTTGCGACCCTCTTGCTGCTGTTCGCGTTACAGGGCGAGCAGATCCTACAGCAGCCGCTCATCATTCTGATGCTTGCCGTGCCGATAACGATCCAGACGTATTTCATCTTCGGCTTCGGCTATCTGCTGAACCGCGTCAGCGGCGAGGCTCACTGCATCGCTGCGCCGTCGGCCTTGATCGGCGCCAGCAACTTCTTCGAGTTGGCCGTCGCGGTGGCGATCAGTCTTTTCGGCATCTCCTCAGGTGCCGCACTCGCGACCGTCGTTGGCGTTCTGATCGAGGTGCCTGTGATGCTCTCGCTTGTGAAGATCGTGAATGGGACGAAGACGTGGTACGAAGCCGGCTCAGCCGTCGAGCGGCTGCCCTGACCTCACGCGTGTGTGTCGACCGGATTTTTTTCTCGGGTCCGGCGTCGGCAGGATCAAAGTGATGGCCCGGCACGCCGCCAGCATGAAGGTGGATCCGATCAAGCAGCCCGAGATACCGCCTAATCTGGAAGTGCGCGACGGAGAGCTGCCCATGCGACGATGGCGGCGGCGACCGCGAGCGGCCAACGCACTGTACCGGTTCTGTCGCTGATCGCTGCCTTGGCATCCGTTGTCATGATGCTCACCGTGCAAGAAGTACTGCAGCAAGGCCGGGATCTGCAGCGCGCCGTCGACCAGGGTGGAACTCCAGTACAATGCTGCGACTGTCGTGGCAGTGGTCGGCGGACACTCGTGGCTGGGTTTCGTGGCCGAGGATACCGGCGAGTAGGCCGTGCGCTGAAGCAGGGAACAGCTCGTCGACTTCGGCTTCTGCCGTCGCGCGCTTCAATTCGAACACGCGATCTATCTCCTCTTGCGGGGGCATCGACGCACCGCGACCGGGGTGGTGCTGCCGTCACTGGCAGGCGTCGCGTTTTCCGAAGGGCTCAAGGCACTGATCGGGCGCGCGCGGCCGGAGA
>ERZ761609.2865-NODE-2865-length-12044-cov-5.986071_pt1 | contig 12044 bp, 15 predicted proteins | sample MGYA00511163_ERZ761609 | MGnify/ENA primary metagenome ERZ761609 (study PRJEB28899, sample SAMN02445070) | bioreactor sludge metagenome | biome: EBPR sludge | place: Australia: Brisbane, Thorneside Wastewater Treatment Plant | collected 2011-12-16 ... | reverse complement strand
CTGCGCATGAAGGGCGTAAAGCTGGGCAAGCGCGACTTCCTGGGCACGATGCGGGTGAAGGGGTAAGAGCACGCTTCTCCCGATTGCGAGCGCACGCCATGAAGTTTGAGACGCATCGCTTTGCGGCCAAGGAGGTGCACTCGCTGTGCTGGTATGGTGAAATGCTGATTGACTGGGTCATGGGTGGCTACGGCTTCAGAATGGACGGCTCGATTATCGAGAGTTCACGAAGATTTGCCTACCGCTTTGATTCTGCCACCGCTTCGCCCGATGGGCGCTTTGCAGTGATTTATGAACGTGCGGGCACGAAGGGTTTGTTGCTCGACAATGGCAATGACATTCGTGAGATCAACCGCAGTTACTATTGCGCCAATGACTACGAGTACCCAGTGCTGTTGTTTCAGAATTCTGCGGGCAGAAACTTGCTGGCGCATTGCCCCGAGCGATATTGTCAACTCGAAATTGAAGATGCCGCAACTGGCGAGAGACTGACTGCTTCCGGCCGCCGCAATCCGGCAGACTATTTTCATTCCCAGATTTCAGCGAGCCCCAGCGGCAAACGTCTGCTGGTCGCGGGCTGGGTGTGGCACCCGTGGAGCATGGTTCAGATATTTGATGTTGCGAATGCACTGGCCGATGGCTTGCACCTTGATAATGGGTCGTCGCCGTGGCCTCGAACGCGATACGCCCAAGACGAAGGCACTGCTTGCTGGCTTGACGATGCACTCTCGTGATTGGCGGTACTGAAGAGATAAGCGAAGTGGTGTCGCCGCTTTCGCCGGAAAATGGACCTGCGCCAGTCCCCAAGGGGCTTGCAATCGTCAATATAGTAACTGGAAAGGGTCTTCGCGCTTTCCAGTATGATGAACCGCCTGGCAAAATGTTTGCCGTTGGCAAGCGGCATGTACTTTCCCTCTATCGTCATCCGAAGTTGATCGACCTAGAGACTGGCGCGATTGTGCATGCGTGGCCCGACATCGAGTCGGGCCTCACTCTCGATTCAATATCGGCCACATTGAGAGAATACGATCCCCCCATGGCGTTTGACCGCATACGCAACCGGTTCGCGATTGCCAATGGCGGCAACATTATGGTCATCACTTTCCATCCTGATCAGGATTAAGCGCTCCGCCGCTGCCACAGCAGTCGCGGGGAGAAACCCGTCACCAGTGCGGTTCCCGTCAGCACGATCAAAGCGCCCAGCACCATTGCGCCCGAAACCGGTTCGCCCAATACCAGTGCGCCCCACATCACGCCGAACACGGGGATCAGGAACGTCACCGTCAGCGCGGGCGCCGGGCCGATGTCGGCGATCAGCCTGAAATAGAGAAGATAGGCAAAGCCGGTGCACAGAATGCCGAGCGCCAGCACAGATGCCACCATCGCGGGATCAAATGCCGCGCTTTCAATCAGCGCGGGGCTTTCAAAGATCACGAGCGGCGCCATCAGCAGCGTTGCTGCCCACATGCTGCCATGGGCGTTGGCAAAGGGCTCAACGCTCTCCGCCTGCCGCGCATAGGTGGTGGCAATGCCATAGGAAGCCGGTGCCGCCAGCGCAAGAATGATGGCAAGTAGCGCACCCTCGTTGAGTGTCGAGGGATCAAAGCCCGTGAGCACCGCAACGCCGCCAAGGCCCAGTGCAAGACCGACGGCAGGTTTTGGCGCAAGTGGCGCGCGCGACCGCAAGGCTGAGATCGCAGCGCCCCAAATGGGCGCTGTTGCATTCAGGATCGACATCAAAGACGCCGAGATCGTTTTTGCGGCAATGGCGAACAGGAGGAAAGGCAGCGCCGAATTGAAAAAGCCGAGAATGAGAAAATGCCGCCAGTGACGGCGCAGATGCAGTTTTTTGCCCAGCGCCATGCCCACCGCCAGCAGGAACGCAGCCGCAAGGCTGACCCGGAGCGCAATCAGCGTGACCGGATCCAGCGCCGATGCGCCGATCTTGAGAAACAGGAATGATCCGCTCCACAGGGCAGAGAGCGCCAGAAGGCGGATCAGGCTTGCAAGGCTCATGGCGCGGTGCGCCCCGACTTCAGATCAATGCGTCGCGCATCAACCTAGCGGCGGACCCTCATCGCGTCTGGCCGTTTCCGGACGTGGAATTTTTCTTGGCGCGGGCCCTAGGCATCCAGCCCGCGTGTCGCCAGCGCAACCACGCGCGGCACCGGCTTCTTGCCCGATTCATAATACGCAATCATGCGGCGGCTGATGCCCAAGGCTTCGGCTGCAGCCTCCAGGCTCAGTGATCGCTTCTTGCGCCAGTCACGCAGCGCCGCTGACGACATGGTGAGACCTGATTGCTCCATGCAAAGACGCCACAACGTGTCCGCCGACATGTCGACGCCGCAATCCCACACAATGTCCGTGCCGATGTCGCCTACCCGGACCGCGGCAAACTGTTTGTCCGACCGGCGCAGCGGCGCATAAAATCTGAACTGGCCGATCAATGAAGAAATGTCGGCGCGGATTTTGAGTCCGTTGTCCCACTGAATCTCGAGCTTGCGTGATCCGGGCAAAGCGCGGACGGCCTTAATTCTCGGAAGCGTCTTCTTGGGCATGGTCATCCTCTTTCGTTCAGTTCGTTCCACTTTGCGGCAAGCAGTTGCCGGTTCTGCCGTGCCCACGCCATGGCTGGCGCTAACGCGCGCTGCGGCGCCCGTCCTGCTATGACTGTCAGATCACTAAGCCGCACAATCACTTCGAATTCAGGAGAGGCGATGTGGAAGTGTGGCGGCCTGTGGTCGTCCGCATAGATGCGAATCGAGACGCTTCCGATCCGGTGAATGACGGGCATGTGGCCTCACGGGGATAGTGCAACTATTGCACTACTCGCGTGGCGGGTCAATTCCTGATCCGGCTTACTTCCCCGCTGCGCGCTGGAAGGCGGGGCGGGCGGCGAGGCGCGCGTAATACGCGGCAACAGCGGGAGGGAATTTTTCATCCAGCTTCAGCGATGTGGCGAGATGCAGGGCATAGCCAACCGTGATGTCGGCGGCGGTAAAGCGGCCCGCGCACATATGCTCGCCCTCTGCCAGCGCCGCATCGATGGCGCGCAGGCGGCCATAAAACCATTTCGCGTAATCGTCGGCCACTTGTGGCACGCGGCGCTCGGGCGGCTCCAGCTGCGTATAGCGCAGCACCAGCGTTTGCGGGAACGTCAGCGTCGCGTCCGACATGAACATGAAGTTGAGATAGCGGGCGTAGTCGCGTTCGCCCGGCTTCAGCACCAGAGGCGTCGGGCCATAGGTCTCGCCGAGATAGTGGCAGATGGCCGATGACTCCGTCATCTTCACATCGCCATCCACCAGATAAGGGATCGTGCCCAGGGGATTGATGGCGAGGTAATCCTTCTGGAACATTCGCGGCGGAAAAGGCAGCACAGTCAGCTCATAGGGCAGGCCCATTTCCTCCAGCATCCACACACAGCGCATCGAGCGCGCGCCGGTGCAGTGCCAGAGCCTGATCGCGGGTGTTGTCATTTTCTTTTTCCACCTGATTTTTCGCCGACCATCGGCTGGCCGAAATCAAAAAGCCCGGCATCGCCATCCTCGCAGCCATAGGCAAGGAAACGCCCGGTTGCATCCCACGACAGGGCGCACACTGGCGCGTTGCCGGCAGGCTTGGTGCCGGTAAAATTGTCGTCGCCCATGCGCATCAGGAAAATCATGCCGTCTTCATAGCCGGCAGCAAGAAACTCGCGCGCCGGGTGGGCGGCAATGGCGGTCACGATGGCGCCCTCGGGTCCAGACGGCACCGCATTGCGGCCCATCGGCCCCTTGCCATCGAATGGCCACATCACGGCGCGCTCGGCGCCGGCTGTCGCCAGAAACTTTCCCCTGGGCGTCCATGACAGGCTGCGGATGCGCGACGGATAACCCGCCATGCGCATGTTGGCGCGATCCGACAGGCGAAAGCCGTGCAGCGTGTTTTCCTGCATGGCGGTGACGATGTAGTCGCCGTCGGGCGACCAGGTGATGGCGGTGTGGCTGCCCTTCCACTCCATCACGACAGGCTTCTGTTCGGCGCTTTGCGTCCACCACAGGCTGATGCCGCCATAGTGCGCCGTGGCAATGCGCTTGCCCTTGGGATCAAAGGCGATGCCGTTGATTGTGCTGGAATGGGCAAAGCGCCTTGCGTCTTCCGCGTTGACCTTGGGCAGAACTGCCAGCGTTTTTCCGGTCGCCCAGGCGATGGCGCCGGAGGTGCTGCTTGAAGCCACATGCTCGATCCAGCGGCCTCTTTCTTCGGCGATCAGAGCTTGCGTGAAGTCGGCTCTTGTGTGCACGAGGCGGCCATCGTCGCCGCCCGAAAGAAAGCCGCCTTGCGGATGCGCGGCCAGACACAGGATGGCGCCCTTGTGGGCTGCAATCTCGCGCGGTGCGGCGTCTTCCGCAGGCGTGAGGCGCAAGGTGCCGTCGCCCAAGGCGAAGGCCAGATTGCCTGCGCGGTCAAAGGCAAGGCCCGTGACCCATGCGCCAAAGGAAAAACTCTTGCCGCCGCTATTCTGGCTTGGGGCGCCGTCGTCACTCATCGGGTCAATCAGTCTGCGGGTCAGGCGGCTTCGGCCACTTTTTTCACGGCATCGGTGAAGGCATTATGCGCGCGCGTGACCAGCGGCCCCTTCTGGATGAAGCGGCTGGTGAATCCTACTTTCACTTCAGTGCTGCCGCCCTGAGCTGAGATATGGATGGGCATGAAAAAGCCCCAGCCCGCCCACATGCTCGGCTTGTGGGTCAGAACCATGCGCTTCATCACGTCGTCGGTTGAGTCAACCTCCGCCTTGCCGTCACCCTTGGCAGCAAGAATGGCGCGATAGACGGCATCGGGCGCGCCGCGCACAGTGAAGGTGGAAACGCGGTCCGGCATTTTTGCCAGCCACTCGGCGCCCTTTTTGGCCGCCGCAATGAAATAGCCGATGATCGCCAGCGTCAGGCCGACAACGGCCCCGATGATTGCGCCTTCCAGCATGTTTGATTCCCCGCTTCTGTCTTAACTGCTCTCCGCTTGGGGAGAGCATCATGCATTTTGTATCGCTTCACTGTTCCTTGCGCCTTCGCGCAAATCGGTGGGGGCACCATTTACAAAGCCAGTACAGCGTCCCTCAACCCCACCGGACTTGCGGTCGCTGCGCGCCCGCAAATCCCGCCTCCCCTCACAGATAAGGGGAGGCCCAAGTAAGATGCGGTCGTGGCATCCGTCTCTTTCGCGCTTCGACGAAGGCTCAGCGTGAGGGCGTTAGTGCCATGCAAAAAAGCCGGGCACAAGAAGGGTGGTCGGCAACCTACCCCGCGATGCAGGCTTCAAAGCCGCGTTTCAGCTCGGCCTCGTCAAGATTGCGGCCGATGAACACCATGCGGCTCCAGCGTTTGTCGCCGGGCTGCCAGGGGCTTGTCAGATTGCCGTCCATGATCATGTGGACGCCCTGAAAGACAAAGCGGCGCGTCTCGCCCTTCACGTCGAATATGCCCTTTGAGCGCAGGATGGATGCGCCCTTTTCCTGCAGCGTATTGCGCAGCCAGTTGACCAGCTTGTCGCCATCCATCGGCGTGCGCGCTTCGAACGAGAACGACATGATGTCGTCGTTATGGCCGTGCTCGTGGCCGTGCTCTAGGAACTCGGGCTCGATGGCAAGAATGCGGTCGAGTGAAAAGGCGCCGCGGCCCAGAATGCGGTCAAGTGCGATCTCGGAATTGCGCGTCTCGTGAATCTCGGCGAGCGGGTTGATGCGGCGGATTTCCCTGCGCACGGCGTCGAGGTCTTCGCGCGAGACGAGATCGGTCTTGTTGAGAAGGATCACATCGGCAAAGGCGATCTGGCTTTCGGCCTCGTGGCTGTCGGCCAGGCGCGCGCGCACATTCAGCGCATCGACCACGGTGACAACGGCATCAAGGCGGGCGCGGGCGCGCACTTCCTCGTCCACAAAAAATGTCTGGGCAACGGGGGCAGGGTCGGCAAGGCCTGTAGTCTCGACCAGAATGGCGTCGAATTTTTCCTTGCGCTTCATCAGGCCGGCGATGATGCGGATCAGATCGCCGCGCACCGTGCAGCAGATGCAGCCATTGTTCATTTCAAAGACTTCTTCATCAGCGCCGACAACCAGATCATTGTCGATGCCGATCTCGCCAAACTCATTGACGATGACAGCGTATTTCCGGCCGTGCTCTTCGGTCAGAATGCGGTTCAACAGGGTTGTTTTGCCCGCGCCAAGATAGCCGGTGAGAACCGTTACGGGTGTCTGTTCCATGATGTGCTCCGGGGGAGGGCGCTCTTGGCCGTCAAGTGGCGTTTGCCGCTGGCGGCGTCAAGGGTTTCAGGCGTTTCAATATCTGGCGGCGCAACGGCTTGACCGAGGCTGTCACAAGAATGACGAGCGATCCCCACATCATCCAGAGGGGGATCCACGAATGGCTGTGCGGCTCGTTGCCGACATGGACGTGGGCGTGAACCGCGTCGGGGATCGTTGCTATCAGTGGCCAGGCCGCGTCCACCGCCATGCCGCCGATAAAGGCGGTGGCCGCAATCGTGCCTGTGTAAATCCACATCACGCGCGCACCCATTTCGCGGCGCACGGCGCCCATGGTGGCGATATTTGTTGACGGGCCAGCCAGCAGGAATGCCAGCACAACGCCGGGCGATGCGCCCGCAAACAGCATGGCGGCGCCCATCGGAATGGAACCGGAAGCGCACACATAAACGGGGATCGAGATGACCAGCGCGGCCAGAATGGCGATGGGGCCGCTGCCGAGCGCGCCGAGAAAATTTTCCGGCAGAAGGGCAGTGATGACACCCGCGACTAACAGGCCGATTGCGATCCATCTGGCGATGTCATCAACGACATCGGTAAAGGCATAGAGCAGGCCCAAGCGGATGCGCTCGCCCCTTGATGGTGCAGGCGAGTGGGTGTGGCCGTGATCATGGCTGTGATTATGGCTGTGGTGATGGTCGTGCGCATGGCCATGATCGTGATCGTGATCGCAGCATGCGCCATCGGCGTCCGGCTTTGGAGCTTTGGTCACGGGTGCGGCGCCTGCAAACCGGTCAACCAGCACGCCAGTGGTGATGGCGGCGATGAGCGCCGTCACCGGACGGATGACGGCCAATGCCGGGCCCAGCATGCCCCACGACACAACCACGGATTCAGGATTGGTTTCGGGCACCGACACGAGGAAGGAAGCGGTTGCCCCCTTTGATGCGCCGCCGCGATGCAGTGCGAATGCAGCAGGCAGTACGCCGCACGAGCACATCGGCAAAGGTGCGCCAAAGAGCGCTGCGCGCCATGCTGAACGAAACCCCGGCCTGCCCAGCGCCGATACGACGCGATCAGGGTTGACGAAGGCCTTGAAGAAGGCCGTGGCAATCAGTCCCGCCAGAATCCACGGCGCGGCCTCAAGCGCCAGCGCAAGGGTCTGCTGCAACACGCCGACAATGGCATCCAGCATCAATCACCAAATCAGTTTGTTGCCCCGCGCATGGCCGTCACCAGAGCATCCACATTATGCGCGAACATGGCCAGATACGAAGTAGCGGGCCCCTCTGGTCCCGACAGTGCATCCGAATAGAGCGTGCCACCGATGGCAACGCCGGTTTCCTCGGAGATCTGCGTGATCAGGCGGTTGTCAGAGAGATTTTCAAGGAACAGTGCGGTCACGCCCTCTTCGCGGATGACGTCAATCAGGGCTGCGATGGCCTTGGGGTCGGGCTCGGCATCGGTTGAAATGCCGGAAGCCGAAAGAAACGTGACGCCATAGGCATCCTCAAAATACCCAAACGCATCGTGATTGGTGATGATGATGCGGCGCTCTTCCGGAATAGCAGCAATGGCGGCGCGGGTGCGCGTCTCCAGCGCGTCGATCTCGGCAATCAGGGCAGCGGCGCGGGCCTTGTAATCTTCGATGTTGGCGGGATCGGCATCTGACAGCGCCCTCGCGATGTTGCTGACATATATTTTGGCATTGGACAGATCCTGCCAGGCATGCGGGTCCATGCCCCTATGATCGTGTGCGTCATGATCGTGTGCATCATGATCGTGCGCATCATGATCCTCGTGGCCAGTATGGTCATGGCCTTCGGGGTGGCCACCGTGAATTCCGTGGCTGCCATGTTCGCCGTCAGCCGTTCGCGCGGTCACACCGTCGCTGGCGATCACAGTCTTGCCCGAAAAGTCTGCTGACTCAGGCAAACGATCGAGAAATCCCTCAAATCCAAGCCCATTCAGAACAATGACATCGGCGTCGGCAATGGCGGCGGCGTCACCGGGCGTAGGACGGTAAACGTGGGCATCCGACCCTGGTCCGACGAGTACATGCAGGGTGATGTCATCGCCGCCAACGCGTGCAGTCAGATCTCCCAGAATGGAAAAGCTCGCCACCACCCGCAGCTTCCCGCTGTCCGCGGCAGATGCAAAATCTGGCGACAGAAACAGGGACAGCGAAGCGCTCAGTGCAGCAGCAGCCAAAGTCACGCGGCGGAGCAGCATGTCGGGTGTTCCTTGATTGCAATTCAGCTTTGAAGATGGGGGCGGCGGATGAGGCCGGTCAGGATGCCGCCAAAGGGTCCGCCAAGGACGGAAATGGCGTAGATGATCCCCAGCGTCAGGGTGATCGCGGGGCCGGACGGCACGGCGGCATGCCACGAGATCACAAGTCCGATGATGCTGCTTGTCACCGCAAAAAGAACCGAGAGGGCGATCTGGGCGCCAAGTGATTCAGACCAGAAGCGTGCCGCCGATGGCGCCAGCACCATCATGCCGACCGCCATCAGCGTGCCCAGCGCATGAAATCCCGCCACGAAATTGAGCACAACAAGGCAAAGAAACGCGAAATGGACAAAGCGGCCGCTGCCGCCGGCATGGCGCAGGAAGCCGGGATCAAGGCACTCAGCCACCAACGGCCTCAACACCAGTGCAAGCACCACCAGCGTGACCGAGGCAACGGATGCCATCAGAACCAGCGCATCCTGGTTGATGGCCAGCACGCTGCCGAAAAGAAGGTGGAGCAGATCAACATTTGATCCTTCCAGCGAAACGATCAGGACGCCGATGGAAAGCGAGATGAGATAGAACGAGGCAAGGCTTGCATCCTCGCGCAAGGGGGTTGCGCGCGCGACGAGGCCCGACGAAATCGCCACCAGCAATCCCGCCAGCAAGCCACCCAGCGTCATCGCGAACAGCGAAAAACCGGCGATCAGATAGCCTGCAGCTGCGCCCGGCAGAATGGCGTGCGCCATGGCATCGCCCATCAGGCTCATGCGCCGGATGACCAGAAAGACGCCGATGGATGCGGCACTGGCGGAAAGCGCGATGTTGCCCACCAGCGCGCGCTGCATGAACGCGTAATCAGCAAAGGGGGCAATCAGGAGATCATAAAGGCTCATGCGCGCGCGGCTTCCGGAGCGTTTTCGGCGGCGCAGACAGCGTCATCATCGTGCCACGCCTCGCACATGGCGCGGGCCTTGAGGAAATTCTCGGGCCGCAATACCTCGGCCGACTTGCCCCAGCCGATCGGACCGCGCGCCAGCATCAGGCTTTCGGGAAAATGCGCCCGCACCAGCTCCATGTCGTGAAGCACGGCGATGATGATGCGCTTCTCGCCATGCCAGCGATGCACGATGTCGAGCAGATCGGCGGTCGTGCGCGCGTCGATGGCAGCAAAAGGTTCATCGAGCAGCACAACGGGCGCATCCTGCAAGAGCAGCCGGGCAAAGAGTGCGCGCTGCAATTGTCCACCTGACAAGGTGCCGATGGCGCGCGCGCCAAATCCGGAAAGGCCGACGGCAGCGATGGCCTCATGCACGCGCGCGAGATTTTCACCGGTCACAGCCCGGAACGGGCCAAGCTTGCGCCACAGCCCCATGGCGACCAGATCGGCAACCTGAATGGGAAAGCTGCGCTCCAGCTCCTGTTGCTGCGGGAGATAGGCGATGTCGCGCCGCTCCACGCCACAGAAAGTAATCTGGCCTGACAGCGGCTTCAGGGCGCCGACAATCCCCTTGAGCAGCGTTGTCTTGCCAGCGCCGTTGGGACCGACAATGGCGGTGAGCGATCCCGCCTGAAACGTGCCGGACAGATGATGCACTGCCGGGTGGCGGCGGTAGCCCAGCGTCAGATCCTTCAGGGTGATGGCGTTGGCTGGCGTCATGTCAGATGACCGCCCAGACGCAAAGCCAGATCAGCGCAATACCCAATGCTGCACCGGCAAGCCGTGTGGCCAACGATGCCATCAGAAGGCTTGCCTCTGGCTCGTGATGGTGGTGGTGGCCTTCCACTGAAATGCCCTGCGCGGCTGCGCCCAGTAATAGGACGCGATGACAGATCGGCCCCCATTACGGGTAAAGGCCAAGACTGTCGATTGTTATAACATAACAAACGTCATGCGCAAGCGCCTTGCGCAGGCTGTTCAATCAGACGGGCGCCAAGGCCTCGTGCGGTGCGGCAGGCATTTCCACCCGGATCGTATCGCCGGGCCGCACAATTCCGCCCGCGCGCACAACCGACATGATGCCTGCCTTGCGGATCAGGGTTCCGTCGGCTTTTCGCTCCAGCACCGCCTCGGTGAGGCCCGGGAGAAAGTCATTGAGCTGGAAACAGGGATTGCGCAGGCCCGTGATTTCGATGATGGCGCTTTCACCCAGATGCAGACGCGCGCCGCGCGGCAGATCGAGAATGGCGAGACCTGCCGTCGTGATGTTTTCGCCCATATCGCCGGGCTTCACGTCAAAACCGCTGGCATTTAGTTCTGCAATCAGCTCGGCGTGGATCAGGTGCACCTGGCGCAGATTGGGCACGGTCGGATCACGGCGCATGCGGCTGCGATGCTTGACCGTTGCGCCGGCATGGACATCGCCCTCGACGCCAAGACCTTCAATCAGGCGGATGTGATCGCGCGTGATTTTGGAAAAGCCGTATTCGGGGCGGGCATGCACTGCTGCGATCTGCATTGGCTGGTTCGGCCTCAGTCACGGATTGCTGATGGGGCTGGAAATCGCGCATGTCTTGCACCAGATTGCTGACAGACACACGCCTTTCTTCATTCTGCGGGTACCTGCCATGCTGGCCAAGAAAAAGCTTCTCGACATGCCTTCCGCCGCCGATGCGCTGCCAGGCCGTGCCTCAGAAATGCCGGTGGCTGCCCGCCATACGGTTCTTGGCACGCCGCTCAAGGGGCCGTGGCCGGACCATCTTGAAGTGGCGACGTTCGGGCTTGGCTGCTTCTGGGGGGCAGAGCGCCTGTTCTGGAAGCAGAAGGGTGTGTACTCGACCTCGGTTGGCTATGCGGCGGGTCTCACGCCCAATCCGACCTATGAGGAAGTGTGCACGGGCCGCACCGGCCATAATGAAGTGGTGCAGGTGGTGTTCGATCCGAAGGTGGTTTCCTTTGCGGAACTTGTGAAGCTCTTTTTCGAGAACCACGACCCGACACAGGGCATGCGCCAGGGCGGTGACATTGGCACGCAATACCGCTCGGGCATCTATGTTCATTCGGCGGCACAGCGCGCGACGGCAGAGACGGCCCGCGCTGAATATGCCGCGCGCCTGAAAGCCGAGGGGTTTGGCGCGGTGACGACCGAAATCCTCGATGTCCCGGCCTTCTATTATGCCGAGGACTATCATCAGCAGTACCTGGACAAAAACCCGGACGGCTATTGCGGGCTGGGCGGCACGGGGGTGACGTGCCCCATCGGGGTGGGGGCGGCGGCACGGTGACGGCTTTTGGCAAATTGTGACAGTTTCGCAACAGCGCCTCCACAATAAAACTGTTCAAATTCAGATAATTAGCCCCCAGCTGCCCCTTCGCACCCGGGAGTGGGATGTGATCGACGGCATTTTGTACACCTTCAGATGCGCGTAAAACCCGAGGCGTCTAGGCAGCCGGAATCAGACTGCCGAGGCAGACGCAGGTCGGCTTGGGGCGGCTTGCAGCCAGTTTCAAAACGAGGCGGCTTGGCCGCCCGCAAACAGGAGAAGTTTATGAAGAACCTGAAGATCCTCGTTCTGGCCGGCGCGTGCGCCGCAGCCCTTTCAGTGCCCGCAATGGCGGATGAAG
>ERZ761609.2864-NODE-2864-length-12046-cov-11.190977_pt1 | contig 12046 bp, 13 predicted proteins | sample MGYA00511163_ERZ761609 | MGnify/ENA primary metagenome ERZ761609 (study PRJEB28899, sample SAMN02445070) | bioreactor sludge metagenome | biome: EBPR sludge | place: Australia: Brisbane, Thorneside Wastewater Treatment Plant | collected 2011-12-16 ... | reverse complement strand
GGCCCTCGTCGGAATCCGGCGGCGGCTCCAGCGGGCCGCGCTTGCCGCAGGCCGCCACGGCGAGAACCGTGCCGATGCCGATGGCGCGCAAGAGATGGCGGCGGCTGGGGGCGGCGGACAAGGAGATATTGGTCATGCTCATATCAGGACTTGGAACATTTGAGGCCAGATAACATGCTTTGCGGGTTCGGCGCGACCAAAATCAGCCGCCATCCCGCTTGAGCCGGGTCAGCCAGCGCCGTGCCTGCCGGCGCACGTTGGCCGGGGCAGTGCCGCCATAGCTGGTGCGGCTCCGGACCGAATTGGCAACCCCGAGCACGCTGTAGACGTCTTGTGTGATGCGCGGCTCGATCGCCTGCATCTCGGCGAGCGGCAGGCGCTCAAGCTCGCAGCCGCGCCCCGCAGCTGCGCCGACGATGCGGCCGGTGACGTGATGGGCATCGCGGAACGGCATGTTGAGCGTGCGCACCAGCCAGTCGGCAAGGTCCGTGGCGGTGGCATAGCCGGAGCCTGCGGCCTTGCGCATGGCCCTGGCGCTGGGGACAAGATCCCGCACCATCCCGGCTGTGGCGGCAACGCAGAGTGCGAAGGCGTCGAAAGCGTCGAACGTGCGCTCCTTGTCCTCCTGCATGTCCTTGGCATAGCTGAGCGGCAACCCCTTCATGACCACCAGCAGGCCGGTCAGCGCGCCGATGATACGGCCGATCTTGGCGCGCACCAGTTCCGCCGCATCGGGATTGCGCTTCTGCGGCATGATCGAGGAACCGGTGGTGAACTTGTCCGAAAGCGCGACGAAGCCGAATTGCGGCGTCGTCCAGATGACCAGTTCCTCGGCCAGCCGCGACAGATGCATGGCCGAAATCGCCATGGCGGCCAGCGACTCAAGTGCAAAGTCGCGATCCGACACAGAATCCAGCGAATTGGCGGTCGGCCGGTCGAAGCCAAGGGCCGCTGCGGTGGCATGGCGATCGATCGGAAAGGATGTGCCGCACAGGGCGGCCGCCCCAAGTGGGCATTCGTTCATGCGGATGCGTGCATCGCGGAATCGGCCGCGATCGCGCCCCAGCATCTCGACATAGGCGAGCAGGTGGTGGCCGAATGTCGTCGGCTGGGCACTCTGCAGATGGGTGAAGCCCGGCATGATCGTGCCGGCATGTTCAAGCGCCCTGTCCGCCAGCGCTTGCTGGAGGTCCTTCAGGCCGGCATCGACCGCATCGACCTGGTCGCGCACCCACAGACGGAAATCGACCGCGACCTGATCGTTGCGCGAACGGGCCGTGTGCAGCCGGCCCGCAGCAGGGCCGATCCGGTCGGCTAGGCGTTTTTCGATGTTGAGGTGAATATCCTCGAGAGCCCGCGAAAAAGTGAAGGTACCGGCGACAATTTCCGCTTCAATTGCCTCCAGCCCCTCAGTAATGGCGTCAGCATCCGCGGCAGAGACGATCCCCTGTCTGGCCAGCATGGCCACATGAGCTTTTGAGCCACGGATATCCTGAGACGCCAGCCTCTTGTCAAAATCGATCGAGGCGTTGATCTCTTCCATGATCGCGGCCGGACCTTCCTGGTAACGGCCACCCCACATTGCGTTCGCCAAGGTCATCTCCTCGATGCACACTCATCCCGATCCTGCCCCACCCGCAACGACCCGTTCCGGCCTGTTGATCGCCGGCGGGCTTCTGGTCGCCGTCGTGGCAGGGATTGCCGGGCTATACGGGATGCGGGGAGACGGCGCAAACAGTCATATCGGCGGCGACTGCGCGCCGGCGCGGGGGGTCGCGGCCAGGATTGCGCCGCTCGCAACCGGCGAAGTGGCGGCCCTCAAGGTTACGCCACAGCCGCGCCCTGCGGTCGATCTCGGTTTTTTGAGGCCCGACGGCACGCCGGCCCGCCTCGCCGACTGGCGCGGCAAGACCGTGCTCGTCAACCTCTGGGCGACCTGGTGCGCTCCGTGCCGGGCGGAAATGCCGGCACTCGACCGGCTGCAGAAAGCGCTTGGCGGCGCCGATTTCGAGGTCGTGACGATCAACATCGACACCAACCGTCTCGATCGCCCCAAGGCCTTCCTCAACGAAGTCGGGGTCGCAGCGCTCGCCTATTATTCCGATCCGACCGCTGCGGTGTTTGCCGATCTCAAGAAGGCCGGAAAAGCCTTCGGCATGCCGACAACCCTGCTGATCGATCAAAACGGCTGTGAGCTCGGCGCCATGGCAGGGCCGGCGGAATGGTCGAGCCCCGATGCTCTGGCCCTGCTCAGGGCCACGCTGGGTCGCTGAAACCGCAGCCGCTCATACCAAGGGTCATGATAATTGACCCTTGGGTCCTGTTTTGAATTCTCATTTCCCATTGAAAAATAGTGAAATTCAAAGTTCGTCATCGGTCACTTCAAGTGACCGATGGTATCAGATGCGGCGGCGGACATAGGCAAAGGCGGTGAAAATATCGACCTTGTCGCGCGGCCCCTGGACTCCGAAGAACCGGCCCTTCACCGAATCGCGGAAATAATCCCCCTCGACACCGACCATCAGGCCGGGGGTCGGCATATATTCCGCGCCGACCTGGGCCAGCAGGCCACGCACCCTGTGACGATAATTCTCCGTGTCGGACCCCAGGCCATAGCTGGAAACACCGAACGTCGTCTTGAAGTTCGGCCGCCAGACGTGTTCGTACGAGACGATGGCCGAATGGCCCTTGGTTTGCTCGATACGTCCGGTGATGTCTGAAACATAGTCGGCACCGAACTTCGGAATGCCGAGATAATCCAGCGCCCCGCTGGCATAGGCTCCCGTGACCAGGATGCGGCCATAGGTGCCTTCGGCGGCCGGGCCAAACACCTCGCCCCATTTCACCCGGTATTCCACGCCGGCATTGGCCGCAAATCCGTAGGCGCTGCGCGAACCGATCGCGTCGTTGATGTGATGCAGGGCGCCGCCGAGATGGACGATGCCCCAGGACGGGGTCCAGCGCGCCTGCGCCACCACATCGGGCATGCGCTGGCCACCGTAAGCGGCCCAGACCCCCTCTTCCATGCGCCGTTCGGTCTGATCCTCGACCGCAACCGACACGCTGCCGGCCTTGTCGAAGCTCTTGGTAAAGGCGAGGAGGCTCAGATTGCGCTGCGATGCATAGCCGGCCGTATGGTTGTAGCCTGGCACGAAATCGAAATAGGACGGATGGCGCCCGGCGGTAAACCCGGCGTATTTCACCCAGGCTTCATGCACATGAACCGAACTGGTCAAACCAACATGATCGCGCACCGTCGCCGCCGTGACATTGGGTGAGGAGCGGAATGACAGGAAGGTGATGACCGGCTCGTCGCCGATCTTGCTGACGGTGGTGACGTTCATCCGCCCATCCAGCCGCGTCGCGAACCGGTCGATCTCGCGGCCAAGACGCTGCACCTCGTAAAGCGCGACCGGATGGCCGCCGACGGTCGTGGTCTCGATATTGAGGTCCCGCCTCGCCAGATCGAGGCCGATTTCGTACGCGATGTCGATCGCCGCCTTCAGGCAGATATCGGTATTGGGCAAGCGGATGAAGCCGGGCCCATACTCCGGACAGGCCCGCATCGGCTCGGCAACAGCGCCCGGCTGCAGGGGAGGCGCCTTCAGATCGGCGGCATGAACGCAAGCCGGTGACGCAACGGCGATACCAAACGCAAGGGCGGCTGAGCGGGCCAGGAGATGTTTGCGCTGCACTCGAATCAACTCGGATCGTGGCCGGCACTGGGCGGCCTGTTTCACTTCTGGAAATATTGCAGCCAACCTGCCTAAATATTCATTAACGCTAAGAGACACTAAACACTCAAAAACTGGCCCACAAAGCCAACGAATGTCATGTTTAATACACATTAATAATCGTTTTTAATCAGTTTATTCTTGGTATTAAGCAAGATATTTGATGTGTTTTGGCAAGTTTTACGGATTAATAGTGAGATGAATTGCTACATCACTATCGGTTTAAATTAATGTTTAATAAGTCATTTACTTGAATATTCGGATCAATTTCTAGATATGCCGACACGAGCCAACGACAGAATTGGCCAAGGCTATCAGACAGAGCAAGGACAGGAGTCATTCATGCGTATTGCTTCAGCGGCCATTCTGGCCACCGCGTTGTTCGCGGGCCCCGCCCTCGCCGGCGACATTTCGGTCTATCAGGAAGGCCGCTCCAACTGGATTGCGGCCAATCAGTACAACGGCGCCAATTCGGCCTGGATCCAGCAGCACGGCATCAACGCCAATGGCAACAACTATGCGGCCTTCGCCCAGACCGGCCGCTCCAACTTTCTCAATTCGGTCCAGACCGGCTACACTGACAACATCCTGTCGGCAAACCAGGTTGGTCGCTTCAATGGCGCCGAGGCCTACCAGCGCGCGCTCGGTGTCAACACCTTCTCGGTGACGCAGAGCCGCCGTCGCTAATACCAAAAGTCATTGAAAATGACTCTTTGGTGCAACTCAAAAATTTCTCATCTCGTTGATAAAAGTGAGAAATTTTTGAAACGAACCAAGTCGCGGCGAGTTCCTTGCCTTGCGACTTGGTATAAGGCCGGCTGCGCTTTTTCCAAACCCATCCTGCCCTGATCGGGCGCGCGGCGGCAGGCCGTCGCGCGTCGGATTGGTGCATCCTTATATCCGGAGGCCATCATGCGTCTGCTTTCGATTGCAACGGGGATTGCGGCTCTCGTTCTTGGCGCAACGGCCGTTCAGGCCCAAAGCGCGACATACAGCCAGTCCAACACTCTCAATGTTGCCGAGATCGACCAGGGTGCGGCGTCCAATGCCCTGCAGATGCAGCAGAGCGGCGTGAAGAACTACCTGTTCGCCCGACAGGTGGGGTCGACCAACAAGGCCCGCGTCGACCAGAAAGGCACCTACAACGGCGCGTTTCTTGCCCAGTATGGCGACGACAACAGTGCCACCTTCCAGCAGGTCGATGGCGCCAGCTATGTCACGGCGGCAAGTGGCGGGCGGATCGCCCGCAGCGTCGAGACGTCCGGCGGTGTGACCACCTATGTCACGACCTATACCAACGGTCCGATCAGCATCCTCCAGGCTGCAACCCAGCCCCAGGCTTTCGGTCGCCTTGGCCGGCGCTGATCCGCCGCCAACCCCCCTTATGCTCAGCACCGCAGAAAACTGTGTGCATGCTGCAAGGCATGGTCATTGCGGGTTCATTGTCTTTACCATAACTTGCTTGCCGAAGTCGCGCCGGGACAGGTGACGGCTCGGTTGGCCTCGCGCTTGGAGACAGACAATGACCACACTGAAGTTTTCGATTGCCGCTGGCGCATTGGCGCTTGCCGGCGGCCTGTTCGCGGCCCAGCCGGCTGCGGCGCTGACCATGCAGGAATGCAGCGCCAAGTATAACGCGGCCAAGGCCGCCAACAGCCTCGGCGGCCTGTCCTGGAACGATTTCCGCAAGGCCCAGTGTGGTGATGACGCCCCGGCGGCCGCGCCTGCTCCGGCCCCCGCAGCCCGCTCCCCGCAGCAGAATGCTCCGGCCGCCGCTCCGCGCACCCAGACCGCGCTTCCCGCCTCGAACGCCGTGTTCCCGCGGGCGATCGACCGGAAATACGCCACCGAGACCCCGGCCAAGCAGCGCATGAAAACCTGTCTTGACCAGTACAACGCCAACAAGGCGGCCGGCGCCAATGGCAACGGTGGCCTCAACTGGATCCAGAAGGGCGGCGGCTACTACAGCCAGTGCAACGCCCGCATGAAGCAGATCCAGGGCGTCTGATCACTCCTTCGCGCAGAAAGTCGGCGGGCCTCCCTCGGGGGGCCCGTTGCTTTTGTCAGAACAGTTTTGGCAAAAGGCGGCCGGTACGCGCCATATAGGCGCGATATTCATCACCGAACGTGTCCAGGAGCATCCGCTCTTCCGGGCCGACGCGCAGCAGATACAACGTGCCGAAGCCGATGATGCCCGATAGCCCGGCGATCCAGTTCGGCAAAAGCAGCGCCTGGGCCAGGGCCCACAGCCAGAAGGCCGAATACATTGGATGCCGGATGCGGGAATAGATCCCCTCGGTAATCAGCTTGTGCTCCTTGCGCATCTGCAACGATACCGACCAGTAGCGCCCGAGCGCCTTGTGGGTGAGCCTGAAAACCACCAGCGCCGCGACTGCCAGGACAACACCGAGCCAGGCAGCCAGCGGCGAAAAGGAACGGGCGGCAAAAGCCGGCCAGCCGGTCGCGACATAGATCATCGGGACAATCCCGAGCCCGGTCAGAGAAACTGTCAGGCGGAGCCGTTCGCGGGCGTCCAGCGCGTCGCGAGCGATCGGGGTCTTGCGCGCCTTGCGTTCATGCGGAATGCGCAGCACATACCAGAGTGCGGCCATCAACACATAGGCGGCCTTGGCTATGGTAGGGGTCATCGGCGGCTCCCATCGACCGCAGCAGGTTCCAGTGCGGCCTTGCCCGCATCGGTCAAGCGGCCATCCTCGCCGATCAGGCCCGAAAATCCGGCGTCGGACCCCGCCCAGACGGGAAGCGCGAAGGGGCCGCACAGCATCAGGTAATAATCATAGCGGGCGCGGCGATCATTGGCCGAGACGAATTGGCTGTGCAGACGGAAGAAATTGCGACGGATGCGCCGATAGCGAGCCTCGCTCAGCATGGTGCGGAACCGGACGGACCGCATGCCGGCAGGCCGGGCCGTCAGTCCCAGCTCGCTGACCGGCTCGCGACGGTAGAAATTCATCGGATCGTTGTGGGCATGGAAATCCTGCCAGACGAGCCGCGGCGAGGCCGCAATCTCGGCAAGGGTCGCCCGCAATCGAAACGAACCGGAATGGTAGCCGAGTTTGAGGATGGACGAGCCGAGCGTCACAAAATGCACCGGCGGGCCCTCAGGGCGGCGCGCCAGCAGCTTGGCGATCAATTCCGCCCCGTGCACGGCGCCAAGACTGTGCCCGACGACCAGCAATTCGCCGCCGCGGCTGGCAAGATCATCGGCAAGCCGGTCGAGGCGCCTGTCGACCTCCGCATCACCGTGCGTCAGCAGCCGGCGGGCATAGATCCAATCATCCAATAGGTGGTCCAGCATGAGCGGCCGGCCGATCACCCGGGCCAGCACCGCGAAGGCCGCGAGCGCTCCCACAAGGCGCAGAACCATGGCCCAGCCGGGCCCCAGAATCGCCAATGGCAATGCGGCAGCGATCAGCCAGGCGAGCCCGGCAAGCACACCCAGCAAGACGAACGGGTAGAGAAAGAACAGGCAATAGCGCCAGGCACGGGTCAGATAACGCCAGAACGCGCCGTGCAGGACGAAATCCGCATAGACCCAGAGCGCAAGCGGCAGGCGCAGGAACCAGGATCGTGATCGGTCAGCATCGATCAGATCGTTCCAGCAGAACAGATAGACGTCGGTATCCGCACGCCAGTCGGGGCCGGCAAGCGTAACCGGCCATCGGCTGGCGTGCTCATGCTCGGTCGCTGGTCCTGCCTTGGCGTTCAGCGACCATGTGTCCGATACCGTCGCAAGATCGCGCACAAACCGCTCGTGCGCCAGATCAGGAGCCAGCGGATAATATCCGCCGAGATAGGCAACCGTGCGCTGTTTTACACTCCCGGTCACCGGCTGCCCCTCGTCGCCCATTGTCCGGCGCTAGATCACGCCGCATTTTGATGGAATCATCAAAATGCGTATAACGTGATCGGTATCAATAAGTTAGAGCATGTCTTCTGCGATTAACCGGTATCCACTTAATCGCGACATGCTCTCGGCCGCGCCATCGTTCCTGTCGGCGACCTTTAGCCAAGGCTGGCGCCGGAGAAAAGCCTGAGGTTGTGTCAAGCGTTGGCTGCGCGACGGATCAGCAGCTTGTCGATCCGCCGGCCATCCATGTCGATGACTTCGATCGTCCAGCCGTCTTCCATGTCGGCGGTATCACCTTCAACCGGGATGCGCCCGAACAGTTCGAGAGCCAGTCCGGCCACGGTATGGAAGCGTGCATCCTCCGGCACGGCGATTCCGACAGTTTCCTCCAGCTCGGCGATCTCCGCCCTGCCATCGACCAGATAGGTGCCGTCCGCGCGTGTAACGATTGCCTGCCTGGTGACCTCGTGTTCTTCGGGAATGTCGCCGGCGATGGCTTCCAGAACGTCGGTCAGCGTCACCACGCCCTCGAATGCACCGAATTCATCGATCACGAAGGCAAAATGGTTGCGCTTGGTGCGGAACAGTTCGAGCACGTCGAGCACTGACGCCGCCTCCGGCACGAACAACGGCTCGCGCACGTTCTTCTCGATGTCGAGGGGCTTGCCCTCAAGCAGCACATCGAGCAGGTCCTTCTTGTGCACATAGCCGAGCGGCTCGTTGATCGAGCCATCCTTGGCCACCACGACACGGCTGAACGGACACTGGCGCAATTCCGCCCGGACCACCTTGGGATCATCTTCGACGTCGATCCAGTAGACTTCCGAGCGCCGTGTCATGATGGCCGCGATCGAGCGTTCCGCCAGCCCGATCACTTCCTTGACCATCACCCGCTCCTGCGGATCGATGACGCCCGATTCGGTGCCTTCCTGCAGGATGGTCTGCACCTCCTCCTCGGTCACCGACTGGTCGCGCACCGTTGGCACGCGCAGAAGCCTGAGAATGAAGGCGGTCGACACCCCGAGCAGCGCAACAACCGGTCGGGCGCCCACCGCCAGAAGATTGATCGGCCGGGCCACCCGCGCCGCAATCGTCTCGGGATAGGCGAGCGCGATGCGCTTGGGCACCAGTTCTCCGAACACCAGCGTCAAAAGGGTGGTGATCACGACGATGACGCCGATGGCAATTGCCTCGGCATGCGGCCGCAGGATTTCGAAAGCGGAAATTGGCGCGACCAGATCATTGGACAGGGTCGCCGTGCCGAATGCGCCGGTCCCGATCGAGATCAGCGTCAGCCCGATCTGGACGGAGGAAAGGAAACCTGTTGGCTCCCTGGCCAGATCGGCGGCCTTGGCAGCACCGTGATCACCAGCCTCGGCCATGGCATCCAGCCGGGCGCGCCGCGCCGAGATGATCGCCATTTCCGACATCGCAAAGAAGCCATTGAGCAGCGTCAGTGCGAGAAGTACGAATATCTCCAGACTAAACATTCAGCCGATCAGGGTTAACCGCCGGTCGTGTGGGCCAGCAACCCGCTTATCGCACGGCGAAGGCGTGATCCGCAACCGGCTCGCACAGTTTGTTTTCAGAACTGATCATTCTGTTTTAGACGCGCCCGGATCATTCGCCGGGTGCTCTGGCCTCGATTGCCAGCGCATGGACGCGCTCTTTCAATTCATCGGCGAGCAGCGCGTTGATGATCCGGTGTCGAGCCAGTCGGCTCTGCCCGGCAAAGGCCGATGCGGTGACAATCACACGAAAATGGGTCTCGCCGCCCTCCTTCCAGCCGGCATGGCCGTGATGGCGATGACTTTCGTCAATCACCTCCAGATGGAGCGGGGACAGGGTGGCGAGTTTGGTGGCGATGCGGGTCTTGAAGGTCATGGGGCGTGTTCTACCAGAATGCCGGCTCGGGTGAAATACGACCGGACAGGCGGCCGCAAACCTTGCCCCGTTAACCGTCGATGCGGTATCCTGTCCGGATGGATTTCAATTCGTCGCTCTTTGACAAGATCCGAATCGCCCGGGCGCGCGAAGAGCAGCAGCCGGCCGAGCGGCGCTGCGAGCATCCCGGCTGCCAGCGGCCGGGCAACCATCGTGCGCCAATGGGCCGGCACCGCGAGGGGCGCTATTTCCATTTCTGCCTCGACCATGTGCGGGCCTACAACCAGTCCTACAATTACTTTGCCGGGATGAATGACGAATCGATCCAGGCTTTTCAGAAGGACGCGATCACTGGCCATAGGCCCACCTGGTCCATGGGGATAAAGGGCTCACGCGGGCCCGACCTTGAGGCCGACGACACGATCTCCGACATCCTGGGCCTGTTCCGCAACGGTCGCCGCACAACCGAACGGCGTGAGGAACGGCGCGCGGTCTCTGCCGGAGCGAGCAAGGCCCTGGACGCGCTCGGTCTTGAGGAAGGCGCCGGCCGTGCCGAGGTACGGGCCCAGTTCAAATCGCTTGCCAAGCGCTTTCATCCCGACCTCAACGGCGGTGATCGTTCGCATGAAGAAAAATTGCGTGCAATCATCGACGCCTATAATTACCTGAAATCCGCAGGGCTGGCCTGACCGGTCCCGGCCACGCCACCCTTTGTGCAGCATGCCCGGCCTTCTCGCCGGGCCTCTAGGTGAACTATGTCCGAGGCAGTTACTGCGGGCAGCCCGATGCCCGATACCGAGTTTTCCGTCCGCGCGCTGTTCAATATCGACAGCGACATCAAGGTGCCCGCCTATTCCAAGGCGAGCGATCATGTGCCGGAACTCGATCCCGATTATCTGTTCGACCGCGATACGACCCTGGCGATCCTCGCCGGTTTTGCCCGCAACCGGCGCGTCATCGTCACCGGCTATCATGGCACCGGCAAATCGACTCACATCGAGCAGGTGGCGGCGCGGCTCAACTGGCCCTGCGTGCGCGTCAATCTCGACAGTCATGTCAGCCGCATCGATCTGGTCGGCAAGGATGCGATCGTGCTCAAGGACGGCAAGCAAGTCACAGAATTCCGTGATGGCATCCTGCCCTGGGCCTATCAGCACAATGTCGCGCTGGTGTTCGATGAATATGACGCCGGCCGCCCCGATGTGATGTTCGTCATCCAGCGCGTGCTTGAATCCTCGGGCCGTCTGACGCTGCTCGACCAGAGCCGGGTGATCCGTCCGCACGGGGCGTTCCGCCTGTTCGCCACCGCCAATACGGTGGGGCTGGGCGACACCTCCGGCCTCTATCACGGCACCCAGCAGATCAATCAGGCACAGATGGACCGCTGGAACATCGTCACCGTGCTCAACTACCTGCCGCACGATCAGGAAGTCGGTATCGTTCTGGCCAAGGCCCGGCATTACCGCAACAAGGAAGGCAAGGACATCGTTTCCAAGATGGTGCGTGTGGCCGACCTGACCCGAAACGCCTTCATGAACGGGGAGCTATCCACCGTGATGAGCCCGCGCACGGTCATCACCTGGGCCGAGAACGCTGATATCTTCAAGGATGTCGCCTTTGCCTTCCGTGTCACCTTCCTCAACAAATGCGATGAATTGGAACGCGGCACGGTCGCCGAATTCTATCAGCGCTGCTTCGGGGTGGAACTGAAGGAATCGACCGTCAACGTGGTTCTGACGTAAGGCGGGCGGCAAGCATGACCCGGCCCGTTGCCCTGTTTTTCGACATTTTCGGCACGGTCGTCGACTGGCGCGGCTCAATTGCGCGTGAGGCCCGCGAACGATTTGGCGAGACTTTCGCGGGCGAGGCTTTCGCCGATGCCTGGCGCGACGAATACCAGCCGGCCATGGAGCGCGTACGCACGGGCGGGCGAGGCTTTGTCAAGCTCGATGTCCTGCATCGGGAAAACCTTGATCGCATCCTGCCGCGCTTCGGGCTTGACCGGCTGACCGAGGCCGAACGCGCCGATCTCAATCTGGTCTGGCACCGGCTTGATGGCTGGCCGGATGCGTCGCTGGCGCTGCGGCGTCTGGGTGTGCTCTACCGGCTGGCGCCAATGTCGAACGGCAATATCTCGCTGATGGTCGATCTTGCCCGCCACAATCACTTTCACTGGGATGCGATCCTCGGGGCGGAACTCGCCCGGGACTACAAGCCCAAACTTGCCGTCTACCGCTCCGGCTGCGACGCGCTCGATCTTGCGCCGGAACGCTGCATGATGGTCGCTGCGCACACCAGCGATCTGGTGGCGGCCAAGGCGGCCGGCCTGCAAACCGCCCATGTCGCCCGGCCCGATGAATACGGCCCCGGCAAGGGCGAGGCGGCCCCCTCCGCGCCGGTTGATCTTGCCGCGCACGATCTCGACCATCTGGCGGAGCTGCTGGAATGCTGAGCCGATCCTATCATGGCTTGCCATGCCCGATTCCTTCGGGAAGAGGCTAGGCGATGTCCAGTTCCAGCAACCGTCGCCCCGGCCAGCCGGCCCAGCAGCCGACCG
>ERZ761609.2863-NODE-2863-length-12048-cov-8.978738_pt1 | contig 12048 bp, 8 predicted proteins | sample MGYA00511163_ERZ761609 | MGnify/ENA primary metagenome ERZ761609 (study PRJEB28899, sample SAMN02445070) | bioreactor sludge metagenome | biome: EBPR sludge | place: Australia: Brisbane, Thorneside Wastewater Treatment Plant | collected 2011-12-16 ... | reverse complement strand
GAACGCGGCGCGACTTTATGCCTCCTCACTCGTCGAACGGTTCGACAACGTCCGCAGCGACGCGACGTCGGTCGAGATCGCGAGCAACATCGACGCGTCGCTGGATGCGGTCGAGGAAATCCTCGGCGCGCTGATCGAGATCGCGCGGCTCGATACCGGGCGCATGGACCCGGAGATCACAACGTTCCCCATCGGGGCCGTATTCGAGCGCCTCGCCGTGGAGTTCGGTCCGCTTGCAAAGGAGCGGGGGCTCGATCTCGTGTTCGTCAAGTCCAGCGCGTGGGTCACGTCGGACCGGCGCCTGCTGCCGCGCCTTTTGCAGAACTTCGTTTCGAACGCCATCAAATACACACCGGCGGGGCGTGTCCTCATCGGCGTGCGACGCAAAGGGAACACGATACGCATCGAGGTGCACGACACCGGCCCCGGGATCGCGGAGAGCAAGCGCGACATCGTATTCAAGGAGTTCGAGCGGCTCAGCGATACGGCCGCGAGTACACGCGGTCTGGGCCTCGGTCTTTCCATCGTCGAGCGCATCGGACGCGTTCTCGGCCATCGCGTCGATCTCAAGTCGAAGGTCGGCCGAGGGTCGGCGTTCTCCGTCGAGGTTCCGAGAGCGCCCGTCGGCAGCATGCTCAAGTCGGAACCGCGGAACGGCGGGGACGTGCACTCCCGCGTCTCCGGTCTCACCGTGCTTTGCATCGACAATGATCCGTCGATCCTGCAGGGCATGACGACGCTGCTCAGTGCCTGGGGTTGCCATGTGATCGCGGCGGACAGCGCGGCGTCGGCGGAGCAGCGTCTCATCGAGACGATGCAGCAGCCGGACATCATCCTGGCCGACTATCATCTCGATCAGGGAACAGGCGTGGAGGCGATCGCGGCGGTGCGAGCGGCGATCGGCTCGGAGGTTCCGGCGATCATCATCACGGCGGACAATTCGGCGCAGTTGCTGCGCGACGTGCGGGTGCTCGGCTTCGGCATGCTCCGGAAGCCGGTCAAGGCAGCCGCCTTGCGCGCCGCCATTACGCAAATCAGCCTGAAGGCGTCGGCGGCCGCTGAATGAGCGGGGGGTGCATGAAGGCAGGCGGCCGCGCTCAGGCTTCGGTCGTCTTCTGCCAGGCGCCGATGCCGATCTTGTTGATGACGATCACAGCCTGTGTACGGCTGTCGACGCCGAGCTTCTGGAGAATGGCGGAGACGTGTGCCTTCACGGTGGCCTCGGAGACGCCGAGCTTATAGGCGATCTGCTTGTTCAGAAGACCTTCGCCGAGCATGCCGAGGACGCGGAGCTGCTGGGGGGTCAACGACGACAGGCGGGCGGCGAGCTGGCGGTCCTCGGAGTTTTCGGGCGCCTTGCCAAGGCCTTCCGGAGCCCAGATGCCGCCGTCGATGACGGTGCGGGCGGCCTTGCGGATGTTCTCGACGGGTTCGGATTTCGGCACGTAGCCGGACGCGCCGAACTCGAGACAGCGGCGAACGACGGCGAGATCGTCGGTCGCGGAGACGACGACCACGGGGAGGGACGGGTGCTGCGCCTTGAGTTGCATGAGCCCGGCGAGACCCTGGACGCCGGGCATGGCAAGATCGAGAAAGATGAGATCGGGCTCGACTCCGTCGTCGATCAGCGGCATCAACTCGTCCAGAGATCCGGCTTCCTCGATGGACGCGTCGGCAAAACTGGTCGCGAGCACCTGACGCAGCGCTCCGCGAAACAGCGGATGGTCGTCGACGATTATGAAGCGACTCTTCGCCATCGTTCCTCTTTTCCAAATCCTGGCACTACGCCGAATTGAGCCCTGCGAACGGAACGCGATACCGGCGGCACGCAGATACACGTCACCGTGCGCACGGCCGGCAAAGCCGATGCAGCCCGTCCACGCCGCTCACGAAACAGTCCACCCTCTCGAAAAATCTGATTATTTAGGTACTTACCCCCAGCACTTTGACACCATTCCCCGTGAAAAGATAGCGCTGCGAGGGGGCGCGGACTAAGCTTTTTCTCGGGTATGGTCACCTGGCGGGCCGCCGCATTGAGGCCAAACCCATCGACCAGACACGCGTTGGCGCCGTGCGTTTCCGGACGGCGCCCAGCGGGGGCTCAATGATCGACTGGCAAGAACGGAAAATCTACTGGCGCGATACCAAGTGGCAGATGGTCGCGACACTCGTGCCGTATTTCATCGCAATCCTGGCGCTGCCGATCTACGGCGAGGTGCTGAACGGTAAATCGGTGTTCGGCATTCCGCTCGGCTATTTCCTGCTCGGTCACGCGATCCTGACGGTCGCGGCGGTGGTGGTGGCAGGCTTCGTCAACCGGCAGGACGCCATCGACGACTGGCACGGCGCGAAAGAGGACACCTGAGCGTCATGGCCACCATCCGGCGCAGCCGCTTCGTCAATCCCCGTCTCGGCATCTTCTTCTCCATCTTCACGAGCGTCTTCGTGGCGGCGGTGTGCGGGTTGATGATCGGCGAACTGATGGGCCTCGGCTCACGCATGGTCGGCGGCCTGATGTTCGGCGTGACGGTACTGTTCGTCGGCCTGATCGGGGCCGCATCGACCAACAATTCGGAAGCGGACTTCTACGTCGGAGGTCGACGGTCGCCGTCGTTCTTCGCCGGTCTCAGCCTGACGATCGCGATCCTCGGCGGCATCGGTACGGTCGCGATTCCCGGTATCGTGCTCAGGCAGGGCATGGACGCGTTCGTGCTGGTGCTCGGCTGGATCTCGGGCCTCGTGCTCGCCGCCGTCGTCATCGCGCCATTTCTCCGAAAATTCGGGGCGTTCACACTTCCCGGCTATCTCGGCTTGAGGTTCCAGAGCCGCACCATCAGGGCGCTTTCGGCCGTGATCGCGGCGGCGGCGTGCCTGCTGATCGCGGCGGCGGAACTCAAGCTCGCCGCCCAGATCGGCACGCTGATGACCGGACAGCCGATGATCGGGCTACTCGTCATCCTTACGCTCTTCGCCGGCGGGCTCGGTGTGCTCGGCGGTGTGCGCGGGGCGAGCTGGATGGGGGCGGCGTTCGCCATAGTCGCTACGCTCGCGATCTGTGTGCCGGCGACGATCGTTTCGCTGATGATCTCGAACCTGCCGTTGCCGCAGATGACGCACGGCGCACTGTTCCGGGCGTCGGCCTGGCTCGAGCGGGGGCAGGTGCTGCCGGAAAAATCCGCGCGGCTGTTCGAGGCGAGCTTCTCGGGAACCGGCCTGATGCCGCTCGATACGCGGTTTCTCGACATGTATCACGCGGTCGGGTACGGCGCGATGCCGTTCGGCATCCTGGTGATCGCGAGCGGGATCGCGGCTTTGCCGATGCTGGTCCAGCGCGCCGGGACGACGCCAGGGGTGTACGACGTGCGCAAGGCGTTCGGCTGGGCGGTGCTGATCACCGGGTTCCTGCTGCTCACGATCATGTCGCTGGCCGGTTTCATGCGCGGCTACATCGTGCAACAGGTCGTCGGGGTCGCGGGTGACCAGCTGCCGCTGTGGTTCCAGTCGCTCGAGCAATCGGGTGCGATGGCGACGTCGAGCAAGACCCGGACCGTGGCACTCGGCGACATCATGGTCCAGCGTGACAGTGTCGTGTTCGCCCTGCCGGTGGCGGCGGGGATGATGGAGACGCTGGTGCGCCTCGCGCAGGCCGGCGGTCTCGCGGCGGCTCTCGCGGCGATGTGCGCGCATATCGTCGCGCTCGGGACGATCATCGCTGACGACCTCATTGCAGGCTTTCGAGCGCACAGTATCGCTCCGCAGAAGCGCGTCGCGGTCGGACGCATCGGGATCGGCATCGGGGCCGTCTCGGTCGCAGGGCTCGCTACCGTGGTCCAGGATCCGCTGACCGCCGCGCTCGCCGGTATCACCATCGCGGCGGGCGCGCTCTTCCCCGTGCTGGCGCTGTCGATCATATGGAAGCGGCTCACGCGGGCCGGAGCCTTCGCCGGTCTTGTCGCGGGTCTTGCGACGACCGTCGCGTTGATGACGCTGTCGTCGCTCGGGCAGATCACGATGTCAGGTCTGATGGCGGCCGCCGTCGGCGGGCCGGTGTCGTTTCTGATCGCCGGAGCGGTGACGCGCATTTCCGCGCATCCGTCCCGCACGATCCTGGAATATGTGCGTGACATGCGGGTTCCCGGCGGAGAAGCCGTGTACGACAGGGTCCTGCGGCAGGAGCGCCGCGGCAAACCGCCAGCGGAAATGTGACGTTCCGCGACATGCGGGCGATCTTGCGCAACGGGCCCCGTGCGCCTAATCGGTAGGGAGCCGACGCGGCACCCGGGGGACGCGTTCTTCGAACCGGCCCAAGAGAGAAGAAAATGTCAGCGCGTGACCGTCTCAGTTTCTACGGACCGATCCAGCCGTTCAGGCGCGGGCATCTAGCGGTTTCGGACGGGCACGAAATCTATTTCGAGCAGAGCGGAAACGTCCTCGGAGAACCGGTCCTCGTGGTGCACGGCGGTCCTGGTGGCGGCTCGAATCCGACCATGCGGCGCTTTCACGATCCTGCGCGCTATCACATCATCCTGTTCGATCAGCGCGGCGCGGGTCGATCGACGCCGCACGCCTCGCTCGAAAGCAATACGACGTGGGACCTCGTCGCCGACATGGAGCGGCTCAGGACTTCGCTCGGGATCGAGCGATGGCACCTGTTCGGTGGATCATGGGGGGCGACGTTGTCGCTCATCTACGCGGAGATGCATCCGGATCGTGTGTCGAGCCTCGTGCTGCGCGGCACGTTCCTGATGCGGCCGGAGGAAGTGCGCTGGTTCTACCAGGACGGCGCACGCTGGATCTTTCCCGACGCCTATGCCGCCTATGAAGCCGTGATACCGCCGGAGGAGCGCGGCGACATGGTCGGCGCCTACTACCGGCGGCTCACGCATCCGGACCGGCAAGTTCAGCTCGAAGCGGCGCGCGCGTGGTCGATCTACGAGGGCTCGACGCTGTCGCTCCATCAGGACCCGGAGCGGCTCCGTCTGTTTTCGGCAGACGCCTACGCACTCGCGTTCGCGCGCATCGAGTGCCACTATTTCAGGAACAACGGATTTCTCGAGCATCCCGACCAGATTCTGCGGCAGGCCGATCGGCTCCGGTCCATTCCCGGCGTCATCGTGCACGGGCGCTACGACGTGGTGACGCCGCTCAAAACGTCGTTCGACCTCAAGGCACGCTGGCCGGAGGCCGACCTCCGCATCGTGCCGGACGCGGGCCATGCCATGACGGAACCCGGGATCGTGCACGAGCTGATCTCGGCGACGCGGCGGATGGCGGGACGAGGCGACTAGCGACGGGCGACGAGCGGGCACTGGACGTGGCAGCCGCGCTCCGGCACAAGTGTTGCTCCTAATTCTCAAGGGGATGAAAGCCATGAAACTCGCCGTCGTCGGCGCTGCCGGTCGCATGGGGCGCGAACTCATCAAGGCAGTCACCGCTGCCGAAGGCGTGACGCTCGCAGGTGCGGTCGAGGCCAAAGGCGCGCCAGCGGTGGGGCGGGATGCGGGCGATGTCGCGGGAATCGGTCCGACGGGGGTTCTGGTCACGGACGACGCGCTCGAGGTGTTCGCTCGCGTCGACGGCGTGCTCGATTTCACTGTGCCTCAGGCGACGGTGCTTTTTGCCGGATTGGCTGCGAACGCACGCATCGTGCACGTCATCGGCACCACGGGCTGCTCGGCCGAAGACGATGCGAAGATCAAGGCGGCGGCGCGGCATGCGACGATCATCAAAGCCGGCAACATGAGCCTCGGTGTGAACCTGCTCGTGGAACTGACGAAGAAGATCGCGGCGGCGCTCGACGAGGATTTCGACGTCGAGGTGCTGGAAATGCATCACCGCATGAAGGTCGACGCACCGTCGGGCACGGCACTCATGCTCGGGCAAGCGGCGGCGGATGGGCGCGGGGTGGCGCTTGCGGAGCGGAGTGTAAGGTCTCGCGACGGCCAGACGGGTGCGCGGCGTCGTGGTGACATCGGCTTTGCGACTTTGCGCGGTGGCAGCGTGATCGGGGAGCACACCGTGATGTTCGCGTCCGACAGCGAGCGCATCGAGATCACGCACAAGGCGAGCGATCGGGGTCTCTTCACGAAGGGCGCGATCAAGGCGGCGCTGTGGGGGCGCGGTAAAGGACCGGGGCTCTATTCGATGAAGGACGTGCTGGGGATCTGAGGCAATGCGCGTTCTTAAATACGTTCTTGGGCTTATGGTTCTGGTGCCGGTGGCCGTAGGGCTGGTTCTGGCGTTCGGAACGAGCCCAGCGCCACCGCGCCTCGGGGCGATCAACGACGCCGTCGCAACACGCATGACCGGGAGCGTACCGCCCGCCGCTACCTATACGGCGCGAGATGGTGGCAAGCTCACGTACCGCACCTATGCCGGAGATACGAAAACCGCGCTCCTGCTTATTCACGGCTCGACCGCGCGATCAGAAGCCATGAACGTGCTCGCGCGGCATCTCAATGCTCAGGACAGCAGACCCACAGTCTATGCAATCGACATTCGCGGGCACGGCCTCAGCGGAACCGAGGGCGATATCGGCTATATCGGACAACTCGAGCACGACCTGGAAGACTTCCTCAGGGATCGGGCAGCGGCCCATCCCGATGCGACGTGGCGGCTGGCTGGATTTTCTGCGGGCGGCGGGTTCGCGTTGCGAGCCGCCGGCAGCCCGGTCGGCGCGAAGTTTGAAAGAGTGGTTCTGATTTCGCCGATGCTCGATCCGCAGGGGCCGACGTACCGGCCGGGTGGTGGTGGGTGGGCGCAGCCCTTCGTTCCCCGCATTATTGCGCTCTCGATCCTAGACCGGATTGGTTTCAAGGCTTTGCACGGGTTGCCGGCCATCGCGTTCGCCAAGCGCGACAACGGTACGACACCGACATATTCCTATCGACTGCTCACCAATTTCGGTGTCGGCGCGGCGTGGGCGACCTACCTCAAAGCCAGTCCGACGCCACCTCATGTTCTCGTCGGCGCGAGGGACGAGTTGTTCGTCGCGGAAGCCTACGAGCCCATGCTGAAGCCGGTTCGACCCGATGTCAGAGTCACTGTCGTACCCGGTCTCGGACACATGGACATGACGCTGGAGCCGTCGGCACTCGACCTTGTCGCCCAGGCATTGTTACTGAAATGACGCAGCGAGTACGCGGTGCCTTCAGCATCGCGGGCTCTTCACGAACGGCGATCAAGCGCCGCACCCTCAAGAGAGCCGGCAGAGGGCCGGAACTTTGCAGCATGTTAGACGTGCCGGTGTCGTGACCTATCAAGGCGGTAGCCTGTACGGCCGAAAGACATGGCGCGCCGTCCAGTGGATCCGTTGCAGCACAGTCATATCGGCATCATAATCAACTGCGAGTTTGCACACTCGGGTGACAAGGGCCCATCATCTCCATGCACGAAATCGAACATTTGCCGATCTCACAGCAGTACGAAGAGGCGGAGAACGAAGGCTCAAACGCCTCCGGCAATCCGACACTCGGCGACGTGATCGCTGCGCGCATGTCGCGGCGCGACCTGATGAAGGGGCTGCTCGGCGTGTCGGCCATCACCGCAACCGTCTCGCCCATGGCCCTCATGGCAGCGAGCGAGGCGCGCGCGCAGGGCGCCAACACCACGCCGAGCTTCAATTTTCCCGAGGTCGCTGCCGGCTCCGACGAGAAACACTACGTGGCCGAAGGCTACGACGCCGACGTTCTGATCCGCTGGGGCGACAAGGTGCTGCCTGACGCGCCCGCGTTCGATCCGTCGAAGCAGAGTGCCGAGGCCCAGGCAAGGCAGTTCGGCTACAACAACGATTTCCTCGGCTATATCCCGCTCGACGGGCGTTCCGACCACGGCCTGCTGGTGGTCAATCACGAGTACACCAACGAAGAGCTGATGTTTCCGGGGCTCGGCCGTCAGGATCGCGCCGCGAAGTTTTCCGGCATGACGAAAGACCTCGTCGACATAGAGATGATGGCGCACGGTGGCACCGTACTCGAGGTCAGGCGCGAGGATGGCAAGTGGAGGGTCGTCGAGGGGTCCAAATTTGCCCGCCGCATCACCGCTTCGACCGAGATGCGCATCTCGGGGCCAGCGGCCGGTCACACAAAGATGCGAACCAAGGCTGATCCGACCGGCACGAAGGTGCTCGGTATGCTCAACAACTGCGCCGGCGCCACCACGCCCTGGGGCACGTGGCTGACGTGCGAGGAAAACTTCAACGGTTACTTCTGGTCGAAAAAGGCGGGTGAGGCGGGACCCGATGCGAAGGCGCTGAAGCGCTATGGCGCGCCCGGAGAGTGGTACAATTGGGGTGCCTATCACGATCGCTTCGACTATGCGAAGGAGCCCAACGAGGTGAACCGCTTCGGCTGGGTCGTCGAGATCGATCCCAGGGACCCGAACTCGGTGCCCGTCAAACGCACGGCGTTGGGGCGCTTCAAGCACGAAGGCGCCGGTAATACCGTCAACAAGGACGGCCGTTTCGTCGTCTACTCGGGCGACGACGAACGCTTCGACTACGTCTACAAGTTCGTCACCGAAGGCAAGGTCGACACGGCCAATCCGGCGGCCAACAAGGACATCCTCGACAAGGGTACGCTCCATGCCGCCCGGTTCAACGCCGACGGCACCGGGGAGTGGCTGCCGCTCGTGCATGGACAGGGCAAGCTCACCGCCGAAAACGGCTTTGCCGATCAGGGCGACGTAGTGATCTTCGCCCGGCTTGCGGCCGACCTTCTGGGTGCCACCAAGATGGACCGGCCAGAGGACATCGAAGTCAACAAGAAGACCGACAAGGTCTACCTGATGCTGACCAACAATTCGCGCCGCAAGTCCAATCAGGTGGATGCCGCCAACCCGCGCGCCGACAACTGGTTCGGCCACGTCATCGAGATGATCCCCGACGGCGGGGATCATGCAGCGACGACGTTCAAGTGGGAAATCCTCGTGAAGTGCGGCGATCCTTCGATCGCTGCGGTCGGCGCGAGTTTCAATCCGGCGACCTCCAAGGACGGCTGGTTCGGGATGCCGGACAATGCCGTGATCGACGCCCTCGGCCGGCTCTGGATCGCAACCGACGGCAATTCAGCCTACAAGACCGGCCGCGCCGACGGGGTCTGGGCGATGGAGACCGAGGGGACGGCGCGCGGCACATCGAAGCTGTTCTTCCGCTGCCCGAACGGCGCCGAACTCTGCGGTCCCGAGATTACGCCGGACATGGAGACATTCTTTGTCGCGGTACAGCATCCGGGCGAGGCAGACGACGACGACCCGACAGCCAAACCCGCAACCTTCGAGAACCCGTCTACCCGTTGGCCGGATTTCAAGGAGGGTGTGCCGCCGCGCCCTGCCATCGTTGCGATCACAAGGAAGGGCGGCGGGAAGATCGCCGTCTGACTTTGGCCGTGAAACGTGAGACGCCGACAGCGTGAGCATCGTAGTTGCGCATACGGCATCCGTCAGGCGGCCCTTCACGAAGGGCGCGATCGCTGTTGCGCTCACCTCGCTTCTTCGTCGAGATCGTACTTCTTGAGCAACCGGTAGGTATTGCGCTCGCTGATTCCGAGAATTTCAGCGATGCGTGCCCGATGGCCGTGGTGGATCGCGACCAGCCGAGCAATATAGGCGCGTTTCAGTTCCTCCAGTGTCGGCTCGTGATCGAAGCGGAACGCCGTGTGTGCCTGAAACTTGCCCGCCGGGGATACAATACCGAGATCACGCGCATGAATTGCGTCCGAGTTTCCGGAGACGAGGATCGCCCGTTCGACGACATTGCGCAGTTCGCGAATGTTTCCGGGCCATTCATAGGCCGTCAGAGCGTCGATCGCGTCGCGGGACAGGCGCTTCTGCCGGCCGCGCTGGAACGACCGATTTTCCAGGAAAGCCTCGGCCAGATAGGAAATGTCCTCGCGCCGCTCGCGCAAGGGCGGGACGTGAATGACGACGGCGGACAGCCGGTAATAGAGGTCCTGACGGAACTGTCCCTTGTCAATGAACGTGCGCAGGTCGCGATTTGTCGCCGCGACGAAGCGAATGTCACCGACGAGACTCTGGGTTCCCCCGACGCGACGGAACTCGCCGGTTTCAAGCACGCGCAAGAGCTTGCCCTGCATGTTGAGATGCAACTCGCCGATCTCGTCGAGGAACAGCGTGCCACCTTCGGCGACTTCGATCAGGCCCTCCTTGCGGCGATCGGCGCCGGTGAACGCGCCCTTCTCGTGTCCAAACAGCTCCGATTCGAACAGGGTCTCCTGCAACGTCGTGGCATCGACGGGAACGAAGTTGGCGGCGCTGCGCCGGGACAACTGATGGATCGACTTGGCCACAAGTTCCTTGCCGACGCCGCTCTCGCCCTGGATCAGCACGGTGGACTCGCTCGGCGATACGAGTTCGATCATGCGGACCAGTTCCTTGAATGCCGGGCTCTGCCCGAACATGATCTTGCTGATCGCCGGATTGAGCTGATCGCGGATGTACTCGTAACTGCGTTTGAGAGTGCTGGTTTCGAGTACGCGTTTGACCGCGAGTTCGAATTCGGACGGATTGACGGGCTTCGCCAGATACTCGAACGCGCCGGCGCGCATCGCCTCGACCGCATGCTTGATGCTGCCGAATGCCGTCAGGACGATGACGGGACACTCCTGTGAGAGGTCGGCGATGCACGACATGCCGTCGGCGTCCGGCAGCTTGACATCGAGGATCGCGAGCACCGGATGACGACTGACGAGGGTGGCCTTGGCCTCCGCCCACGTATGTACGCCAAGTGGTGCGTAGCCCATTGCTCTCAATTGCTCGAGCAGCAGGCGGTTCAAGGTACGGTCATCCTCGACGACCAGGACGTGCTTGTTGCCGCGTGGCAGCGTCATGACGCCGGATCCTCCGAATCTGCTGAAGGCAACGTGACCGTGAAGCACGTGCCCTTGCCCAGTGTGCTCACGACGCCGATCTGCCCGCCTAGCCCGTTGAGTATCTCGCGGCATATCGACAGTCCCAGCCCGGTACCCTGCACGCCGTCTGCGCGCCTGCTCCAGAATGGGTCGAAGATGCGTTGAAGATCCTGTGGCGCAATGCCGACGCCGGTGTCCGAAATTCCGATGATAATCTTGTCGTCCTCGTGACGCCCCTTGACCGTCAATGTTCCGCCATCCGGCATGGCATGAATCGCGTTCTGTGCCAGATTCAGCGTGAGCATCCGCATATCGCTGTCGGAGGCAAGGACACGCAACGGTGCCGTGAAATCGAGACGGAATTCGATGCCGAGCTTCAGCGCTTCGGCTTTCAACAGCGACACGACATCCGCCACCACATCGTTGAGAACGACGAGTTCGTCCCGTCGACCAGGGCCTTGCGACAATTTCAGCAACCGCGAGCTGACCTCCATGCAACGGCCGATCTCGTGTTCGATAATGCGGATGCTTTCGGAGGCGTCACTGTGGTCGGGATTGCCGAGCGAGCGCGTGAGTGACGCCAGGCCGAGCTGGATCGAGGCCAGCGGATTGTGGATTTCGTGGGCAACGCCCGCAGCGAGCAGGCCGAGTTCGGAGAGACGCTGTTCCTGTGACAGCTTGAGGTCGGTGCTCAGGTCGCGGATGACCTCCACGATCAGGCGCTGTCGAGTGCCGCCTGCGGTTTCGAGCTCCAGTGGCGCTGCCGAAATCTCCACCGGAATGTCACCGCCGTCGGGTGTGACATGGCGCTGCCGAAAGACGATTGGCGCCGACCTGCGTGCCAGCTCGACGACGGGGCAGGTGGTCATCGTGGGGGCACAGGGCGCATCCCGGGCATGGCTTGTCGCGTAACATTTCTGGCCCATCACCTCGGCGATCGTTCGTCCATTGCGGGCAGCATACGAAGCATTCGCGTTGACGACATTGAAGTCCTCGTCGATGACACGGATGGCATCCGGCACGGCATCGATGAGCGCCTGTAGATAACGCTCGCGAGCTTCGACCGTCCGCAGGCTCTCTTCGACGCGGCCCGCCATCCGATCGAAAGATGCTCCGAGAACACCGAGTTCATCGCGGCTGGAAAAATTGACACGTTCATCCAGCCGCCCTTCCGATATGGCGT
>ERZ761609.2861-NODE-2861-length-12050-cov-6.273364_pt1 | contig 12050 bp, 13 predicted proteins | sample MGYA00511163_ERZ761609 | MGnify/ENA primary metagenome ERZ761609 (study PRJEB28899, sample SAMN02445070) | bioreactor sludge metagenome | biome: EBPR sludge | place: Australia: Brisbane, Thorneside Wastewater Treatment Plant | collected 2011-12-16 ... | reverse complement strand
CAAGAATCACCTATTGCGCGAGTGGACTCGCCGATCAAGAGTCTTTTGAAGGTTTTATTAATATAGATTGACGGAATATTTCGTTTCGGCCCCGGAACGTTCCGTCAATTCTTGCGCTATTCTTTGCCAGTACCTCGCCCGAGACCCATCTTCTTGGCGAGTTTTGAGCGTTTCTCGGAATAGCCGGGCGCGACCATCGGATAGTCTGGCGGAAGGCCCCATTTGGCGCGGTAATCTTCCGGCGACAGGCCGTATTTCGAGCGCAGGTGGCGTTTCAGGGATTTGAACTTCTGCCCGTCTTCCAGGCAGATGATATAGTCCTTGAAGACCGAACGCTTGACCGGGACAGCCGGTTTCTGGGGCTCTGCCTCGGCCTCTCCGGGACGGGAGAGCTGCTCCAGAGCGGCATGGACACTGCGGATCAGCCCCGGCAGTTCGTTGGTCTGCAGGGTATTGTTTCGGACATAGGCAGAAACGATGCCTGTTGCGTACGCTACATTCAGCGACCCGTAGGACGCCACTTCGCCATCGGCTGACATGACACTCGGCCCTCTCATCTCAGGGCCGCCGCTGGCCTGCAGCCCGAAACCGGGCCGCAAACTTGCGGCGCACCCCCTGCCAAATGTGATCCGGGCGAAATGGGGCCGAATTTGGGCTCCCTGCAGTTGCTACAGGTTCAGCTTGTCAGGAAAGACAGGAGCAGAACGACCGCGAGAATCACCGAGGTCCAGATGGTCATGCCGCCGGACAGGCCGTTGCGGGCGAGGACGCCTCGGGGACTGAAGGTGGCGACCATCTTGTCATAGGTACGCTCCGACAGGCGCCGGAACACCGCCGTCATCGCCGGACCGAGTTTGGCCCAGACGGTGTCGATCCAGCGCACGATACCGTAGCCGACCTTGCGGTAGAGCCAGTCGGTGTCGAGGATGGTGCCCGGTTTTTCCGGCGGGTAGAGGCTGAGCCGCTTCAGCAGAATGAACGCGAAGGTGGCAAGCACCAGGAGCTGCATCTGCGTGAGGATATGGTCGAGCGTGAAGGGCTGGTAGCCAGCCGCCTCGATCGGATAGGGCAGCAGGCCGTAGAGCCAGGAGAAGCCGAACCCCGGGATGATCGCCGGCAGGCCGACCGCGATGCAGAGGAAGGCGGCCATGCCCATGGCGAGCAGCATGTTGAAGGGCGCTTCCTTCACCCGCTTGCCGCTGTCGTGGCTGAAGAAGGCGAAGTACGGGATCTTGATGCCCGAGTGTTCCAGCACACCGGCCGAAGCGAACAGCAGCATCAGCCAGACAACGACCATCGCGGGGTCGTGGCCGCCTTCATAGGCGACCGCGCTCATGGTGAGCGATTTGGCGATGAAGCCCGAGAAGAGCGGGAACGCAGAGATCGACAGGCCGCCGATGATGCAGAACAGCGCGGTCCACGGCATCGAGCGGTAGAGACCGCCGAGTTCGGAGGCCTTGGTGGTGCCGGTGCGGTAGAGCACGGCGCCCATGCTCATGAACAGGAGGGCCTTGTAGATGATGTGGCTGAAGGCGTGCGCGGTGGCGCCGTTGAGGGCGAGTGCGTTGCCGACGCCGGCGGTGCCGACACCGATGGCGCAGATCATGAAGCCGACCTGGTTGTTCAGCGAATAGGCGAGTACGCGGCGCAGGTCGTTCTCGATGACGGCGAAGAAGACCGGGAAGACGGTCATCACCGCGCCGATCCAGATCAGCTCGTTGAAGCCGGGGAAGAAGCGCGCGAAGGCATAAACTGCAAGCTTGGTAGTGAAGGCGGAGAGGACGACCGCGCCGACGACCGAGGCCTTGGGATAGGAATCCTGCAGCCAGTTGTGCATGAACGGGAACGCCGCCTTGATGCCGAAGGCGATGAAGATGATCATCGCGCCGGGATCATTCAGGCTGGTGAAAGCCTGCAGCGAGAGGCTGCCGGTATAGTGCCAGACATAGGCGATGCCATCGAGCAGGAGCACGCCGGACAGGATCTGGATGCCGAGATAGCGCAGCGAGGAGAAGTAGGCCGCGCGCGTACCTGCCTTGAGGATGAGGAAGACCGAGGAGATCGCCGTCAGTTCCCAGAAGATGAACAGGGTCATCAGGTCGCCGGCAAAGGTGGCCGAGACGGCGGCACCAGCATAGGCAAGCGCCATGCCGTCCTGCAGGCGGTCATCCGTATGCAGAGCATAGATGGCGTTCAGGAGCGACGCGATCAGGAAGGCGAGACCAAACAGGAAGTTCAGGCTGTCGACCCGGTAGAAGGACATTTCCAGGCCGAGCGCTTCAAAGGTGAGGTGATCGACACCGTGCTCGGCGGTGGCGAGCATGAGGATGGCGACCAGCGGGGCGAGGATGGTGATGCTCTGGCGAATGACGCGCGGCTGAGTAAAGACGGCCGCAAGGCCTGCGAGGATCAGCAGCCAGCCGGGATTAAGATCTGCAAGGAATGCCGGCATCAGTGGCCTCCCTCGGATTTCTGCCCTGCCCCGGCATCTGCCAGATCAGGATCGATATCGGCAGGCGGGCCGCCGGCATCGCCGTAATAGTTCTCGTCGCGCCGCAGGAGCTGACCGAGTGGCCAGCCCATCAGAACGACGAAGGAAAAGGCGAGAAAGCCCCAGATGCCGTAGAAGCCGACGGAATTGGCAAACGCGATTTTCTCATGGCGCACGATCAGCAGGTCGGCGGCGACGAGGGCGAGCGACAAGGCGCCCATGACCCAAAACAGGATGGCGCCGATATTCTTCGTTTCGGTCCAGCCGAACAGGACTTTCGACATCGGGTGGATGCCTTCTTCCGTGGTGCGGCTCATGGCGTTGACGCGCTCGGCGGCCTGCTTGACGAAGCGGCCGGAAGAGTCGCGGCCCGAAGGTGTCTGGTCGGTCATGGGATCTTCACCTGCGGAGTAACGTCAGTGGTAGCAAAGGCGGGCTCGAGGAAGTCGCCGATGGGGTCGATCAGGAAGAACACGACGAAGCAGAGCAGCGCGGTGAACAGGGGCGCGGCGACTGTCAGCCAGGGTGCGCCGCCGGGGCGTTTGAATTCCTTCGGCGGTTTGGTTCCCGGCGGCGGCATCAGCGCCATGATCGGGATCGGCAGCAGATAGGCGATGTTCAGCAGCGACGAGATGATCAGCACGAAGGGCACCCAGTCCGTGCCGCGGTCGATGGCGCCTTGCATCAGTTCGTATTTCGGCCAGTCGCCGGCGAGCGGCGGGATACCGATGATCGACAGGGACGCGATGAAGAAGGCAATGAAGATGAGCGGCATCTTCCGCCCGAGGCCCTTCATGTCCGAGATATTGGTGAGCCCGGTAGCGACATAGATGGCGCCGGCGCACATGAAGAGCGTGATCTTGCCAACCGCGTGCGCCGCGATCTGCAGCGAGCCGCCCATCACGCCGGCCTTGTCCGCGAGCATCGCGCCGAGAGTGACGTAGGCGAGCTGGGCAACCGTGGAGTAAGCGAGCCTTGCTTTCAGGTTGTCCTTGGTCATGGCGATGAGCGAGGCCACGACAATGGTGATACACGCGACATCCATGATGAATTCGCGCGACGGCGTGGCATTCAGGAGTTCGTCGCCGAAGATGTAGATCGAGATCTTCATCACCGCGAACACGCCTGCCTTCACAACTGCAACGGCGTGCAGCAACGCCGACACCGGCGTCGGCGCGACCATCGCGTTGGGCAGCCAGAAATGGAACGGCATCAGCGCCGCCTTGCCGACACCGAAGACGAAGAGCAGCAGGAGCGCAGAGGCGACGACCGGCGACATCTCGACATTGGCGAGCAGGCCGCCATCGACGAAATCGAGGCTCTGGCCAGCGAGCACCCAGGTCCACATGATGGCGGTGAGCAGGAAGCCGATCGAGGTGCCAAGCAGCGTCAGCAGGTAGATGCGCGCGCCGCGCTGGGCCGCTTCGTCGCCCTTGTGTGCAACGAGCGGATAGGTGGAGAGGGTCAGCACTTCATAGAAGATGAAGAGCGTGAACAGGTTGCCCGCCATCGCCACGCCCATGGCGCCGCAGAGGGCGATGGCGAAGCAGATATAGAAGCGCGTCTGGTTGCGCTCGCGGTTCCCGCGCATGTAACCGATCGAATAGAACGAGTTCACGATCCAGAGGCCGGACGCGACAAAGGCGAACAGAGCGCCGAGCGGTTCGAGCTTGAAGGCAAAGGCAAGCCCGGGAACGGCTTCGCCGATATACAGTTCGGGGCGTTGGCCGGCCGAGACCAGCAAGCACAACTGCACGACCACGAAGAAGAGCAAACCCGCCCCTACGAGCGTGATGCCTTCGCGAACGTTCGGGAACTTGCCGGCAGCCGCGATGCCCGCCGCGATGACGAGTGGCAGGCCGAGGGCGAGCGCAATCAGGACTTCCGGAGTCATCGGAACGCCTCCTGTCCGAGGGCAGCGACGGCGGCGTCATTGGCAAGGCCTATCGGGAACGTCGCGTCGATACCGAAATAGATGTTGGCGAGGGCGAGAATCCAGAGCGGGATCAGCAAGAGCAGTGGCGCCTCCTTGCGATGCTTGCGCGGATTGACCGGCGCCTGGAAGAACACGGCCTGAAGAATGCGGCCGACATAGAAGACCGCCAGGAAGCTGGAGAACACCACGAGCAGCACTGCCCACCACCATCCGTGGTCGAACAATGCGTAGCCGAGTTGCAGCTTCGACATGAAGCCCGCCGTCAGTGGCACGCCGATCAGCGACAGGCCGGCGATGGCGAAGGCCGCCATCGTGAACGGCGCGGAGCGGCCGAGGCCTGCAAAGTCGCGAATGGTCGTGCCCTTGTAAGTGAGGCAGATGCCGGCGACCGCCATGAACAGCGCGCCTTTCATCAGGGCGTGGTTGAAGAGGTGCAGGAGACCGGCAGAGACGCCCGCCGCCGTGCCGATGGAGACGCCGAGCAGCATGTAGCCGACCTGCGCCACCGAAGAGTAGGCGAGCATGCGGCGGATGTCGGTCTGGAACACCGCCTGGAACGAGCAGATAACCATCGCAGCAATGCCGAGTGGGGCGAGGATCCAGTAGAACAGCGCCTGTTCGAAAGCGTAGTCCGGCTGGAAGATGGTGAACAGCCAGCGCACCAGCGCATAGATGGCAACCTTGGTGGCAGTGGCCGCAAGGAACATCGTCACAAAGCTGGGGCTGTAGGCATAGGCATTCGGCAGCCACTGGTGCAGCGGCCACATCGCGGCCTTCAGTCCGAGGCCGACGATGATGAAGGCGAAGCCGACCTGCACGGAGCGGTTGCCGGTGAGGCCCGGCAGCTGGGCAGCAAGGTCTGCCATGTTGAGCGTGCCGGTGGCAGCATAGAGGAAGCCGACGCCGATGATGTAGAAACTGGCGCCGAGCGTGCCCATGATCAGGTAGTCAAATGCGGCCGGCAGCGCGCGGCGATCCCGCGAGGACCCCATCGCGACCAGCACATAGGTCGACAGCGACGAGATCTCGAGGAAGACGAAGAGGTTGAACGCATCACCCGTGGCGGTGACGCCGCAAAGTCCCGAGACGCAGAGCAGGAAGGCGCTGAGGAACAGCGCGATCTTTTCCTTGCGGATTTCGGAGACGAGCGTGGGCCAGGCGAAGATGGTGCCGAGGAAAGCCATGCCCGTGACGATGAGCAGGACCATGGCATTCAGCGCATCGACGCGCACCTCGATGCCGATGGGCGGCGCCCAGTTGCCGACAGCATAGCTGATGACGCCGCCCGGAAGCGACTGGACGATGCCGAGCGTGAGCAGCGAGAAGTAAAGTGCTGCCGCCGTGGTGGCGAGCGTGAGCACCCAGCCGAGACGGGCGCTCGGCGACAGCGCTAGGATCGGCGCCATGACCAGAGGCACGACCGGAACAAGGATTGCGGCGTGGCGCAGCGCCCAGTCGGGCGCCGTTGCAAGGAGGGTTTCCAGGATCATGCCGTTGCCTCTTTGAGGTCCTTCTCGGCTTCGGCTTCCTGAGCGATGGCCGTTTCAATGTCGATGGCGCGCACGTCATCCGCCTCGATGGTGCCATAAGCCTCACGGATGCGGACGATCAGCGCGAGGCCGAGCGACAGGGTGGCCACGCCGACGACGATGGCCGTCAGGATCAGGACGTGCGGGAGCGGGTTGGAATAGGTGTGGACGAGTTCGGCAAAACGCTCGCCGCTGGCAGCGGTGAGCTGTGCGCCCGTCTCCGCTGCGGCGTGACCGGCCGGATGATAGGGCATGTCCTCTTTCAACAGGACCGGCGCGGTGCCGCCCGTGACCTTGGCGAGGATGATGTAGAACAGGCAGATGGTTGTCTGGAACAGCGACAGGCCGACGAGACGCTTGATCAGGTTTTCCGCCGAGAAGGCGATGAACAGGCTGATCATCATCAGGCCGATGATCGCCCAGTAGCCGGCGCGGTCGAGAATGAATTCCCACATGGCTACCAGTCCTCGTCGCGGATTTCAGCCACGCGCCCGGCGAGCGCATAGAAGATGGTGACCATCGAGCCGGCCACCGCGAAGAGAACGCCGAGCTCAACGATGATGATGCCCGCATGCTGGCCGTCATGGCCGCCGGGCGGTTCGCCGAACAGGGCCTGGTATTCGAGGTATTTACCGCCGGTCAGCATCGCCCAGACGCCGACGCTGGCGTAGAGCGCGACGCCCACTGCGGCGAGCGAGCGGGTGAAGGCCGGCGGCACGGCGCGCATGGTCGGCGCAAGGCCGAAAACGAGCGCATAGAGGATGAGACCGACAGCAAGGACGACGCCCGCCTGGAAGGCGCCGCCGGGGCCGACTTCGCCGTGGAAATGGACATAGAAACCGTAGATCAGGATCAACGGCAGCATGCACTTCGCGATGACGCGCAGGATCATGTGATGATCGCCTTTCATGAGCCCTCTCCGTCCTTGCGTTTTGGCGACGGCTTGGATCCGTTGCGCAGGGTTTCGGCCAGCGAACGCTCGCCGAAGCCGAGCAGCAGCGCGACGGCGAGACCGGCAGTGAAGACCACGGCGGTTTCACCCAGCGTATCGTAACCGCGGTAGCTGGCGAGGACGGAGGTGACGACGTTGGGCACGCCCATGTCGAACCAGTTGATCTGCAGGTAGGTGAGGCCGACGCCGGCATTGGCGGGCGATTGTGCATCACCGAGCGCCGGCAGGTCGATTGTTCCGTACACGAGCATCAGGCCGGTGAGGAAGCAGACGAGGAATGGACCGATACTCTTCAACGGCTTTTCCGGCTTGGCGGTGCGCGCGGTCAGCAGCATCGCGCCGAGAAGGACAGCGGTCGACATGCCCGCACCGACAGCGGCTTCGGTGAAACCGACATCGACAGCGTCCACCAGGATGTACCAGGCTGCAGAGACGAGCGAGTAGACGCCCGACAGCATCACGATGGCAAACAGGCTGCGCAGGCGCGCGATGGCAAGCGCGACGACGAACAGGATGCCGAGAAAGAGAATGTTGATGAGCGCGGTTCCGGACTCGCTCAGAATGGCTTCAATCATCAGTGAGCCTCCTCCGCATGCGGATCATCGCGGCCGGCGAGGCCGATCTTCGGCTGCAGGCCGGCCGTGTGGGCGGCGTTGGCAAGCGAGTGGGATGCGGTGGCGCTGGTCAGCAGCAGGAAACCGAAGATGCATCCGACCTTCACCAGCACCAGCCAGTGCGGCGACATCAGCGCCATGCCGAGCAGCACGAGGCCGGCGCCGGACGTGTCGGTGATGGAGGCTGCATGCAGCCGGGTGTAGAGATCCGGGAACCGCAGCACGCCGATGGCGCTGACGATGCAGAGCAGGCCGCCGACGATGCAGGCGAAACCGCCGAGCGGCATGCGCACGAGGTCCCACACGGATTGCATCTGGACGAGGAGTTCAGCCATTGGCGCCGTCTCCCTTCTGGGCCGGTTCCGGCCTGCGCACCAATGGCACCTGGAAGGAGCGATGGCGGAAGAATTTCAGGATCGCGATGGTCGAGACGAAGTTGATCAGCGTGTAGAGGATCGCGATGTCGAGGAAGTCCGGACGGCCCATGACGAAGCCGAGCAGGCCGATGACGAGGACGGTCTGGGTGCCGAACGTGTTCACCGCGAGCACGCGGTCATACAGGGTCGGACCCATCAGGGCACGGATGAGTATGAGGATCATCGCCACAAGGATGGCGATCAGGCCGGCAGCCGTCATTTGCGCGCCTCCGCCGGGTCAGCCGCACGGGCGCAGCGCCGGTCCATTTCTTCGAAGCCTTCCGGCGCCGTACCGGCTTCATAGAGGCCATGCACCAGCAGCTTGTCGCCTTCGATTTCGACCGTGACCGTGCCCGGCGTCATGGTGATGGAATTGGCGAAAGTGACCTTGGCGAGATCGGACTTGCAGCTGGTGCGGATCTTCACCAGCGCCGGCGAGATATCGAGGTCCGCGCGCAGGCAGGCCTTGATGACCGTCCAGTTCGACTTGATCACTTCCCATCCGAGCCAGGGGTAATAGGCAAGCCAGCCGAACAGGCGCACATAGGGGGAGCCTTCCCGGTCGATGATTTTGAGGCGCGCGCTGACGAACAGCGTGATGACGATGGACGCCGCGCCAAACCCCAGCATCAACGGTTTGTAGTGGCCTGAATTGCCAACCCAGAAGGCGGCAATCGCCAATAATATTCCGATAAAGTACGCCACAGCGCCCCTCTAGATGGCCCGTCGGTAGTTTGGTGAACGCCTCACCTAAAGCCCCCCGCTCGGCTTGGGAAGCCCGTTTTGGCCGGGTGCGTCCTAATTTCCGAATACCAGCCGGGCTGTTCTCTGGGATGTGGAATACTCGGCTTCTTCATTGGCCGGCGCGCCGAGTTCGCTCGCCTGACGCAGCGCTCCGGGAGAATAGGCCGCCGACAGCGACCAGTTCCAGTAACGCAGGGTCGTCTGCGCCTTGGCGACAGACAAAACTTCATAAGTTTCAGCGACAAGCGCGAAATCCGGATCCGGTTCGCCGGTCTCCGTTTCGAGCGGGCGGCGCAGCGCGGTCCACAACAGGCGGAGATAGTCGCGCTTCAGGCCGGTGGACTTGCACAGGACCGCGAGCCCCTCCCCGCCCTTGTCGGACAGGATCTTGGCGACGGTCACCGGCTTGATGCCGGCGAGATAGCCGATTTCCTGCGCCATGTCGGCATCGATGCCGCTCTGGGCTGCTGCTTCGATCGCCCCTTCGAGGCTGTCGAAAGGGCTCTTCTCGATCGCCGCGCGGTTGCGCTGGCGCCGCTCGATCAGCTGCAGGGCCTTGCGGGTGACCGGATCGCTCCAGTTCTCGGCCGCGGCCATTTCGAACACGTCGCGGCAGATGGCGATCATCTCGCTGCGATCAGAGGCATGGCGGGTCAGTATCTTGCGGCGGGTCGAACTGTCAGACCACCAGAACATCGCCATGGCATGCGAAGGCTTGAGTTCTATTCGCTCAGACAGCACGGCGCAGAGCGAGGGCTCCTCGCGCGAATTGGCGACCAGACGGTCGACCGTCTGCTCCGAGAGCGGGGCGTTCCGGTTGGCCAGCAGTTCGCGAATGACGGCGACATCACCGAACTGCGCCAGAGCGCCGGTGACGGTGACGCAGAGATTGCGGCGCCGGGCAATGATGGAGCGGTGTTCGTTGGTTGTGTTCTGGACGATTTCCACAAGGTCGGAGGCATCGAACGCATCGCTCTCTTCGAGCAGCGGACGGGCAACGTGGAAAGCGCACTGGGCGAGATAGCGCAGCACCCGGCGCGGCGCGTCGCGGCAGACGGCAAGGCGCGAGGCGCATAGGATGCGTTCGCGGTCGGTGACGTGCATCAGCATGTCGAGCAGGATATCGCCGGCCATGTTGCGATCCTGAGGCGGGATGCGCGAGCCGGGCATGGCGACGACGTCGATCAGCCTGCGCACCAGCGCATCCTGCGCAGCGCTTTGCGGTTTGGCCGCTCCTGACGGGGTCAAATCACTCATGCCGGAGACCTCTGATCCCCGGAATCTGGCATTCAAGTGTTAATGAGGCGTAGCACGCCGTTCATCTTTTTACAGCTTCGCGCAACCTTGGCGGGCGGAATTAGTGCCGCCGCCGCTCGCTTGGGTGGACGACCAGCAGGAGCAGGCTGAGGGCGAGGAAAATCACATAAACCAAGAAATGTGCCCCCCCGTCCGTCCCACCTTCCGGAAGGGCAATCTCGCGGCCGAGCCAGGGGGTGAGATGCAGGACAACCGCCGCCCCCGTGAGCAGGACGGCAAGCCCGGCGGCAAACCGGCGGCTGAAGGGGAGGATGAGGAGGATGGCGGCGATCACTTCGAGGATGCCGGTGACGAAACGGCCGGCGGGTTCGAACAGGGTGATGCCGGAGCGTTCGGCGAGGAGGGAGAAAGGCAGGTTCTCGCCCGGCGGATCAAAGAACTTCACATAGCCCGGCGTCGGGTCCGCCAGCGGGTGGAACGTGGTGTGGAGAAAGAAAGCGGCCAGCGCGAACGCCAGCACCCAGCTTGCCAACAGGCGAAATCCACTCATCCGGGAGCCTCCTCGACCCCTTCCCCGGCTGGAACCGTAATCTCAGGGGCAACCGAGTGCAACCTGCGCCGCCAGCAGGCAAAGACGGCCCCGCCCCTTTCCATTGGCGGGTCAGCTGCCTAGAACACGCCGGTCAGGGTGGTGGAGTAAGCGTGCATGAGCGGCGACGTCGAAAAGATCGTCGACGAGACGGCCGAACGGGCCAGCGAAAGCATCACCTCGCCCGTCAGCGGTGTCAGCGAAGCCCTCGGGGCCGGCGCCAGCCTGCTGGTCAGCGCCACGCATCTGCGCGCGCTGCGCCTGCGCCAGTTGGTGAAGATCGAGCTGCCAGGATATCTCGCCGTGCAGTGCAGCTGGTTCATGGCGTTCGGCCTGCAGCTGGTGCTGTTCCCCTACCTGATTACCGGGCGCGACCACTTGCACATGTCCGGCCTGGCGCTTGGCCTGGCGAATATGGCGCTGTCGCTGCCTTCGGTGATCTTCCTGCTGATCGGCGGCGTGGTGGCCGAGCGTGCGGACGGGCGCAGGTTGCTGATCATCCTGCACCTTCTGGCGGCGATGCCGGCGCTGCTGCTGGCAATGGCCGTGTCGCGCGGCGAACTCAGCTATCCAGCGATGATCCTCTATGCAGTCGCCATCGGCACCATCGGCGCCTTCATGATGCCGGCGCGCGATTCCATCGTGAACGAAGTGGTGGAGCGGCGGATGCGGGTCGGCTCCGGCGTGACGCTGCAGCTGGGCGTGACGCTGGCGACGATGGCGCAGTTCCTGGCGCAGATCGTGGGACTGATCCTTGCAGGCTATGCCGACAAAGCGACGAAGATGCCGGCCTGGCTGGGCGGGTTCAGTGTCGGGCCGATGTCGCCTGAGCTGCTGCTGGCGATTCAGGGACTGGCACTGGCGAGCGGCGCGGGCTTCGCGCTGCTGATGGCGCGCGGCAAACAGGTGCGAACCGGGCGCAAGGGCGTGGGCGCAGCGTTCGGCGATATCATGGACGGCGTGCGTGCAGTGCGCGCCGATGGCAAGCTCTGGGCGATGACGCTCTTGATGTTCGGCGTCGGCGTGTTCGTGATCGGCGCGTTCCTCGTGGTGCTGCCGATCGTCAACCGCGATGTCTATCATTTCGGATCCAGCGGCATCCGCGACATGTTCGTGACCTTCTGGATGGGCGCGTTCGTTTCGTCCGCCGTGCTGGCCGTGTTCAAGCGGATCAAGCGGCAGGGGCGCCTGCTGCTGATCGCGCAGTTTCTTGCCTCGGCGTCGATCCTGCTGATGATGGGCAATATTCCGCACTGGATGTTCCTGGCCATCGTATTCGCCTGGGGGCTTGCCGCCGGCATCTCGATCGCGATGAGCCGGTCGATTGTGCAGGACTCGGCGCCAAAGGAAAAACTGGCGCGCGTGCTGTCGATTTACCAGCTGGGCTTCATGGCGGGGGCGCCGTTCGGAGCTGCGCTGATGGGCGCTCTCGTCGACCTGTTCGGGCCGCAGAAGATTGCCATCGTTCCGGCAGGCGGCATGACCCTGCTGATTGTCTGGATGGTGTTCTTCACACCGGTCT
>ERZ761609.2859-NODE-2859-length-12057-cov-6.012665_pt1 | contig 12057 bp, 14 predicted proteins | sample MGYA00511163_ERZ761609 | MGnify/ENA primary metagenome ERZ761609 (study PRJEB28899, sample SAMN02445070) | bioreactor sludge metagenome | biome: EBPR sludge | place: Australia: Brisbane, Thorneside Wastewater Treatment Plant | collected 2011-12-16 ... | reverse complement strand
AGCCCCGCCTGAAAGCGTGACGGCCTGGCGGAGGACGCGATGTTGCTCTTTGTCGGGCTTGGCAATCCGGGTCCGCAATATGCGGGCCACCGGCACAATGTCGGCTTCATGGTGATTGACGCCATCGCGCGTCATTACCGCTTTGCGCCGTTCAAGCCGCAATTCCAGGGCGAAGTCGCCGAGGGGCGCCTGCCCGCCCCCAATGGCGCTGTGCGCGTGCTTCTTCTAAAGCCGCTGACCTACATGAATCTCTCGGGCAACGCCGCTCAGGCTGCGGCTCATTTCTACAAAATCACCGTGTCGGGCATCACCGTGTTCCACGACGAGCTCGACCTTGAGCCCGGCCAGATCCGCGTGAAGTCAGGTGGCGGCACTGCAGGCAATAACGGCCTCAAATCGCTCGTTGCCCATATCGGGCCGGACTTCCGCCGCGTGCGCATCGGCATCGGCCACCCCGGCGACCGCGCGCGCGTGCACAGCCACGTGCTGTCAGATTTTTCGCGCGACGATCATCTCTGGCTTGATCCGCTGATCGGCCACATGGTCGAGGCTGCGCCTCTTCTGGCAGGCCCCGACCCTAATGCCTTTGCCACGCGCGTTGCCCTTCTGCGCGAGCGCGCATCAGCGCCCCCCAAAGCCAAACCGGAGTAAGACGATGGGTTTCAAATGCGGCATTGTCGGCCTGCCCAATGTCGGCAAGTCCACACTGTTCAATGCGCTGACACAGACAGCGGCGGCGCAAGCGGCCAACTATCCGTTCTGTACGATTGAACCCAATGTCGGCGAAGTGGCCGTGCCCGATCCGCGCATCGACAGGCTGGCCGCCATCGGCAAGTCGGCGCAGATCATTCCGACGCGCATTACCTTTGTGGACATTGCTGGCCTGGTGCGCGGCGCATCCAAGGGCGAGGGTCTGGGCAACCAGTTCCTTGCCAATATCCGCGAGGTGGATGCCGTGCTGCACGTCCTGCGCTGCTTTGAAGATGGCGACGTTACACACGTTGAGGGCAAGATTGATCCCGTAGCCGACGCTGAAACGGTCGAGACCGAATTGATGCTCGCCGACCTCGACAGCCTTGAGCGCCGCATTGCGCCCCTGGAGAAGAAGGCGAAATCCGGCGACAAGGAAGCCGCCGCCGAAGCCTCCCTGATGCTGAAGGCCCTCACGCAATTGCGCGCTGGCAAGCCCGCCCGCACCGCAACCCTGACGCCGGAAGAGGAAGCGCCCTTCCGCGCTCTGGGCCTTCTGACGTCCAAGCCCGTGCTCTATGTCTGCAATGTGGAGGAAAGTGCGGCCGCCACAGGCAACGCCCACTCGCGCCGTGTCGAGGAAATGGCCAGGCGCGAGGGCGCAGGCTGTGTTGCGATCTCGGCCAAGATCGAATCCGAAGTCGCCATGCTCGGCCCCGACGAGCGCGTGGAATTCCTCTCAGCCCTCGGGCTGGAGGAGCCGGGCCTCAACCGCATGATCCGGGAGGGCTATCGCCTTCTGGGGCTCATCACCTATTTCACGGTTGGTCCCAAAGAGGCCCGCGCCTGGACGATTGTGAAGGGCACCCGCGCGCCGCGCGCCGCCGCCGCCATTCACACCGACTTTGAAAAGGGCTTCATCCGCGCTGAAACCATTGCCTATGACGACTATGTTGCGGGCAACGGCGAGGCAGGCGCGCGCGACGCAGGCAAGCTGCGCCTTGAAGGCAAGGATTATGTCGTCGCCGACGGCGACGTGCTGCACTTCCGGTTCAATGCGTGAGGGGCAGCTGTTCTTCCACCTCTCCCTTCTCATGGGTTCTCGGTTTCACACACCTCAGGAATCCATGAGATGCCTGCTATTGCTTGCGCCTCCGCCCGCGCGAACACGCGCGGGGGAGGTTGAAGAGATGTGTGCACACTGTAACCCTTTCCAGGGGGAGAGGAGGCAGAAGGGTTGAGCCGCACACCAAGCGGACAATCGCCCCCCATAGCGCACGCACCCAAATCCGCTAAAGTCACGCCACCTCAACAACCGGAGAGTGGCTCATGCACACGCGCAAGCTCGGCAATTCGGGCATTACCATCCTGCCCTTCGCCTTTGGCGGTAATGTCTTTGGCTGGACCGCCGATCAGGCGATGTCGTTCCGCCTGCTTGACCGCTGTGTAGAGGCAGGCATCACGCTGATCGACACCGCTGACGTTTATTCGGCGTGGATGCCCGGCCACAAGGGCGGCGAATCTGAAACCGTCATCGGCGCGTGGCTGAAGGCGCGCGGCCCCGCCGCCCGCGCAAAGATCGTGATTGCAACCAAAGTGGGCATGCTGGAAACGCGCCCGGGCCTGAAGAAGGCCAACATCATTGCCGCGTGCGACGACAGCCTGAAGCGGCTGGGCGTTGACGTGATCGACCTCTATCAGTCGCACCGCGACGATGCCGATACGCCGCTTGCCGAAACGCTTGGAGCCTATGGCGATCTCATCAATGCGGGCAAGGTGCGTGCGATTGGCGCATCCAACTATACGGTCGAACGCCTGAAAGAGGCGTTGGAGACGAGCGCCAGGCACAATCTGCCGCGCTATGAGACGTTGCAGCCGCTCTACAATCTCTCGGATCGCGCCGACTTTGAGGCCGGGCTGCAGGATTTCTGCGCGGCAAACAATATCGGCGTCATTCCCTACTTCGGACTGGCCGCCGGATTCCTGACGGGCAAATACCGCACGCCGGACGACTTCAAGAAAAGCATTCGCGGCATGCGCATGGCGAACTGGCTGAACGAGCGCGGCCTGCGCATCCTCGCGGCGATGGACAAGGTGTCGGCTGAAACCGGCGCCAAACTCTCTCAGATTGCGCTGGCCTGGCTGATGACGCGCAAGGCCATCACCGCGCCCATCGCGTCAGCGACCAGCATGGAACAATTTGAGGAATTGCTGGGCGCATTGTCGCTCACGCTCTCGCCCGCCCACATCGCAGCCCTCGATGCCGCCAGCGTTGCATGAACAAGCTTCCCAAGGACCACGCCATGAATTCGCCCGCACCTATGCTGCCAAAGCCCGCCGAGCATATCGGCATTCATGACACGCCATTTGTAACCGTCAGCGACATGGTGGCGATCCAGCTCCTGCAGGTTGATCTCACACAAGGTCTTTGGGTCTTGCGGGCGCGCTTCCAGCCCGGTTTCGAGATTGAGACCCACCGCCATACCGGCCCGGTTTTTGCCGTCACGGAGAAAGGGAGCTGGTTCTATCGCGAGTATCCCGAGGTGGTGAACAAGCCGGGATCATACCTGTTTGAACCAGCCGGGTCGCTGCACACACTGACAACGCCCGCCAATCAGTCGGGCGAGACTGTCGTCTGGTTTGCCATCTATGGCGCGAACATCAATCTGGACGAGAGCGGCAATATCACCGGCGTTCTGGATGCGCCAACCGTGCTCCAGCTTTATCGCGCCCTCTGCGCCCAGCAGAATCTGGATGGATCGAAAGTGATCATCCACGGCGCGTGAGGGCGAAGTTCAGCCTTTGCGCCGCTCGGGATAGAGCGACAAAAGCCCCTCGGCATTCGCCGCGCACACGCCGCGCTCGGTGATGAAGCCCGTCACCAGCCGCGCGGGCGTCACGTCGAAGCCGGGATTGGCGGCCGGGCTTCCCGGCGCTGTCACCGTCACCGTAACGACGTCGCCGCTGTCCGTGCGCCCGGCGATGCGCGTGACTTCATCAGGTGAGCGCTCCTCGATCGGGATAACGCCCACGCCCGCCTTCATCGTCCAGTCGATCGTCGTGTGCGGCAGCGCGACATAGAACGGCACGCGGTTATCGTGCGCCGCCAGCGCCTTGAGGTAAGTGCCGATCTTGTTGGCGACATCGCCATTGGCGGTCACCCGATCCGTACCAACGATGCACAGATCAACCAGCCCCGCCTGCATGTAATGGCCACCCGCATTGTCGGCGATGATTGTATGCGGCACACCATGACCGCCCAGCTCGAACGCCGTCAGCGATGCGCCCTGATTGCGCGGCCGCGTTTCATCGACCCAGACATGCACCGCAAGGCCAGCATCATGCGCCATATAGATGGGCGCCAAAGCCGTGCCCCAATCGACACAGCCCAGAAACCCGGCATTGCAGTGCGTGAGGATGTTGACGGTGCCCCCACCCTTCAGCGCCGATGCGGCCTGGATAAGCGGCAAGCCATTGGCGCCGATGCGGCGGCAGGTTTCCACATCGTCATCGCAGATCTGGCGCGCCTTGGTGCGCGCCGCCGCCGCGCGCACCTGTGGCGGCAGATGGCGCACCGCCGCCATCATCTCATCCAGCGCCCAGCGCAGATTGACGGCGGTGGGCCGCGTGGCGATCAGAACGCCATAGGCATGATCGAGTGCGGCGTCGGAAGGATCATCGTTAAGCGCCATGACAAGGCCATAGGCAGCCGTTGCCCCGATCAGCGGCGCGCCACGCACGATCATCGCCTTGATCGCATGCGCCGCCTCGTCCATGCGCGTCAGCTTGCGCGTAACAAAGCGGTGCGGCAGCAGCGTCTGGTCGATCACCTCAACGCCCGCAAAGGCGCTGGCGGAATCTGCCAGTTCCCAGATCGTGCGATAGGGCGTGCCGTTGATTTTCATGGATGCTCAGTGGCCTTCAAATTCCACCAGCGTCAGCACGCTCTTGCCCATCTTCTGGAGCTTCTTGCGCCCGCCCAGTTCCGGCAGATCGACAATGAAGGAGCATCCCGCCACTGTTGCCCCTGCCCGTTCGATCAGGCGCACCGCCGCTGCCGCCGTGCCGCCCGTTGCGATCAGATCGTCCACCAGCAAAACAGTCTCGCCCTTGCCGACCGCATCTTCGTGAATCTCGATCGTGTCGGTGCCGTATTCGAGATCATAGGTTTCGGAGAGCGTCTTCCACGGCAGCTTGCCCTTTTTGCGCACGGGCACAAAGCCGACCGAAAGCTGATGCGCCACAGCGCCACCCAGAATGAAGCCGCGCGCCTCAATGCCCGCCACCTTGTCGATGCGCACGCCTGCAAAGGGCTGCACCATCAGGTCGATGGTCGTGCGCAGGGCGCGCGGATCGCCCATCAGGGTCGTCACGTCGCGGAACATGATCCCCTTCTTGGGAAAATCGGGAATCGTGCGGATGGCGTCTTTGATGTTCATGATGGAGCTTTCGCGAAGTCAGTGAGCTTTGAGGATGCGTCCGGCCACGGCGTCAAGCTTGGCCATCAGCTTCGGGTCACGCTTTTCGGGCGCGGTGATGATGGCCGTATCAAGACAGGTCTCGATGCCAAGGGGCGAGCTGGTGCGGTTGGGGCCAAGAAGCGGCGTCACCTTTTTCACCAGCGCGCGGGCATTGTCGGCATTGGCGGTCAGGATTTTCACCACCTGATCCACCGTCACGCTGTCATGGCCGGGATGCCAGCAATCATAGTCTGTCACCATCGCAACAGTGGCGTAGGGAATCTCTGCCTCACGCGCGAGCTTGGCTTCCGGCATGTTGGTCATGCCGATCACATCGCAACCCCAGCTGCGATAGAGATTGGATTCCGCCAGAGACGAAAACTGCGGCCCCTCCATCGCAAGGTATGTGCCGCCCACATGATGCTTGATGCCCGCCTCGCCCGCCGCCTGCGTCAGCGCCGCAACCAGTCGCGGGCACACCGGATGCGCCATCGACACATGCGCCACAAAGCCGGGACCGAAGAAGGATTTCTCGCGGGCGAATGTGCGGTCGATGAACTGGTCCACCAGCACGAAGGTGCCCGGCGCCAGCTCCTCGCGGAACGAGCCGCAGGCCGAAACCGAGATGATGTCGGTCACGCCGATGCGCTTCAGCGCGTCGATATTGGCGCGGTAATTGATCGAGGTTGGCGTTTGCACATGGCCGCGTCCGTGGCGCGGCAGGAAGGCGACATCCACGCCGGAGAGCCGCCCGCGAAAAATTGCATCCGACGGCTCGCCCCAGGGTGAACGCACCTGTTCCCAACACGCATCTTCCACGCCATCAATCTGATAGACGCCGCTGCCGCCAATGATGCCCAGAACCGTCTTTGTCATGTCCCGCCCGTGCACAATATGCGGGCAAGACCGGCCCGCTTATGAAGGCCGGGGTTTTATCACCCTTGGGCGCTGCTGCAAGGCGCAATGATTTGCGGGGGTTCAGGCGGCGCGGACGGTTTCGGCGCGTGGCGGCAAAAGGGTGAGCGAGAGCACATCATCAGCCTCGCTCACGCGGCCGCCCACAAGGGCGGCAAATCCCAGTGCGAGCGAGAGGCTCATGCCTGCACCATGCGCCCGCTCATAGACGTCGGCCATCTTGCCAAAACCATGGCCCAGGGCCGAACCGCGCGTCTGGTGTTTGGCGCCCGGCGCAATGACAAAGCGCAGTTCCGGCCCGCTTTCTTCTGCCTGTCCGCTGATGGTGACAGTGCCATCCGTCCCGGCGCGCATCAGCGCGTGGTTCATCAAATGAAGGATGATGTTGTGGAGCACGCCCTCATCGCAATTTGCCACAAGACGCAAGGAGCGGCTTGCCGCATCAATGGACACCTGCCCGCCGCCGCATTCAAGCCGCGCGCACGCATCTTCCGCCGCCCGCATGACGTTGCAGTCGCCCATGTCAACGTCGATCTTGCCCGCCTCGACCTTGGCGTTAAGCACAAGATTGTTGATGAGTGACAGAAGCTGCTGGCCGCTGGCGTGAATGTCGCGCGCATACTCGCTGTACTGCTGCGCGCCAAGGGGGCCGAACATCTCCTGCGCCATGACTTCCGAAAATCCGATAATGGCGTTGAGCGGTGTACGCAGATCATGGCTCATGTTGGCGAGGAACTCGCTCTTGGCGCGACTTGCCGCTTCGGCGGCGTCGCTGCGCTGGCGTGCCTCGGCCAGTGCGTCATCGCGCTGGCGCATGGCGCGAAGCCCGGCCATGAAAGCAGCGGCTGAGAGGGCAAGCACCATAATGGCCGCGAAAAGGATGGCGCCCCAGCCTGACACACTGCCGGTCAGCCGTGCATCGCTCACCCCTTCGGCCAGAAGGACGATCAGTCCCGCCGCAATGGCGCCGGACGCAGCAATGTAACCCGCATGCACCAAAGCATGCGGCGCTTCCTTCTGCGGTCCGGTCCGCATGAGCAAGTGCTGCCAGTTCATGGAGGCCAGCGTCGGCCGGAAGTCTTTGAAATTGCGTGAAAGAAAAAGGCCGGGCGCATCGCTGGCCCGGCCTTTTCCCGTCATGGTTAGGAATGAGTTAATGCGGCTGATCGCGCCACAGGCGGCGATAGGAGAGATAGAGCATGCCCGCCAGAATGGCGATGAAGCTCATCACCATGAAGCCCAGCCGCTTGCGCTCCTCCAGCTTGGGTTCTGCTGTCCACATCAGGAACTGCACAACATCGCGCGCCTGCTGGGCAACGGTTGCCTGCGTGCCATCCGCATAGGTGACGCCACCATCTGAAAGCGGTGCGGGCATCGCAATCTGTCCGCCGGGGAAATAGGCGTTGTAGCTCAGCCCCTCCAGCATCTCGACACCATGCGGCGGATCGGAATAGCCGGTCAGCAGCGCAAAGAGAAAGTCCGGCCCGCCAGCGCGCGCCTTGGCCATCACCGAAAGGTCCGGCGGCGCCGCGCCATTATTGGCAGCAGCAGCGGCCTTGGCGTTGGCGAACGGCGCGACAAAGTGATCAAACGGCTTGCCCGGGCGCGTGATCGGCTCGCCCGCTTCGTCGAGATCGGGGATCTGGTACTGGGCCGCCAGCGCCTTGACCTCCGCCTCGGAGAATTCCGGGCCGCCCGGCTCACCCAGATTGCGGAAGGCAATCAGGTTCATGGAGTGGCAGGCCGCGCAGTTTTCCTTGTAGACCTGATAGCCGCGCTGCAGCGCCGCCCGGTCGTAATGGCCGAAGAAGCCGTCAAAGGACCATTCCTGGGCTTCCGGGTGCTTGGCGTCGCCAGCAGCAAGCGCAACCGGGACGGCAATCCCGGCGCCAAGCGCACAGAGAAGAGCGATGCGGGTAAAGGTTTTCATGTTTCTTCTCCCGCTCAGATCTGGCGCTCAGGCGCGTGCGCCGCGCCCGCAGGCGTGCCGCCGCCCTTGCCAAGGACCGACTTGATGATGCTTTCCGGCAGCGGCTTGGGCCGCTCGAACAGCCCGATCAGCGGCAGGATCAACAGGAAGTGCGCGAAATACCAGATCGTCGCGATCCGCCCGATCAGGAGATACGGCACCTCGATGCTTTCATTGATGTGCAGCACGCCGTCTGCCGGCATCGCGCCGATATAGCCAAGGATGAGGCAGTCAACGAAGAAGAACCAGAAGAACCAGCGATAAACCGGCCGGAACTTCGCCGAACGCACGCGGCTGGTATCAAGCCACGGCAGCAGCGCCAGAATGGCGATGGCGCCAAACATCAGGAGGACGCCGCCAAGCTTTGACTCCACCGAGCGCAGGATCGCGTAGAACGGCAGGAAGTACCATTCGGGCACGATATGCGCAGGCGTCACCAGCGGATTGGCCGCGATGTAGTTGTCGGCATGGCCCAGATAATTCGGGTTGTAGAACACGAAATACCCGAAGATCAGAAGGAACAGGCAGATCGCGAACATGTCCTTCACCGTGTAATACGGATGGAAGGGCACGGTATCCTGCGGCGTCTTCACGTCGATGCCGGCGGGGTTGCCATTGCCGGGCACATGCAGTGCCCAGATGTGCAGCACCACAAGGCCCGCAATCACGAACGGCAGCAGATAATGGAGCGAGAAGAAGCGCTGGAGCGTCGCGCTGTCCACCGCATAGCCGCCCCACAGCCATTCCGTCACGGCTTCGCCCACCCAGGGGATGGCGCTGAAGAAGTTGGTAATGACGGTGGCCGCCCAGAACGACATCTGGCCCCAGGGAAGGCTGTAGCCCATAAAGGCGGTTGCCATCATCACGAGATAGATGAGCACGCCAAGGATCCACAAAACTTCGCGCGGCGCCTTGTAGGAGCCGTAATAGAGCCCGCGGAAAATGTGGAGATAGACGGCAAGGAAGAACATCGACGCGCCATTGGCATGCATATAGCGCAGCAGCCAGCCATAGTTCACATCGCGCATGATGAATTCGACAGAGTTGAACGCCTTGTCCGCCGAAGGGATGTAGTGCATCGCCAGCACGATGCCGGTGACGATCTGCAGCGCCAGAAACAGCGTCAGGATGCCGCCGAACGTCCACATGTAATTGAGGTTCCGCGGCGTCGGAAACGCCGTGAAGCTGTCATGCATCAGGCGCAGAACCGGCAGGCGCGTATCAAGCCAGCGCGTCAGCCCGTTGGTCGGTTGGTAGGTCGAATGGCCAGCCATGGTGCGTATTCCTTAGCCGATGAGAACGCGCGTGGCGCTGACGAACTGATAGGGCGGGATCGCAAGGTTCTTTGGCGCGGGACCTTTGCGGATGCGGCCGGCCGTATCGTAGTGCGAACCATGGCAGGGGCAGAACCAGCCCTTGTAGTCGCCGAGGTTCTTGACCGGGATGCAGCCCAGATGCGTGCACGACGCCAGAACGATCAGCCACTGCTTTTGCGGCTGGCCTTCAAACGCCTGTACGCGCTGCGCGTCGGCGGGCAGATCTTCCTGATCCTTGAGGTCTGAAATTGGTGTCGCCTCGGCATCGGCGATTTCAGCCGGCGTGCGGTGGCGCACGAACACAGGCTTGCCGCGCCACATGATGGTGATGGTCTGCCCCTCTTCGATCGGGGCCAGATCAACCTCGGTCGTGGCCAGCGCGCGTGCAGCAGCACTCGGGTTCATCTGGTCGATGAAGGGCCACGCCAAAGCGGCGACGCCGACCGCGCCAGCAACAGATGTGGCGACATAGATGAAGTCGCGGCGCGTGACATCATCATGGGCAGGAGATTTGTGTTCGGACACGGGGTGTTGACCCTTGGCTGAAGGCGCATGGGGCAGACGCGTTCCGCCCATGCACGGCAATGGCTCAAAAGGGGGCCGAACGGCAAGCAAAATCAGGCCCCCCGCAAGCCCTGAATCGGGGGCTAAAATAGATTTGGGCGGCGGTGCGGTCTTGCGGCACGATGCCGCAGAAATTGCGGCGGCCCAACAGCTTAGGCGGCGGCGCCGGGGTCAGCGGGTGGCGCATCCTCGCCAATGATGACGCGGGAAGCGGTCACAAAGCGATAGGGCGGCACACGCAGATTTTCCGGTGCGGGCCCTTTCCGGACCCGGCCTGAGGCGTCATAGAGCGAGCCATGGCAGGAGCAGGACCAACCCTTGTAGGCCCCCTGATTCGCCTTGGGGATGCAGCCCAGATGGGTGCAGGCCGCCAGCACGACCAGCCATTGCTTCTGGAGCTTGCCCTCAAACCGCTTCACCCTGTCGTCGTCAGCAGGAACATTTTCGCTGTCGATCAGATCACCCAGAGGTGTTGATTCGACGCGAGCGATTTCGTCAGGCGTCCGGTGCCTGACAAAGACTGGCTTGCCCTGCCACAGCACCGTGATGGTCTGGCCGGGCGCGATGGCGGAGAGATCAAGCTCGGTCAGTTCGAGAGCCCGCGTGGCTGCGCTGGGATTGAACTGGTCAACGAAGGGCCATGAAAGCGCTGCAGCGCCGCCGACAGCCACAATCGCTGTGGCGACATGGATGAAGTCACGCCGCGTTACGCCATCATCTGAATAGGCATCCGCAAGGGCCATGGACCTGACCTCCGGAAAATGGGCATGGGCGAAAGCCCGCAACCAGCAATTTAGTCCTCGCGGCACCCGGATTCTTGCGGCACGATGCCGCGCAATCCATGCAAACGCTGCATTTTGCTGCGACATCCCGACACAGATTCCAACCCATGCGCCTTGCCCTCGTTGAGCCCGACATCGCGCCCAATCTTGGCGCGATCATCCGCTTGGGTGCCTGCATGGGGCTGCCCATCGACGTGATCGAGCCCTGCGGCTTTCCGTTCTCGCTTCATGCGGTGCGCCGTTCGGCGATGGACTATGCGGACCACGCCGACATCACCCGCCATGTCAGCTGGCAGAGTTACGAAACCCATGCGCGCACCATGGGCTGGCGGCTCGTCATGGTGACGCCCGAAGCGCCAGTGGCCTACACGGCCTTCGCCTTCAGCCCGGACGACGTTCTCGTGCTGGGCTCTGAAAGCGTGGGCCTGCCCGCCCCCTTGCGAACAGGCGCCGGCCCGGCAATTTCAATTCCGATGAAGCATGGTTTGCGCTCGCTCAATGTGGCCATGGCTGTCGCCATGGTAGGTGGTGAGGCGCTGCGCCAGATGGAGCTGGCGGGAAGATGACCCGTCCATCCGGGCGTCCTCTGGTAAGATGCACGGCTTGGGAATTAACCATCCGAAAGGTCAGGGACCGCACAGATGAACATGCAGCCGGATCGCAGAGTACTGTTATGCAGCCTGTTGGCAGGAAGCGTCTGCCTGGCCCTTCCTCTCAGCGGTGCAGCAGCGAACGAAAACCCCATCGCACTCAAGGTTCACCGGGATGCGGGATGCGGCTGCTGTCATGTTTGGGCTGAACAGCTGCGCGCAACGGGCCGCTTTGCAGTTGAGCTTATTGACCAGCCCGACCTGCAATGGATCAAACAACGCTTGGGTGTCCCTGTTGCACTCGCCTCGTGCCATACAGCCGAGGGCGGCGGGTTGGTGTTCGAAGGCCATGTTCCCGCGCAGGACATGTTGCGTCTCCTCGCCGAAAAGCCTGCGGGCGTCGTCGGCCTGGCCGTGCCGGGCATGCCAACCGGCTCGCCCGGGATGGAGCACCCGGATGGCATCAAGGAGGCATTTGACGTGATCGCGCTGCACTCGGATGGCAGCGTCAGCATCTTTGCGAGCTACCCCGCCAGCGGCGGTTGAGAGGGAGAGGAAAGGAACAGAACATGCGAATTCAGCTTTTGGCGGCCTTGTTTTCGACCACGCTGCTTGCGGGCTGCATGGGTCATGGCGGCATGGGGCACGGTGGCTCGGGCCATGAAGCCGGCGGTCACGAAAAGTGCTGCTGCTGCGACATGAGCGGTCACGGCGCTGCGGGCGAAAGCCACCGCTGCAAAATGTGCAGCGATGGCGTCACGGATGCACCTG
>ERZ761609.2855-NODE-2855-length-12075-cov-5.216805_pt1 | contig 12075 bp, 10 predicted proteins | sample MGYA00511163_ERZ761609 | MGnify/ENA primary metagenome ERZ761609 (study PRJEB28899, sample SAMN02445070) | bioreactor sludge metagenome | biome: EBPR sludge | place: Australia: Brisbane, Thorneside Wastewater Treatment Plant | collected 2011-12-16 ... | reverse complement strand
GAAACTTGCTTCCCATCCGTGACGCGCCGCGGAAACCAATCCCAATTTCGATTCCCTTTACCGCCTGGATACTCATCATCGCCTCGGCGATTTTTGCGTCAAGCTTGCGGTCCCACTGGGTGTAAGTGCCGATTCCCGCGGTCAATCCCCAGGCACGGACTTCCACCACTCCTCCGACCGAATCCTTGGCCTGCTTGCATTTCTTGATCACCGCAACCATTTCCGCAGCGGCTTCCTTATCACAGCATCGAACAGGGGACTTCATGGAAAGTTTGCGTATGTCGGTGGATAAAACTTTTTCGGTCTTCGCGACAACGGGACCAATCTGGGTGACATGCGATGCGAGGTCAACCCCGAATTCCGCAAGGAGCTTTCGGCAAAGCGCCCCAGCCGCAACGCGGCCAGCAGTCTCGCGAGCGGACGCACGTTCAAGTATATTGCGGCAATCGTCCTGCTCATACTTCATCGCGCCGACAAGGTCGGCGTGTCCTGGCCTTGGCTGGACCACTTTTACCGCCCGGGGACCCGTCGACGGTTTCCACGGGTCCATTGCATCAGTCCAGTTTTTGAAGTCTCGATTCCAAACGCACATCAGGATAGGGCCGCCAAGCGTATAACCGCCGCGCACGCCAGCCAGCACGTCAACTTCATCCTTTTCAATGCGTTGACGCCCGCCGCGGCCGTACCCTTTTTGGCGTTCCGCAAGCCAGAAGTTGATGTCCTCCGGCTTCAAGTGAAGACCGGCGGGAATGCCATCAAGAATGCAAAACACGCCGCGTCCGTGGGATTCGCCGGCGCTAAGATAACGAAGCACAGAAATGTTCCTTATTGAAGATTCATACTCGTCATCCAGGCGTTGTACATCCACTGCCCGAACAACATGACGACCACGCCTCCAAATGAGAGATAAGGACCAAATGGAATGTAGTGCGCGGTCTCTTCTTCGCCTTTCGAACGTTGCATGAGAATCAATGAATATCCAAGGATCGCCCCGCCGAAAGCCGCGATTGCCATAATCATCAGCACGCCGGGCCAACCGAAGAATGCGCCAAGCATAGCCAGTAACTTCACGTCTCCAAAACCCATGCCGCGCTTGCCCAATACGGCCAGTGCTGCCTTGTCCAGCAGATAGAGAATTCCACCTCCGACCAAGACACCAAGGAACGCGCTGAATATGTGCACGTCTGGCGGGCCAAAAACTACGAGACCGCTCTCCGGATAGAACATCGCAACAACCGCACAACCCAGGCCAAGCGGTATGCCGGGATAGGTCACTTCGTTTGGTATGGTCCAGTCTGTCAAGTCAACAAACGTCACCAAAACAAGCGATGCGGCCAGCAGCATGTAAATTGGCGTGGCAAGCGTGAGGCCATATTGAATAAACACCGCTGCAAAGAGGACTGCGGTGATGGCCTCCACCAGGGGGTACTGCCAGCTAATCGGCGTCTTGCAGTTTCTGCACTTGGCCCCAAGCATGAGCCAACTTACTATCGGAATGTTGTCATACCACGCAATCGAACTCTCACATTGCGGACAACGCGATCGGGGCTTAACAACCGATTCGCCCTTGGGAAGCCGATACACACACACGTTCAGGAAACTTCCAACCATAGCCCCCAGTACAAAGGAGACAACAGCCAAGAGCGTGTTCAGGATTTGGAGGTCATATTGCGGCATGCTGTGGCAACTATCCGGTTATTTGCTTTGCGTTCCGGTCTAAACACTTGCCGTTCGATGGGCGGACTTAGTCGCGTCAACGAGCGGTTTGACGAATTCATATACTTTGGCTGGCGTCTCCGGCGCTTCACCGTACTGTCCAACGAGCCGGACGATTGCACTACCAACAATGACACCATCCGCGTAGCCAGCCACTTCCGATGCCTGTGCTGGCGTTGATATTCCAAAGCCAACAGCCACGGGGGTGCTTGTGTGCTCTTTTATCGCTGCCACCATTCCTTGAACCGTAGACACGATATCCGTCCGCTCACCCGTAACCCCTGTGCGTGAGACATAGTAGACGAAACCGGAAGACTGTTTCGCGATAAGCGCAATACGGTCCGCGGTACTGGTTGGCGCGGCGAGGAACACCGTCGCGATGCCGTTAGCATCCAGCGACCGCTTGTACTGTTCGTCTTCGCCGGGCGGAAGGTCGACACAGAGTACGCCGTCGACACCGGCGTCCTTGCAGTCTTTCGCAAAAGCTTCCACGCCATAAGCCAGCACGGGATTATAGTAGGTAAAAAGCACTAGCGGAACCTGCGACGTCTTGCGCAAATCGCGCACCAGCGCAACAACGTCGTGCAGCGTCACATTGTGTAAGAGGGCCCGCTGCGCGGCTTCCTGATTCACGACGCCATCTGCAATCGGATCGGAGAAAGGAACACCGAGTTCAATTACATCGCAGCCAGCACGCTCCAGTTCCAGAACGATGCGCGCCGTCTGCGAGAGCGTAGGATCTCCGGCTGTGATGTAGGGGATGAATGCGGTCTCTCCCTTCGCCGCGAGTGCCTGGAATTTCTGGTCGATTCGGTTCACAAGCTGTCCCCCCCTTCGAGAAGAAAGCGTGCTGCCTGCTGAACGTCCTTGTCTCCTCGCCCGGACATATTAATAATGACCACCTGCTCCTTGCTCAACGCAGGGACTATCTTGGCTGCGTATGCAATGGCGTGCGCACTTTCCAGGGCGGGAATGATACCCTCCATGCGGCTTGCCATCGTAAACGCGGCCAAGGCTTCATCATCGTTGGCGTAGGCGTACTCGACCCTGCCTATGTCGTGCCAATAGGAATGCTCCGGACCGATACTCGGATAGTCGAGACCGGCGGAAACACTATGTGTCCCCATGATTTGTCCGTTCTCGTCTTGCAAAACGTAACTCATCGCGCCATGCAACATGCCAACGACGCCGCCAGCAAATCTAGCGGCGTGCATCCCCGTTGCAGGGCCGTGCCCGCCCGCCTCAACGCCAATCATGCGAACAGATTCATCCTGTATGAACTCGAAAAATAATCCGATCGCGTTGCTGCCGCCGCCGACGCATGCAATGAGCAAATCAGGCAGTCGTCCTTCCGCCTCGAGAATCTGGCACCGCGCTTCCTCACCGATGACTTTCTGAAAGTCACGGCAAATCACGGGGTAGGGATGTGGGCCTTCGACGGTGCCAAGCACGTAATGCGTGTCAGCCACATTGGTGACCCAGTCACGCATTGCCTCATTGATCGCGTCTTTGAGCGTCTTCGTTCCGGAATCTACTGGCGTCACCTTGCTGCCCAAAAGCCGCATGCGAAATACATTGAGTTTCTGACGCTCCATGTCTTCAGTGCCCATGTAGACTTCGCATTCCAGTCCCAACAGCGCACACGCAGTCGCCGTAGCCACGCCGTGTTGGCCCGCGCCGGTTTCTGCAATGACCCGACGCTTTCCCATTCGTTTCGCCAGAAGGGACTGCCCAAGTGCGTTGTTAATCTTGTGCGCACCGGTATGGGCCAGGTCTTCGCGCTTGAAATAGATTTTGGCCCCGCCCAAATGCTCGGTGAGTCGTTTTGCAAAGTAAAGCGGTGTAGGACGGCCGATATAATGCTTGCGGAGTGCCGCCAACTCACCGATAAACTCCGGATCAGACTGGGCCTTGTTGTACGCAGCCTCAAGTTCCATCAACGGGTGCATTAACGTCTCGGGGACATATCGCCCGCCGAAACGACCAAAGCGCCCACGGCTATCCGGAAACGGGTAGGGCTTTCTTGGCGTTTTGGACAAAACTTCTGAGCTTGGCATGGTCCTTCTTTCCAGGGGCGGATTCGACTCCGCCCGCTGTATCTACGGCATATGGATGAACGGCCTGAACCGCCTCGGCGACATTTTCTGGTGTCAACCCACCCGCCAGGATGAGCGGCTTGCCCAGTGCTACGGCTTTCGCCGCTACGTCCCAATCAAATACCTGCCCTGTGCCACCCCGCGCATTCGGTGCGTAGGCATCAAGCAAAATCGCCCCTGCCGAACGGTAGGTGCCGAGCACGTCCAAATCAAAATCGGGTCCCACCCGAAAGGCCTTGATTGCACTTGGCCCCAATACTTCACACTGCGCGACGGACTCTTCGCCGTGCATTTGTACGCGATCGAGAAAAGTCAGGTACTCCAACATGCGCTCGGTGGAATCGTTCACACAAACGGCAACTGTCACGACGAACGGTGGAATTTGTTCGACAATCGCCGCAGCGTCATCGGGGTCGATGTATCGGCCGCGTCGACGGGCCTCCTCGGCAAAATTGAAGCCGAGCGCGTCTGCGCCGAACTCGCACGCCGCGAGCGCGTCCTCCAACGAGGTAATTCCGCAGATTTTAACCTTTGGGGCGTAACAGTGCAAGGTAACGGTCCCGGTAAGGATTGCGCCGTGCCAGTCACGGCTTGCGCATCAATCGTTGTCGCGCCCGAGCAATTCGCGAATCTTGCCACTCACGTCGCCGCTCTTTACGAGCGCCTCGCCCACGAGGATGGCATCGACTCCGCCATCTTCAAGCCGCCGGACGTGCTCCCGGGTATGAATTCCACTTTCGCTTACGAGAACGTACCCGCCGGGAACATACTTTTTCAGCTGCAGCGTAATGTTTATGTCGACTGTAAACGTCGTCAGGTCGCGGTTGTTGATACCGATGATATGCGCACCGGACGCAATGGCGCGTTCAATTTCCTCGGCGGTATGTGTCTCAACCAAAACGGCCATTCCAAGGGATTCCGCCAACCGCAGGTAGTCTTTGATTTGCTCGTCGGACAGGCATTTTACGATAAGCAGGATGGCGTCCGCCTCGGCCGCCCTCGCCTCGTAAATCTGGTACTCGTCAATTACAAACTCTTTGCGCAAGCACGGTATAGGCACCGCTGCATGAACGGCCGAGAGATCGGAGAGGGTACCTTTAAAATACTTCTCATCCGTAAGCACCGAAATCGCACGGGCACCTGATTGCTTATAGACACCAGCCAATTCCGCCGGGTCGATGTTCTCCATGAACGTGCCGAGGGTCGGCGAGGCACGCTTCACTTCAGCGATGAGACTCACGCCCTCCTGGCGCAGTGCGGCCCGAAAATCGCGCGGTTTGCGGCGTTGCGCGATTCGCTCTTCCAATTCAAAAACCGGAACGCGGTCTTTCGCCGCCGCAACTTCGATGCGCTTGTGATCGCAGATTTCGTCGAGAATCATGTAATGGCCTATACCTGACGCCGCATGCTCTACGCGGCTCGATGGGAATAATCTACTAAAGCTTCCAGCTTAGCAAGTGCAGCGCCGCTGTCGATGCTGTGTTGCGCAATCTCGATGCCGCGCAACCAGTCCGCAGGACCATCGCCGCTGGCAAGAATAGCGGCGGCGGCATTCGCCAGCACGATGTCTCTATGGGGACCACGTTTTCCTTCAAGTACTGCCCGCAGAATCCCGGCATTTACCGCGGCATCGCCGCCCAGCAAGTCTTCTCGCGTTGCGACTGGCAAACCAAGAGATTCCGGCGACAACTCGTAGCGCATTACGGCGCCGTTCAGCGCCTCGGCAACATGCGTCGGGCCGGTGGTGGTGATCTCGTCCAATCCATCTGAACCTGAAACAACAAAGGCCCTGCGCGTACCAAGCTTGGCCAGCACGCTGGCGAGTTTTTCCACTAGCCGAGCGTCCGGAACGCCGATGACCTGACCACATGCGCCAGCAGGATTCGTCAGCGGTCCAAGCAGATTGAAGACGGTCCGGGTCTTCAGTTCCATCCGCACGGCAGCGACATTTTTCATGGCTGTATGCAGAGACCGTGCAAATAGGAAACCAATCCCGATTTCGCCAATGCACCGGCCTACCTGCTGGGGCGTCGCATTGATATTGACCCCCAGCTTCTCCAGAACGTCTGCACTGCCGCACAAGCTGGATGCACTTCGGTTTCCGTGCTTTGCAACCGCAACGCCACCGCCCGCAACAACAAATGCTGCCGTGGTCGAAATATTAAATGTTCCGGCGCGATCGCCCCCGGTACCGCAGGTATCGACCAACGGCGTGCGCGATGTTGTTACCTTCGTAGCCATCGCGCGCATCGTTTCGGCAAATCCCGCGATTTCCTCGGCACTCTCTCCCTTCATGCGAAGCGCGACAAGAAACCCTGCCATTTGAGCTGGGGTTGCGATTCCGCTCATCAGTTCATGCATAGCCGATGCGGCTTCTTCGCGAGAAAGGTCCTCTCGCTCAAGCAGCCTAGCAAGGAGTTCAACAATCACGCCCGCGTTCCCCTATAGCCAACCAGAACTTAAGCAAATCGCAGCAAAACTCAGTGCGAGAAAAAAGCCGAGCATATCGGTAAACGTGGTCAGGATCGGCGACGCCGCCAATGCCGGGTCGATGCCAACCCGTTGAATGGTCAGTGGAATAAGACCGCCCAGGCAAACGGAAAGCAGGGTATTTGCGGCTAGCGCCAGCCCGACCACGGCCGCCAAGACGATGCTGCCTTTCCAAATATAAGCGACGCCGCAAAGCATCGCCCCCAGAACAATACCGTTGATGACGCCTACCTGCGCCTCTTTCCACCATACACGAAGGAAATCCCGTGGTTGGGCCAGGCCAAGGGACAATTCGCGAATGCTCACGGCGACAGCCTGATTTCCGGAGCAGCCGCTCATGTCGGAAAGTATCGGTAGAAACACGGCAAGAGCAATCACGGCTTGAAGGGTATCTTCATACATGGCGATTACGCTGGCGGAAATCAGGTTCAAAACGATATTCACCGAAAGGAACGCCAACCGCCGCGAAGAACGCAATTTCACGGGCATGCTGCGCAATTCGTCGCCGCCGATGATACCCGCGAATCGCTGAAAGGTATTCATGGCGGCTTCGCTGCTGGCCTTCTGGACGTCTGCGCGCTGCACAACACCCACCAGCTTGCCATCCGAATCCACCACGGGAACGCCAAAAAACACGTTCCGGCTAAAGAATTGAGCGAGCGAGTGTAACGAGTCTGTGTCTTTTACCTTGAACGGATTCAAAATCGCGATTGCGGACAATGGGGTGTAGCCCGGAGAAAGTACGAGATCCCGAAGGCGCACGACACCGTCGAGCACCCCAGTCTCGGAAATAACGTATACGTACTGAACAGCGTAATCGGAGTACTTCTCCGCGTTTGCGCGAAGATCGCTCAACACGTCGTCAATCGTTAGATTCTCGCGGTAAGCGAGATACTCCGTTATCATCAATCCACCGGCGGTGGTTTTCTCATACCCCAGAAGCGCGCGCGCATCCTCCGCCTCTTCGGGATTCATTTCCTTTAGTATGGCTTCGAGATCGATTTTGTCCAGCTCATGCATGATGTCCACGCGCTGATCGCTGTCGATCTCGTCCAGAATCGCCGCTGCCTTGCCGGCGGGAAGCTCCTCGAGCAAGTCCGCGCCTTGCGACTCGTGAAGCTCTTCGATAATGTCAGCAGCGTCTTCCGGTTCCAGAAGAATCAGAACGCCCGTGCGCGTTTGATCGTCAAGCTTTCCCAACGCGCGCGCGAGTTCGGCAGGAGCAAGGGTGTCCAAGTAATCAGTCAGCTTCTGGCGATCTTGAGATTCAACAATCTCTGTTATCCGCCGCCAAGCCTCTATTGTGACGATGTCTGGCATGGATTCCCCTTATGAGAGCGATGAAAAACGGCAAAGTGTAGCAGAACTGAAGAACAACTGAAAACTAAGATGTTTTTTCTCAATTGAGTGCATGGCGCTTCCGCATCAGTCCAGGCAGATTGCGTTTGATATAAGTAATTTCGGCGTTTGATGCTTGAATAGGCTAGTTAAATCGCATGCCATGCAGTGTCTGCCAAACGTTCAAGTACCCACGTTTCCACTTCCGCCTTATCGATAGCCCCGGACTCTCCCGTAAAACGATTCTTCCACTCGATCTTATTTTCTTTCAGGTTGCGCTCGCTTACCACCAGGCGAATCGGAATCCCCAGCAAGTCGGCGTCGGCAAACTGTACGCCCGGTCTCTCGTCCCGGTCATCGTAAAGCACTTCAACGCCCTTCGCGGCGAGGGACGCGAAAATCTCTTCTGCGGTGTCTCTGACCCCGGGCGCGCCCAGCTTGATGGCGTTCAATTGCACTTGCCAGGGCGCAACCGCGAGCGGCCACTTGGGTCCATATTGGTCACGGTGTACTTCCATGATCGAACTCATGAGTCGGCCAATTCCGATGCCGTAGCACCCCATGATGGGCACGCATTTCTGTTGATTCTCGTCGTTGTAGGTCATTCCCATGGCCTCGGTGTACTTCGTTCCGAGCTGGAAGATGTTTCCAACTTCGATGCCGCGCTGCAGTGAAATCACGCCTTTGCCGTCGGGGGTTTTGTCGCCTTCGCCAACGGTGCAAATATCGACGGTCTGCACGCCGGGCAAATCTCTAGAAAGGTTGAAGTTCCTAAAGTGGTAGTCCACTTCGTTGGCACCCGTAACCAGATTGTTGGAATCCGCAATTGTTCGATCTACGACGATCCGCCACTTTGCCGCATCCAGGCCGACTGGCGAACCAAATCCCGGCTCGGCTCCACCGGCCCGAATACGCGCTTCGCTCGCGGGTTGCGGCATTGTCTGAAGTACCTTCGCCAACTTCATTTCATTGACATCCCGGTCACCACGTATGATCGCGATGACTGGCTTGCCGTCGGCGTCGTTCTCGTAAAAGACTGCCTTTGCCGTCTGCCGCGTCTCGACGCCCAGAAATTGGGCAACTTCTTCAATCGTTTTCTTGCCGGGTGTGTGTACTTTTTCCAATGCTTTGGCGGTTTCCGGGTATCCGGCAACAATGCCCGTGGCCACTTCGAGGTTGGCAAAGTATCCCGTTTCGGCACAGGTTGCTATCGTGTCTTCCCCTACTTCCGTCAGCAGGATGAACTCATGGGCGACCTTCCCCCCCATCATTCCCGTGTCGGATGCTACGGCGACAACCTGGGGCAGTCCCGCGCGAGAGAAAATCCGTTCATAGGCCTTATAGCATTCATCGTAATAGGCTTCGAGGTCTTCTTGCGTACGATGAAATGAATAACCGTCCTTCATCGTGAATTCTCGGACGCGAATCAGCCCACCCCGCGATCGCGGTTCGTCGCGGAATTTCGTTTGAATCTGGTACACCATGAACGGCAATTGAGCGTAGCTGTTTATCTCATTCCGGCACAGGTGCACGACCCCTTCTTCGTGTGTCATGGCTAGCACCATGTCGTGCCCCGCGCGGTCCTTGAACCGCGCCAGTTCCGCGCCAACCCCGGCGTAACGGCCGGATTCATCCCATAACTCACGCGGTTGTACCAGCGGCATGAGGACTTCCTGGCCGCGAATTCGGTCCATTTCCTCCCGCACGATTCGCTCGATCTTGCGAATTACGCGCAGACCCGCCGGGAGGAGCGAATAAATACCGTTTGCCACTTGCCGCGCGTAGCCGCCGCGCAGCAAAAGCGCGTGGCTCTCGAGCGTCGCCTCCGCAGGACGCTCTTTGTACCGATGCCCGACAAGTTGACTCATTCGCATGAAAACAAAACACTCCCGTGGTTCAAGATTGGGTAACACGCCGCGAAGAGTTCTGACGGCGGGAACACAGTATGACAAAAGTACGCCCTAACGCGCCACTGCGCGCTTCGCTGGGCTCACTTTGACTCGCCTTCGGACATTGCATCACACTGTCCGAAGTTCCCTCCCCCTACTGGTGAAACCTCTGTGAACAACGGAATACTGATTGGAATAGACGCCGGCACGACCATCTTCAAAGCGGTGGCGTTTGAAGCAAAGGACGGATCCGTCATTGCGGAGGCTCACAAGCAACTTCCGATTCTTTCGCCACGACCTGGTTACCAGGTAACCCCCGTCAAAGCCTTGGATAACGCATTGAATCTCACAATACGCCAGCTTCGAATAAAACTGGGACGACGATGGAAGGATTTGACCGGCATTGGCATAGCCGCACAAGGCGGCAGCACGATGGTTGTAGACCGACACACCGGAGAATCGCATACCGATATGATCTTGTGGTGTGACGCGCGTGACAGCGATGAAGGCATTGCGTTGCGCGCCAGAAAGCCGGATCGCTGGTGGCGAAAGACCATGCGAAATAATTGGACCCCTGCCGGCTTGGGCCGTCTTGCGTGGCTGTTGCATTCCGATAAGAAACTTCGGGCTAGGTCGTCCGATATCTTTGTGGGCGCGGGGGAATACCTCTATCACGCGTTAACCGGCGTTTGGCGTCAAGACGCGGGAAGCGCACTTCAAATGGGCACCTATAATCCGAACACGGGCAACGGTGATACCGGTCCAGTACAAACCTTGCTACCTGAGTTGCGCGGCAGATTCGCGCCAATACGACACGGGCATGACACGAACAAGTTGTCGGAAGGCGGAGCAAAGCGAATCAAGCTCGACCCCAGTACTGCGCCGATTCCCGTCGCGGGCCCATACATGGATCAGGAAGCAGGATTAGCATCGGTCTCTTCTATATCAGAGAAGCCACTGCAAGTTTCGTTGGGTACCGCTTGGGTTGGAAACTTCAACGAAAAGAACACACGCAAGGGCTTCGCCGGATTGCAGTTCGTCATTAATGGCTCGTCAAAGGACAATCGGACGGTAATCTTGCCGCTCCTCACCGGTAACGCAGCGTGGAATTGGGCCCTCAAGGCTTTCGTCGATGAACGGCATGAGCGGGCACTGTTAAAATCGCAGGCGATTTTCAGCGAATCGCTGCTTCCTCCAATTGGAATGGTGTGTGTGCCCTGGATTCTCCAACCAAACCCGTTGGAGCATGACGCACATGGAGCAGGCACGTTTTACGGCGTAGATCCATCGTCGACGCCCGCCGATTTCTTGCGGGCGGTCGCTTGTGGAATGTGCTTCGAGCTTTTTCGTGTATTCAAGGTCCTAAAAGAAAGCAAAAGCATCGACGCGGTTATAATCTCAGGGGGTGCGGCAAAAGCACCGCAATTTCGCACGCTCATAGCAACGCTTTTCTCCCCCGTTCCGGTCTATATCCAAAAGAATGAAGATACCGCCGCGGCACGGGGCGCATTGACTGCTTTCAATGCGAGCATGAGTAAGAGTCCCGTCTCAAGAATACCTGTTGCAAAAGGCAAACTCGCGGTCGACATCGTACTTGCGTTTCAATCTTATGAGAAAATCTACGGTGCGCTGTATAAGAATTGTCCGCTTGGCGCCGCATATACTGTTGAAAAGGACCAATGATGAAGCCGAAAGTGGGACTCCTTCCCCTATACCTGAAGCTCTACGACGACACGATGCCGGAGATCCGGTCAGCGTTCTCCGGAATGCTGAATGGCATCGTTGCCCGCTTGACGAAGTTTGGCATCGAAGTGCACCGCGCGAACGTTTGTCGTGTTCGCGACGAGTTCGCCACTGCAATCGCGCAATTCGAAGAGAGCGACGTCGACCTCATCGTCACGGTGCATCTTGCCTATTCTCCTTCCTTGGAATCAGCGGAACTGCTGGCCGCGACGCAGCTTCCTCTGTTGATGATGGACACGACGCTTGATGCCAGGTTTCCGCAAAGCGTCGACCCGATGCGCCTTATGTACAACCATGGAATACATGGCGTCCAGGACTTGGCGTCGGTGCTGCGCAGATTAGGCAAGAAATTCGAGATTGTCGCGGGTCATTGTGAGGACGAACGGCTGTTCGAACGCACTTCTGTCCATGCACGGGGCGCGCTCGCGGCAAAATGCTTGCGCACAACCAAAGCGCTCCGCATTGGCGAAACTTTTCATGGCATGGGCGATTTTGCTGTAGACGACAATCTGCTGCGGGAAAAATTGGGCATCAGCGTCGATCAGATCGGTATCGAACCGCTTGAAAATCGTTGTGCAACCATATCGAAAGCCAGCATAGCTGAGGAATACGAACGTGATTGCGAACAGTATGAGATTACGGCATCCGAGGATACGCATAAGCGCTCGATCAGCGTTGGGCTCGGCCTGCGCAAACTCATCAACGACGGCGGGTACAATGCATTAAGCCTTAATTTTCTCGCCTTTAACGACCCGGAGATCGGAAGAGCACACGTCTGAACTCCAGTCACTGACCAATCTCGT
>ERZ761609.2854-NODE-2854-length-12076-cov-42.918892_pt1 | contig 12076 bp, 5 predicted proteins | sample MGYA00511163_ERZ761609 | MGnify/ENA primary metagenome ERZ761609 (study PRJEB28899, sample SAMN02445070) | bioreactor sludge metagenome | biome: EBPR sludge | place: Australia: Brisbane, Thorneside Wastewater Treatment Plant | collected 2011-12-16 ... | reverse complement strand
CCCGTGAATTCGCGCGCAAGCTTGATAGCCTCACAGGCTCCGCCCTCTTCAACGGAGGCGTTCCGCTTGGTAAGGGCAAAGGGAAAGTTTCAATCGCGCTAAGCAAAGGGCTAAGCGATGAGATTCGGGAGATATTCAAAGAAGATACCCCGGATCACAGGATACTAAGCGCAGCTTATGAGATACAAAAAAAGAAGCCCGAGCACAGCGTGATACTGGTTAGTAAAGATGTTAACCTGAGGATGAAAGCCAAAGCTGTTGGTGTTCAGGCAGAAGATTATACCACAGATAAAATTACAAATGTAGAAGAACTGTACAGCGGCAAAGAGACCATTGAAAATTTCAGTCATGAACTGATCGAAAAGCTTTACCAGCCGCCGTTTGAAGTTCCTATAAAAACTACTTTAAAAAAATCCAAAACAGAACAGGTACCAAACAAGTATCTTGTTCTGCGCAACGCAAGCCACTCCGTACTTGCTGCAATTGATAATAAGAACCAGATATTGCGTAAGGTTGATAAGAATCCCGTTTACGGCATTAAGCCGAGGAATGCCGAACAGACCTTCGCAATTGACGCGTTAACGAACCACAACCTTCCGCTCGTGACGATCACAGGCAAAGCCGGTACCGGTAAAACCCTGCTTGCGCTCGCATCTGCACTGAACGTTAAGAAGAATTACAGGCAGATTTATATCGCAAGACCCGTTGTTCCATTGAGCAACAAAGATATTGGTTACCTGCCGGGTGATGTGGAATCTAAGCTCGCCCCTTACATGCAGCCGTTATGGGATAACCTGAAGGTCATACAGGACCAGTACAGCGAAACCGAAAAGCAGCACCAGCTTATAACGCAGATGGTGAAAGATCAGAAGCTTGTTATTGAGCCGTTAAGTTATATAAGAGGCAGAAGTCTGCAGCGCATATTTTTCATTGTTGATGAAGCGCAGAATCTGACACCGCATGAAGTAAAGACTATAATAACCCGAGTCGGTGAAGGAGCTAAAATTGTATTTACAGGTGATGTTTACCAGATAGATCATCCATATCTTGATTCGCAGTCCAACGGTTTGACGTATCTGATAGAGCATTTTAAGGGTCAGGATCTATACGCTCATGTGAACCTGATCAAAGGCGAGCGCTCTGAACTGGCGGAGCTGGCAAGTAATTTGCTGTAATGACATTTCCTGACAGGTCTTTGATATAATGACCTCACCCCCTACCCCCTCCCTTAGAAACTATGCTTACAATCCCAAAGAATAGGTTATGATTCCCCTCTAGAGAGGGGTGGCAGCGCGGCAGCGCTGACGGGGTGTGTTTCTTATACGATCATTTAATTATATTCCAATGCGGGCTAAAGCCCGTTTTTTTAGGAGCCTTTCTTCCACGTCATAAATGGCGTGGCTACTCAAAAGTATAAACATCAAACCTGCAGGTATTTAAGACCTGGCAGGTTTTTTTTGCAATGACTTCTCGCCCCTTCCTTAGGAACAAGGCTTGCAGTCCCAAGGAGCAGGTTATGATTCCCCTCTCGAGAGGGGTGGCAGCGCGGCAGCGCTGACGGGGTGTGTTTCTTCTTATTACTGTTTCAAATACACCATTAATGGCATAGCTACTCAAAAGTATAAACACCAAGCCTGGCAGGTTTATTGCCATGACTTCTCGCCCCTCCCTTAGAAATTATGCTTGCAGCCCCAAGGAATAGGTTATGATTCCCCTCTCGAGAGGGGTGGCAGCGCGGCAGCGCTGACGGGGTGTGTTTCTTGTACAATCATCTGATTATTTTCCAATGCGGGCTAAAGCCCGTTTTTTTTGGAGCCTTTCTCCCACGCCATAAATGGCGTGGCTACCCAAAAGTATAAACATCAAACCTGGCAGGTATTTAAGACTTGCCAAGTTTTTTTTGCAATGACCTTGCCCCTCCCTTAGAAACAAGACTTGCAGCCCCAAGGAATAGGTTATGATTCCCCTCTTGAGAGGGGTGGCAGCGCGGCAGCGCTGACGGGGTGTGTTTCTTCTTATAACTTTTTCAAACACCCCATAAATGGCATGGCTACTCAGAAACAATCATAAAACAAAAAGCCCGCGGTACTGGCCGCGGGCATCAAACTGATACACCAAAAATTAATCATTTAAAAAGGGTTGCTTTGGAATTTATTTCAACTTAGCCAGATTCTGTTTAGCAAGCTCATTATTGGGGTCTATTTGCAAAGCCTTTTGATAGCTCTCCCTTGCTTTCGGAATATCGTTCATCCTTTCGTAACAGGTGCCGATATTATTATATGCCGATGAAAACTTGCTATCCTTCGTGGCCGCAATTGTGAAATTATCAATTGCCTCCTTATACATTTCCTTATCCATGTAACACATTCCAAGGTTGTTGTAATACCCCGCTGATTTTTCAGGCAGAAGCTTTATCAATTGATTCAGTTCATCAATAGCCTTATCATAGTTTTTGGCGGAGTAATTTTTGTACGATGATTCTTCAAGCACTCTCACCTTTTCCATCTTTTCATCTTTAAGCACGGGTGGCGAAACCTGCTTTTCTCCGTTTGGCTGAACAGGCGGCAGAGCTTTTAATTCCGCCAGCAGATCGGACGCGTTGTAATACTTGGGTGAATGCGCGCACAGCTTTTCCAGCCATTCAATTGCCTTCGGGATATCATCTTTCCGCTGATACATCTGAGCAAATGTGAATTGCGGTTCCGGCGAAAGCGTATCAAGATGGTACGCCTTATCTATATAATAGTATGCTGAGTCATAATAACCCTTTACCATGAAAACCTTACCAACATTGTTATGCGCTATTAGGGTTTCCTTGCGAAGATCAATTGCTTTGCGGTAATAAACTTCCGCGACTTCAAAGTTGCCTTTATTGGCGTATATGTTCCCTATATTAACATACGTCACGGTTCCCTGTCTGCCTTCTGCGCTCATAAACAGGATATCATTTGTTTTCCATTCTGCGTTCCTGGAGTACGTCATATACGAAAAAAGCAGCAGAACAGCCGCCGAAACTCCCATCACCAGGTTATAATTTTTCGCCGTGAAGTATTTAAACAACACTGCCGCCGCAATTATACTTACAAACATTGAAGGTATATAAAGAAAGCGGTCTGCCATAAAATTCATAGTTGGTACAATATTCAGTACAGGCAGAAGTGTTACGAAAAAGATGATTATTGAATACGATACATACGGCGCCTTTTTAATAAAGTAAACCGCCGCTCCGCCCAGAACAAGTATGAAAAATACCGGGAACAACACCCGGAAGTCAGCTATTGTGGATATATCAGGCATATAACCGCTGTAGTGATACAGCATTCCGTATGGGGCAATTGATAATCTGAAGTACAGCGGTAACGTTTGTAGCATAGTAAGAAATGCCGTTAATGAATCTCTATCGTAAAAATAAAAATATGTGGGCCTTGGGACAGCTGAGCGCAGTGCATACCACCTTAACAGCATGAACAATCCCGAAACTACAATTAACGAACCGTAAACAACATATCTCTTCTTAAGCAGCTCTTTAAAATCATTTCTATTGATTATCATATCATACAATATGATAACAGCCGGCAATGTAATTGCCATTTCCTTGGAAAACAGCGATAGCGCGTACATAACAAGCGTCAAAACCAGGTTTTTCGTTGAGGGCTCTTTGCTGTATTTAAGGTAATACATAAATGCCGCAAAGAAGAATGTACATGCAAGCCCGTCCGTTCGGCCGCTTACCCATGCAACAACTTCTGTGTGTATGGGGTGAACAGCAAATATCAGCGAAGCAATCAGTATGATATAATCTTTGTAGGGTGAAACCGATCTTTCAAACATCAGTCTTAACAGCGCAAAGAACAGCAGCACGTTTATAACGTGCATAAGGATATTAGTAAGATGAAAACCTACCGGGTTGAATTCCCAAATAGCGTAATCCATGGCATATGATGATGATACAACGGGTCTGTAATACGCGCCTATGACCTTATGGAAACCCATCTCTCCCGTAAAGAATTTAGGAATGTTGGATAGCTCCATAATAGTAGGATCACCCTGCACCACAGATTCATCATCAAACACAAATTCATTTTGAAGTGAATTTGAATAAACAGCAAAGGATATCACCGCAAGGATAATATACATTACAATTTTGTTTATCTGTACAGGGCTTTTCTCTTTTTTACCTGGTTGATTAATTTTACCCTGTTGGGTTTTACTGCCTGATTGCTTCTTTGCCATTAATATTTAAACTTTTATAATTTTGCGCCAACAACAAGTGTTGATTTTATTGTTTCCACAACACCGTTCTGGTCATTTAACGCTTCAAGGAAAATAATATAGATACCAAGTCTTAGCTTCCTGTTTTCATCATCATTACCATTGAACACAACCTGTCCTTCCGGTCCCGATGCCTGGTTATTCAGTATAGTTTTTATAAGCCTGCCTTTTACGTCATATATCTTAAGCCTTACCTGTGAAACATTATTCTTCAATTTGTAACTAATGATGGCGAAATCTTCATACCCGTCGCCATCAGGTGAAAATGGATTTGGTGATACCGATATTTCACCTGTAGCTATGTTATTATTGGTGAAAATGCTGTTCTTCAGTCCGGGCGAGCCGCCGTTGGGGAATGTACAGCTGCTCCAGTTCTTTCCGTCATTTCCGTTTAATGCAGGATTTATCTTCTCAAGCGATCTGCCTGAACCCGGCAAATTCGGGTTATACCAGTTATCAGAATAATATACGCTGTCAATTGTAGTTCTGAATACATCGGCTATTTGGACAAGGTCTTTATCATTGTTCAATCCCAATGAACCGGCTATAAATACCTTCTGTGTGCTGTCGGGATTCCGCAAATACGGGAATGCGTTGTAGATATTTGTATCAGCCGCAATTACTGCGTACATTCCGGGCTTTACTATTGCTGAGCAGGTGTCTGTGATTCCCTTAGAACCTCCTGTTTCTGAATACAGCCAGCCAACAAGGTTAATTTCATTGCCGGTTGGATTATAAAGCTCGATATATTCAGGCTGACCCGTCAGCGGAGCCGCCATTATCTCATTTATAATAAGATCATTCCTCTGGTAATGCACCGCTGAAGAAATTGAATTTTCAATTGTTGGTGTTGATCTTTCGCAGGCAATTGAGCTTGCCCAGTTGCTTGAATCATTTGAAACGCCGTTAATATTTATCCGCTCAAGCGATGAATTGTCCCCGCCCCAATTCGGCAGGTAGTCAACTCTATCGGAAACAGAGCTGTTTATTTTGTAGATTATGACCGCGTCACCCGTATTGTTCAACGAGGGGAAAGATGAATTGATAATAACCTTTGATGAATCTATAGAAGGATGATTTGTAAATATTGCGCCGCTTTGTGATATCACAGCGTAGCTTTGGGGATTAAGAAAATAATCGTTGGTTGTAATGTTTATTTGGGTAAGGCTGTTATCTGAAACCTTCCAGTTCTTTAAGTTTACAACTGAATCAGAATTATTGAATATTTCCACCCATTCGCATTCACCCGCCGGGAAATCGTACATAATCTCATTAATAATCACCCTTCCCACTGTGCTGCCGCCTGCTACTTCAATTGAAGCAACATATTTATTGTTGCTGGTATCTTCATCTGCGGCGTAATTTACAACGGCAATGTATTGCCGTGTACCTGCACTATCGAGAATCTGTGAGTATGTGATATTAACTGAATCACCTGCATTCAACGAGCCGGTTGAATTCACCGTTGCCTTTAGTTCATTGGGTGTGGGAATACTATCCTTATTGTAATCATCATAAAATGCCACAGTGTATGAAGGCGCTGAATTCAATCCCCTGTTCTTTACCTGCGCTATGATCCCAAGCGTATCGCCGAGTGATGGCAATGTGCGGCTGAAAGTAATTTTATTCAGCGCAAGATCGTTAGGTTTAGGGGTCAGGCTGTTCACTTTGTTTGGAGTCGCCCCCACACTTGAAACACACGTACCCCAATTGCTTTGCTGATTGGTTGGAGCTGTGTATGAAATTCTTTCAAGTGACTTATTGTTAGCGCTGCCGCCCCATGAAGATGTGAATGTTATGCTATCAATAATTGTGCCGGTTGAATTGAACAGTACAAGGTTATCACCTGTATTGTTGAGCGCGCTCCATCCAACTGACTGGATGTAAACACCCGGATTGTTTGGATAAAACAACTTCACTGCTGCGGAGTCTTCGCAGATAACAACAAATCCACCCGGAGGGATATTGATTGCCTGCGTTGTTATGGTATGCTGAGATGTTGTAGCATCTTTCCACTTCCAGTTAGCTAAGTTTACCGGATTAGAAGATTTATTGTATAGCTCAAACCACTCCTTACCTGTGCCGGTTGTTGGCGCGTACATAATTTCATTAATTACCAGTGAATCAAATCCGCCGCCGCCGGATGTAACCGTTACAGTGCCCGTGCGTTTATTATTGGAAGTGTCTTCATCAGCGGCATATGTTACTACCGCAATAAATTGCCTTAGACCAAGGGAGTCCATGACTTTAGAGGTATTGAAATCGGCGGAATCACCAGCGTTAAGCGGTGAAGATGAATTCACAGTATTAATTAATTCATTTGGTGTGGGATTGCCGTCTTTGTTATAATCATCATAAAAGGAAACGCTGTAGGTTGCCGCAGGCAGTGAACCTCTGTTTTTAACGTTCGCGTTTATCTGAAGATTTGTACCAATCAACGGATTATTATTGCTGAATGAAATTATATTCAGAGTAAGATCGTTACTTAAAGGAGAAAGACTGTTCCGCAGATTCGGAGTTGCGCCCGCAGATGCAATTGAAGTGCCCCAGTTGGTCTGCAGGTTTGTTGGACCCGTTGAGCTTATTCTTTCAAGTGATCTGCTTCCGCTGCTTCCGCCCCATGATGATGTGAATGTAATGGTATCAACCACGATGCTGGCTGCATTGAAAATTATCAGGTTATCACCTGTGTTATTCAGCGCGCTCCATCCCGAAGATTGAAGCAGAACTCCGGTAAATCCCGGATATGCTGTTCTGAATGCGGCTGAATCCTGGCACACAACGGCGAAGCCGTTTGCGGGAAGATCAACATTTTGCGTTGCGATGGTTCTCAGTGTTGCGGTGGCATCTTTCCATTTCCAGTTCGCAAGGTTGAACGGAGCCGCCGTATTATTGTATAATTCAAACCACTCGTTGGTACTTGGAGTGGGAGCGTACATAATTTCGTTTATAACAACATCACCGGGATTCTGAGAATATGTTAAGTTACATAAAATCAGCATGAAACCCAGTACCAGCAGGAATTTAATTTTCATATTATTGCTAAAAATGATAAAATATATTTGTAAATTTACAGAAATAAATGCTGTATTACAACGAAAATGAAAACAATGAAAAATATTAAATTTAGCGCAGTTTTAATTGTTTTGCTATATATTATGTTCAGCACAGCCGGATGTACAAATATTCACCAAACACCTGATGGTGTTGTGGTGGCGTTTATTGTAGCGGCTGAAAAACGCGATATGACACGGGCATGGAATAATCTGAGTCCCGAGCTGCAGGCACACTACAACAGCCAGGGTGAAAAGATGAGGAAATCAGGCAAAGGCGCACTTGAAAATGAGATTGCCCGGATAACAAAATTCCGCAGTGTGAAGAAAGACTACACTATACAGGTTGATTCTGTAAACTCAACGGTTGTTAATATAGTAACCATTGGCGGACCGGTTCACAAAGTAGAAACCGTTGCAATTGATGGAGACTACAAGATCAAAGATCTTGCTTCCCTCAAGAATCTATTAGATGGTATAACCGCGGAAGCTAAGAGTAAAGATGGGTATTGAAGATTTCAGCACATGCAGCTTAACCGGTTTCAATTTGTCAACGAAACTAAAATGCCGCATAATACAAATATTTCTCAAAATCATGTTAACCCCGGCTTAAAAGCCGGGGAAATTGCGGTTCCAAGCTGAAATAGGGCTTTAGCCCTGACTCGTTTTTGATAAATTGATTTTTTGAGTCAGACTGAGAATACACGGCTATTGAGAGAATACTTTAGATTCACATCTACTTAATTAACACCATTTTCTTTGTTTCTGTGACCCTAATTGCAGTCAATGGGTCAACAGCCTCAAGCCTGTAAAAATACACACCGCTTGGAATGTTTGATGCATCAAAGTCCGTTTCATACACTCCCGCCTGCAGATTTTCATTCACCAGTAAACTTACCTCTTTGCCTAATGCGTCGAAAATGCTCAACTTCACATAACCAGAGCGCGGCAAACTAAACCTTATCTTTGTAACCGGATTAAACGGGTTCGGGTAATTCTGACTCAGTGAATATGATTTTGGAATTTCCGTGGAAATGGGAGTTATGCCAATTGGAAAAATAGATTCAACAAGCCTGTAAATTTTGCCTTTATCCGTACCCAAATAACCATAATATTTGTTTCCAACCCTGATGAAATCAAATGTGAAAATATTTTCCCCGGCTACTATAGGAATATTCATTTCATTCCAGTTAACACCATCATTAGTAGTTTTATATATTTTCAACCCTGAAGCGGAAAACCAAGTTTGCGTGCTGTCAATATTTTTTATTCCGACAAAGCCCTCAGTATTACCGCTCGAAAAGTACTCAGGGGAACTCCAATTTATTCCTGCATTTATTGATTTAAATCTGTACACATTAAATCCGGGGGCAAATAAAAATCCTGTTGTATTATTTATATTAAATACCGGAGCTAAGATCCACATATTATTTGAGACCAATGGAATATCTTTTATCAACCAGTTATTTCCTCCGTTTGAAGTGTACCAATAACGCAGACTACCGCAATTAATATCCGGACAATTCATTCCTGCATATATATGAGCCGGGTCATTAATACTTACATCAAAAATGGTATATTCTGTTGTAAATGGAATATCTTGCCGCAGCCAGTTCATACCACCGTTAGAAGAAGTGAATAGGACACTTATGCTTGAATCATTTTCAAACTGACCGGCAACAACGTGATCAGGATATCGGACGTCAATACTATAAGTATATCCGAATAAAACTGAATCACGTATAATTACCCAATTATTACCGGAATTGTTTGTTCTGTATAATCTCCCGTTAACGGCATTCATATAGGCGGTGTCCTTGTTTACGGCGATCAATTTATTAGGTCTGTATATACCGGAGGAATTAACTGTACTTAAAGTTTGATTTTCTTTCTTGTAAATTTGCCGATTGTTTGTTGAATCAATTACTACGAACCACACGTAATTAGAATCTATAGCAGATATAGACGTAACACCTGTTGTGCTGTTGGCAAACTGATAATCTAAAACCCACTGCGCAGCAGTGGGTTTTGATAACATTAATATAGATACAAAAATAAATATTTTCTTCATTTTATAAGTAACATTTTCTTAGACTCAATATAATCACCGGCCTCAATATAATCACCGGCCTCAATTTTGTAAATGTATAAACCACTGGGTAAATTTATCTAAATTAGGTCAGGGCTAAAGCCCATTTCAGTTTAGGATCGCAAAATCCCCGGCTTAAAAGCCGGGGTTATAGAAGTTTTGAAACAAACAGTAAAGACTGTGGCTAATCAATTAATTCAGTACCTCGTTTTAAGAACATTAACTACCAGTGCAGTTCCCCTAAGAGGAATGATGATAGTAGTCCAAGAGTTTTGGCAATATAAACAAAACAAAAAGCCGCATTGAATGCGGCTTTAAAATTTATGTAAATATTTTTTTGTTACCTGTAATTTTCATATCTAAAAGTATCCCAGATTGGTGAAACAAGCCTGTAGTCACCAAAGCCCGTGTTATCCACAAATACAAACTGCTTGTTATCCTGGTAGTATTCCCACACTTCATAAGGTTTTGAATCCATTTCGTATGGGTGGCGTTCTATGTTATTGGGTTCACCAAAAATTATATACACCATCCCCATATCAGTTCGCCATCCGGCAGTGTAAACATTCCCGAAAAATTTATTGGCTGCGTTGATCCTTCTGTAATATTCCTGCATAACTTCGTTTCGCTTTGTGTTTGGACTCGGATCTTTTTTCTTCCAGAAATCCAAAAACCGCTTTTGTTTATCAACATCCGTTTTAGCTCTTCTGATATAATCCATTTCATCGCCTTTGGCAATGTATTGCAGCTGTTCCACCAGAACGTCAATATCTTTCATAGGCAGCGGCAGGTCAAGGCTCAGGTTTTCAAACCATGAATCCGCGGTTGAATTGTAATTGCTGCTTGCGGCTGTGATCTCTATGGTATATTTACCGTACCCAAAATCAGCGGTAGGTACAGGCATAAAAACCTGGTTCTGGAATGAAATTCCGTTTGAAACATCAATGACCTCAGTCTTGGTGTAAACTTCCTTTTTTTCGGGGTCAAGTATCCTGCAGTTCAGTTCTACCTTTTCATCGTCGTTATTTTTATACACGTAATAGAAGAGGTAAAAAGTATCAATCGCAGCAACATTCCTGCCAACATCAGGGGTGATTATTTTTTTCCCGTCATTTGAAGATAACCTGGAAACTATCATCACATCACTTATGCTCAGCGGCGGGGTTGAATAATCCTCAACTTTAAGCTCACGCGTTTTTTCAGTCTTATTTTTGGTGCTTGGCTCATATACTGAAACAAATACTTCATAATCACCGGGCGGCAGGAACAAATTACGGGTCAATATCTGCGAATTCTGAGAAAGATACTCCTGGCCTGTTTGCTGAGTGCTTACCTCTTCTTTTGAAACATTATTGTATATAATATCACCGGATTTATCTTTTACATCAATATTCAGATCGAATTTTGAGATATAGGTATTCTTGATGGTTTTGGACTTTTTAAACTCCATGTTCTTCAACGGAATTTCAACATACACATCCACGCGCGAGCGCGTACCTTCGGTGGAATAAAAATTCAGTATATCCAGGTTAAATAATTCAGGCTTCCGTAAAAATTCCTGTGAAACCGCGGGTACAGGATATAGACTGAGAAGGAGGGCTGATAGTAATATTGTAAATAATATTCTCATTATGTTAGTGTTTTTTGATGAGATTATCTGAATTTCCTTAAATTAATATATAAAAAATGAAAATTCAAATGAAAAACCGGAAATTATTAATTCTATGTATATCAACAAAAAAACCCGATAACAGGTTCTTTATTATTTGACATTGCGGTTTATGGTGTGTGACTATGTTGTAAAAGTTAGATTTTAAAGCGAAACGTAAAAACTGCAAGACTGGCTTGACAGTTGTTCGATTACGTTGCCTTTGTAGTCGAGCCCTTTTAGGGCTCGTAAATAACTCTTCGGCATAAAGGCAAACGCTGAAAAGGTGCGCATATAATAGACTACAAAAGTCCGAAAGACGAACCCTGAAAGGGTTCGATTACGAATATCTTAACATAAAAAATGTAGTCGAGTCCTTTCAGCCGAAGGACTGGCTTTGAGAGTGGCTCGTTTAAGATAAAACGTATTACCGGGTACGAAGCCTGAAAGGCTTCGACTACGTAACAATTTTTTAACTTAATACCTTATATACTTATATCCCTGGTATTGCAGGTCTGTGAGCCTTGGGTAAGCGCCGACATAAATTATATCAACTCCGGGCAGGATATCACTTTCCGTCCATTTGTTCATTTCCATAGTGACGATGCAAAGCTCAACGCCAACACCCTGACTCAAAAGCTTAGCAACCTGCTCTTTGTTGGGATTGGGTACATCCGTACCTGTTACTTCTTTGTATTTTTCGTCTGTCAGCAGAAACTTGCCGGCCGGTCCGTGCAGAATTACTTTAATAGTATAATTCTCTTTCGGCACGCCAAGCAGTTCATAACGGCTGAACTGCATTTCAGGATACAGCAATCCGCCTGAAATACCCTTTTCAATTTCATCAGTTGAAACTTCCCATACGACTTTAATATCGGTTGTATTGGATAGCTTATCTATCACAGTATGCTGTGAGAGTACATTTATTGAAACTAAGAAAAACAGGATCGGTAAAATTGATTTAACGTTCATATATGTAATATTAAATATGTTATTAGATATCTTACTGAAAAC
>ERZ761609.2853-NODE-2853-length-12093-cov-12.644708_pt1 | contig 12093 bp, 8 predicted proteins | sample MGYA00511163_ERZ761609 | MGnify/ENA primary metagenome ERZ761609 (study PRJEB28899, sample SAMN02445070) | bioreactor sludge metagenome | biome: EBPR sludge | place: Australia: Brisbane, Thorneside Wastewater Treatment Plant | collected 2011-12-16 ... | reverse complement strand
ATCAATGCCTGCACCGCGTCGCCGCAAGTCGCGCGGAAGCGGAAGTAACCGTTTAGTGCCGAGACTACGGCGCCCGCACTGGCCGGCGCATGACAGCCTTCAGTCATCCGTGCGAAGCAGCAGCGAACCTGTTCGGGCTTGAGCGCCGAGAACACGACCGGGCGATCATGAAACCGTTGCCACAGCAACTCGCGTACGATGCGCAACGCCGCACTACGCGTCCTCGGTGCGAGACCGCGCACGCGCTCCATGTACTCGTCAAAGCGACGCAGCTCTTCGTCGACCGGCGTTGCGCTCACCGGCCGTGGCGCTATCACACCGAGTGTGCGCAGCACGACGAGCAGATGACCGAGCGCCGCACGGGCCTCGCGTCGATCACCGCGTGTCGGTCCGCCACAGTTGCAATGAAGCAGATGGTCGTCGAGAAACTGCGCGACGACCACCTCGTCGATGCGGTGTACATCGAACCCACTCTGCTGCGCCCATCGCAAGAAGTGAACGGCGTGCCCAAAGTAAGCACCTTGGGTATTCCGGGCGAAACCGCGCTCGATCAAATACCGTTTGAGGGCTTCGGCGCACGGCTGCGCGGGCTCTTCAATACGGCGCGGAACAACTGGAAGCTGGCTTGTCGAATTCATCGTGGTCTCCTTGAGTAAAACCACGACAACTCGACCACACCACCAAAACTATGTCGAGTTCAAGTCCAACCCGCCACCCGCAGCCGCCTGCAGCCGCAGGCAGATGGCGCAGTGAGCACCGAGACTGCACATAGTTGAGTTCTACGCATAGGGGTCGATTGCGGCCATAGCGCGGGGATGGCTTCTGCACCGAAAACACGCACGCATGGGGTCAGCTTCTTCTTGCCGTCGTGATAAAGACTGATGGTATGTATCCGGGAAAAAGTAAAGACCTGACCTCGCTTGTGTGACCCCGCTTGTGCCTGAATTGGGCAGTGATATTTCTCGTTTGCCCACCCGGGCGAAGTCGCTGCTTCCGCTGCTCGTTGGTTGGCAAACGGTACGTCCAGACGTACGTTTGTTACTCTTCTGGTCTGGTGTTGCACGCAATACGGAACCTATACATCCGAGCCACCGCAGGGGTTGCGCGCTGCTGTCGGGCTTGCTGAAAGCCTCGTCGGGAAGGCGGCAACACGCCAGCCCGCTCGTCATTGCGAGGAGGCGCGGCCGACGCGGCAATCCAGTTCCCTCTTCTTACTATGTTCCGCCGCATCGACGACGCGAAGCGCAAAACCTCTGGATTGCCGCGTCGGCTTCGCCTCCTCGCAATGACGGTGTGTGGGGCATGAGCGCCACGAGTGGAGACGAGGGCCGCCCCGGCATGGAGCAGGCGAATTTCAGCCACCAAAGGGTTCTTGCCCTGCTTTCAGCAGTCGCCAACAGTCTCATTAAGAATGCAGCACTACACTGGGGAACACGATGACCACCCTCACGGCAAGCGAAGCGCGCGCCAACCTGTATCGCCTGATCGATCAGACTGCAGAGTCGCATCAGCCCATTCATATCGCCGGCAAGAGGACAAGTGCGGTCCTGCTCGCTTCCGAGGACTGGCTGGCAATTCAAGAGACTTTGCACCTCTTGTCTGTGCCCGGCATGCGCGAGTCGATCAAGCAAAGCACGGCGGAGCCGTTGAGCGAGAGCGCCAAGAAGGTGACCTGGGAGGTCGTCTTCTCTCGCCACGCGCTCCAAGACGCCAAGAAACTCACGTCGGCCGGCCTAAGGGCGAAGGCAGAAGATCGTCTGGCGGTTATCGCCGCCGACCCTTTCCAGAATCCACGGCCTTACGAGAAGCTAGTAGGTGACCTGTCTGGCGCCTACTCGCGTCGAATCAACATTCAGCACAGGCTGGTCTACGAGGTCTTCGCCAAGGAAGAAACGGTACGCGTGCTGCGCATGTGGACCCACTACGAGTGAGCGTCGAGGTCGGTATGCGATGCTGGTCGGCAGGTACTGCTGCGTTCTCATGCTGCCACATGACGCCCCTCTTGTTCTGCGGTAACGCACACGGCCGCAGGTTTTTTTCTGCGTTCGTGATAAGAAGCCGATGGTGTGTATGCGGGCAGAAGTAAAGACCCGGCCCCGCTCGTGAACTCGGATAGTCAGATCGACCCAAGAGCTGCGGCGCGGGCAGGCACGGCCGACACGACGCGCAAGCTCATTGCAGCGATTTACACAGTTTTACAGTAACGCCAGCCATTCTGGACCCCAAACCCCGATCTATCGCCTAAACTACACATCCTCGACCTGCACTGCTGCTGACTCGCTTAGGGGCGAATGGCCCGCGACTTTTCCAGCAGCAAGGAGCGAGCGACCTCCACGAGAGGGCGGAGAGCACGCAGAGGGCTGACGAAGACGTGGCAAGAATCTCAGGCACGACTCTGCCTGCCAGCGCCGTCTGGTGACTTCATGGAGAGAAAGGAACACCTCATGAGCAGTAGCATTGGCGGAATCGGCGGCAGCAGCGCGATAGACCTGCGCGAGATGCGAGCCATGAAACGCCCGGACCCGGCACAAATGGCCGACGCCTTGTTCTCCAAGCTGGACTCGGCAAAGCAGGGTTACATCGAGAAGTCAGACCTGCAGGGGGCTATCGCAAAAGTCGTTTCGTCGTCCTCCGCACGCTCATCGGCGGCCGCCGCAACGTCGGACAGCGCGTCGCTGGCCAACGAGTTGTTTTCCAAACTGGACTCGAACAGCGACGGCAAGGTCACCAAGCAGGAATTTTCCGACACCCTGAAGAAAATCGGCGAGCAGCTCGACAGCCAGCTGATGCACGCGCGCACGACGGGAGCGATGGCGCAGGGTGGGGCCAACGGGACCCAAGCCATGAACGGCCCCCCTCCTCCCCGCCCACCCGAAGGGGCCGGCTTGACCAAGGAGCAACTGAGTAGCGTGGCAAGCAAAATGGAGACCTCGAATAGCGACCTCTCCAGCAAGCTGACGGCACTGGTCACGAATTTTGATCAGGCCGACACCAATGGCGACGGCAAGATCAGCTTCCAGGAGGCACAGGCCTACCAGGAAGAAAACGCTGCCGTCAGGTCTTCCGCGTCGGCATCGTCGGCGGCGAGCAGCGCCGGGAACGACGCCGACACCCGCTCCGACGCCCGTCTGGCATCACAAATTGCGCGCCTGATGGATGCCTACGGCAGCGGCAATGGCGGCCGCGGCGGTGCGTCTGCCGAGTTGGCCAGCGTCTGAGCCTTGTTCGCCACGCGTGACGGGGCAAAGCCATCCGCCGCCATGTGCTCGGGTCACGCGGATCACGGGTAGAGTCGAGAGCAGGCTTTTTCACCTGCCCGCCCTCATCAAAGCGAGCATGTGCGAACGGTCAGGCTTTCTTCTTGCCTTCGTGAGAAAGACCTATGGTATGGACGCGGGAAAAAGTAAAGACCTGAACCCGCTCGCGCCGGCCCCGCTCGCGCCGTATGTTCCATACGGCGTGCAACACTACACGAGCGGCTTTCGTCCACGGCCCGGTCGAATGCCAACACTTAGCGTCTTCAGAATCTCGCCAGCCTCTCGAAGAACCAGAAGGATGCCAGAATCCCGATCGCATAGGGCGTGGCCGGGCGGGCGTAGCGCTCCAGTGCGGCGGCGAGCTTGATTCGCCTGGCCAGGGCGAGACACCCCAGCACGACGACAATGAAGGCCAGCTGTCCGAGTTCTACGCCGATGTTGAAAGCGACCAGTGCGAGCGGAATGTCGCCGCGCGGCAGGCCGATGCTGGCCAGCGCGCTGGCGAATCCGAGTCCGTGCAGGAGTCCGAAACAGAAGGCGACCAGCCATGGCCACCGCGACGTCAGGCTCGCTTCACCGCGCTGGAATCGAACGGCCTCGCTGGCGAGCAGCAGTATCGACATGGCGATGGTGGCTTCAACCGGCGGACCCGCCAGGTGCACCAGTCCAAGCGTGGCGAGGGCCAGGGTGATCGAGTGGGCGACGGTGAACGCGGTGATCGTCCACAGCAACATCCGTGTCTGACGCACGATAAGGATCAGCGCCAGAACGAAGAGCAGATGGTCGTAGCCGAACAGAATATGGTCGACGCCGTGCTGCAGGTAAGCGCCGCTGACCGACAGCCAGCCGGGCTGCGCAGCGATTTCCAGCCACGGCTGCGATGGATGAACGAGCGTGGTCGAATGCGCGCCGTCGCGCATCTGCACACGCACCAGGACGTCGGTGATCGTCGCTTGCAGGCCGACGATATCGATCCGCGTGCCGGCAAGACCGCCGGGCGCGTCGATCACGCGGCGCTCGAGCAGCGAATCGGAAAGTTCGCGCCGGGCGGGTTCGGTGACATTGTGCGTACCCTCGGCGAACTTCAGGACAATCGGCAGCGGCCTTCCCGACAGCACCGGCGTTCGCCACAGCACGTCGTAGCGGCCCGGCGCGGTCTCGTTGATTTCAAGGTACGCGGGGCGCGTCTCGTGCGCCCGGGCACCCGGTGGTACGACACAAAGCGCTGCAATGGCGATCAGCCATAGCCGGTGCAACAGCGTCAACACCCGCTTGCCGCCATTCATCGGGCCGCGTTCATCGGCTTTTCAGCGTCGATGCCGCTCCGCTGAGCGGAGCGTCCTGGTCATCCGGCGGCGGCAGAACGACCTCGTAGCGCGCCCGCATCGCGGCAAATACCTTGCGCTTTGCCTCGGCACGTTGCGCGTTGAACCATTCGGCTTTCACCTCCGGCTCGATCTCGTCAAACAGCGGCACCCGCCCCGGGGTGATCGAATCGACGAACACCAGATGCCAGCCCAACCCCGATTCGACGGGCCCCAGCCAGCCCCCCGGCGCGAGCCCGGACAGCGACTGCGCGAATGCCGCTCCGAAGACACTGGCCACCTGCTCCGGCACGCGGTCAGCATAGTAATCCTGGAACATGAAACGATCGCCAATGCCGGCGACCACGGGTGAATCGGCGGGCTTGCCGACGAGCTTTCGCAGTGCCTCGACGGCAGCATCCCTGGCGCCGGGGCCGCGCTGGTCGGGTGAAAAGTAAACATGGCGGAACGACATGCGGCCCGGCAAGGCAAAGCGCGCACGGTTCTCTTCGAACCACGCCTTCAGTTCCTCGGCAGCCGGGTCGCGAATCGCGGACGTGTCCTCGGCCAGGAATTCCATCTTCTGCGCCAGGCGGCGCCGGACGATGGTGTCGTTCTGGTCGAGGCCGAGGGCGAGCGACTCGCGGTAAAGGATTTCGTCGCGAACCTTGTTTTCGATCAGGCTGTGCATCTCCTCCGGCGTCGGCGGGCGCTGCCAGCTCGCCGCCCACACCATGGCCATCTGGCGCAGATCGTCGCGCGTCAGGCGGATCTGATTGGCCTGGGATGAAACGGCCGGCGTCGGGTTGAGAGCGCCATAAACGGCGAACAGCGCACCACCGATGACCAGGAAATGCAGCAGCGGCTCACTCAGCCAGCGCCGCACGCGTGATGGTTGCGCTGCGCCGGGTGATGCAGGACTCATGCTCATTCCTTCAGGGGCTCGACCTCGTAATTCGCGTAACCGAACTCGTTGCTGCGCGCCGCCAGATACCTGTCACCGAGCTTGTAGACGGCGACGTCGAATTCGCTGCCGTTGAGGTCCGTGCGCAGACGCCCGTCGCGAATCTCGTAGTCAAGGTCGCCGCCGTGCATCATCTCGCCGGCCGCACGCAAATCCGTGGCCTTGCCGTCGATTGCCGTAATCAGGCGCCGGCCGGTGGTTCCGTGAAGAATCTCGAAGTGCTGCCCGGTGACCGTGTTGCGCACCTTGACCGTCTTGCCCACGAGCAAGTCCTTGAGCTGTTGATCGCTGAGCAGCGCTGCTCCCTGCCTGCCCAGATCGGCGATGGTCACGCCAGCTTTGACGGCCTTGCGCGCCTGCGCGCCGGGCGTGTACCAGATCGGCGAACTCCACGCACGCTCCTGGATAATCGCGGAGAATCCGCTGCCGCTCGGGGGAACCCTGCCCAGTTTCACGGCCTGCATGGTGCTCCAGCGTGGCGTCGGGATCTCCAGCGCGCGGACGTAATAGAAAGCGTCAAGGCCGGGGTCGAAGTCGGGGTCCGTCCACACCGTTTTCAACTCGACCGCGCCGATGCTGTTGCTGTAAGTGCCTTTGCCGATGTCAACCGTCGAGCCGATCGCCGGCACCTTGCCGGTCACCCGATCGGGCTTGCGCGCGCCCGCCCAGGCAACGTCGTAAACCTTCTCGAACGATTGGCCGCTAACGCTCCAGCCCTTGACGATCTGGAGACGGTCGAGATTGGCGCTGTCGGGGTCCTTGGTCGCCCAGACGACGAACGAAGGCGCCTTGCTTGCCGGTTTCGGCAGATCGGCTCCCATCGGAACGCCCGTGGCGTAGGCTGCCTTCACCCACTCCTTCTGCTTGAGCATTCCGGCATCCATCCCCCAGCCGCCGAAGAAACGCAGGGGAATGCGCACACCGCTGGTCGAGTACGTCTCCTTGCGCTTCATCGCGTCGAAGAGCGCGTCGCGCGTGTTCTCCTCGGCCCACACCGCGCTCAGCCCGGCAGGCGTGACCCAGAGGCTGTTCAGTCCCAGCACCGTGGCCCCGTCGATGCGCTTCTCGATCGTATCGTCAACGGTTCCGTGCACGCCGAAGAAGTTCTTCTGGCGGTAGGGCACGACGCTGACGTGCGAGTCGGAGCCGCCGACCACGCCGAATTTGTACGGATTGAAGCCGCGTGCCTGCTCCATCGTGATGCCGTCCTTGTAAGCCTGCCGCACGTAGCTCCCGTACTCGCTTGGCGGCGGGCCCTTCTTGCCGAGAAGATGCCAGACGAAGACCTCGTAGTTGGCGAACTCGTCATTCGGCGAAAGTCCCGGCGTCGTCTCCGACTGCCCCTTGACCTGTTTCATCTCGGTCAGCGGCTCGTTGCGCAGCCGCGCTTCCGCCCACGCGCGGTCGATCGGCCGGCCGGTGTGATCGACTTCGGTCGGGAACATCATCCCGTTACTGAGATTTGCGTTGTGCGAGATGGCCAGCAATTCGTTGCCGGCCGCGCGCTGCTTGTCCATCCAGCTCCAGAGGTCACGTGGATCGGGCGAGTCGAGGGGCGTAAACGGCACTTGCGGCACCTTCTTCGAATCGCGGAAGAAGATGTTGCGATGCAGGTTCTTGGAATCCGGGGTGGACGTCCACTCGTAGGCGGCGAAGGTCGTAAACTTGCCGGGCTTGTTGTACCTGTCGGCGATATCGACGATTCGCTTCCACACCGGCGCGACGACGGCAGGATCGCTGAATTCCTTGATTGGCAGTCCCTTGGCAATGGCCAGCGACAGCACCTTGAAGGCCAGCAGGCCGTCGGCCCTGACGCCTTCCTCATAGACCCGGGCCAGTAGCGGCGAACTCTTGCGCAGCGGTGATTCGGGATCCATGGCCTCCTGGACCATGCCCATGTACTCCGCATGCTCGGTGACCGCGCCCCAGTCGAGGGGTTTGGTGATCGTCACCTGGTAGCCCCCCGGGTGCAGGGTGGGTTTGCCCGTCGCGTACTGGTAGAACGACTCGGGCCCGGTCCGCGTGTCGCCAAATGCGTAGGCATCGAACGACCAGCTGGTGTGCAAATGCGTTTCGCCGTAATAGACATTGCGTTCGGGGTTCGTCTGCTGCGCAAATGCTGCCGCCGACGTCAGGCTCAGAAGCCCGACGCCGAGCACGGCAACGGCGATGGTTCTCGGTCTGCTGCGCATGGGGGTTTTCCTCCTGACCAGAAAGCGCTGCCAATTCTAAGTGGCGCGCGTGCATTGAAGCTTGTCGCCCGATGAGCGGCGTTGCGCGCCTTCGCGCACGCCGACTCCGCCGCTGACGAGTGCCTAGAACTTCCAGTTGCCGTAGACGCTCATCACCAGCGTTCCGGTGTTGTCGTACGAGCCGATGAGGTTCCCGCGACCGCCAATGGCGACCGGCGCCGTAGTCTGCAGATCGGTCTTCAGCGTCCCGCCGTAGATGTATTCGGCCGCCAGGCCCCATACGGAGGTCTTGCTCAGCTGTTGCTGGCCACCGACGCCGAAACGCCAGGCGGTGTTCAGCGGCATCAGCGGCGAGACCGTCGAACCGTTCGGCTGGAAGCCCGAGTCGTAGGCGACTCCGAAATTGAGCAGCCACGGTTCGCTGAGCCGGTACTGCGCGCCCGTGGCGACGTGCCAAGTGTCCTTGAACGGGATGTCGGTCGTCAGGCTGACCGGATGCGATGTGTCTTCGATACCGATGTTGATCGCTCCGAACTTTGACCATTGCTGCCAGCCGACGCTGCCGAGCAGCGCCCATTGCGGGTCAAGCTGCGTGAACACGCTGGCCATCACCTGTTGCGGAACCTTGACGCCGACCTTTATCGTCGAGTTCAGCAGGCCGGCGGTGTTCAACGCCGTGGCGACAGTCGGCGAGAGGTTCGAGAAATGCGCCGGCCCCTTGAAGTCGAGATTGACCTGCGAGTTCCAGGTCAATCCGACTCGGGTCCCCTCGTCGACCTCGTAGAGAAGGCCAAGATTGACCCCCCAGCCCCATGTCCTGTCGTCCAGCTTCAGCCGGCCGTCGCCGAAGATCGGCGCCACGTTGTTGATGGCCACCTGATTGGTATACATCCCGTACATGGCGTTCAGGCCGACACCGAGCGAAAGCCTGTCGTTGACCTTGAAGGCGATGCTGGGGAGCAGGGAGACGCCAAGCATGGTCGTGCTCTGAACGTAGTAGCGGCCGGCCCAGTTGTTGTCGTACGTCAAGGGCGCACCAAAATTGCCGGCCAGCGCGAAGCCGAGCTTCAGGTCAGGCGACACGCTGTAGCTGAAGAAAGCACCGCCGCCGGGGAACCAGCCGCCCGATCCGACCGCATAACCGCCGTCGTCGTTGCCGAGCAGGGGCGACGTTCCCGAACCGATCGAGTATTTGGTGTTGGCCCAAAGCAACTGCCCCGAGGCCAGGGCCTGGGTACCTTCCAGCCGTGTCATGCCGGCGGGATTGGTAAATACGGTCGAGGCGTCCTGGGCGCGAGCGCTGTAGCCAGCGGAGGCGAGACCGACGTCGGCGGTGCCGATTTCGTAGGCCAGCATGCCGCCGGCGAACACCTGACCGCTGGCCAATGTGGCCGCAGCGAGTGCCACGAGTGACCAGCCGCGCGCAGAGACCTCGAAGCGTCGAGCAGCCTGCGCTGATGTGTATCGATGTTGAACTAACATGGTGACCCCCCAGGGAAGTGACGGAGATTTCCTTGTGCGGCTCGCCCCAGGCTCGCCGCGTACGCAAGTGAAGAACAAAGAACAAGACTGGCCGGATCGACGTGCGTCGCGGCAACGTCTTCCACCCACCCCCTCGACCGGCCGCCGCGGCCAAGTCAGCAGCTTAGCACCTGACGCTCAACGGATGAATCGCGATGTTCGCATGGCTTGTCGACAATGGTCTGCACGACATCACCCGCTGATCAAGGCAGGGATCGTCGAGCAGAATTTCCTCGACGCCATACCCTGCGCCACCGAAGCACGCCTGTCAGACCGCCCCAACCTCCCGCAGCCGATCGATCGCCGCCCGATCCCAACCCAGTTCGCTCAGGATGGCTTCGGTGTGCTCCCCGAGCGCCGGCACGGCGTCCATGCGCGGCGTGAAGGCGTCGACCTGGCCGGGTGGCCGCAGGGCGGGAATCGGGCCGGACGGCGTATCGACCTCGGTCCACCGCCCGCGCGCCTTGAGCTGCGGATGCTCCCAGACCTCGTGCATGTCGTTCATGCGCGCGTTGGCGATCTGCGCCGCGTCGAGCCTGGCGATCAGTTGCTCGGAGCTGAGCTGCGCGAAGCGCTCTTCGATCAGCGTGCGCAGTTCGTCGCGCGCCTGCGTGCGCCGCGAGTTGGAAGAGAAGCGCGCATCGCTGGCCAGATCCGGGCGTTCGAGCACCTGTGCGCAGAAGACCTGCCACTCGCGCTCGTTCTGCAAGCCGAGCATCACCGTCTTGCCGTCGCCGGCGGTAAACGGGCCGTAGGGAAAGATCGTCGCGTGCGCGGCGCCGGCACGCGGCGGCGGCGTGGCGCCAGCGAAGGCGTAGTACAGCGGGTAGCTCATCCACTCGACCATGCTTTCGAGCATCGACACCTCGACATGGCAGCCACGCCCGCTCTTGCCGCGCTGCAGCAGCGCGGCGAGGATGTTGCTCTGCGCGTACATGCCGGCCGAGATGTCGGCGATCGAGCAGCCGGCCTTGGCCGGCGCGTCGGGCAGGCCGGTCACCGAGAGAAAGCCCGACTCGCTCTGAATGAGCAGGTCGTAGGCCTTCTTGTCGCGATACGGCCCGTCGCTGCCGTAGCCCGAGATGTCGCAGACGATCAGCCGCGGGTGCTTCTCGCGCAGCGCCTCGTACGCCAGGCCCAGGCGCGCCGCAGCGCCGGGCGCCAGATTCTGGACCAGCACGTCGGCGTGTTCGAGCAGTCGCGCCAGGATGACCTGCGCCTCGGCGTGCTTGACGTCGAGCGTCAGGCTCTCCTTCGAGCGGTTGGTCCACACGAAGTGCGACGCCAGTCCGCGCACGCGCTCGTCGTAGGCGCGTGCAAAGTCGCCGGTAAGCGGGCGTTCGACCTTGATCACGCGCGCACCGAGGTCGGCCAGCTGGCGGGTGCAGAAGGGCGCGGCGATGGCGTGTTCGAGGGTGACCACGGTAATGCCGTCGAGCGGGCGCATGGCAGGCTTTCTAGAAAGAGCGCGGCAGCCCGAGCAGGTGCTCGGCGACGTAGGAAAAGATCAGGTTGGTCGAGATCGGGGCGACCTGATAGAGGCGCGTCTCGCGGAACTTGCGCTCGACGTCGTACTCGCTGGCGAAGCCGAAGCCGCCGTGCGTCTGCAGGCAGACGTTGGCTGCTTCCCACGACGCCTTGGCCGCCAGGTACTTGGCCATGTTCGCCTCGGCGCCGCAGGGCAACTGCGCGTCGAACAGCGCGCAGGCCTTGAAGCGCATCAGGTTGGCCGCCTCGACCTCGATGAAGGCGTCGGCAATCGGAAACTGCACGCCCTGGTTCTGGCCGATCGGCCGGTCGAAGACGACGCGGTCCTTCGCGTAGCGGCTGGCGCGATCGACAAACCAGTAGCCGTCGCCGATGCACTCGGCGGCGATCAGCGCGCGCTCGGCGTTGAGGCCTTCGAGGATGTACTTGAAGCCCTTGCCCTCCTCGCCGATCAGGTTCTCTTCCGGAATCTCCAGATTGTCGAAGAAGAGTTCGTTGGTCTCGTGATTGACCATGTTGGCAATCGGCTGCACGCGGAGGCCCTTGCCTATCGCCTGCCGCAGATCGACGATGAAGATCGACATCCCTTCGGATTTCTTCTGCACCTCGGCGAGCGGCGTCGTGCGCGCGAGCAGGACCATCAGGTCCGAGTGCTGGACGCGCGAGATCCACACCTTCTGGCCGTTGACCACGTAGCGGCCGTCCTTCCTCACCGCGCTGGTCTTGATGCGCGTGGTGTCGGTGCCGGCGCCCGGCTCGGTGACCGCCATCGACTGGATGCGCAGCTTGCCGGCGGCGATGTCGGGCAGGTACTTCGCCTTCTGTGCCGGGCTGCCGCTGCGCAGCAGCGTTCCCATGTTGTACATCTGGCCATGCACGGCGGCAGCGTTGCCACCGCTGCGATTGATTTCCTCCATGATCACGCTCGCCGCGGTCAGCCCCAGCCCCGATCCGCCGTACTCCTCGGGAATCATCGCCGCCAGCCAGCCGGCGCCGATCAGCGCAGCGACGAAAGCCTCGGGATAGCCGCGCTGCTCGTCGATCTTGCGGAAATAGGCGTCCGGGAATTGCCGGCACAGGTCGCGCACGGCGTCGCGGATGTCCTGGTGTTCGTCGCGGGTGTCGGGCATGGCGACCTCGTGGTTGCTTGGGCTAATGGCCGCCTGCAAGCGGCGGCCAGATTGTGCTTCAGACGCTGCCGCGGGGCAAGGCCGCCACCAGGCGACCACCAGGCAGCGCGCGCGAAAGCCCTGGGCCACCTGCGGCCCGCCCTCCCCCGACCCCTCTCTTCACGCGGCCAGTTTCGTTTGCCGGAAGCGCATAGATCGGAAGAGCGTCGTGTAGGGAAAGAGTGTAGATCTCGGTGG
>ERZ761609.2851-NODE-2851-length-12103-cov-6.982902_pt1 | contig 12103 bp, 6 predicted proteins | sample MGYA00511163_ERZ761609 | MGnify/ENA primary metagenome ERZ761609 (study PRJEB28899, sample SAMN02445070) | bioreactor sludge metagenome | biome: EBPR sludge | place: Australia: Brisbane, Thorneside Wastewater Treatment Plant | collected 2011-12-16 ... | reverse complement strand
GCCAGCCCGAATAGAAGATGCGCTCCATGATCTTGGTGCGCGGAAGCGTGTCCGGGTTCTTGCCATCATAGCCAAAGACGCGCCGCCAAAGATCGGGGCGGGTCCGCTTCAGCCTGCGGTAGAGATACTCGATAGCGAGAAAGCTGCAGATAACAAAGAAAAAAACGACACAAAGAAGTACACTTCATAGGTAAAATCGCTGGTCTGTCCGGCAATGCCCTGCCCGGCTTCCACAACATGCAAGGGCTTGTCGAGATTCATCTGCCGCCACGTTGCCGAGTTGCCAGCAATTCTTCTGCGAGCTTCATGTCCTCTGCGACATCGTCGCGGATGACTTCCGGAATCGGCAACCCCAAGTCAGCGCCACCAAGCCATGATAACTCGCCCGCCACGTAGGGCGCAGAAGTGTAAAGTTCGGTCGCCGCAAGGCAAAGCGCAAGCCACATGGCCTGAACAGCGTCGACGCCCATGGCATATCTCAGCTTGCCATCAATGCACACATCGCAGCGCCAGTCATTCTGGTCGGGCACAGGCGGTCCGATGGCAAGCTCAATCACCTGGCCTTCCGGCCCATCGAATTTGCGTACTAATTTTCCGCTCACAAAACTCTCCACTTTCCTTTGGAAGTTCGATGCACAAGGTCACGCGTCAAAAGGAAGAAAACGCCAATGCAGGCCCGGTCATCGAAATCATGCGGCACGTGGCGGCGTCATACGCATATGTCGTCACCCGCCCCAGAGCATCGGTCTCGGTCAGCGGCGTGTTGCAGGTGGCGTGATACGTGGCCGATGTCGCAATCGGCGCCAGCAGAGAGCCCGGCTTGGGCGCCACGCTGGTTGCGATCACATTGTGCCGCGCATCATAGGTCTGGGTTGAAACCGCCCCCTCCGCATCGGTAGAGCGGAACGGGCGGCGATGCGCATCATATTCGGTGCGCGCGCGAAAACCGTGGGCGTCGATGCTTTCCACCGCCAGCCCGTTCTCGTCATAGCGCGTGGCACTATAGGCGCCCATCGGATCAACAACCCCGCCACGACGGCCTGCGGCGATGAGGTAGTTCCACACATTCCCCATGCCATCGGTCAGAGAGCTTACACGCCCCAGATGATCATAGTCAAAGTGCAATCCAGGCGTGTGCGTGTCGGTCGGGAAGAAAACCGAGGCGAGATAAAGCGGCTGCCTGCGCCCGCCCGTAAGCCAGATGAGAATGTCGCTCTGGGCAGCAGGGTCGGGCGTCACATATTCATAGCGCGTCTTGTTGCCCAGCGTATCCGTCACGCTGGTAATTGTGCCCTGGCATTGCTCGGGCGACGGCAGATGATCGGTGGCCGCATCGCAGAACCAGCCATCAATGCCCACACTGCGCGGATTTTCCGGGTCCGACATGTCATAGACACCCATGCCGCTGCCCGGCTGCGATTCATCAATCGCCAGCACGCGGCCCAGACTGTTGGTCACCTGAGTTACCGCCAGAATATTCGAATAGGTCAGATTGACCGACATGCCATAGGGCGTGGTGTAGGACGTCAGGCGATAGCCCGCATAGGCCAACTGGCTTTCGAACGGCTCGCCCTCACTATTGCAGTAATAGTCGAAGGTCAGCACATCGCGCGACTTCGTGGTCAGCGTGAAGCGGTATTGCGACATGTCGCCCATTCCGAGGCACGAGATCGGAAACATTTTCACCGTTCCGGCCGTGTCGTCCCGCGGCGCAAGATTGTTGGGCGGCGTAATCCAGCCCGACGCATTGCCCACGCCCGTGCCGTTCGCGCCGGTGCCCTGGAAACTGCGTGTCACTGAACCCGTCAGCGTGCTGGCGTCACCCGACGGCGCCAGATAGGTGCTGTCGGCAAGGCGCGTAAAGCTCCACTCCTGCGGACCCAGATTCATCGTCACCGTGTTTGCGGCGGCCTTCTGCGACCACCACATGTCAACCAGCGCCGCAATCATGTGACGGCGCAGCTTGTCCAGATCGGCCGTCTGCGCCCGCGGGTTCAGATAAAGCTGCGTATGGAACGCGACCAGCATCTCGGCTGCCGCCAGCGGGCTCAACTCGCCCATTGCCGCCAGCGTATTGCCGGAGATGGAAAGCCCTGACTCCCAGTTGTGCGACCAGCCGCCACCGATGCCGGCGCGGAAGCTGCGCTGGAACGAAAGGCTGTAGGGGAACTCGCCATTGCCCACCACCAGATCAGGCGGCGCCGTATAGGTCAGCGTGCCGGTCTGCAGATCGATGGAATAGGAATCGCGCCGCGTCTCAAACTGCTGCTCAAGGAAATTCTCAGACGGCGAGAAAATCTTGCCCGGATCAAGCTCGATGGGTGTCGCCCCGCCGCCGCCTTTGTCGGCGCTGTCATTGCGCACGGTGACATAGGCAATGTTTCCATCATCGGGCTTGTAGGCGATGATGACGCCACCGCGCTCCAGCGAAGGCTCATAGGTGTACGAATATTGCGGATCACCACCCGGCCCATAACCAATATGTACTTTGTTCGTCTCCGTCTGGTTCGGCCCCGGCCCCAGGTTAGAGCTGCGCGGGATCACCAGCGTATAGCCCGCCGCGATATAGGCATCCGCCTGATCCAGCACCAGCTTCTCGGCGCCACGATCCGCCAGCAGCAAGTTTTTGATAGAGTTCCAGTTTGACACGTTGGCGTAGTAGACCCAATCCACATTCGTGCCGCCCGAACTGCCAAGGCTCATGCGGCTGACCCAGTCGAGCTTTGCCGCCACTGACGAGGGATAGATCGAACCCGTCGTCTGCTCGGCAACGCTGCCCTCAAGCGTATTCATGCCGGAAACAAGCGCCGCCAGCGCCGCGCGGCGCGTATTGGCATCGCCCGTCTTGCTCTCCAGCGACAGCCCGGTTTCGATATTCAGCTTCAGCGACGAACCCGCCATGCTCTGGGTATAATCAAGGCGGCGCAGCCACATCGTGCCCACCACGCCGATCGAATGATGATGCTGGTGCAGCGTACCCGACATGCGGCCATAGATTTCTGCCATGCGCGTGTATTGCGACAGGAACGCCGTCCAGGCATTGGCTGCCAGCGTGTCATTCACGCTCGTATATTCCGCGCGACAAATCGAAGGCCCCACGGGCTGATCCACGCAGTTCCACTGGCGGCGGTAATAGGATTCACCCATCCACTGGGCCACTTTCGCGCCCAGTTCCGGCCCCGTATCGCCAAAGCCATAGGCAATGACATTCATGTAGTCCGGCGGCGACGGGATCAGGCTCACCGCATCCATATAGGCGCCGCTTTGCGCCGCATACGGATGATTGACCGTAATCTGCATGATGACGGACTGCACCGGCATGCCACCAACCGGCTCTCCTGGCGTCGGCGGCGTATAGGAGGCGATGATCTCGTCATCCAGCTCCAGCGAACTTGCGCCGCCAAGTTGATACCACAGCAGCACCTTGCCGTAGATCTCATCGACAAAAAGCGTCTCATCGAAATTCTGCTGCAACCGGATCGTCGTGCGCAGCACATTCGGAATGTCATTGGCAAAAGTCGCCGAAACTGCGGCCGGATAAGGCAGCGTGGCCTGACGCAACGGCGCTTCGCCATGGCGAATGATCGTCTGCCCGCCAATCACGTCATCCATCGCCGCATCCGGCATGTTGTTGCGCAGATGGTTGAGGAGATTGGTGGCGTACGTGCCCAGATTGTTCCAGACATTCGTCTCGTTGGCGTTGCGCAGTTTGTGAATCCCACCAGTGCTGTTGCTGGTCGCGTTCACCAGCGCCTGCGTCACAAACGTAGAGCCGTTAAAGCCCATTGCCGTGTTGAGATTGATGCCGGTCTTGAAGTTGTGCGGCTTGTAGGCAGGGTCGAAAACAAATTCCGTGCCGCCTATCGTGGCCCGCACCCAGATGTGGCTCATCACAACCGACGTAATGGCGCTGCCATTGGCCGTAACGACCGCCGGAAACCCGCCCGATGCCAGGATTTTCTGGGCGGCTTGCGCGTTTGAAACGCCGAACCAGTCCGAAAACTGCTGGCCGGTCAGCGTGACCGTCCCGTACTCGTAAGAAGCCGGAATGCCTGATGCGCGCAGAAGTTCGACCATCAGATGCGCCTGGTCAAACGGCGTCCCCGCCTTGTCGATCGCAGCGCCGCGCGCGCCTTTCTGCAGACCGAACAGGTACGTGACCGCAATCTCGTCCCGCACAAAGCTGTAGATGAGATCGGGATCGTTTCGCAGCGCGGCAGCAAGCGAAATGATATCAGGATCGGGGTCGCCACTGCGCGGCAGGCTGGTCAGCCCCACGCCCTGATAATAGCTCAGCGCCGCCTGCGGCGTCACAGGAGTCGATTCTGATCCCACCTGGGCGCTGGGCAGCGACGGCGCTGTCGCCATCGACAGCGGCGCACCCAGCGCAACGGCAATAAACGCAAGCAGCACACGAAGGAATGTCGAACCCTTCATCGGATGATCCTCTTCAAACGGGCAATCCACGATTGCCACAAGAGTAATCACCGGAATTTCGTGCGGGCATAAATTGCCTGTCGTTTTCTTGCCAACAGGAAAAGGACAACACATGAAAACGATGAAACGCCTGCGCGCGGGCGCGCTTGCCGCCATCTCGCTTTTGCCCTTCGTCTTTGCATCACCCGCTCTGGCAGAGGCGAGTTACACCTATGATGAGCAGGGCCGCGTCACATCGATCACCTACGATGATGGCACGCAGGTGGTTTACACCTATGATGACGCTGGCAACCGGACCGAGGAACGCCGCACCGCGACTTCGGGCAACAGCGCGCCGACACCTGCACCCGACAGCTTCACGCTGAATGAGGGAATTACGTCGCTTTCATTCGATCCGCGATTGAACGATACGGATCCTGAGAGCCAGGCACTGACAGTTTACTCTATCGCCAACGGTCAGTTCGGCGTCACGTCGCTTACGGGCGGCGGCACGGGCGTGCTCTACCAGACCACACATCACCGCAATGCAGTTGAGGAGCTGGTCTATGTGCTGCGTGACAGCGCGGGCGCCACGTCCGCTGGTCTCGTCACAATCACGCTCGCGAATCTTGCTCCCAGCGCGGTCAGCGACTCGGTATCAACACCGATCAATACTCAAGTCACACTGCACCCCCTCGCCAATGACACTGACCCGGGCGGTGATGCATTGTTCATTCAGTCGATTGGCACGCCCTCCAGCGGCTTCGCGCAGCTGAGCACCGACAGGCTGTCAATTGACTTCACACCGCAAGAGGCGTTCTCGGGCAACGTATCGCTTTCCTACACCCTCGCTGATGGCGATGGTGGCACGGCAAATGGCTCGATCGTCATCAATGTGGCCGCGCCGCCCAATCAGCCGCCGGTCGCGGTGAATGATACGCTGCAAGCCATTGCAGGTGCGGCGTCGATCATTGATCCGCGCACGAATGACAGCGATCCCAATGGCCATCCTCTGACCATCACGGCGGTCACAACGCCGTCGCACGGCACGGCATCCATCACGGGAAGCGGCACAACCATCACCTACACGGCGACATCGGGATACACGGGGGCCGACAGTTTTGGCTACACCATTAGCGACGGCTTTGGCGGCGCGGCTTCGGCGACCATCAACGTGACGGTTGCCGCGGCGAACACGCCGCCTGTGGCCAACGACGACTCTATCGACATTGAAGTCTTCTGGGCCGGTTCATTCACGCCACAAGGCGCCGTCAATGTCGTGGTGAACGACACCGACGCGAATGGTCACACGCTTTCTGTCACCGGCTTCACGAACGGCAGCGCGGGCACCGTCACCCAAAGCGGAAATGTTTTGACATGGACGCGTAATGCAGCGCTCACCAACATGCTGCCGGTCCCGCCGGACACCTTTACTTACACAGTGTCTGATGGATATGGCGGCACGGATACGGGAACCGTGACGGTCAATATCACGATCTATCCGCCGGAGCCGTGAGTCCGGTCCAACGGCCTGTCCAGGACCGGGTCGCAAGGCCCGGCCTTCTTCTTAGAGGCGCAGATAGAGCCCCAGCATCAAACTCTCGGACGAAGTATCCTCGCCTGCGGCACGCCGCAGGCCGCTGGTTTCGCCGAATGACCATTCCTGGGTGAACTTCACCATCGGCGCAATGCGCCGGGTCAATTGATAGCGCAGCGAGAGGGCAAGTTCTGCGCTGGAAAGCCCCGCGCCAATCAGGCGCTCGGGCGCATCGTTGAAAAAAAGATCGGCCTCACCCTCCAGTTCTGCGATCAACCTTTGAGTGACCGGAATCTCGAAACTGGGAGCATAGCGCAATGAGACATCGCCATCTTCGGAGAGATAGAGACTGAGCTCGGTTTCAATGAATTGGGGCGCAAGGCCCACGAGACTGATCGCTGCAAAGTTCACATGGCCCGTATCCCCGTCATCGACGCGCAAGCCAGCCAGGACGTCCCAGAACTCGGCCACGTTCTCGCCGTAATAGAGCTCCAGCGAGCCTTCGGCAGTGTCGCCGTCATGTGCAGCATCCGCGCGCACCCACAACCGCGACTGGTCGCCGCCATACCATCCATCGCCCTCAAGGATGAACGCACCGCTGTCGTCGCGCCCCAGTTCAAGGGTCAGTGCATGCTGCCACGTGCCGCCATGCCCGCCATGTGCATCAGCGGCCAATGCGGGAACCACGAGAAGTGCTGACGTGACGATTGCTGCAATCAAGTGCGCAAGCCGGGCCATCAGTGTCCAGCTCCATGACCTGATCCGTGACCGGATCCATGACCTGCATGGGGATTGTGACCACCGCCGAACCCAAGCGGGGCAACGGGCACTGTCGCGCCGCTTGGCGTGATGGCATCATCGCTTGCCCCCGGCGGCTCGACAACAAACTGCGTCATCATGCCGGACACCATGTGATAGAGGAGATGGCAGTGCAGCGGCCAGCTCCCCGTCTCGACAGCCGTCAGCACCACGCTGACAGATTTTCCGGGCGGCACAATGACGGTGTCTTTCAGGGGACGATGGTCAGGTGAACCATTCTCCAGCTCAAAAAACATGCCATGCAGATGCATGGGATGCGCCATCATGGTTTCGTTGACGAACTGGATGCGCACCCGCTCGCCATGCCGCACGTGAATACCTGAAGCGGGATCGAACACCTGATCGTTCATCGACCAGACATAGCGCTCCATATTGCCGGTCAGCCGCACGGTAATGATGCGGGCGGGCGGCGCGTTATCGACATTGGCATGCCGGTTGAAGAGATCAGCATAGGAAAGCACACGCGCATCAGCCGGAAATCCTGATGCCCAGCCAACCGGCTGCGCATTTGGCGGAGTCGCCACATGCATTGCATGCCCGGCATGAGGATCAGCGGCAGCACCTGCGCCATGCATCGTATGTCCCGCGTGCGGATCGGCTGTGGAACTCTCCCCATGTCCCGCATGAGCCATGCCCATATCGTCCATCGAAAGGATGGCGCGCGGGCGCCGCTCCGGCACAAGCCCGCGCATGCCCGCTGTCGGCGCAAGAGTCACCAGCGCATAGCCCGCCCGGTCCAGCGACTCGGCAAAGAGCGTATAGGCTTTGTCTTCCTGCGGCGTGACGATGATGTCATAGCGCTCCGCCACGCCCATGCGCAGTTCATCAACTGTGACCGGCTGAACATCGTTGCCATCAGCGGCCACGACAGTCATCGGAAGGCCCGGTATCCTGACATCGAAGAATGTCATTGCCGATCCATTGATAAGGCGCAGCCGCACCGGCTCGCCCTTCCGGAAGATCACAGTCTCGTTTTCATCCGGCGTCCTGCCATTGGCAAGGAACGCATAACCGGTGACATCGGCAAGATCCGTGGGGTCCATGCGCATCGAGCCCCAATCCATGCGATCACGCAGCGCATCACCAAATCCGCTGCGGCCAGCATCGCTGAAGAAATCCATCAGCGTGCGGCGGCTGTTGTTGTACCAGCCGGAGTCGGCCTTCAGGTTCGTCAGAACCTGATCGCTGTCTTCATGCGTAAGGTCAGAGAAGAGGATCACTTCGTCGCGTGCAGCTGCATGGGCATCGGGTGCCAGCGGTTCGATTACAATTGCGCCCAGCACGCTTTGATCCTGGGTGCCGGAATGGCTGTGATACCAGTAGGTGCCGCTCTGCCTGATATGGAACGTATAGGTATAGGTCTCACCCGGCTTGATACCCAAAAAGCCATTGAATCCCGGCGCACCATCCATGATCCCGGGCAACATGATCCCGTGCCAGTGCACCGATGTCGGCTCATCCGTGTTGTTGGTTACATGAATCGTGACGTGGTCACCTTCACGCCAGCGCAGCGTCGGACCCGGCACACCGCCATTGATCGTCAGCTTCTCAACGCGTTCGCCGTTGACGGCGATCTCGGTCACATCAACGGTCAGCCTGACGTCGACATGCTCAGCGCGCGCAGAAGACCAAGCGGCCGCAGACGCCAGAACAATTCCTAAAATTTTTCGCCACATCATCACGCACCTTGTGCTCAGGCCCGCCCGCCTTTCCGTATCTGAAAACAGCGCGGGATGCACATTATGAAGTAGCAAGGGCAGCATCGAATACAAGAGGGGCCGGAGTTTCCTCCGGCCCTTCCCTCATTTCAGATTGTGATGGACGCTTACTGCGCGCCCATCGCCTCGATGCCTTCTTTCAGACCGGGCACGTAGTCGATGCCTTCGACGATCTGCAGGCTCGATCCGGCAAAGTCGCCGCCAATCGGCTCAAAACGGCCGCCGAGGCATTGCGACAGGAACGCTTCCGAAACCGCATAAAACGATGTGCGGTTGGCAGGCTTGGCAAAGCCGTGGCCCTCATCCGGATAAAGGACATAGGTCACCGGAATGTTTGACGCCTTCATTGCGTTGGCGATCTGGTCTGACTCGTCCTTGTTGACGCGCGGGTCGTTGGCGCCCTGCACGATCAGCAGCGGACGCTGGATCTCGCTGGCGCGATAGACCGGCGAACGCGAACGCAGGAACTCAAGGCCTTCCGGCGTGCTGGCATCACCCACATGGCGGTTGAAGAACTTGCGGCCCGATTCCCAGTAAGGCGGGATCGTGTTGAGGAACGTTGTCAGGTTCGACACACCAACGATGTCAACACCGCAAGCGAACGTGGTCGGGGTAAACGTCAGGCCCACCAGCGTGGCGTAGCCGCCATACGAGCCGCCATAGATGGCGACCTGGTCTGCCGTCGTGATGCCGTTGTCGATGGCCCACTGCACGGCATCAATCAGATCATCATGCATCTTGCCGCCCCACTCGCGGCTGGCAGCGTTGATGAAGTCTTTGCCGAAGCCCGTCGACCCGCGATAGTTGACGGCAAGCACCGCATAGCCGCGGTTTGCCATCCACTGATGCTCGCTGTCGTAGCCATAGGTGTCGCGCGACCACGGACCGCCATGGACATTGAGGATCAGCTTCTGCGGCGCTTCCGGGCGGCCATCGCCATCGGCATCGCTGCCACGCGGCAGCGTCAGGTACGAAACCAGAGTGAGACCGTCGCGCGACGGGATCTCGACACCATACATCGGCGACAGCGGCGCACCCTCCAGGTTCGGGCGGACAGTGAAGAGCTTTTCCACCTTCTGCGCTGCGCGGTCATACGCAAAATACGCCGCCGGCTCGGTCGTCGTATCGTTGAGAATGATCCAGATGTTGTTGTCATGCGACTGGCTGACCAGCGTCCAGATGCCCTTCAGATTGGCATCAAGGAACGCGATGTCGGCTGCGACCGCATCACCAATCGGTTTGGTTTCAGGCTTGATGTACTCGGTGGTGAATGCAGCAATGTCACCGGTCTCGGGGATCACGATGGCGCCCGAAATGTCGGCCTTGGCATTCTCACCCAGCACCCTCGTTTCGCCCGTGGCCAGATCAGTCTCGGTCAGTGCGCTGGTGTTCCGATCGCGTGAGTCGATCATATAGAACTTTGTGCCAGCCGTGTTCAGACCAACGATGCCCGTTGTCACCGCATCATCAGCCGAGATCGTCGCAAACGGCGTGAAGTTCCACGCGTCATCAACCTTGAATACGTCCTGACCACCCTCGGCGGTCGCACGAGTCACGAAGTGGACCTTGAAGCTGTCGTCGGCGACATAGCCGTCAATTTCGGTCGTATTCTCGTGAACCAGCGTCAACTCACCGGTCTTGATGTTCAGTGTGTAGAGGTCATGCCACTTCGGGTCGCGGTTGTTGAGGCCGACGAGCACTTCATCAGGACGCGACCATGACGTTCCATAGAGGAATGCGCGCGTGTTTTCGAACGGCGTCAACGCCTTTTCTTCGCCGGTCTCGGCGTTCGCTGCATAGATCAGGAAATTTTCATCGCCACCCTTGTCGTTGAGATAGAGGATGTGCGTTGAGTCAGCCGACCAGAAATACTGGCGCACGGGGCGGTCGGTGGAGTTGGTCACCGGCTTGGCCGCACCCATGTTGCCGAACGGCGCAACGTAAACGTTCATCACGCCGTCGCGCGGCGCGGTGAAGCTGATCCACTTGCCATCGGGGCTGACCTGCGCGGCAGAGCGGTCGGGATTGCCGAAAATGGCAGCACGCGGAATCAGCGCATCGCTGTCAGCCGCGCGGGCGGCCGGAGCGGAAAACGGGTTGCTGCCCGGTTCAAGGTTGAAGCCAACGCCAACAGCCGCAAGGCTCAGAGCGGCAATGACAGGCCACGCAGTCATGCGAAGCGATTTCATGAAGGATCGATGCCTCTTCAAAATGCCAGGGCCCGAAAAGAACCGGCGGCGCCCTGGCACGCCCGGTCTGGTGCCCGCAACCGCGTGACGGTCCGGGGCTTTCCCGGGGCGATGTGTAATGAAGCGCACAGCGTCCCGCCATCACAAGGATGTGAGAACTGCCCGCCGCCGCCCGTGATTTGGCGTCGCCAGCGCAGCCGCCAGCCCCGGAAAGTCGCGCTGCGTAGCGATTGTCACATGTTTCCCGGCGTGCGTTTACCGTGATGCGGCTCTCCATCCCTGTCCCCAATGTAACTTTTGCGCGCGGGCGATTCCGGCAAAGTTCGCGCGCGCCGGGATGATTTCGGGATTCTTTGAGCGCGTCTGTTGGGGAAGTTATTCCGCCATGTTCAGGCAAATTGCCGCGACGTTTGTAATTGTTCTGCTCTTTGTTGCCAGCCAGTTTTCACAAGCCAAAGCCGATGACAGCCGGACCTTCGTGGGTCAGCGCGGCGTAGCCTTTGTCGAAGCCATGAATAATGGCAGCGACGAAGCCCTGCTCGCCTTCGTCAACGCCAACATCGCCGGGCCGCCACAGCCCGACAAGGCAGCAGCACTTGTGGCACGCCTGCAGGAGATCCGCGCAGAGCGCGGCGAATTGCTCGACGCGAATTACCGCATCATCAGTAATGGCCGTGCATTGTTTGTGACCGTCCGGTCGGAAAAGACCGGCGTGTGGGAAAGTTTCCAGTTCCTCATTGATCAGGAATATGAAGGCCGCCTCACGCTCGCCTTCATTTCGATTGCAACCGAACCCGTTTCACTGCCCGCAGGATCGATCCTTGACGCAGGCGTGCACGACTGGATCCGCCAGCGTATCGCAGCGCTTGCGTCATCGCAGCCCTTCTATGGCGTGGTGATGATCGCAAAGGATGGCGAGACGGTATTCGCCGAAGCAGCAGGTTTTGCCGACGCGGAGTCCGGGAAGGCCAATACGGTCGACACGCGATTCAACACTGCATCCGGCGCCAAGATGTTTACGGCGGTTGCAGTGCTCAAACTCGTCGAGGATGGCGCACTGACGCTGGAAACGCCCGTCGTCAGCATCGTGCCCGAGCTGGCCGCATCCGGCTACGGTGAGGACATCACCATCCGGCACCTGCTGTCGCACACAAGCGGCATCCCGGAATATTGGGATGAGACGTTTGATCAGGTTCGCGCCGAGACGGTCGAGCCGGAGCAGTTCTTGCCGCACATCTTGCGTCAGACCGCCAAGGAACCATTGGGAACATTCTCCTACTCGAACTCCAACTTCGCCCTGCTCTCGATCATTATCGAGCGGACCACCGGCAAAGATTTCTACGACGTCGTGCGCGCCACTGTCTTCGAACCGGCAGGCAGATCGGAAGAGCGTCGTGTAGGGAAAGAGTGTAGATCTCGGTGGT
>ERZ761609.2850-NODE-2850-length-12104-cov-10.267159_pt1 | contig 12104 bp, 12 predicted proteins | sample MGYA00511163_ERZ761609 | MGnify/ENA primary metagenome ERZ761609 (study PRJEB28899, sample SAMN02445070) | bioreactor sludge metagenome | biome: EBPR sludge | place: Australia: Brisbane, Thorneside Wastewater Treatment Plant | collected 2011-12-16 ... | reverse complement strand
ATGCGCCGCGCCCGGTCACCGGCCATCGAACGCATCCAGCCCGCCGCAGTATGCCAGCCCGAAGCGATCAGCCGGCCGAACGGACTTTTCTGTGCCGCGACAGGATCGACGTGGAAATATTGCGGATCGAAGTCGCTGGCATAGGCAATGATATCGGCTTCGGTGAAGGTCAGCGCGCCAAGCTCCAGAACGCTCCCCACGACGATGTCTTCGAAGAATGGCAGGCCGGGGCGGGCATCGACCTGCTGGGGGCCTGCAGCCGCGCCGGGATGCGGCATCAGATCCGGCGCCGGCAGGCCGCCGGCATGGGCAGGGACCCGGCCCGGCTCGCGCAGACCGAACAGAATCGTGTTCTTCTGCTCCAGGACTGCATGTCCTTCCTGATTGAGCACATGAAAGGCAAAGGCGACCAGCCCGCGATCCGGCTTGGAGGTTGAAGCCCGCGCTCCCAGCACAGTGCGGCGGGCGCTCAGCCGATCTCCGGGCTGCACCGGGCGGAGCCATTTGAGTTCCTGCACCCCGGGCGAACCCATGGATGAGGAATCGAGCATGAACGCATCGCACATCATCCGCATGTGCATCGCAGCCGTGTGCCAGCCCGAGGCGATCAGGGTTCCCGAAAAACTTGACCGCGCCGCCTCCTCGTCGATGTGGAACGGCTGCGGATCGAATATGCGCGCAAAAGCGATCATCTCGTCCTTGTCGACGCGCTTGTCGCCATAGCCGATCACCGTGCCGGGCACGAAGTCCTCAAAGCAGAAACGTGGCATGGCTGACCTCAGTTGGCGAAGCGGAAATGCAGGACATCGCCGTCGGCGACCACATATTCCTTGCCTTCCAGCCTGAATTTTCCTGCCTCGCGCGCACCAGCCTCGCCCTTGAGCCCGACATAATCGGCATAGGCGATGGTTTCGGCGCGGATGAAGCCTTTTTCGAAATCGGTATGGATCACACCGGCCGCCTGGGGCGCGCGCGTACCCTCTGCCACCGTCCAGGCGCGTGCTTCCTTCGGCCCGACAGTAAAGTAGGTGATCAGCCCCAGAAGCGCGTAGCCTTCGCGGATGACCCGGTTGAGCCCCGGCTCGCTCAACCCGACAGCCTCAAGGAACTCGGCCTGATCATCGGCCGCCATGACCGCGATTTCGCTTTCGATCTTGGCCGAGACGACTACGGCCCGCGCGCCTTCCTCGCGCGCCCGCGCCATCACCTTTTCCGAATGGGCGTTGCCCTTGTCGGCGCTGGCTTCCTCGACATTGCAGACATACAGCACCGGCTTGGAGGTGAGCAGGCCAAGCGACTGGAACGCCCGCTCCTGCTCTGCCGACCGCTCGACCAGACGCGCCGGCTTGCCCTCGCGCAGCAGACCGAGCGCGGCCGTGATCAGCTCAAGCGCCTCCTTGGCCTCCTTGTCGCCGCCGCGCGCCTTCTTTTCCAGCGCGACCAAGCGCTTTTCGAGGCTGTCAAGATCGGCCAGCATCAATTCGGTCTCGATGGTCTCGATATCGGCGATGGGGTCGATACGGCCCTCGACATGCGTGACATCACCATCCTCGAAGCACCGCACCACATGGGCGATGGCATCCACCTCGCGGATGTTGGCGAGGAACTGGTTGCCGAGCCCTTCGCCCTTGGAGGCGCCGCGCACCAGCCCGGCAATATCGACGAAGGTCAGCCGCGTCGGAATGATCTGGCGCGAGCCTGCAATTGCCGCCAGTGCTGCCAGCCGCTCGTCTGGCACGGCAACGTCGCCGACATTCGGCTCGATCGTGCAGAACGGATAATTGGCCGCCTGCGCGGCTGCGGTCTGCGTGAGCGCATTGAACAGCGTCGACTTGCCGACATTCGGCAGGCCGACGATACCACATTTGAAACCCATGGAGGCGTCTTTCGAAGCTGCGTCGATTGGCACCGATAAACGGCGGTTCGGACCAAACTGCAACCTCAAAATCGCATTCCGAAACCGCAGATGCCCTTCTATTGCCGGCGAGCCATGCGCTACACTCAGACAGACGAGTCACCTGCCAACACAAGTGCAACGAGGTTCCATGGCCGAGACGCCGGTCGATCGCCTTCAGGATCTGATCCTGTTCCTGGGAACAGCGGGCATCGTCGTGCCGCTGTTCAAGCGGCTCAATCTGTCGCCGACGCTCGGCTTTCTGGCGGCTGGCATCCTGCTGGGCCCCTATGCCATCGGCCAGCTGGCCCAGAGTGTTCCGGTGCTCAAGCACATATCCATCGCCAATCCCGACGGTATTGCCCATGTCGGGGAATTCGGCGTCGTGTTCCTGTTTTTCATGATCGGGCTTGAACTGTCGCTGGAGCGTGTGCGCATCCTGCGCCGGCTGATCTTCGGCTTCGGCGCCAGCCAGTTCCTGCTCAGCACCCTGGCGATCGGCTTTGTCGCCTGGCTGTTAGGCCAGCAGCCCGTAGCCGCCTTTGTCATTGGCGCGGCGCTGGCCATGTCCTCGACGGCCATCGTCGTGCCGACCCTGGCCGAGCGCAAGAAGCTGGCGACACCGGCCGGGCGCGGCATTTTTGCCGTGCTGCTGTTTCAGGACCTTGCGGTAACCCCGTTGCTGGTGATGGTCACGCTACTGGCCAGTGCCAAGGAAGGCGCCGGCAGCGGCGCGGCGCTATTGACATTGATGCAGGCGGGCATCGGGCTGGTTTTGCTGTTTTTCGTCGGGCGCATTGTGCTCAGGCCGCTGTTCCATTCGGTGGCCCTGGCCCGCAGCCAGGAGTTTTTCACCGCCGCGTGCCTGCTGGTGGTTCTCGGTGCCGGCCTGGTGGCGCAGATGAGCAGCCTGTCGATGGCCATCGGCGCCTTCATCGGCGGGTTGTTGCTGGCCGAAACCGAGTTTCGCCGGCAGATCGAGGCGACGATTGATCCGTTCCGTGGTCTGCTGCTCGGCCTGTTCTTCATTGCCATCGGCGCCCGGCTCGATCTCAACCTGCTGTTCGACAATCCCGGCCAGATCCTCGCCATTACAGCGGCGTTGATCGGGCTCAAGGCGCTGGTGCTCTATCTCATCATGCCGCGGTTCCACCTGCCGGATAAGGGGCGCCACGACACCGCCTGGCTGCTCGCCCCTGCCGGGGAATTCGGCTTCGTGCTGCTGGCGGCGGCGATGAGTTCGGGCCTGCTTTGGCCCTCGCTGGGCGGGCGCCTGATGGTCGCCATTACGCTGTCGATGTTCCTGATCCCGGTTTTCGCCATGCTGACCGACCGGATGACCCGCCGGCCGGCGGTCGAACCGGCGCCGTTCGACGAGATCGACGACACCACTCCGTCGGTCATCGTCATTGGCTGCGGCCGCGTCGGCGAATTGGTTCTGGAAATGCTGGCCCATCACAAGGTCCCGGCCTTTGCGGTGGAATCAAGCCAGCGGCGGGTCGCCATGGCACGCGACAAGGGGTTGCGCGCCTATTACGGCGACCCCCAGGTGCCGCAATTCTTCGATCGGCTGCCGCTGAAAACCTGTCGGGCGCTGGTCCTGACCATGAATACCGCGACCTTGACCGAAAATCTGGCACGCAGCGCCCGCGCCCATTATCCTGATCTGACCATCGTTGCCCGCGCCCATGATCCCTCGCATGCCGAGCGTCTGTATGAACTCGGCGTCACCGATGCGGTGCCGGAAACCTTCGAGGCGAGCCTGCATCTGGCCGAGGCGACGCTGGTGGATATCGGCGTGCCGATGGGGCTGGTCATCGCCTCGGTCCATGAAAAGCGCGAGATCACCCGCAACCAGTTGCGCGCTGCCGGTTATCAGGTGCGTGATCCCAGGAGCGTCAGGCGCTTCGTGAAGGATTGACGGTTTTTTGGCCGGCACCGGACGTTTGCATCCTGCGGGACAAGGCTGCGGACAAAGCAAAAGGGGCCTCTCGGCCCCCTTTCCCGACAATCCCGGCTGAACGGGCGGGCTTGACGCCGCGCCCCGGCACGTCCCGTCAATGCTGGACGCGCGACCAGACCTTCTTCTTGGTAAAGTAGGTGAAGAAGGCCAGCGTGATCATCAGCATCATGAAGAAGGCGCCGATCCGCTTGCGATCTTCCATCTTCGGCTCTGCCGCCCACATCAGGAAAGCGGTGACGTCCTTGGCGTATTGCTCGACCGTGCCCTTGGTCCCATCGGTATATTCGACCTGATCGGGATTGAGCGGCTGGGCCATCGACAATTGCCCACCAGGGAAATACTTGTTGTAGGCAAGGCCGCTTCCGACCGTGACCCCGGCCGGCGGATCGGAATAGCCAGCCAGCAGCGCCACCAGATAATCCGGCCCGTGCTCCTGATACTGGGTCACCAGATCGACCAGCGACAGGACCACCCCACGCTCATAGGAGCGCGCCTTGGCGATCAGCGACAGATCCGGCGGAGCGCCACCGAGCGAAGCCTTGGCGGCCTCCGGGTTCGGGAAGGGCGACGGGAACTTGTCCGCCGGCCGGCCCGGCCGCTCGAACATCTCGCCCTTGTCGTTGGGGCCGTCCTTGATCTGGTAGGTGGCGGCCAGCGCCTTCACCTGATCGACGGAGAATTCCGGCCCGCCCTTGTCGGACAGGTTACGGAAGGCAACCAGGTTGAGCGAATGGCAATTGGCGCAGACTTCCTTGTAGACCTTGAAGCCGCGCTGCAACTGGGCACGGTCGAACGTGCCGAACGGTCCGGAGAACGACCAGCTCTGCTTTTCCGGCTTGGGCGTATCGCCCCCGGCCGCATGGGCGATGGAGGCTGCACCGGCGATCAGGCCGGAAGCGAGCACTGCGGCGGCAATCCGGCGAGGGGTGAGTGAACGAAACATCTGTGTTCCTTCGTCCGTCATGTTACTGCCCGGCCAGACGCCGGGCCTGTCCGTTCGGTTCGTTTCAGCGCTTTTCCGGAGCATGGACCGCACCGGCCGGCGCGGCATGTCCGTGCTTGGCCAGCACAGCATCGGCAATCGATGCTGGCTCGGGCCTGGTTTTCTCGAACAGGCCGAGCAGCGGCAGAACCACGATGAAGTGCAGGAAATAATAAGCGGTCAGGATCGCGCCGAATCCGGCGATGTCGAGGATCTTGGTTCCGCCCAGCGACAGAACCACCTTGTCGGTCGGCTGCGAGCCGCAGTATCCGAGCAGGAAGCACACCACCACCAGCGTCCAGAAGAAGATCTTGTAGGTCGGCCGATAGCGCGTGGAGCGGACACGGCTGGTATCCAGCCACGGCAGGAACGCCAGGATCGCGATCGCTGCGAACATGGCGATGACCCCCATCAGCTTGTCCGGGATCGACCGCAGGATCGCGTAGAACGGCAGGTAATACCATTCCGGAACGATATGGGCCGGCGTCACCAGCGGATCAGCCTGGATGTAATTGTCCGGGTGCCCCAGGTAGTTCGGCATGAAGAAGGCGAAGTAGCCGTAGAACACGATGAAGCAGACCATCGCGAACGCGTCCTTGGCGGTCGCATACGGCGTGAACGGCACGGTGTCCTTGGCAAAATTCTTCACCTCGACGCCGTCGGGGTTGTTCTGGCCGACCACATGCAGCGCCCAGATGTGCAGGAACACAACGGCGGCGAGCATGAACGGCAGCAGGTAATGCAGCGAGAAGAAGCGGTTCAGCGTCGGATTATCGACCGAATAGCCGCCCCACAGCCAGGTCACGATCGGCTCGCCGACAATCGGGAAGGCCGAGAACAGGTTGGTGATGACAGTGGCGCCCCAGAACGACATCTGGCCCCAAGGCAGCACATAACCCATGAAGCCGGTCGCCATCATCAAAAGGTAGATGACCACGCCGAGGATCCACAAAAGCTCGCGCGGCGCCTTGTAAGAGCCGTAATAGAGACCGCGGAACATGTGGATATAGACCGCGATGAAGAACATCGACGCGCCGTTGGCGTGGAAATAGCGCAGCAGCCAGCCGTAGTTCACATCACGCATGATATGCTCGACCGAATTGAACGCCATCGTGGTGTGCGGAGTGTAGTGCATCACCAGGACGATTCCGGTGACGATCTGGGCCACCAGCATGAAGGTCAGGATGCCGCCGAACGTCCAAAGATAATTGAGGTTCTTCGGTGTCGGATAGGAGACGCCGGCGTCGTGCATCACCCGGATGATGGGCATACGCGCATCGATCCAGCGCTCGATGCCCGTCTTGGGTGTGTAGGTTGAATGGTCGGACATGGAATTACCTTGCGAGGATCAGTGGATTAGCCGATGCGGACCTTGCTTTCCGACTGGAAAGAGAAGGGCGGCAGTTCCAGGTTCTTCGGCGCCGGGCCCTTGCGGATGCGGCCGGCGGTGTCGTAATGCGAGCCGTGGCAGGGGCAATACCAGCCATGGAACTCGCCGGAGTTGGAGATCGGCACACAGCCCAGATGCGTGCAGCTGCCGATATTGACGATCCACTTGTCCATCGGCTTGCCGTTGAAGGAGCCGACGCGCGCGCTGTCAGGCTGCGGGTCGGGCAGGCTGGCCACGGCCACGGCCTTCGATTCGTCGATTTCCTTCTTGGACCGGTGGCGGACGAAGATCGGCTTGCCGCGCCACTTCAGCGTCACCACCTGCCCCTCGGGAATCTGCGTCAGATCGACTTCGATCGGCGCGCCGGCAGCGATGGTGGCAGCGTCCGGATTCATCTGGTCAACCAGCGGAATGACCGCCGAGCCGGCCGCTACTGCGCCCAGGGCCCCGGTCCAGATGTAAAGGAAATCGCGCCGGTTCGTGTCGTCAATCGCGTGTTCAGCCACTTTATGCACCCTCAGCCTGTGGAGCAGCGGCGCCGCGCCGTCCGCTCGACCATTTCTGCAATGTCTGTCGTGACAGGAGGCTCGCGCCGCACGTCATCCGCAGCATGCTCTTTGGCAGGCTGCAATCGCATTGTCCATAGTCCTTTCAGCGATTAGATAGCCAAGATGACGCATCACGACAGTTCCGAAAGCTGCACGCCGCCGACACCGGTGATGCTGGCGCTCTATCAGCCGGATATCCCGCAGAACACCGGAACGATCATCCGCATGGCCGCCTGCCTGGGTGTGCCGGTGGGGATCATCGAACCGGCGGGGTTTCCGGCCAGCGATCGGGCCTTTCGCCGGGCCGGCATGGATTATCTTGATGCGGCGGAGATCCGTCGCCATGCCAGTTTTGCGGCATTCCAGCAATGGCGCAGCGCTGCGGGCGCACGGTTGCTGCTGGCCACCACCAGGGCAGCGGATGATCTCTACGCCGTCCGCTTCCGGCCCGGCGACGTGATCCTCTTCGGCCGCGAAAGCCTTGGCGTGCCGCAGGATGTGCATGACGCCGCCGATCTGCGCTTCCGCATTCCGATGCGCCCCGAACTTCGCTCGTTGAACATCGCCGTCAGCGCCGCCATGATCACCGGCGAGGCCCTGCGCCAGCTCGGCGCTTTTCCGAAAGCTGCACCATGACCCTGCCCGACACCCAGCTCCGCCCCAAAGCCTGGTTTGAACAGCTGCAAACCCGCATCTGTGCCTCATTCGAGGCACTGGAGGACCAGTGCCCCGGCCCGTTTTTTGCCGAAGCACCGGCAGAAGCGGGGCGATTTGAGAAAAGGCCGTGGCAGCGCACCAACCACGACGGAGCACCCGGCGGCGGCGGCACCATGGGGCTGATGCGCGGCCGCGTATTCGAGAAGGTCGGCGTGCATGTCTCGACCGTATTCGGCACCTTTGCCCCCGAATTCGCCGGCCAGATTCCCGGCGCCTCCGAGGATCCGCGCTTCTGGGCTTCGGGCATCTCGCTGATCGCCCATCCCTGGAATCCGAACGTGCCGACCGTGCACATGAACACCCGCCGCGTGGTGACCACGAAGCAATGGTTCGGCGGCGGCGCCGACCTCACCCCGGTGCTTGACCGGCGCCGCACGCAGGAGGATGCCGATTCGGTCGCCTTCCATGCCGCCATGCGCGCCGTCTGCGATGGCCATGCCGCGGTCGCCCCTTACGAGAAATTCAGGAACTGGTGCGACGAGTATTTCTACCTCAAGCATCGCAAGGAGCCGCGCGGCATCGGCGGCATTTTCTACGATTACCTCGACACCGGCGATTTCGAGGCCGATTTCGCCTTCACCCGCGCTGTGGGCGAGGCTTTCGATGCGATCTATCCGGCCATCGTCCGCGCCAACTGGGACAGGCATTGGACCGAGGCCGACCGCCACGAACAGCAGGTGCGCCGCGGCCGATATGTCGAATTCAACCTGCTCTACGACCGCGGCACCATCTTCGGCCTGAAAACCGGCGGCAATGTCGATTCGATCCTGTCGTCGATGCCGCCGACGGTGCGGTGGCCGTGACACTCAGCCGCAGAGATCGGCCACCAGGCTCCTGTGCACCCATCCCGTGGCGCGATGCCTGCCGAAGCCTCGCGTCAGCCGTTCGTCGCCACGCCAGTAGCGCGCCCGGATCCAGGGCCCCGATTGCTCGGACATCGCCTGGATTTCGTCGCCCTGACGCATCCGGGCGACAATCGGCGCCTTCAGGTCGGGTCCGGCCCTGAGCGCGACGAACCCGTCCCTGGTGTTCGGAATGGGGCAGAATGTCGATGCCAGCCCAGGCGTCATCGCCACGACGGCCATCGCCGCCCCCGCCAGCCGTGCGACCGGACGCTTCATCGCAGCCCCCTGCTCAAGGTGGCCAGCATATCACGACAGCCTCGGCCGAAAACATGAAAAGACTCGTCCGCCCGATAGAGTCCTGCCACGCCTTTGCGCTGGCTCATGGCATGCGGTGCCGCTGTTCCAGATAATGGGGGAAGCTGATTTCCTGATATCGGGGAGATCGCCGTGAAGTCGCGTTGGTTGCCGCTCGTCGCCTCGCTTTTGGCTGCCGGACCGGTTCTGGCAGAGCCCTCCGCGCTCGATTCGCTGGTTGCTGCCTATCCGGCGGTGCTTGCCGGGCATGACGGCACCCATCTCATGTTCAGGGACGGGACGCGCCTTGCCGTTTCCGATGGCCGTACTGGCAAGAGTTTCGACGAGAAGCTGCGCTCCGCCTCGATCCTCGACCAGATGTCGCTGCCCTATCCGAAAGGGCCGCTGACCGGCCCGCCCGGACCGCAGGACGATCCCGGTCGCTTCCGCAATCAGGCATTCTTCGACAAGATCTACGGCGACTGTTCCAGGGGCGGCGTGCGCAAGTCGCTGGTGCGCGTGCCCTGGCTGCCGAAATCCGGCGGGGGAACGGTTGAGATCACTTCGATCAACGGCGTCGCCGACCGGCTGCGCGCGGTCTCCGAGGATCTCGACCGCCTGCCGCTGGAAATCCGCAAATTCGCCTTTCCCAGCGCCGGCACCTTCAATTGCCGCACCGTGAAGGATACCGGCGCCCGCTCGATGCATGCCTGGGGCGCCGCCATCGACCTCAACACGCGCTATTCGGATTACTGGCTGTGGAGCAAGGGCAAAGGCTACCGCAACCGCATCCCGTTCGAGATCGTCGCGGTGTTCGAGCGCCACGGGTTCATCTGGGGCGGCAAATGGGGCCATTACGACACGATGCACTTCGAATACCGCCCGGAACTTCTCCAATGACCAGAGGGAGGCCATCCATGGCCGTGATCAACCGCCGCCTGGTGCTGCTGGCGCCCTTGCTGCTGGCTCTTCCCGCCACCGCGCAGCAGCGCTGGGCCCGCTACACCAACCCCAAATACGGCACCTCGGCGGAGTATCCTGCAGACCTGATGCAGGCAGACGCCGAACCGGATGCCCGCGACGGTCGCACCTTCCGCACCCCAGACGGCGCCGCTCTGGCGATCTTCGGCCAGTTCAACGTCCTGAGCGCCACCCCGCGCTCGCTCGAACAGGACAAGCGCGGCGAGGATGACTACCGCGAGATCACCTATTCCAGCCGCGGACCCAACTGGTTCGTCCTGTCCGGCTTCCGCGAGCTTGAGGACGGGCGCCACGTCTTTTACGAAAAGTATCAGTTCTCCGCCGATGGCGGCACGATCCATGCGCTGGTTCTGGTCTATCCCGAGACCGAAAAGCCCCGGATAGACCCTTTGGTCCGCCGCATCGCCGCCTCGCTCAAGGGGCCTTGAATCCGCTCAGCAGGGCGGTCTGCGCCTCCCGTCCCTCGGGCATGCCGGCAGCGATCCAGCGCGCCTCGATCTCTGCCAGCCGCCGGCCCACCTCCGGGCCTCTGGTCACGCCGCTGGCCATGACGTCCGCGCCGGTGATCAGGAATTTCGGCACCGGCCACCGGCCCGGCAACGACAACGCAGCCGATCGGCCGCTGCGGTCGTGGTTTGCCGCCGCCTGCATCAGCACCGCATCGCCATAGGACGGCATTTCGAGCCGGTAGAGCGCCACCTTGAGGCTGGCTTCATCGGACTTTCCGTTCAATCCGGGCAGGATGGCCGACAGATGCGCTTCTTCGCGATTGGTCAGCCTGAGGCCGACCCGCAGCCGGGCGACATCATGGAGGCTGCGCACCCCAAGTGCCCCGAGCCGCCGCACGGCATCGGCCGGCAGGCCCGCCGCCTGTTCCTGCGCCACCATCGCCGCGAAGGCCGGCACGTCACCGTTCTGGCCGAGCACGTCACCGAGCAGACCCGACACATCCATGATGGCCAGTATCTGCCCTGCCAGCGGCGCAACAAGAAGCTTCATCATCTCCTGGCGCACCCGCTCGCGCGACAGGCTGGCCAGCCCTGCCCGGTTGCGCAGCACTGCGGTCATGCCGTCCTGATCGAGCGATCCCGTGCCATAGGCCGCCGAAAACCGGAAAAATCGGAGAATTCTGAGATAATCCTCGCAAATGCGCTGATCGGCCACGCCGATGAACCGTATCCGCCGGGCGGCGATATCCTCAAGCCCGCCGGCATAGTCGAACACCTGGCCATCACGATCCACCGACAGCGCATTGATGGTGAAGTCCCGCCGGAGCGCATCGTCCTCGAAGGAGCGGCCAAACTTCACCTTTGCCCGCCGACCGTCTGTCGCAATGTCCTTGCGCAGCGAGGTGACTTCGTGAGCCACGCCTGCGACGATGATGGTCACCGTGCCATGCTCGTAGCCGGTGGGCACGGCATTGAGGCCCGCGTCCATGGCGCGGCTCATCACCACGTCCGGCAGCGCGGTGGTGCACAGGTCGATATCGGCAATCGGCAGGCCGAGCAGATGGTTGCGCACCGCCCCGCCGACGACACGCGCTTCCTCCCCCTGGTTCGACAACAGCGCCATGATGCGCGCAACCCCCGGCCGGCGCAGGAACTCCGCATCGGCGATGCGGGTGGCGGCGGTCATTTTGCCTCGCCGGGGATCAGTTTTCCGTCTTTCCACTGCGCGCGCTGGTAGCCCTCGGTATGCGGCGGGGCAGCCAGCTCCGCCGCGATGATCGTGGCGATGCACAGAGCGAGGCCGATGATGCTGAGCCAGATCATCGGCCCCTTCTCGATCCTGAGTGCTGCTTTCGGATCGCGCAGGCGCAGCGAATGGAACCCCCACCAGACAGCGAAGGGGATGAGGAAAATCAGCAATGCGTCGATGACTACGCGGATCATGCGTGGGTCAACCTCTCATACAGGATGCGGATCAGGGCCGCCGTTGCGCCCCAGATATAGGCATCGGAATGGTCGACAACATAGTAGCGGCGTGGCTTTCCCTCCCAGTATCGGCTTTCGAGGCGATAGCGGCGCATGTCGAACAGAATATCGAAGGGCACCGAGAACACCCGCTCGACTTCGTCCGGATTGGGTCGCATCGCCGCCTCCGGCGCCACCAGTCCGACAACCGGAGTGATCCGGTAGCTGGTGCCGGTATAGTAGGATGGCAGATAGCCGAGCGGCGTGACATGGGCCGAATCGAGGTGGATTTCCTCCTCCGCCTCGCGCAAGGCCGCCGCCAGCGGCGGCTCCGCTCCATCGATTCGCCCGCCCGGAAAGGCCACTTGCCCCGCGTGCTTGCGCAACCGGCTCGACCGCTCGGTCAGAATGATCTCCCCGCCCTGCGGGCCGAATGTCACCGGCACCAGCACCGCCGCCGGCACCGCAACCGCCAGCCGCTCGGGATCCGGGGCGAAACCGGGCAACCGGTGATCGCCCAGAACCATCGAGGCGGCGGTGCGCGTCCTCGCCCCTGGCCCGCCAAACCATTCGTGAA
>ERZ761609.2849-NODE-2849-length-12107-cov-72.225025_pt1 | contig 12107 bp, 6 predicted proteins | sample MGYA00511163_ERZ761609 | MGnify/ENA primary metagenome ERZ761609 (study PRJEB28899, sample SAMN02445070) | bioreactor sludge metagenome | biome: EBPR sludge | place: Australia: Brisbane, Thorneside Wastewater Treatment Plant | collected 2011-12-16 ... | reverse complement strand
AGCAGCATCCCCGGGTACAAGAACAACCATGAGGGACTGTAGAGAAGTAAAAACCTCAGATGTCTCCATCCGTCGCGGAAGCTGCGCAAGTGTGGTGGGCGATCTCTCCCATCGGGAGATAGGGTTGTAGGCACTTCGCAGGTCTTCATCCCAAGAATAGATGCCTTGATGACGATTTCGCTGGCAAGTTCCATGCCTGTTGTTTGTAGATCCATGGATCGAATCGCTTCTTTGGTAAACCCGCGCAGTCCACAATGAAAATCATTGGCAGGGCTGCGAAAGAACAATTTGCCAATAAAAGAGAGGATCGGATTCCCAATATAGCGGTGATGCCAGGGCATGGCACCTTTCTTGATCCCCCCCTTGAAGCGGTTTCCCATCACAAGCGCGTACCCTTCACGTAATTTCTCAAGGAATGGCATCAGGTTGACAAGATCATAACTATCGTCTGAGTCAGCCATGATGAGATATTTACCGTAAGCCGCTTCAAAGCCGCCGCGCAAAGCGCTCCCGTACCCCTTTCGGTCAATGTGAACAACGCGGGCGCCTTCGCGGGTGGCAATCTCCACAGATCGGTCCGTGCTGCCATTATCTGCAACGAGAACCTCCCCGTTGATGTTATTCTTCCTCAGGAATCCGACAGCTTTCGCCACGCATATCCCAACCGTGAGCTCCTCGTTAAGGCATGGTAACACAATGCTCAGTTCCACCGCTGGGGAGTTCATTGAAGTAACCTTTCGGTAAAATGGTATAGTACGGTCTGCATATGCGAGAACATTCATATTATACCCGCCCAATTTCTGCCTTTGCTGCTTCTTTCGGAATTGCAATCAAATTATGACCAACAAAAAAGTAATATCTCATGCGGAATGGATTCAACTGCTCCTCGGAGTCGCCGTGATTTTTGGAGGGATCGTCCGCTTCTTTCCCGGACTGATGGCTGGATTCCCGCTAAATGACGGGGGCATGTTCCTGAGCATGATCCTGGATTTGAAGGCAAGCGCTTGCGTCCTTCCCCGGTTCACATCCTACAATCAACTGGATATTCCGTTTGCATATCCGCCGTTTGGTTTCTATCTTGCGCGACTGTTGTCCGATTTGCTGAACGTTCAGGAATTGGACATCTTGCGCTGGCTGCCGTCATTCGTGCATTCGATTTCCGTCTTTGCGTTTTATCGACTGGCATCCGAGATACTCCGATCCAAAGGACGGGGGGCGCTGGCTTCCGCTTTCTATGCGTTGACACCGGGTGCGTTTGGGTGGTTTATCATGGGCGGCGGGTTGACACGCAGCCTGGGTTCGTTCTTCCTTTTGCTTTCGGTCTATTTTGTTTTGCGACTCTTTCAGGAGGGGGCAGGGAAATTTATCGGGTTGGCTGTTCTCTTTGGTGGGCTGACCGTTCTCAGTCACCCCGAAGCGGGGGTACATGCAGCGGCGACATGCATCCTGGCATGGCTGTTTTTTGGGCGGACTGTCAAATCCCTCTGGCATGCGTGTTTGGTTGGCGCGGGTGTCCTGCTGGCCACATCCCCCTGGTGGCTGACCGTCATCTCAAATCATGGCTTGACACCGTTCCTTTCCGCGTTGCATACCGGTTCTTATGGCGCGCCGATATGGGTTGTTTATTGGGCGGGCATTTTTTCTGTGGAGGGCTTTTTCCCTTTGCTTGCGGTGTTACGGGTGATCGGATTGGGTTGGGGGATTTGGAAGAAACAGTACTTTTTGATTGCATGGAGTGTACTGCCGTTTCTTGCCGAGCCGCGTAGCGCGCCGAGTGTGGCGTTTTACCCGCTGACAATGCTGGTTGCGCTGGCATTTGCAGATGCCATCCCTTATTTCATCTCAAAGTTACGCGCTGTGAAATCGGATCTGGAAGAGCTGCATCAAAACAATCGCTTCAACGCCGTTTTATTCCTCGCGTTGACGTACTTGTTCGTTTATTCGGGTTTATATGGATTTAGGTTGCTTGGCAATAGCTTGAAACCCAATGACGTTGAATCTATGATCTGGGTGAAGGAAAGCACCCCGCCGGGTGCGACCTTTTTGGTTTACACCGGCGTGGAAAGCCCGGAGATTGACCCTTTTGTGGAATGGTTCCCTGCATTGAGCGGGCGTGGAAATATATCCACGATACAGGGATACGAATGGCTTCTTGCTGGCGATTTTTATGAGTTTTATGGGAGTCTGACGGACCTTCAACAGTGTAAGGCGCTGGACTGCATTGAAAACTGGTCTGATCGGGAGGCAGTGAATTACCAGTACATCCTTATTAAATCCGATGCCGACCACCCGATCTTAAAGTCAATGCAAGGCGGGAACTATGCACAGGTTTATTCCGTGGACGGGATCGTTATCTATGAGGCGCCCAGTCCGTAACGGGGGAACTATCGGTCTTGTGATTGCAAAAAGATGAACGACTGGTCTGTGTCGTAAATCAATTCGAACTGTCCAGATGCGCGGAGGGACGCGAGGAGCGGCGATGTATTTTCTGCATTACCCTGTGACGAGCAGCTGCGGTTGACCGAAATGAAAATGTAGTCGGCGGAATCAAAATCCTGCGAGCGTTCCAAAAGGCAGTTCAGGTCTGAATCCATGCAGCGCTGGAGCGCATCGCGGCGGGCAATAAATTCCACGAAGCGGTCACCGATCAGCCATTCCCGCCCTTGCATGGTCGCCACGCTGGTCCGTTTTGCGATGGACGGAAACCACTCGGTCAGAGCATCGCACTCACCGGCGGTTTCCCCGTTAATAACCAGGAAAGTAGAACCTTCAGGGAGGTTATGATCGATCCATTCCATGGCATTCAATTCATCAGCTGACACCCGGCTGTTCGATAGCAAGAAGCCGGAATGCAGGTTGTTCATCAAAATGAATGGAAGCGTGACCGCCAGAAAAGCCCTGACGAGTTTGGGGTTGGGGATAAGTATCTCTACTATGAAAAACGCACCGGCAAGCGCAAGCGGGATATTCCCAATGGTATGGGCGCTTCTTGGTTGCGCGATTTGGATGACGACCAAAAGAAGGGGAATAAAAAATTGTCCTCTTGCGATGAGCAGGATAAAGCCAAGAACCCCAACCGCTCCAAGCAGGTCGAGGTAGCGCTCTCCGGTGATCGCGTTGATATTTATGATTCGGAGGATGGAGTCCAGCGAATGTCCACCGGTTTGCAGTGCGGACAGGAAGGGCTCGATCCCGTGACGGGATAGGACCGCGCCAAGCCATGGGGATGCCAGGATGAAAACGCCGACCGAAACCAGCGCCCCTTTTCTAACGCCGTCCCAGCTTCGTAACTTCCATAACAGGATGTAGAAAGAGATTGCAACCGCAAAAACAGCAGACTCGGTATGACTTAGTATGGTCAGACCGGCAAATAGAATAACCCACAAGATCGTCCATCTCGGTGACGTTTTTTCATTGTAAAGCCGATACACGAAGGTGATCGTCAATAGCATGAAAAAAGTTCCAAGGCTGCGCGTCAACCCGCCTCCCATCGACAGCCAGGCGGACATGTGCGGGGTCACTGCAAAGAAGAGCGCGGCAACCGCCGCCTTGAGCCTGTCTTTGAAAATTTCTTTCGCAAGAACGAATATCGCAGGGACGCACAGGGTGCTCAGGATTCCTGGAAGCCACGTCAACAGGGCTTCCGGCGCGATGTTGAATAGACTGCTCAAGAATGCGCCAAGATAAAACCCCAGCGGCGGATATGCAAATGGGATGGAAAGATCGTTGTATGTCGTAAATTCCGGCAGCGCGTAATGGTTTGCTTGAAGATCGACGATCATGCTGTAAAACATGCCGCCATCATTGACGGGGAATCCTGCCAGGCTGGATGGAATCAATCGAAACAAGCCGCCAAACAAAATGGCAGTTAGAAGGATAAGGATTTCAATATCCGCCTGATTTAAGGTCCTTCTTTGCATTCTATTTTCCAAACCTCTTTTGCCATTCGAACAACTTGTTCAGCGCCTCGATGGGCGAAAGCGAATTGACATCCAATTCCTTTAACTCATCCAGCAACGGATTGGTCTCCGGGAAGAGCGCGATCTGCTGCGCAGCGTGCGGGTCGATCTTTACGGCGCGTCCCGATGACCGCTCCAATTCCGCCATGATCTCATTCGCCCGCCCAACGACCGGCGCAGGCAAGCCCGCCAATTGCGCCACGTGGATGCCATACGAACGGTCCGCACCTCCTGCAATGATCTTGTGCAGGAAAACCACTTTGTTGTCCGCTTCACTGACCGCCACGTTGTAATTGCGAACACCCGGCAGTAACTCGGCCAGTTGGGTCAACTCATGGTAATGCGTTGCGAATAACGTCTTTGCCCGAAGTTGCGGGTGATTATGAATGTATTCGATGATCCCCCAGGCAATCGACAAGCCGTCATAGGTCGAAGTGCCGCGCCCGATCTCATCCAAAATCAAAAGACTGCGGTTCGTGGCGTGATGCAAAATATTCGCCGCCTCGACCATCTCCACCATGAACGTGGATTGCCCCGCGTGAATTTCATCCTGCGCACCTATGCGGGTGAAGATACGGTCCACCAGCCCGATCTTCGCTGAAACCGCCGGCACGAACGAACCCATCTGCGCCATCAACACGATCAATGCCGCCTGCCGCAAATACGTGGACTTACCGCTCATGTTCGGTCCCGTGATGACGCGAACGATCTCGCCTTTTTCGAAGATGACATCATTTGGGATATAGCGGTCTGACTTTAACAATTGCTCGACCACCGGATGCCGCCCTTCATGAATTTCCAACTCGCTTCCTTCGTGAACCTGGGGCTTGGCATACCCATTCAGTGCGGCAACTTCGCCGAGAGCAGATAGCACGTCCAGTTGGGCGATCGCCCGTGCCGTGCTGAGAATCTTGTTTGCCGCCTTCGAGAGTTCCGCGCAGACTTCCTTGAACAAACGGGTTTCAATTTCCTTGATGCGTTCTTCGGCATTCAAGACCAGCGTTTCGTATTCCTTCATCTCCGGCGTGATAAAGCGCTCGGCGTTCACCAGCGTCTGCTTGCGGATGTAATGCTCCGGCGCTTTATCTGCCGCGCCGCGCGAAATTTCGATGTAATACCCAAAGACCTTGTTGTAGCCGACCTTGAGCGTTTTGATGCCGGTTTTCTCGCGCTCCACCGACTCAAGGTTGGCAATCCATTCCCGCGCATGTTTGGAGGCGTCCATTACTCCATCCAGTTCGGCGGAATATCCTGGGCGGATGACACCCGTGTTCTGCAATGTCGCAGGTGGGTCTTCGTCCAGCGCGTTTTGCAGCAGCGACAATTGTTCCGCCATTAAATCCACCTTTGGCAGTTCAACCTCTCTCTTCTTTCCCCTTTCTTCCAGCGCTTCAGCGATCTTCGGCAACTTGCCCAATGTCTCGCGCATCGCCACCAGGTCGCGTGGCTGAGCCTGCCCGGCAATGACACGGTTGATCAGCCGTTCCAGATCGGCGATCGGTTTCAACGCCTCGCGTAACTCCGCCCGCACCATGCCATTCTGCACGAAAAATTCCACACCATTCTGCCGTTTGTTGATGCGTTCCACGTTGAGCAGTGGCTGGCTGACCCACTGGTGGATCATGCGTTTGCCCATCGGGGTGATGGTCGCGTCGAGCGTACCGAGCAGTGAGCCTTTTCTTTCGCCGCGCAGGGTTTCATCCAATTCCAAATTTCGGCGGGTGGACGAGTCCAGCGTCATGAATTCGTTCAGGCTGTAGGAACGCAGCGATGTCAGCAGGTTGAGCGCATCGGGCTGCGTCTCTTTGAGGTATTGAATGATCGCTCCCGCCGTACGGACGGAGAGGCTGTTCGTCTTCAGTCCGAACCCATCCAACGTGGATGAATTGAATTGGGTCAGCAATACTTCATTGCATTTGCCCGGCTCGAACTTCCACGCGGGAACGGGAGTGCTATGACCGATGATCCCATCGGGAAGTTTTTGATTGTCGGGGTACAAAATTTCGGCAGGATGCAAACGCGTCAGTTCGGCGCGCAAGGCTTCGAGCGGCAGTTCGGTGACGGCAAACTCTCCGGTGGTGACATCGGTATAAGAAACAGATGCAGTGTTCAGGTCCAGAATGACCGAAGCGAGATAGTTATTCGCGTCTCCGGGCAGGAGGCTCGGCTCGGTCACGGTTCCGGGAGTCACCACGCGTACCACTTTGCGTTCGACCAGTCCCTTGGCGGGCACTTCGCCGATCTGTTCGCAGATGGCGACGTGGTAGCCTTTTTCGATCAGGCGCGAGAGATAGTTTTCGACGGCATGATAGGGAATGCCCGCCAGCGGCACGCGTACCCCGCCGCCAACCGGGCGCGATGTGAGCACGATGTCGAGTTCGCGCGCGGTGATCTCGGCGTCCTCGTCGAAGGTTTCATAAAAATCGCCAAGCCGGAAGAAGAGAATGGCATCGGGATGCTTCTTTTTTTCTTCGAGGTATTGCCTGCGGACGGGGGTGATATCTTCGTTGGACATTCTTTGATTTTACTATGGGCGTAAGACTTGGGCTATAATCTCTTGTCGTTGCGAGGCGGTGGACTTCCGCCGGAGCAACCTTCGAAAACTTTAAGACTGCGCCGCGAAACCATGCTCGCAGTGACATAGGAGCCACAATGTATAAACTTGTATTGGTCCGCCACGGACAAAGCACATGGAATCTAGAAAACCGTTTTACCGGCTGGACGGATGTTGACCTGACCGACCTCGGCAAAGCCGAAGCCGCCGAAGCGGGCAACCTGTTGAAGGAGGCGGGGTATGACTTTGACGTCGCCTACACCTCCGTTCTCAAACGTGCCATCAAGACCCTCGGCATCATTCAGGATGTGATGGATCGCGACTGGCTGCCGGTCGTCCGCGCCTGGCAGTTGAACGAACGCCATTATGGTTCGCTGCAAGGCTTGAACAAAGCCGAAATGGCGGAGAAATTCGGCGATGCACAGGTGAAGGTTTGGCGTCGCTCGTACGACGTCCCGCCACCCGCATTGGAATTGACCGATGAGCGCCACCCGAAATTCGACCGCCGCTACGCGTCATTGACTCCCGAACAGCTGCCAGCCACCGAGTCGCTTAAGATCACCCTTGAGCGGGTTCTGCCCTATTGGACAAGCACGCTCGCGCCGGAGATCAAATCGGGCAAACGTCTGATCGTCGTCGCGCACGGAAATTCCATCCGTGCCTTGGTGAAGTATCTCGATAACATTTCTGAGGCTGAGATCACCGAACTAAACATCCCGACGGGTTTGCCGCTCGTCTATGAATTGGATGAAAACCTCAAGCCGATCAAAAACTATTATCTCGGCGACCCCGAAGAAGCCGCGAAGAAAGCCGCGGCAGTGGCGAATCAGGCAAAAGTGAAATGATTATTTGTGGGGGCGGGTATACCCGCCCCCACGTTGTTTATATTTATATGTCCCTTACATCCCGCGAACGAGTCCTTGCTGTTCTCAATCACGAAACCCCAGACCGCGTACCGATCGTTCTGGGTCCAAGCAACGCGACTGGTATTTCCATGCCTGCCTATCGAAACCTGAAGAAACATCTGGGTTTTGAAGCGCCTGAAAAATATTTGTATGACTGGGAAGAACTTGGCACCGCATTAGTCGATGAACCCATCCTCGAACGGTTGCACAGTGACGTGCGCGGAGTCCATGACCGCGAGCCGCTGCACATCCGTGAGATGAACGCCAGGCGCGAGCCCGGCTCGACCTATTTCAACTCGTGGGGTGTCGGTTCAGTGGAGGGTGACCCGGGAACGTGGTTCCCGTTCGTGCATCCGCTGGCAGAAACGCATTCCATTGCTGACCTTGAATCTTATCCCTGGCCCGATATGAACGACCCGACTCGTGTTGCGCACGTCCGCGCCGAAGCCGGGAAGTTGAGACAGGATAATCAATATGCCATTCTTGCCACCCCGTGGCTGGCATTTCCGCTCGAGCGCGCCTACGCCATGCAGCGCATGGACAGGTTCTTCCTAAACCTCGGCAGACATCCAGATTTTGCCGTGGCGATGGTCACCAAGATCGCCGAGTTATGCAAAACCCTGATGGGACATTTTCTGCGTGAGTGCGGCGACAACATCGACATGATCAAGATCGGCGACGACCTTGGTATGCAGACCAGCCTGATGCTCTCGCCGAAGATGTATCGCAAACTTATCAAGCCCATCCACGCCGATTACATCGCCTTCATCAAGTCACATACCAAAGCCAAAGTCTTTTTCCACACCGATGGCGATGTCTTCGACCTGCTGCCTGATTTTGTCGAAATGGGCGTGGATATTCTCAACCCCATTCAAACTTCGGCGGGAAAGATGTCGAACCTGGACGAATTAAAAAAACAGTTTGGCAAAAATCTGGTTTTTTGCGGCGCAATTGACACGCATCGCATCCTGCCGTTTGGCACTCCCGACGAAGTCCGCGCGGAGGTGAAGCGCATCATTGAATCGCTCGGCAAAGATGGCGGCTACATGCTGGCTTCCGTCCACACCATCATGCCTGACGTTCCGCCGGAAAACATTCTTGCCATGGTGGATGCGGTCGAAGAGTTCGGATGGTATTAAAATTGGGATATGACCTTATCCCAGGATTTTTTCCAAGAACTAAAAAAACGCTTCACAGGTGACCTGCGGCTGGATGCTGCTTCCAAAGTTTTATACTCCACCGATGCCTCTGCCTATCAGATCGAGCCGCTGGGCGTTGCGATCCCCAAAAACCAGGACGATCTGCAAGCCGTGGTGGAACTGGCTGCGAAATATAAGACCCCGATTCTCCCAAGAGGCTCGGGGTCTTCGCTTGCCGGTCAAGCCATCGGTGAGGCGTTGATCCTCGATTGTTCGCGTCATCTTGATGCGATCATTGAGATCGACCCCGAATCTCGTTCTGCGATCGTTGAGCCGGGCGTTATTCTTGCAAACCTGAACCGCGCCGCTGCCCAACACGGACTGACCTTCGGTCCCGACCCGGCTTCGGTGGAACGCGCCACGTTGGGTGGCGTGATCGGCAACAACGCCACCGGCGCGCATTCCATTTTGTATGGCATGAGCGCGGATCATCTGTTGGCAGCCGATGTGATCTTAAGCGATGGGACTCTGGCGAGATTCGATGGCGCCACATTTGATTCCCACATGTCAAATCCGCGAATATCCAATATCGTTTTCACCGTTCAAGAAATTCGAAAAAAATATCCCCAAGCCATCCAACAGAACTATCCAAGATCCTGGCGCAACTCGGCGGGCTATCGGCTGAATTATCTGCTGCCGTGGAGTCCGTCCGCGCCGCCGCAATGGACAGGTGATGCATATCCCGCCAACCTGAAACCCGACACCTTGAATCTCGCGCCACTGCTTGCGGGCAGCGAAGGGACGTTGGCGGTCATGCGCCGCTTGAAGGTCAATCTTGTGCCCAAGCCGAGGCATACCATTCTGGGTGTTTTATCGTATGCCAGTATCGCTGAGGCATGTGACGATGTTCCGCGCTTGCTGGCGATGAACCCCAGTGCCGTGGAATTGATCCCGCAGTTGATCCTGCGCAATGCGCGAAGCATCCCCGCCTATGCGCGTCAGATCGGCTGGGTGGCGGGAGACCCGGCTGCGGTGTTGATTGTTGAATTCAGCGGCGACCAACCCTCGGCGTTGAAAGAGGCGGTTCGTCGTCTTGGCGATGCCTTGACGGTTGCCGAATCTCCGGAAGATCAGGCGCGGATTTGGAATATCCGCAAAGTTGGCTTGGGAATTTTGGATTCGCGTCCGCAGGCGGCGCGACCGATCGCGTTCATCGAAGACTGCGCCATCCCCGTGGAGCGCCTGGGTGAATTCGTGCGCGAGGTCGAGCGCATCCTTGCAGCGCACGGCACGTTCGGCGGCATGTATGCCCACGCCTCGGCGGGATGTTTGCACATCCGCCCGGTGTTGGACTTGCAGAAGGGGGAAGGCGTGCGAGCGATGCGGGGCATCATCGAGCAGGTCTTTGCGTTGACGATGAGCCTCGGCGGTTCGATGAGCAGCGAGCATGGCGACGGCTTGGCGCGCGGCGAATTCATCGAACGAACATATGGACGTGAAGTGACCGATGCCATGCGAATGTTGAAACAGGCGTTTGACCCGCATCAATTGTTGAGCCCTAAAAAGATGTTCGACGCGCCGCCCATGGATGCCAACCTGCGTTATGGTGAAACCTACCGGGCAAAGGCGTGGCAGCCCGTGTTGCATTTCAGTCATGAGCACGGTTTGGCAGGCGCGATCGAGATGTGCAATGGGCAGGGCGTGTGCAGAAAAACAACAGGCGTGATGTGCCCGTCATTTCAGGCGACCCGCGAAGAAGCCTTCAGCACACGCGGCAGGGCGAATTTGCTGCGGAGTTTCATGTCGTTGCGAGCCGAAGGCGAAGCAACCTCATCAAATGTGGGATTGCTTCGGGTTGATGTCTCGACACGTGCTTCGCACGACTCGACCGCCAGCCCTCGCAATGACATATTGGATGCGACCTATCAAGCCCTCGACCTGTGTCTCGCCTGCAAGGGCTGCACCTCGGAATGTCCGAGCGGCGTGGACATGCCCAAACTCAAATACGAGTTCATGAACCATTATTACAAGTCGCACCGCCGCCCGCTGCGCGATTATCTCTTCGGCTATTTTCACATCGCGGCAAAACTTCTCAGCCCGGTCGCGCCGCTTGCGAATATTTTTATGGAAATGGATTGGTCGCGCACGTTGATCGCGAAGATGCTTGGCATTGCAAGTCAGCGACCTTTTCCAAAATTTTCAACGAAACGACCGCGAAGAGTTGAGAGCACAGGAAAGGATAAAACCGTCATCTTTCTTTCGGATGTCTTTTCGCATCACATCGAACCGGAAGTGGAGGACGCCGCCATTGAGATTTTGACGACCCTCGGCTTCGACGTGAAAGTCCTGCCAGTCATTGGCGCGGGCGCATCGCTGCTCTCGAAGGGATTTCTGGATGCGGCGCGCAGCCATGCTGAAAAAGTTCTGGCGGAGATCCACCATCTGGATGGCGGGGCAGGCTTGGGCGTGGTTGGAAGCGAACCGCCGGAAATCTACTGCCTCAAGCACGAGTACAAATCCCTCTTACCCAAACGAAGCGCGGAGATTCGATCCCTCACACAACGGGTCTGGTTGGTGGACGAGTTTATTTTGCGCGTAGTCAATTCAGAGGATTTTTCCCTTCCTCTTCCGTCCCGCGAAGAAAAAGTGATCCTGCACCCGCACTGTCATCAGCGTGCTGAAGGTCTCGCGGACGATGGGCTGCCTGCCGGCGTCTCTGCCACTGTGGCAATGTTGAAGATGTTCGGCTTTGCGCCCGAAGTGATCGATGCGGGCTGCTGCGGCATGGCGGGCACGTTCGGCTATGACGCCGAGCATTACGACCTTTCGATGCAGGTGGGGGAGTTGGGCGTGCTGCCAAAGATACGCTCCCTCCGTCCTACGGACACCTCCCCAAAATTCGATAAACAGGTGGGGGTTCTTTCCACCGGTGCCGCCTGTCGGATGCAGATCCAGCAGGGAGCGGGCGTGGACGCGGTGCATCCGTTGTTGCTGGTACGGGAACGCCTTGCCAACCTCCAGCCGGGTCATTGAAGTACGATGGAATCTTGCACAGGCAAAATTTCCGTCACCCATTTAGATTACCATCCATAAGGAGTCTATGTTGAAACGAATTTCCGATTACTTCTATTCTTTGTCCACGGGGCGGGTCACATTGATCGGGCTTGCGGTCTTTGTGCTTTTTATGATCTTCGTTCTGCCGCAGCAGGCACAAAAAGCGGAAGCCTACAGCGGCGGGATCTCGCCTGATACTTCGTACATCTATTCCGCGGATGACCTGTATCAAATGGCAGAGACATATGGCGCGGAGGGACGTGCGGCGTATATTTACGCCCGCTTCACGTTTGACTTGATCTTCCCTCTCGCCTATTTGTTTTTTCTCACGACCGCGCTGAGTTGGCTGCTCTCCCGCGGGCTGGTAGAGACCTCCCGCTGGCGGCTGTTAAACCTCTTCCCATTGGCGGGTGCTGTGTTTGATTATCTTGAGAACATTTCCGCTTCTCTTGTTTTGGCAAGGTATCCGTCGCAGACCCCGGTGATCGATGCGCTC
>ERZ761609.2848-NODE-2848-length-12114-cov-10.276557_pt1 | contig 12114 bp, 9 predicted proteins | sample MGYA00511163_ERZ761609 | MGnify/ENA primary metagenome ERZ761609 (study PRJEB28899, sample SAMN02445070) | bioreactor sludge metagenome | biome: EBPR sludge | place: Australia: Brisbane, Thorneside Wastewater Treatment Plant | collected 2011-12-16 ... | reverse complement strand
GCGGCACTCCTGGCCTGCGTGGCGGCGCTGCCGGCCATGGCCGCCGATGACCCGGCGCAGCAGGCCATGCCCTCGCCGCTCCAGCAGGTCTCGGGCGCCGATCTGGCGCAGGAGGTGACAGGCAATACCCTGTCCGGGCGGCATTCGTCGGGCATGCCCTACAGCGAGTATCATTCACCCGATGGCCGCATCTATGGTCACAACAACAATGTGCCGGTGCGCGATGGCTGCTGGGTCATCCGGCGGGACGAGATTTGCTACACTTATGAGAAGGGGCCGGCACCGGGCGTGTTCTGCTGGCGCTTCTATCGCGCCGCCGGCGGCTACACGATCTATCTGCCCACGACCGGCACGGTTGGCACGGCCAAGCTGGAAGCCGGAAACCCTTACAAATACAGCGACGGCGGCCAGCCCTGGTCGTGCGATGCGCTGCTCTCCATGGCATCACCACGAGCACAGAACCCATGACCTACGCCAATCTGATCGTCACCATTGAGCATCGCGTCGCCACCCTGACGCTCAACCGCCCGGCCAAGCTCAATGCCTTCTCTGCCGGGTTGCATGCCGACCTCCGTTCTGCGCTGGCAGCGGCTGCCGATGATGCGGGCGTGCGCGCCGTGGTGCTCACCGGCGCCGGCCGCGCCTTCTCCTCGGGGCAGGACCTGACCGAGGACCTGCCGCGCCATCCTGATGGGCGCTTTGACCTCTCCGGCCCTCTGATGCGCGACTACAATCCTCTGATCGAGCGCCTGATGAGCTATCCCAAGCCGGTGATCGCGGCGCTCAATGGCCCGGCGGTCGGCGCGTCGATGAACATCGCGCTTGCCTGCGACATCGTGCTGGCCACCCGTTCGGCCTATCTGCAGGAAGGGTTTGCCAAGATCGCTTTGGTGCCGGATGCCGGCGGCACCTGGGTCCTGCCGCGTCTGGTCGGGTTCAAGCGCGCGCTTGCCCTGTCGCTGACCGCCGATCGGGTCAGCGCCGACGATGCCGAGCGGATGGGGCTGGTCTACAAGGTCTATGACGATGCGGCTTTCGCCGGGGAAGTGGCCACGCTCGCCCGCCGGCTCGCCGATGGTCCGGCCCATTGCTTCGGCCTGATCAAGCGGGCGCTGGCCGGCAGCCTCGACAATGACCTTGGCCAGCAGCTCGCCATCGAGGCCGAGATGCAGCAGGCGGCTGCGGACCATCCCGATTTCATGGAAGGGGTGATGGCCTTCCTGCAGAAGCGCCCGCCGCAGTTCAAGTGAGCCCGAACGGGTCGGGCGCCTTAGAGCATGCTGCGATTGGGTGGAATCCGGCTAATCGCAAAAAGCATGCTCTAAACTCTTGATAACGATCATGTTATCTCTCGCTTTGATGTTCAATCAATACGAGGGCATGGTTTGGCATGCTTGCAGATCCCTGAATGCAACCGGCTGTTCGCCGATCTGCCGGCTTCGGCTTTGTTCACCACCGGGTGAGCAGGGCAAGCGCCGTTAACCTTTTGCAAACGATCCTGCGGCACGCTGGCCTTGTTGCGGCCGGATTGGATGACGCGACAGGCGGAACCCCCGGGCGCTTCCTTGACAGGAGACAGGCCCATGCGTTTGCCTCGCTTGCCAGCTTCCCCAAACCTCCATGATTGCCCTGCCGCCGCCGTGAGCGGATGTGCTCAGCTTCCCAGCCATGGCGAGCGCCTCAAACAGGGCTGTTCAGGCGAGGTTGTGGCCAGTCTCTTCGGTCTGCCCCGCGCCCCCGACCGCCCCGGTTGACGGCAGAGCGGCCTGACGCATCGGCGGATCACCGCCAGGAATTCGGCGCAACGGCCTCCCCGTTGCGCCGTTTATTGTTCAGAGTATCACTCAGGGCTGTCTGGCCTGACAGCACAAAAAGAATCGAGGAGCAACGCGACGCCGAGCCGATGCGAGGGGCGCCACACCCGTTCTTCCCTCCCCTTGATGGGGAGGGTCGGCGCGTCAGCGCCGGGGTGGGGTGAGGTGAGGGGTTGAACCACCCCCACCCGGTCCTCCGCCGCTCGCAGTCAAGTCTACGCAGACTGCGTAAACTTGTCTGCGATGCTCGGACCACCCTCCCCGCAAGGGGGAGGGATTGACAGTCAGGAGCGCCCTTGCCTCCGGCCAGGGCCGGCATCACCACTCAGCGTTCGAGGCGGGCCATCAGGCTGGACGTATCCCAGCGGTTGCCGCCCATCTTCTGCACTTCGGCATAGAACTGGTCGACCAGCGCGGTCACCGGCAGACTGGCGCCGTTGCGCCGTGCTTCCGTCAGGCAGATCGACAGGTCCTTGCGCATCCAGTCGACGGCGAAGCCGAAGTCGAACTTGCCCTGGTTCATTGTCTTGCCGCGGTTTTCCATCTGCCAGGATCCAGCTGCGCCCTTGGAAATGACATCCAGCACCGCCTCGACATCGAGCCCGGCCTTCCTGGCGAAATGCACACCCTCGGCGAGCCCCTGCACCAGGCCGGCGATGCAGATCTGGTTGACCATCTTGGTCAACTGTCCCGCTCCGGGAGGGCCGAGCCGGCGGCAGGCGCGGGCAAAGGCCATGATCACCGGTTCGGCCCTGGCATAGCTTGCCTCATCGCCGCCGCACATGACGGTCAGCAGGCCGTTTTCGGCGCCGGCCTGGCCGCCGGAGACCGGTGCATCGACAAAACCGACCCCGCGCTTTGCCGCCTCGGTGGCGAGTTCCCGGGCGACTTCCGCGCTGGCGGTGGTGTTGTCGACAAACACCGCGCCTCTGGCCATGGCCTGGAAGGCTCCGTCAGGACCGATGGTGACCGCGCGCAGATCGTCGTCGTTGCCGACACAGGCGAAAACGAAATCCTTGCCCGCTGCGGCTTCTCTTGGCGTGCGGGCGGCCGTCCCGCCATGCTGGGCGGCCCATTTCTCCGCCTTCGCAAACGTCCGGTTATAGACGGTCACCTCATGCCCGCCCTTGGCCTTGAGATGTCCGGCCATCGGATATCCCATCACGCCGAGGCCGAGAAACGCCACTTTCGCCATGTCCAGCTCCTTGGTGCGGCTGCCCGCCGCTTGTTGCCGCCAAGCTGTAGCCGGTTGGCCAGGAGAGATAAAGGGAGGGGAAGTTCACCGGCCGCTGATGAAGCAGTTGACCGGAGCGCTGCCATCCGGGCAAATGGCGGCGGACGATTGTCCTTTGCCTGGAGAGACTGACCGATGAGCAATGCCGATGCCGTTCTCGCTGCCCTCGCCGCCGTCAAGGGGCCGGACGGGCGGACATCCCTGCCGCAGTCTGGGGCGCTGTCGCAGATCGCCATCGCAGCCGGCAAGGCATATTTTTCGATTGCCATCGACCCAAAGCGGGCAGCGGCGATGGAGCCGATGCGCAAGGCGGCCGAAACAGCAGCCGCAGCCGTTCCGGGTCTTTCCGGGGCGGTGGTGACCCTGACGGCCGAACGGGCCGCGGCCTCCCAGGCCCAGGCTGCTGCGCCGCCTCGGCCTGCCCCGGGTGGCGGCAAGCTGGAGGTTCCAGGTATCAAGCACATCATTGCGGTCGCCAGTGGCAAGGGCGGGGTCGGCAAGTCGACGACATCGGCCAATCTGGCGCTGTCATTGCAGCGGCTCGGGCTGAAGGTCGGTGTGCTCGACGCGGATGTCTATGGCCCGTCGATGCCCAAGCTGTTCGGCCTCAACACCCGTCCGGTCATGGCCGGCAACAATATGCTCCAGCCGCTCGATGGCTACGGGCTGAAGGTGATGTCGATCGGCTTCCTCGTCGAGGAAGATAGCGCGATGATCTGGCGCGGGCCGATGGTGATGAGCGCCATCCAGCAGATGCTGCGCGAGGTTGCCTGGGGCGATCTTGATGTGCTGGTAGTCGACATGCCGCCCGGCACCGGCGATGCGCAACTGACCATGGCGCAGAACGTGCCTCTGGCCGGCGCGGTGATCGTGTCGACCCCGCAGGATCTGGCGTTGATCGACGCCCGGCGCGGCATCACCATGTTCCGCAAGGTCGATGTGCCGATCCTCGGCGTTATCGAGAATATGTCGACGTTCATCTGCCCGCAGTGCGGCACGCGCCACGACATCTTCGGACATGGTGGCGCGCGGGCCGAGGCGGCCAAGATTGGCGCGCCGTTCCTGGGTGAAATCCCGCTGGCCATGGCCATTCGCGAGAATTCCGATGCGGGTCGGCCGATTGTCCTCACCAGCCCGGACGGACCGCACGCAGCCGCCTATCTGTCGATTGCGCGCGCGGTCCGCGATGCCCTGTCGGCGGGGGCTGGCCAGCGCGCCATGCCGGCCATCGTGTTCGATAGCTAGGGCGGCGCTTTTCGGCCGGTAAGGCGCGGCTCCTGGGCTGGTTTTCCACGGATAGACGCCGGATTCTGTCGTTCACTTTGTCGGCAGGATAGAGCAGATTCCTGTTTGCAGCGGGCCATGTTTCTGCTTTGTATTGCCCCAACGCGCGCCGACCCGTTCGGCGCGGGTTTTGGCATATTCCACTGACCATCCGGGAGGATAAGCATGAAGCGTCGCCAGTTTCTCACCGCAGGCGCAGGCCTTGCGGCTACCGCAGTTGCCGCACCGGCCATTGCCCAGTCAATGCCTGAAGTGAAGTGGCGCCTGACGTCGAGCTTTCCGAAGTCGCTCGATACCATCTATGGCGCATCAGAAGTGCTGGCCAAATACGTCGCCGAGGCGACGGACAACAAGTTCCAGATCCAGGTTTTCGCGGCGGGCGAAATCGTTCCCGGCCTGCAGGCGGCCGACGCGGTGACCAACGCCACCGTGGAACTCTGCCACACCGCGCCCTATTACTACATCGGCAAGGACCCGACCTTCGCATTCGGCACGGCGGTTCCGTTCGGCCTCAACGCCCGTCAGCAGAACGCCTGGATGATGCACGGCGGCGGTCTGGCGCTGATGAACGAGTTCTACGCCAAGTATAACATGATCGGTTTCATCGGCGGCAACACCGGCTGCCAGATGGGCGGCTGGTTCCGCAAGGAAATCAAGACCGTTGCCGATCTCTCCGGCCTCAAGATGCGTATCGGCGGCTTCGCCGGTCAGGTGCTGTCCAAGCTCGGCGCTGTGCCGCAGCAGATCGCCGGCGGCGACATCTATCCGGCGCTGGAGAAGGGCACCATCGACGGCGCCGAATGGGTCGGCCCCTATGATGACCAGAAGCTCGGCTTCAACAAGGTCGCCCCGTTCTTCTACTATCCGGGTTGGTGGGAAGGCGGCGCCATGCTGAAGTTCCTCGTCAACACCGCCAAGTGGAATGAACTGCCGAAGAACTACAAGGCGATCTTCGAGGCAGCGGCGCATCTCGCCGACAACGACATGCAGGCCAAGTATGACGCCCGCAACCCGACCGCGCTGATCGATCTGGTGCGTAACGGCGGCGCCCAGCTCCGTGCCTATCCGCAGGAGGTCATGGAAGCCTGCCTCAAGGCCGCCAACGAGGTCTATACCGAGACCAACGCCAAGAACGCCCAGTTCAAGAAGGTGCATGACTCGCACATGGCCTTCCGCAATGACGGCTATCTGTGGTGGCAGATTGCCGAATACACCTTCGACAACTTCATGATCCGCACCCGCCAGCGCACCTGAGCGGCGTGATCGAGATCAAATGGAACGGCGCCTTCGGGCGCCGTTTTCTTTTGGGGCTTTCTGGCGCCGCTTGTTTTTTGGGACTGCCCTGACGGCACAAAAAAACAGCGGCGCCGAAGCGCCGCTGCATGATCGTCAAGCCAGGTCTTGGGCCGTCAGAACTTCGGCGGTGCGATATCCAGCCCGCCGCCGCCCGGGGCGCCGATGCCGCCACCGAGGTTGTTGAGCTGTTCGAGCGCCTTGCTTGGATCGACCGCCGGCCGTTCCGGCTTCTTGGTGATGACCATCGACGGCGTCAGCATCACCAGCGTCACCATGATCAGCTGGATGACCACGAACGGCACGGCGCCCCAGTAGATCTGGCCGGTGGTGACCGGATCGGTCATCTTGCCGGTCACGCGATCCTTATACGGCTCCTTCGGCGCCACCGAGCGCAGGTAGAACAGCGCAAAACCGAACGGCGGATGCATGAAGCTGGTCTGCATGTTGACGCCCATCATCACGCCGAACCAGACGATCATCGCTTTCTTGATTTCCGCGTCCGTCGTCAGGTTGAAGCTTCTGGCAATCTCCAGCGCCGTCGGATCGGTGGTGAAGATTGCTTCCGCTGCCGGACGGATCAGCGGGATGACAATGAACGCCAGTTCGAAGAAGTCGAGGAAGAACGCGAGCAGGAACACGGCGAGGTTGATGAGGATCAGGAAGCCGTAGAACCCGCCCGGCAGTGACTTCAGGTGCTCTTCCACCCACACATGGCCGTTCACGCCGTAGAAGGTGAGCGAGAAGATGCGCGCGCCGATCAGGATGAAGATCACGAAGGCCGACAGCTTGGCGGTCGATTCCGTCGCCTGGCGGATGATCGTCCAGTTGAAGCGCTTCGGATCATTGTCGAGGTAGCGCTTGAACGCGGCGAGCAGCAGCGCGCCGGTGGCGCCCATCGCGCCGCCTTCGGTCGGCGTGGCGACGCCGATGAAGATGGTGCCGAGAACCAGGAAGATCAGGGCCAGCGGCGGCACCATGACGAAGGTCACCTGCTGGGCCAGCTTGGACAGGAAGCGGAAGCCCAGGAACCGCGAGCAGATCCAGTTGGCGACCGCAATCAGGAAGGCGACCGCCACGCCGACCGACATCGTCAGGATGACGAAATCCGCGCCTGCGCCGACCTTGGTCGTCGTCATGTAGAGATAGGCGAGCACCGACGCGACGATGGTCAGCGTCAGCAAGGACAGCAAGCCGCGCTCATCGCCGCCGGCCTGCAGCGTCTTGACCAGCCGGACAACCGAAAGAGCAAGCCAGGCGAGGAAGCCGATCAGGATCACCGCCCAGATCTTGGCGCCCCAGCCGCCGCCCAGACCATCGACGATCTGGGTCTTGAGTGAACCGCCGGCGAACATCACCCCGGCCGCGATGATCGCCAGCAAAGCGATCGCATTGGCGCGCGACAGCCGGTTGGCAACCGCAGGATCGGTTTCCTTGAAGGCGATATCCTCCGGCGGCAGGCCCGGCGCAGCGGCCGGATAGAACGTGCTGACGAGGAACACATAAGAGGCATAAAGCGCCGACAGCACCACGCCTGGAACGAAGGCGCCTTCATACATCGAGCCGACGTCAGCGGCGAGCTGGTCGGCCAGCACGATCAGCACCAGCGACGGCGGAATGATCTGCGCCAGCGTGCCCGACGCCGCGATGACGCCGGAGGCCAGGCGTCGGTCATAACCATAGCGCAGCATGATCGGCAGCGAGATCAGCCCCATCGAGATCACCGAGGCCGCCACAACGCCGGTGGTCGCCGCCAGCAGCGCGCCGACGAAGATGACCGCATAGGCAAGACCACCGCGGATCGTGCCGAACAACTGCCCGATGGTGTCGAGCAGGTCCTCCGCCATGCCGGACCGTTCCAGCACCAGCCCCATGAAGGTGAAGAATGGAATGGCCAGCAAGACGTCGTTGGCCATCACGCCGCCGTAGATGCGGTCCGGCAGCGATTGCAGCAAGGGCCAGGACAGGGTGATGGTCCCGCCCGACAGCGGCGCAAGTTCCACGCCGATGACAAAGAAGGCCAGGCCGCAGGCACCCAGCGCGAAAGCGACCGGATAGCCAAGCAGCAGGAAGACAACCAGCGCCGCGAACATGATCGGGGCGATATTATGGGCGATGAAAGCGGCCATAGCGAAGGACTCCGCGCGGGATCGGGACTGATTACTGGTCTTTGGCAAGCCGGGCGCGCTCGGCCTTTTCGGCCTCCTCGCGCGCAACCTCCAGCAGGCGCTCCGCCTCGGCTTCCGCCGCAGCATGATGACCGCCCGAGCCGAGCGAGTCCGGGATCAGACCCTGCGACACCGCCATCCGCTTGATGAATTCCGAAATGCCCTGGATCAGCAACAGGATGAACCCGAGCAGGATCAGGAACTTCGCCGGCCACTGCGGCAGGCCGCCGGCGTTGCTCGATTGCTCGTTCATCAGGAACGAGGTCTTGAAGAAGGGATAGGAGGTGACGATCATCACCAGCGCCATCGGGATCAGGAACAGGCCATGGCCGAGAAACTCGATCAGGCGCTTGCCGCGCTGCGGCAACTTGGAGTTCACGATGTCGATGCGGATGTGCTCGTTGTGCAGCAGCGTCCACGGAGCGCACAGCAGGAACACCGCGCCGAACAGCAGCCATTGCGCTTCGAGCCAGGCATTCGAACTGGAATTGAAGATCTTGCGGATGATTGCATTGGCGGTTGAAATCAGCACCGCTGCCAGCAGTAGCCAGGCCACGTTCTTGCCGATCTTTTCGTTCAGCCAGTCAATACCCCTCGACAGGCGCAACAAGGCCGCCATGCGTCCCTCCCGGTTTGTGCATTCTCCCGCAGCGACCGTTGCCCCTCCCGGAACATGAACGATCGATTAACCCAAGTCTTTAGACATTGGTCAAGCATCTGGCAAGCTGACTGGCAGGCAGGAGGCATATGCGATTCTTGCATGCCTTGCCTGTCAGCGTTGCCCACCGTCAAGTCGCGTGCGGGCGCGCACCCGTTCGCGATGCAGAGTGTAGAGAGCGCTTGCGGCAATCAGCGCAATGCCGGCGATGGACAGGGCGCCCGGAACTTCGCCGAACACCAGCGCTCCCAGCGCGATGGCCCAGATGACCGATGAAAAGCGGTAGGGTGCCACCACCGAGAGATCGGCGCCGCGGCAGGCCAGTGCGATAAAGTAATTGCCGACCGTGACAATCACCGCTGCGACAAGGCAGGCCAGGAACGGCCGCCACTGGAACGGTGCCCAGGGTTGAAACAGGCTGAGGGCGAGGCCCGCTAGCCAGGAACCGATGGATGTTCCCAGCGTGACCACCGTGGTCGGCAGGGCATTGCCGAGCTTGCGTGTCAGGATATCGCGCAAGGCAACGCCAAGCACTGCGGCAAGCCCGAGTATCGCCGCGACGTGATAGAGCGGATATTGGGCCTGGGCTCCGCCGGGCTTGACCACCAGCAGCATGCCGGCAAAGCCGACGAGAATGGCGCTCCAGCGCCGCCATCCGACGGTTTCTCCCAGTAACAATGTGGCGATCGCCGTAATGACCAGCGGGCTGAGCATCAGCAATGCGGTCAGATCGGCAATCGGCATCATTCCGAGCGCGCTCAGGAAGGTGATCCCCAGAACCGCTTCCGTCGCCGAACGCGCGGTCATCAGCGGTCTGGTCAGCCCTCCCAGGGCCTGCCGGTCGCCGCTGACAATCACCACTGCAAGACTGATCATCACCGCGAACAGGCCGCGAACCGCCATCAGCTGCGCCACCGGCCAGTCCAGTGTTGCAAGCTTTGCCAGAACATCGCTGAACACGAAGGCGATCGACGCGCCGGTCATCGCCAGGATGCCGCGGCCATTCGGGGAAAGGTTGGAGAACACGAAAGAACCCTGTTGCCGGCGGCTTGTCAGCCACCCGTCAGGCTCATGTGTCGCCGCACGGCCGGCTGGCGCGTATCGCGGTCAATGATGAAATCATGGCCGCGCGGCTTGCGGGCGATGGCATCGTCAATGGCACGCAGCACCGCCTCGTCTCCTTCCGACGAGCGCAGCGGTTGGCGCAGGTCCGCCGCATCCTCCTGGCCAAGGCACATGTAGAGCGTTCCGGTGCAGGTCAGCCGGACGCGGTTGCAGCTTTCGCAGAAGTTGTGCGTCATCGGTGTGATGAAGCCGATGCGGCCGCCGGTCTCGCTGGCCCGCATGTAGCGTGCGGGACCGCCGGTGCGATAGTCGATCGCCTTCAGCGTCAGCTGCTGGCCAAGCCTTTCCCTGAGCTGCGACAGCGGCAGGTACTGATCGACACGCGCCACCTCCATCTCACCGAGCGGCATCACTTCGATGAAGGTGATGTCCATGCCCTGGCCATGCGCCCAGCGGATCAGTTCCAGGCTTTCATGATCGTTGAAATCGCGCAGGGCAACGGTGTTGATCTTGATCTTCAGCCCGGCTGCTTGCGCAGCGCGGATCCCGTCGAGAACCTGATCAAGATCGCCCCAGCGCGTGATGGAGCGGAATTTGTCCGCATCAAGCGTATCGAGCGAGACATTGATCCGCTTGACGCCGCAATCGGCGAGTTCATCGGCAAAACGGGCGAGCTGCGAGCCGTTGGTAGTCAGCGTAAGTTCGTCCAGCGCGCCGTTTGCCAGATGCTGCGACAGATCGCGGAACAGCCGCATGATGTCCCGCCGCACCAGCGGTTCGCCGCCGGTGATGCGGAGCTTGCGGACACCGCGCTGGACGAACAATCCGCACAGCCGCGACAGTTCCTCGAGGCTGAGCAGATCCTTCTTGGGCAGGAAGGTCATGTGCTCCGACATGCAATAGGTGCAGCGGAAGTCACAGCGGTCCGTCACCGAAACGCGCAGATAGGAGACCTGCCGCCCGAACGGGTCGGTGAGCGGCGCGGGGGACATTCCGGTCGGCAACGCTCGGTCAGTCACGAGGGGCGGTCTTTCTTTTCTGGCGATGAATTCACATTACTGCCTCACAGTTGGGGCAGGGCGCCGCATCCGTCAAGGCGGCTTGGGTCGCGCGCAGCAAAAAGGGCCGGTTGCCCGGCCCCTGCTGAAACCTTCGATGTCGTCCCGCTCAGCGCAGGACAACGACCCGGGTGCCAACCTTCACGCGGCTGTAAAGGTCCACCACATCGTCATTGAGCATGCGGATGCAGCCCGAGGAAACCGCCTGGCCGATCGTCTCCGGCTCGTTCGAGCCATGGATGCGATAGAGCGACGAGCCCAGATAGAGGGCGCGGGCGCCGAGCGGATTCTCCGGCCCGCCCTTCATGTGGCGTGGCAGGTCGGGGCGGCGCTTGAGCATCTGCGGCGGCGGCGTCCAGTCCGGCCACTCGGCCTTGCGGGTGATCGCCTTGCTGCCGCCCCATTCAAAGCCCGGACGGCCGACGCCGACGCCGTAGCGCACGGCACGCCCGTTGCCGAGGATGTAGTAGAGCCGGCGCTCGACCGTGCTCACCACGATGGTGCCCGGCGCGAACTTCGACGCATAGCTGACTTCCTCGCGCGGGATCGGCGTCGCCTTGGCGCGGGTGTCCTGATAGGGGATGATCGGTTCGCGGGTCAGCGGGTCGATCTCATAGGCGACTGCTGCCGGCGCCGCCACGGCGCCCAACAGCAGGGCGAAAACGGCCGTATTCAAACGACGCATGTCCTTGCATCCTTCAAGTAACGTGAATCAGGGTGCGCGCACACCCAGCATGGGAGTAGCGACCTTTGTCCGCAATAGAACGCTATTTCAAGCGTATGAGCGCCGAATCGGAACAACTTCCCGTGAAGTAGCGCCGATCCGTTGCCTGTCTGCAACAATGGCGCAGCCTTGACTTCGCTCGCGGGGCTCCCTAGAAGCGCGGGGTCCTGATCGGGCGCGTAGCTCAGCGGAAGAGCACTTCGTTCACACCGAAGGGGTCACAGGTTCGATCCCTGTCGCGCCCACCATTGCCAAGCCTTCTTGTGTCACTGAAAGCCGAAGGATTGCTTCGGTTATTGGTTTTTCAGAGAACCGGGAACGGCCGGCCGCCGCGCCTGGCTGGCCGGCCCGTCGAGGAGGCCGGCTTCAGTCGATCCGGGCGATCGCGCCGGCCAGTTCGTCGAAATGCTCGATCAGCACATCGGGCCTGAGGTCCTTCATCGGCACATCGGTATATCCGAAGCTGACCCCGATCACCGGAATGCCGGCATTGCGCGCGGTATCAACGTCAGTCCGACTGTCGCCGACCATGATCGCCGGCCCGCTGCCGGCCAGCCTTATGGTCTCTTCAAGATGCCGCCGATCGGGCTTCTTGAAGGCGAAGCTGTCGCCGCCGGTGATGGCGGCGAAACGGTGGGTCAGCCCGAGTTCGTCCAGCAGCAGCCGCGCATAGGCTTCCAGCTTGTTGGTGCAGACGGCCAGACGATGGCCGTCCGCCTGCAACCGGTCGAGCTGGGCGATCAGGCCGGGGTAGGGGCGCGAGAAATCGGCGATATGCTTTTCGTAATGAGCAAGGAAGATCGCCTGCAGCGCATC
>ERZ761609.2847-NODE-2847-length-12116-cov-27.700771_pt1 | contig 12116 bp, 9 predicted proteins | sample MGYA00511163_ERZ761609 | MGnify/ENA primary metagenome ERZ761609 (study PRJEB28899, sample SAMN02445070) | bioreactor sludge metagenome | biome: EBPR sludge | place: Australia: Brisbane, Thorneside Wastewater Treatment Plant | collected 2011-12-16 ... | reverse complement strand
TACACGACGCTCTTCCGATCTGTTCGGCGTCGCCCAGATACAGGCACTGCGCGGGGGAGGCGCCGCACAACTCGGCGGCGGCGCGCATCGGCGCCGGATGCGGCTTCGGTTGCGGGCAGGTGTCGCCGGAGACGATGCAGGCGGCGCGCTCGGCCAGGTCGAGCACGGACATCAGGGGTTCGGTGAAGCGCGCCGGTTTGTTGGTGACCACGCCCCATTTCAACTGACGTGCTTCGAGTTCGGCCAGCAGATCGAGGATGCCGGGGAAGGGCCGCGAATGGCGGCAGATGTTGTCGGCGTAAAGCTGCAGGAACTCCTCGCGCATGCGGGCAAAACGCGGGTCGTCGGGATGCAGGTCGAAGCCGACGCCGAGCAGGCCGCGCGCGCCATGCGATGCCTGCGGGCGGATCGCCTCGTCGGCCAGCGGCGGCAGGCCGTGACGCGCGCGCTGCAGGTTGAGCGCGTAGCCGAGGTCGGGGGCGGTGTCGATCAGGGTGCCGTCGAGGTCGAACAGGACGGCGCGGATGTTCTCAAGCTTCACGGTTTTACTCTCCCCGGCGCGTCGCCATCAGGTAGTTGACGCCGGTATCGGCTTCCAGCTTGTAGATTCTGGTCAGCGGGTTGTAGGTCATGCCGATCAGCTCCTCGGTGTCGAGGCCGGATTCGCGCGCCATGCGGGCGAGCTCGGCGGGCTGGATGAATTTGGCGTAGTCGTGGGTGCCGCGCGGCAGCAGCTTGAGGACGTATTCGGCGCCGAGGACCGCGAACAGGTAGCTCTTGGCGTTGCGGTTGAGCGTGGAGAAGAACACCCAGCCGCCCGGCTTGACCAGGCGCGCGCAGGCGGCGACCACCGAGGCGGGGTCGGGTACGTGTTCGAGCATTTCCATGCAGGTGACGATGTCGAATTCGCCGGCGTGCTGGGCGGCGTAGTCCTCGGCCGACATCAGCTGGTAGTCGACGCTTTTGCCGGATTCGTAGAGATGCAGCCTGGCGATCTTGAGCGCCTTCTCCGACAGGTCGATGCCGCTGACGACGGCGCCGGCGCCAGCCATCGCCTCGGACAGGATGCCGCCGCCGCAGCCGACGTCGAGCACCTTCTTTCCATTCAGCGGCGCCAGCCCGTCGATCCATTTCAGGCGCAGCGGGTTGATTTCGTGCAGCGGCCTGAACTCGGAATTCGGGTCCCACCAGCGGTGGGCGAGTTCGGAGAATTTGGCAATTTCGGCAGCGTCGACGTTGCTCATTAGGAACCTCAGGCGGTAAGTTTGGTGCGCCAGTAGGCGGCGCGGGCAGTCAGGTCGTCGGTGTCGAGACCGACCAGACGGCGGTCATTCAGTTTCAGCTTGCCGTCGACCCAGACGTGGGTGACGTCCTCGCGTCCGGCAACGTAAACCAGGTGCGAGACCGGGTCAAATACCGGCTGGCTGGACAGGGCATGCAGGTCGACCGCGACAAGGTCGGCGCGTTTGCCGGGGGCGATGCTGCCAATGCGGTCGTCGAGGTTGAGCGCGCGGGCGGCGTCGAGGGTCGCCATTTTCAGCGCGGCGGCGGCGGGCAGGGCGGCGGCGTCATTGCTGGCGCCCTTGGCCAGCAGGGCGGCCAGGCGCATCTCGGCGAACAGGTCGAGACGGTTATTGCTGGCGGCACCATCGGTGCCGAGGCCGAGATTGATGCCTGCCGCGGCGAACTTGGCCACCGGCGCGATGCCGGAGGCCAGTTTCAGGTTCGAGGTGGGGCAATGCGCCACATGGCAGCCGTGTTGCGCCAGCAGGTCGATCTCGGCGTCGCTTACATGCACGGCATGGACGCCGATGAAATTCGGCCCCAGGAGGCCGAGCCGCGCCAGCCGCTCCAGCGGGCGCACGCCGTATTGCTTGAGGCTGGCCTGGATTTCGTCGGCGGTTTCGTGGATGTGTGTGTGGAGGGGCAGGCCGAGCTGTTCGGCCAGGGTGTTGATGCGCCCGAAGGTGGCGTCCGCAATGGTGTAGGGCGCGTGCGGGGCGAAAGCGAAACCGAGCAGCGGCTCTTCCTTGAGCGCGTCGCGCGTGGCGAGCCCGCGCGCCAGGTAATCGTCGGCGTCCGTGGCATAGGCGCTGGGGAGCTCCAGCACGAGTATTCCCAGCATGGCGCGCATGCCAGCCTGCAAAAAGGCTTCGCCCGCGGCTTGCGGGAAGAAATACATGTCGTTGCAACATGTGATTCCGCCCGCCAGCATTTCTGCGGCGGCGAGCAGGGTGCCGTCGCGCACGAAGGCATCGGATGCGTGTTTTTTTTCGGCCGGCCAGATGCGTCCGTTGAGCCAGGCCATCAGCGGCAGGTCGTCGGCAAAGCCGCGCATCAGCGACATCGCGGCGTGGCCGTGCAGGTTGACGAGGCCCGGGATCAGCGCCTGGCCGGGCAGGGCGATCGTCTGCGCGGCGTCGTAGCGTGCCTGGGCGGCGTCTGCGGGCAGCACGTCGAGGATGCGGCCGTCCTGCACGGCCACGGCATGGTCGGCCAGCGTTCCTTCCGATTCGACGGGCACCACCCATTGCGGCAGGAGAAGAAGGTCGGCGGGTGCTTTCATGGTGGCCTGCATTCTCACTGTTTGGACGTGGTTTGGCAAAGGCGGGCGCGTCGGGCGGCCATGCTAAAATCGCGGGCTTTAAAGTCTGAATAAATAAAAGCCGGTTATGGAACAGTTTGCCAAGGAAACCCTCCCGGTCAGCCTCGAAGAGGAGATGCGGCGTTCGTACCTTGATTACGCCATGAGCGTGATCGTCGGACGCGCGCTGCCGGACGTACGCGACGGCCTGAAGCCGGTGCATCGCCGCGTGCTGTTTGCAATGAACGAGCTTTCCAACGACTGGAACAAGGCCTACAAGAAGTCGGCGCGCGTAGTCGGCGACGTCATCGGTAAATACCATCCGCACGGCGATACCGCGGTATACGACACGATGGTGCGGATGGCACAGGACTTCTCGCTGCGCTACCCGCTGATCGACGGCCAGGGCAACTTCGGCTCGGTCGACGGCGACAACGCGGCAGCGATGCGTTACACCGAAGTGCGCATGGCGAAGATCGCGCACGAACTTCTGGCCGACCTCGACAAGGAAACGGTCGATTTCGGCCCCAACTACGACGGTTCCGAGCACGAGCCGCTGGTGCTGCCGGCCAAGATCCCCAACCTCTTGATCAACGGCTCATCCGGCATCGCGGTGGGCATGGCGACCAACATTCCGCCGCACAACCTCACCGATATCTGCACCGCGCTGTTTGCGCTGCTGGACGACCCCGAGATCGACATCGAGTCGCTGATCGCGATCGTCAAGGCACCCGACTTCCCGACCGCCGGCATCATCTACGGCCTCTCCGGGGTGCGCGACGGCTACCGCACCGGACGCGGCCGCGTGGTGATGCGCGCCACCTGCCACATCGAGGATCTCGACAAGGCCGGCGGCAAGCAGGCCATCATCATCGACGAGCTGCCCTACCAGGTGAACAAGGCCAACCTGCTGATCAAGATCGGCGAGCTGGTGCGCGACAAGCAGATCGACGGCATCGCCGACCTGCGCGACGAGTCCGACAAGTCCGGCATGCGCGTCTACATCGAGCTGAAGCGCGGCGAGAACGCCGACGTGATCCTGAACAATCTGTACAAGCAGACGCAGATGCAGGACACCTTCGGCATGAACATGGTGGCGCTGATCGACGGGCAACCCCGATTGCTCAATCTGCGGGAGATGCTCGACGCCTTCCTGCGCCATCGCCGCGAGGTCGTCACCCGCCGCACCGTGTTCGACCTGCGCAAGGCGCGCGAACGCGGACATATCCTGGAGGGCCTGGCAGTGGCGCTGGCCAACGTCGACGAGATCGTCGAGCTGATCAAGAGCTCGGAAACCCCGGTCATCGCCAAGGAGCGCCTGCTCGACCGCGCCTGGAAGTCGGCGATGGTCGAGGAAATGCTGGCCCGCATCGACCCCGAGTTCTCGCGCCCGGTGAACATCGGCCCCGAGTTCGGCCTGCACGCCGACGGCTACCACCTGTCCGAAGTCCAGGCGCAGCGCATCCTGGAAATGCAGCTGCAGCGCCTGACCAATCTGGAATCCGACAAGATCATCGGCGAGTACCAGGAGATCATGGCGAAGATCGCCGACCTGCTCGATATCCTCGCCAATCCTTCGCGCATCACCCAGATCATCCGCGAGGAGCTGACCCAGATCCGTGATCAGTTCGGCGACGCGCGCCGCTCGGCCATCGTCGAGAACGCGCAGGACATGTCGATGGAAGACCTGATCAAGCCGGAGGAGATGGTGGTGACGCTGTCGCACGGCGGCTACATGAAGTCGCAGCCGATCGACGACTACCGCGCGCAGAAGCGCGGCGGGCGCGGCAAGCAGGCGGCGGGCACCAAGGACGAGGACTTCATCGAGAAGATGTTCATCGCCAACACCCACGACTACATCCTCTGCTTCTCCAACCGCGGCCGGCTCTACTGGCTCAAGGTCTACAACGTGCCTCAGGGCGGGCGCAACGCGCGTGGCAAACCTATCGTCAACCTGCTGCCGCTGGAAGAAGGTGAGAAGATCAACGCGCTGCTGCCGGTCAAGACCTTCGACGACGATCAATACGTGTTCATGGCCACCAGCAACGGCATCGTCAAGAAAACGCCGCTGTCCGATTTCTCGCGTCCGCGCACCGCGGGCATCATCGCGGTGGGGCTGGACGAGGGTGATTTTCTCATCGGCGCCTCGATCACCGACGGCCGCCACGACGTGATGCTGTTCTCCGACGGCGGCAAGGCGGTGCGCTTCGACGAGAACGACGTGCGCCCGATGGGCCGCACCGCGCGCGGCGTGATCGGCATGAAGCTCGCCAAGGGCAAGAAGCTGATTTCGCTGCTGGTGGCGGAAGACGAGAACGATTTCGTGCTGACCGCGACCGAGAACGGCTACGGCAAGCGCACGCCGATCGCCGAATACACGCGGCATGCGCGCGCGACGCAGGGCATGATCGCGATCCAGACCAGCGAGCGCAACGGCAAGGTCGTGGCGGCCACGCTGGTGAAGGAAGACGACGAAATCATGCTGATCACCACCGGCGGCGTGCTGATTCGCACCCGCGTCAAGGAAATCCGGGCGATGAGCCGCGCGACGCAGGGCGTCACGCTGATCAACCTGGACAAGGGCGAGACTTTGATCAGCCTGGAAAAAGTGGCTGAAACCGACAACGAAGAGGAATTGGGGGATTAAAACATGACGATCTACAACTTCAGCGCCGGCCCGGCCGTGCTGCCCAGGGACGTATTGCAACAGGTGCAGGCCGAACTGGTCGACTGGCACGGCTCCGGCATGTCGGTGATGGAAATGAGCCATCGCGGCAAGGAGTTCATGGGCATCGCCGCCGAGGCGGAAGCCGACTTGCGCGAGTTGATGGGCATCCCCGCCAACTACAAGGTGCTGTTCCTGCAGGGCGGCGCGTCGAGCCAGTTCGCCATGGTGCCGATGAACCTGCTGCGCGGCAAAGCTTCCGCCGATTACCTCAACACCGGCGAGTGGTCGAAGAAGGCCATCAAGGAAGCCAAGAAATACGGCACGGTGAACGTGGTGGCGTCGAGCGAGGACAGGAATTTCAGCTACGCGCCGGCGCAGGATAGCTGGCACCTCGATCCGAACGCGGCCTACGTGCACTACACGCCGAACGAAACCATCGGCGGTGTGGAAATCTTCTGGACACCCGAGACCGGCAGCGTGCCGCTGGTGGCCGACATGTCGTCGACCATCCTGTCGCGCCCGATCGACGTGTCGAAATTCGGCGTGATCTACGCCGGCGCGCAGAAGAACATCGGCCCGGCCGGGCTGACGATCGTCATCGTGCGCGACGACCTGATCGGCGAGACCGTTCCCGGCACGCCGACCATGTTCGACTACAAGATCCACGCCGACAACGACTCGATGTACAACACGCCGGCCACCTTCGCCATGTACACGGCGGGGCTGGTGTTCAAGTGGCTGAAGGCGCGCGGCGGCCTCGTCGCGATGGAGAAGACCAACCGCGAGAAGGCGAACCTGCTGTACGACGCGCTCGACGCGACCGATTTCTACGCTTCTCCGGTGGCACGCGACAACCGCTCGCTGATGAACATCCCCTTCACCCTGAAGGATGCCGCGCTCGACGAGGCCTTCCTCAAGGACGCCAAGGACCGCGGCCTGATCCAGCTGAAAGGCCACCGCTCGGTCGGCGGCATGCGCGCCTCGATCTACAACGCCATGCCGGTCGAGGGGGTGCGCGCGTTGGTCGACACCATGCGCGAATTCGAGAAAAGCCATGGCTGAACCGCGCAAGGTGCTCACCCTCAACGCCATTTCCGCACGCGGACTGGCGCGCTTGCCGCAGCACTATGTCGTCGGCGGCGACATTGCCGACCCGGATGGCATCCTGGTGCGTTCGGCCAACATGCACGAGATGGAGATTCCCGCCTCGGTGCAGGCGATCGGCCGCGCCGGTGCCGGCACCAACAATATTCCGGTGAAAAAACTGTCGGAACGCGGGGTGCCGGTGTTCAATGCGCCGGGGGCCAACGCCAACGCGGTGAAGGAACTGGTCATTGCCGGCATGCTGATGGCGGCGCGCAACCTGGTGCCGGCGCTGAGGTTCGTCGAAGGCCTGTCGGGCAGCGACGAGGAAATGCACAAGGCGACCGAAGCCGGCAAAAAGCAGTTTGCCGGCACGGAGCTGCCCGGCCGCACGCTTGGCGTCGTCGGCCTCGGCGCGATCGGCTCCACCATCGCCGAAGCCGCGATCAAGCTCGGCATGAACGTGGTCGGCTTCGACCCCGCGATCACGGTGGATGCCGCGTGGCGGCTGCCGTCGCAGGTCAAGCGCGCCGAGAGCGTGGAAGAGGTGCTGCGCCAGGCCGATTTCGTCACCCTGCACGTGCCGCTGCTGGACGCCACGCGCAATCTCATCGATGCCCAGCGCATCGGCGCCATGCGCCCCGGCGCGGTGCTGCTGAACTTCGCGCGCGAGGGCGTGGCCGACAACGCCGCCGTGATCGAGGCGCTCGACGCCGGCAAGCTGCATGCCTACATCTGCGATTTCCCGGCGAATGCGCTGAAGGGCCACGCCAGGGTCGTCGCGCTGCCGCATCTGGGCGCCAGCACCTCCGAGGCCGAAGAAAACTGCGCGGTGATGGTGGCCGGGCAGCTGGCCGACTATCTGGAAAACGGCAACATCCAGAACGCGGTCAACTTCCCCAACGTCAGCATGGCGCGCGAATCGGCGTATCGTATCGCGATCGCCAATGCCAACGTGCCCAACATGGTGGGGCAGATTTCGTCGGTGCTGGCCGCCGCCGGACTCAACATCCACAACATGGTCAACAAATCCAAGGGCGACATGGCCTATACCCTGGCCGATGTCGACAGCGCGGTGGGCGATGCCGTGATGCGCCAGCTGACCGGGATTGCCGGTGTGCTCGCGGTGCGTTATCTGCCCGACGCCTGACCCGATGGATGAGGCATTGAAGGCGCTGCGCGCGCGCATCGACAGCATCGACGACACCTTGCTGCAGCTGGTTTCCGAACGCGCAGGCCTTGCGCAAGCCGTCGGCCGTGCCAAGAACGGCGAAAAGATCTATCGCCCCGAGCGCGAAGCCCAGATCGTGCGCCGCCTGCGCGAAACCAACCCGGGACCGCTCGACGGCGACACTGTCGAGCGCCTGATCCGTGAAGTCATGTCGGCCTGCCGGGCGCTGGAACAGAATATCCGCGTGGCCTACCTGGGCCCGGCCGGCACCTTCAGCCAGGCGGCCGCCTACAAGCACTTCGGCCATGCCGTCGAGGCGGTTGCCGAAGCCGATATCGACGCCTGTTTTCGCGCCGTCGAAACCGGACGTGCCGATTTTGCCGTGGTGCCGGTGGAAAATTCCACCGAGGGTGCGATTGCGCGCACGCTCGATCTGATCGTCGCCAGCCCGCTCAAGATCTGCGGCGAGATCATGCTGCCGATCCACCAGAACCTGATGCGCAAAAACGCGGGCCTGGAGGGCATCGACCGCGTCTACGGCCATGCCCAGTCGCTCGCGCAGTGCCAGAACTGGCTCAACCGGCATCTGCCCCGGGCCGAGCGGGTGAGCGTCGTCAGCAACAGCGAAGGCGCGCGCCGTGCCGCGGCAGAGCCCGATGCCGCCACGCTTGGCAGCGACGCCGCTGCGGAGTTGTATGGCCTTGCCATCGTCGAAGCGCGCATCGAGGACGAGGCCGGCAATACCACCCGTTTTCTTGTCCTTGCGCCTACCGATGCCGCTCCGTCCGGTTGCGACAAGACCTCGCTCGTCGTCGGTGTGCACAACCAGCCCGGCGCCATCGTCAAATTGCTGCAGCCGCTGGCTGACGCCGGGGTTTCCATGAGCAAGCTCGAATCGCGTCCGGCGCGTTCGGCCAACTGGGAATACCTCTTCTTCGTCGTCTGCGAAGGCCATCGGCTGGACGCCAAACTCGCCGCCACGCTCGCCGAAATCGAGTCGCGTGCCGCCTTCCTCAAGATTCTCGGTTCCTACCCCGCTGCGCAGTCATGAATTGTTGCGATCTCGCTCCCGCCCACATTCGCGCCATCGCCCCCTATCGCCCCGGCAAACCCATCTCCGAGCTCGCGCGCGAACTGGGCCTGGACGAGGCCGACATCGTCAAGCTGGCGTCGAACGAAAACCCGCTCGGCCCCAGCCCCATGGCATTGGTTGCGGCGCAGGATGCGCTGCACGACATGGCCCTGTATCCCGACGGTGCCGGCTTTGCGCTGAAGGCGAGGCTGTCGGCGAAGCTGGGCGTCGCGGCCGATCAGATCGTGCTGGGCAACGGCTCGAACGATGTGCTGGACATGGCCGCGCGCGCGTTTCTCGGCCCGGCTGCGTCGGCGGTGTATGCGCAGCATGCGTTCGCCGTTTATCCCATCGCCACGCTGACCGCGGGAGCGGCATGCATCGAGGTGGCGGCGAGGGATTACGGTCACGATCTCGACGCCATGCGCGCGGCGATCCGCGACGACACGCGGGTGCTGTGGATCGCCAACCCCAACAACCCGACCGGCACTTTTCTGCCGTGGACGCAGATCGAGGCGTTTCTCGCAACCGTTCCGCCGCAGGTGCTGGTGGTGCTGGATGAGGCCTACGGCGAATACCTGCCGCCGGCCGAACGCTGCGACACCGCGGCCTGGCTGGCGCGCTTTCCCAATCTGCTGATCAGCCGCACCTTTTCCAAGGCGTATGGCCTGGCTGGACTGCGCGTCGGCTACGGCCTGGGCAGCGCCGCTGTGATCGATCTGCTCAACCGGGTGCGCCACCCTTTCAATGTCAGCGTACCCGCCCTGGCGGCTGCCGAAGCGGCGCTCGGCGACGAGGCGTTCCTCGCGCGCAGCCATGCATTGAATGCCGCCGGCATGGCGCAACTCGTCGCGGGGCTGACCGATTTGAAGCTTGAAACGGTACCGTCAAAGGGTAATTTCCTGCTGGTCAAAGTAGGCGATGCCGCGCGCATCAACACTGAGTTGCTCAAGCGCGGCGTGATCGTGCGGCCGGTCGAGAATTACGGCCTGCCCGAGTTCCTGCGCGTATCGGTCGGACTCGCCGCGCAGAATGCCCGTTTCCTCGATGCCCTGAGAGCCTGCCTGTGATCGTTGAGACGCTCGCCATCGTCGGCACCGGCCTCATCGGCGGCTCGTTCGCGCTGGCGCTGAAACAGGCGGACGCGGTGCGTGAGGTTCTGGGGGTCGGGCGGAGCCCCGCACAGCTTGCCGTCGCGCACGAACTCGGCCTTATCGACCGCGCCGTCGGCTGGGCCGAGGCCGGGCAGGCCGATTGCATCCTGCTGGCGATCCCGGTGGGAGAAACGGAGGAGGTACTCAGGCAACTCGCGCCGCACCTGAAAGCAGGTGCCGTCGTCACCGATGCCGGCAGCACCAAGCTCAACGTCGTCGAGGCGGCGCGTGCCGCACTTGGGGACCGCTTCGCCGATTTCGTGCCGGGCCATCCCATTGCGGGCTCCGAACAGTGCGGCCCCGGTGCCGCGCGTATCGATCTCTATCGGGGCAAGCGCGTGGTGCTGACGCCGCAGATCGACACGCGCGCCGACGCGGTTGCCACCGTGCGCCTGCTGTGGGAGGCGGCGGGAGCACAGGTCGAGACGCTGGATGCCGGGCTGCATGATCGCGTGTTCGCAGCGGTGAGCCATCTGCCACATCTGGCGGCGTATGCCCTGGTGGATGACCTCGCGCAGCGCGCCGACAGCGATACCTGCTTCCGCTTTGCCGCCAGCGGCTTCCGCGATTTCACCCGGATTGCCGGCAGCAGCCCGGAGATGTGGCGCGACATCGCGCTGGCGAACCGGGAGGCGGTGCTGGCCGAACTGGATGCCTACCTCGCATCGCTGCAAGCATTGCGCCAGGCAGTCGATGCGGAAGATGCTAATGCATTGTTGAAGATGTTTTCGCGCGCCCGCAATGCCCGTGAAAACTGGATTAAGGCTCAGGATTCTTGATGGAATTTCTTGATTTACCCGCAAGCGGCGAGGCGCGCGGCACAGTGCGCCTGCCGGGCTCCAAAAGCATTTCCAACCGCGTGCTGCTGCTGGCGGCGCTGGCGCAAGGCACGACCATCGTGCGGGCGCTGCTCGATTCCGACGACACACGGGTCATGCTCGATGCCTTGCGCGCGTTGGGCGTGGGCGTCGTGCGGATAAGCGATTCCGATGACTATGAAATCACAGGCGTGGGCGGCGCGTTTCCGATCAAGCAGGCCGAACTGTTCCTGGGCAATGCCGGGACGGCGTTCCGTTCGCTGACCGCCGCGTGCGCACTGTCGGGCGGCGAGTATGGGCTGAAAGGTGTGGCGCGCATGCACGAGCGGCCGATCGGCGATCTGGTCGACGCCTTGCGGCGGCTAGGGGCGCACATCGACTATCTCGGCGAGGAAGGCTTTCCGCCGCTGAAGATTCATCCCGCAGAAATCGCCGGCGACACCACCGAGGTACGCGGCAATGTGTCGAGCCAGTTCCTCACCGGCCTCCTGATGGCGCTGCCGCTGCGCCAGCGCGACACCACCATCGAGGTCGCGGGCGAGCTGATTTCCAAACCCTACATCGGCATCACGCTGGCGATGCTGCGCCGCTTTGGCGTGGAGATCGCGCGCGACGACTGGCAGCGCTTTGGCGTGCCGGCGGCGGCGCGCTACCGGAGCCCCGGCGAAATCTGGGTGGAAGGCGATGCCTCGTCGGCATCCTATTTTCTCGCCGCGGGCGCCATCGGCGGCGGCCCGGTGCGGGTGGAGGGCGTCGGCCGCGACAGCGTGCAGGGCGACGTGCGCTTTGCCGATGCGCTGGCGTTGATGGGGGCGCGGATCGAAATGGGGCCGAACTGGATCGAGGCGCGCGCGCCCAAGTCGGGCCGGCTCAAGGCGGTCGACCTCGATTGCAACCACATTCCCGACGCCGCGATGACGCTGGCGGTGGCGGCACTGTTTGCCGACGGCACGACCACGCTGACCAACATCGCCAGCTGGCGGGTCAAGGAAACCGACCGTATCGCGGCGATGGCGGCCGAATTGCGCAAGGTCGGCGCGACGGTGGAGGAGGGCGCGGATTACATCCGCATCGCGCCGCCTCACGCCTCACGCCTCACGCCTCACGCGGTGATCGACACCTACGACGACCACCGCATGGCGATGTGCCTGTCGTTGGTGGCGCTCGGCGGCGTGCCGGTGCGAATCAACGACCCGGCGTGCGTGAACAAGACCTTCCCGGAGTATTTCAGGGTTTTTGCGGGGATTGCCCAGTGACGCCGCCCCCCATCCCCGTCATCACCATCGACGGCCCCTCGGCGTCAGGCAAAGGCACCGTGGCCGAGCGGGTCGCTGCTGCGCTCGGTTTCCATTTCCTCGACAGCGGCGCACTGTACCGGCTGACCGCGTTGTCGGCGATGCGACACGGCGTAGCGCTGGACGATGCGGCCCGCGTGGCGCAACTGGCGGCCACACTGCCGGCGGCGTTCCGCGACGGCACGGTGTGGCTGGCGGGAGAGGATGTCACCGACGCGATCCGTGCCGAGGCGGTGGGCGACGGCGCGTCGAAAGTGGCAGCGCTGCCGGC
>ERZ761609.2846-NODE-2846-length-12124-cov-693.389676_pt1 | contig 12124 bp, 10 predicted proteins | sample MGYA00511163_ERZ761609 | MGnify/ENA primary metagenome ERZ761609 (study PRJEB28899, sample SAMN02445070) | bioreactor sludge metagenome | biome: EBPR sludge | place: Australia: Brisbane, Thorneside Wastewater Treatment Plant | collected 2011-12-16 ... | reverse complement strand
GCCGTGCAAGCGGCTCGGCGTGGTGGTGGAAGCGAACGAAGACGCGCGTGCCGATTTCCGGGCTGCCGACTTCCGGCGGCAGTTCGAGGTCGAACTGGAACAGCCGCTGCAGCGTCCGCAGGCCTTCCGCATCGCGTGGGTCGGTGGCATGCGGGCCGCCGCCGGCGAGTGACAGCGCCTTGCTCGGCAACTGCTCGTGACCGCCCGGGACTTCGCGCAGGAGTTGGGCTGGATAGGTCCGGTCGAGGCGATCGGCGAGCTTGACCTCGACCTCGGTGCGCCGTTCGCGAACGAGCGCAATGTCGTCCTGGCCGACGACCACCCGTACGAGCCGCGGCGGGCCGCTGACGATATAGCCGAGCAGCTCGCCCTGGCGGACGAAGCGCCCCGGCAGATCCTCGGCGCGCGCCAGCTTCAGCCGCCCCGTCAGGCCGGCGACGACGAGCAGGGCGTCCAGTTTCTCCTCGCTGCGCGCCAGCGTCACCCGCTCGCGCTGCAGGTCTTCCTGGATCGCCACCGCCTGCGCACGATCCTCGAACATCAGTGCGGCGTACTGTACCGAGTACTGGCGCAGGCGCGCCCGGCTCTCGGCGGCCTGCGCGTCGAGAGCCGGATCGGCCATCGCCAGCAGCACGTCACCACGGTCGACCAGCGCCTCGGGGGCGACGAACAGATGCTCGACGAAGCCGCTGGCGGCAGCACGGACCTCGGCGTTCTCGGGCACCCAGACGACGCCTTCGGCATGCGTGCGCAGCGGCAGCGGCACGCCGAGGACGAAGAACAGCAGCAGCGCCAGCCCGCCGAAGGTGACGAGACGGGCACGGGTGCGGGTCCGCTGCAGCTCCGGGCTCGACAACACATACGACAGGCCCTTGGCGAGCGGCTTCAGGAACATCGTCACCGCCGCCCAGATCGCCAGGACGACGCCGACGAAGAAGAACTCGCCGGCAATGAAGAGGATGATCGCGATCATCACCAGCGTGCGGTAAACGAACGAGGCGGCGCCGTAGAAGAGGAACCAGCGGCGCTCGCCCGGGCTCGCCAGCGGCCGCTCGATTTGCGTGACCCCAAAGAGGTATCGCTTGGCAAGCCACTGCCAGTACTGGTTCGAGCGGTTGCCGAGGTTGGGAATCTCGATCAGGTCGGCCAGCACGTAATAGCCGTCGTAGCGCAGCAGCGGATTGCCGTTGAAGAGCAGCGTCGAGGCGCCGGCGACGACCACAACGTTGAAGGCGATCGAGCGCAGCAGGCCGGGTTCGACGGCGACCCAGAGGAGCATCGCGAGGCCGGCGAGGAAGAGTTCGACGAGGATGCCGGCAGCGCCGACCAGGGCACGCCGCCACTTGCTGCGAAAGGCGCCGGCGGCGCTGGCCTCGACGTAGGGGATCGGCGCCAGCACCAGCAGCATGATGCCCATCTCGTGCACTTCGCCACCGCCCGCCTTGACCGCATAGCCATGCCCGAGCTCGTGCAGGCCCTTGAGCAGCGGATAGATCAGCCAGAGCAGCAGCAGGTTGTTCGTGGCCAGCAGCTGGTCACTGAGGTTGGCGGTCAGCTCGAGCCAATGCACGCCGGCGAGGACGATCGCCGGCAGGACGACGAGCAGCCAGAGGACGACGCCGGGACGCCCGGCCAGCGGCTGCAGAAGCGGCCACGTGCGCGCCAGGAAGGCGTCGGGGTCCCACAGCGGGATGCGGATCGACATCGGGTTGACGAAGCTCTGCAGGAGTTTCTGGCGTTTCTGCTTGCGCCCGCGCTCGCCGAGTTCGTCGACATCGGGCGGCAGGTCGGCCTGCAGCAGGTCGCCGGCATGCAGTTGCGCGAGCAGCCGGATCACCTCGTCCTGCGTCGGCGCGTCGGCACCGGCTTCAGCCGCGACCTCGTTCCAGATGGCGTCGACCGTCCGCTGGCCGTCGAGCAGGCGGACGACGCGATAGGCGCCGGGGCTGAAACGGTGCAGCTTGCCGGCGGCGCTGTCGTGCAGGACATACCACGGCTGGCCACGGAAGCGTTGGCGCTGGATGCGGGCGTGCGCACGCAGGACGGGCCGCAACGCGGCGACGCGGTACCACGAGGCGCTGAGGAACGGGCCCGCCATGCGCGCCGCCTACGGCAGCCAGGTCCAGGCCTGCAGGCGCAACCAGTCGCTCAGTCGGTGCGTCCAGATCCAGGCATAGCTCTGCTCGCCGGCGTCGATCTTGCCGACGCCTTCCATCCCCGGGCGTAGCTTGAGGTCGCTGCGCGCCAGCCGGGCTTCGACGCGGAAGACGTTCTTGCCGTCCTCGGCCTCGGCGGTGGCGATGTTGTGCACCTCGAAGTCGAGGATTTCGCCGGCCATGCCGGCAAGCACGAGGCGACCGCTCTGGCCGACGCGCACATCGCGGATGTCGCGATCCTCGACCTTGAGGATGACCCGCCAGGCGTCGAGCGGCGCGATCTCGAAGAGCAGCTTGCCCTGCTCGACCGGCGAGCCGAGGAGCTGGCTGAGATCGCCGGAGACGACGATGCCGTCGAACGGCGCGACGATACTGGCGCGCGCGAGCTTCTCCTCGACCAGCGCGAGCTGTGACTCGGCCTGCTGCATCTGTGCCAGCGCGACGTTGGCGTTCGCCCGCTCGTGCTTGGCGAGGGCATCGCGGTAGCGTCCTTCGTGCTGCCCGCGTTCGGACAGCCAGCGCTGTCGCTCGACGAGGAGGTCGCGCTCGTCGAGCGTCGCCAGCACCTGCCCCTGGCGAACGATGAAGCCGGCGCGCACGGGTGCCTCGCGCAGGAAGCCCTCGAAGGGGGCAACGGCGGCACGCTGCACTTCGCCTTCGACGACGGCGCGCGCGTTGACGCGGTAATCGCCGTCGAGGAAGAAGATGCCGAGGAGGACGAGGGCGCTGACTGCGACCGCGACGCGCAGGCCAGGCCGCCGCCGGTCCGCTAGGTGGCGCCAGGTGTCGCGCAGGCGGTATGCGAGGCGGCCGGCAAACCAGCGCTGCAGTTCGATGCGGCTGGCGAGCAGCGGCGCGAGCAGCGTGCCGACGGCCTCGAAGGCGCGCAGGTGATCGCTGCCGAACGGCGTCGCCCGCTCGAAGCTGAGGACTGCGATGCCGAGTCCCCGGCTGACGAGGACGACCGAGCAGACCGCACGTGCGCCGGCGAGGTCGCGATGGGCGATGGCGATGCCGCCTTCCTCCTCGTCGAGCGGCGGCTGAACGATGCTGCGCCGCTGGTCGAGCGCCTCGTCCATGGCGTTCTCGAGCGCGGCGACGAACTGGCTCTTCTTCTCGAAGAAGGCGGAGTGCGACAGGGCGAGCAGGCGCGCCTGGCCGCGGCGGTCGACGCCGAGCGCGACACGGTCGCAGGCGAAGCGGCTGGCGAGGTCGTTGACCACGGCCAGAGCGAGATCCGGCAGGCGTTCGTGCTCGGCGGCAACGGCGAGGACGTCGAGGGCCGTGCGCGCGCGCTCGACGCTTTCGCCGTCGGCGAGGTTCTGCCGGCGCAGGAACAGCGTCTCGATCCAGCCGATGCCCCAATGCAGCTGCCGCAGTACCTGTTGCAGCGCTTCATCGGGACGTTCGGCGAGGTCGACGATGACGGCACCGTGCAGGCGTCCTTCGAGTTCGACCGGGTAGGCGACGACGACGAGCGCGCCGGGCTGTCCGCGCAACACCTTGCCCTGGCGTTCGCCCAGGCATTGCTCGGCGGCCGGCGCAAGGTAGCCGACGTCGGTCTGCGCCGAAGGCCAGACCGCCGCCGGGACGAAGGTGCCGCCGCCCTGTTCGAGCAGCAGCAGTGCGGCGTGCACCTGCGAAACCTGCAGGCACTGCAGCGCCAGCCAGCTGGTGCAGAAGTCGGCAGCCGTATGGGCAGAGGCGAAGGCGGCCCAGGCGGAAGCGGCGTCCGCCCGCCCGGACTCGCCACCGGAACCCGGCGGCTGCGGCGCACCGTACGTACTGGATGAACTGGAGATCGAGTTCAAGAAAGTGTTTCCCGATCGGAATGGTAACTGCGACAGCAATTGAAGGCTATTGTAGTCAAGCTCCGACCTACCGCCACAACAGCAACCAAGAAACACCTTGTGGCGGCAGGATGAGTGGCCGTGGAAGGCGCTGCGCTGCTGATGCTGGTCTACGCCGAAGCGGTGGCGCAGGAGCTCGCCAAGCGCAACGAACTGGCCGAAGACGATTGCCACTGATGCCCTGCAACGGCCTGCTGGCATGGAGCGCGGCGACCCCTGCCTGCGCGCCACCCCCCCCCGGCTTTGCACCTGACCGACGCAGCACGCTTGACGCTGCCCCCGCCAACAACCAGACGGAGAGCGGTCGAATCCTTTGCCGGACAACCCACGATGCCTTGCCGGCGCGAACTAAACGGATTCCTCGTGCGTCGCCTGCGGCAATGAACAGCGATATATTGGGCAATCACCCGATCGCATGAGGTTCAACCATGCCGAAAGAAGCCGTGTTCGCCATGAAGCTGGAACCGGAGTTGCGCGCCGAGTTCATGGCCGAGGGAGCGGCCGCCCACCGACCAGCATCGCAGGTGCTCCGAGAATTGATGCGCGAGTTCGTCCAGCGCCAGCGTGCAGCCAGGGAGTATGACGACTTCCTGCGCCGCAAGGTGGATGCTGCTCGTTTATCCATCAGTGCTGGCCTCGGCCGCTCGAACGATGAAGTGGAAGACGAGTTCGCCGCACGGCGCGCCCGTGTGGCAAGCCAGGCGTGAAGGTGGTATGGACGCCGGAGGCGCAGCAGGATCGTGTCGACGTGTGGGAACACATCGCGGCTGACAAACCGCAGGCGGCAGCCAGAATGGATGAGCTTTTCAGCGACGCGGTCGTCGAGCTGGCGGGATACCCGATGTTGGGACGGCCGCGGACACTACCGGAGCACCCGAGAACTGATCCCGCATGAAAGCCATCGCCCGGTGTACGAGCCCGAGCGCGAAACGTTATGGGTCTTGGCGCTGGTCCACACGTCCCGGCAATGGCCGCCACGGCGCGATTGAACAAGACATCCGTGCCTGGGCCGACTGATTCCGACGACCATTCGGATCGAATTGCCCGAGGCAAGCGTGCAGGCCGCGCGTGCAGCAGTGCGATCTCGCAGAGCAGCTTGCCCTCTGCTCGACCGGCGGGCCGAGGAGCTGGCTGAGGTCACCGGAGACGACGATGCCGTCGTCGACGGCGGCGCGCTGCACTTCGCCTTCGACGACGGCAAGGGCGCTGACGCGATAGTCGCCGTCGAGGATCAGAACTGCGACGACAGGAAACGCTGACCGTTGTAGCGAAGCTCTGCCCTACCGCGACAGCTGCGCCGCACTGCTCCACCAGGGCGGATGTTGACCCTCCCGATCAGTCGCTCGCCACGAAACGCCCAAGAGCAGGTTCCACAAGGAAGCCGCTACCAGCAACGGCTACGGCAGCCCGCAGGCAATGGACCGTGCGCCGCACGATTTACGCTGCAGACGGCTTGATTGCGTGGGCTACGCCTGCCTGCTCCGCTGCCGCAGTACGGGCAGACCTGTCGGATAGTCTGTACCAGCGTCATCGCCACGCGTGGCTTCGCGACGCTCCAGCACGGCTGATTGCTTGGTCGTGCCGGTGCCGCGTCCCCTTGCGCCAACAACAGCCCGAGTCGATGATCGGGCGGATGGTGCCTCGCGGGGTTGCGAAGGAATGGACGACGTGGCCTGCGAAGGCTCCAGAATCGGCTGCGAGAGTCGGCTACAGGCCATGCAAGGGCCGCAGGCCGCCGTCGGCGATTTCCTCATGGCGAGCCCGGTGGCGACGCGCCGAACGATAAGGGGACAGCGCGACACCCTGATCACAGCCCTCCGGCGAGCGCATCAGCGAATCGCCCGGCCGGCTACCTGGCGAGCGACCGCAAGCGCCGGCACGGAGACAGCGCCTGCTTCAGGAACCGTCCGGCCCGAAGATCTCGTCGAGGCTGCGCGCATCGAGCACCTGGTCGAGCCAAGTGTCGAGCTGCTCGATCGACGCTGCCGAGATCTTCGCCACGACATGCGCCGGAACGGTGGCGAAGCGCCTCCTAAGCAACTTCTGCAAGGCCAGCGCCTCGCCTTCCGCCTTGCCTTCCGCCTTGCCTTCCGCCTTGCCTTCCGCCTTGCCTTCCGCCTTGCCCTCGGCCTTGCCCTCGGCCTTGTAGGCGTGCGCCCATTCTTCGAGTCGGTCAGCCAACATGAGCTTCATCTCCTGCAAATCGTCAATCCGTGGCAGCAGGATACGGTATTCGGCTTTGCGCATCAACGTTGCCCGTATCCAGACGGCAAACATCCGACGCAGGTCGGGCCGCTCGACCAGCCACTCGTCGAGGAGACCGAGCAGTGCCCCGATGGCTGACGGCGACACCGGGCGTTCGATCCGGAAGACGGCTGCGACCAGGTTCCTGAGCGAGGCCAGTTCGCTGTCGGTATAGGCGTTCTCGTCGATCAGCAGGTACTGCAGCCGCGGCCTGAACTGTTCGAGCAGGCCCGGAACCGGCGGTATCAGGCTGCCGATATCGGTGACCGCCGACCAGCGCTGGCTGCCATTGTAGAGAACGATGGGCAGTACCGGCGGCAGGCGGCCGTCGGCGAGAACCTCGCCGCGCCTGATCAGGTCCTGATAGAGCAACCCGACGTAGACCATCATGCGCAGCGCCATGTACTTGTCGACGCTGCTCTGGAACTCGATGAGCAGATAGAGGTAGACCCATTCGCCGCCAACGCGGACGCGCCAGACGATGTCATCAGCGCGGCTGCGAAGGTCCTCGCTGACATAGCTGCCGGGGACCTTTTCGAGGGTGCTGTAGTCGAGACTGCGCAGCCACTCGTCCGGAACGAAGCCGATGATCAGATCCCGCACCAGTTCGGGAGCCGAGAAGAGGAACCGGTAGCCGGCGTCGTGATCGTTGGCCACGGTTTCAGCTCAGCGTGCCCGGAACGGCTGGAAAACCGTTCGACACGCTATGTACACCACCCATCCCGCCCGACGGTGGCTTTTCATGATCATCGCCGCCGGCGCTGCCCGCGACATCCACCGTCAAGCGCCCGCTATCGGTCCTGCAGCAACAGGCACCCGGCCGAATGCAGGCGCTGCTGCCGGCTGGTCGACGGCGAATTCCGACGTTGCAGGCGGAGATTCCTGCCGCCAGCGCGGCTGCAACCAAGATGGCGAGTGGGCGCGCATGCTGCGGGTGGCCGGTGCGCATCAGTCTGCCCCGGTGCGTTCCCGGTGCCGGGCACCAGCGCTGGCGCCACTGCCGCCCGGCGGGTCGTCCTTGCCTGCTGGCGATCCACCGCCCTGCTGCCGCCGCGGACGCCGCACCAGGTAACCGAAAAGCAGCACCAGCAGGGCGAAGCTGATGCCGGACACCAGCAGGAAGACCAGCAGCCCGACCGGCGCAGCCAGCAGCCAGGGCGCGGCGCTGTCGCGGTTGTCGAAGTTCGCCAGGACCCGCCGCAGGGCAAGACCCGCAGCCTGATGGCCGAGCGGCACCGCGAGCACGGCAGCAAGCAGGATCTGCAGCAACTGGCTGCCCGTGCCCGCCTCGGCAGCCGGCCGTTCACGCCGGGCAGGCCTCTGCCGCAGGACGAAGACCGCCACTGCGGCGAGCAGCAGCGCCCCGACCAGCAGCAACAGTGGCAGCAGCCAGCGCTCGTTGCGGCCGAGCCACGCAAGGTGCTGCGCCGGGCTGGTCGCCGCTGGCGGCGTCCGGGCAGCGGCGGTGGACGGCAACTCCAGGTGTTCGCTGCCGACCTGTGCGGCCCCCCGGCAACGCTCGCTGCCGAGCGGGCGAAGGGTGCGCGCCGTCGCCGGGCACGGCGCGTCGAGCCGATACTCGACCCCGTTGAGCTCGCAGACCGCGGCGTTGCGCAGACGGCACTCGTCTTCCAAGGTCGGCACGTCGGCACGCCCGATACCGCTGGCCAGCAGCAGCGCAGCCGCCAGCGACGGCGCCAGCAGCCGCCTCACAGCTGATACTCCTCGTCCGGCCGGGACCCGGCGAGCGCCATGTCGACCGCCCTGCGCGTCAGCTGCGGGGCGAACAGCTCGATGAAGTCGTAGGCGCAGCGCCGCACGTGGGTGCCGCGCCGCAGACCGATGCGGGTCGTGTTGCTTCCGAAGAGATGCTCCGCCGACAGCGCCTGCAGGCCGCTGTCGCGCTGCGGGTCGTAGGCCATGCGGGCGATGATGCCGAGGCCGAGGCCGAGGCTGACGTAGGTCTTGATGACGTCGGCGTCGATCGCGGTGAGCACCACGTTCGGCTCCACCTGCGCCAGCTCGAAGGCCTTGTTGATGCGCGAGCGACCGGCAAAGGCGGGGTCGTAGGTGATCAGCGGCCAGCGCGCCAGCGCCGCGAGCGAGAGCGATTTCTCGTCGAGGATCGGGTGGCCGTCTGGGGCGATGACGCAATGCACCCACTGGTAGCAGGGCAGCATCACCAGTTGCGGATACTGGTCGAGGGCTTCGGTGGCGATGGCGATGTCGGCCTCGCCCTGCAGCGCCCACTCGGCGATCTGCGCCGGGTGGCCCTGATGCAGCGACAGCCGCACCTGCGGATGACGGTCGACGAACTTCTTGACCACCGCCGGCAGTGCATAGCGCGCCTGCGTGTGGGTGGTGGCGATGACCAGGCTGCCCGACTCGCCACCGGCATGTTCCTCGCCGACGCGACGGATGTTCTCTGCGTCGCGCAGCATGCGCCGGGCCATCTCGAGGATTGCCCGGCCCGGCTCGGTGATCGCCGTCAACCGCTTGCCACCGCGCTCGAAGATGCTCACTCCGAGTTCGTCCTCGAGCAGCCGGATCTGCTTCGAGATTCCCGGCTGCGAGGTGTAGAGCGCCTCGGCGGCCTCGGACACGTTGAGGCCGCGGCGCTCGACTTCGACGATGTAACGCAGTTGCTGCAGCTTCATGGCTCGGTCAAGGCGGTTTGGTTATAACAATCTAACCGAATATTCTTTTTCGATCAAATCCGACGCTGCTACCATTCGCCCTCCCTGAACTTGCTGCGGCGCGCCATGGACTGGATGTACACCTTGTCGGGCTTTGTCGTAGGCGCCATCGTCGGTCTGACGGGTGTTGGCGGCGGCTCGCTGATGACGCCGCTGCTGGTGCTGCTGTTCGGCGTGCACCCGGCAACGGCGGTCGGTACCGACCTGCTCTACGCCGCCATCACGAAGGCCGGCGGTACTGTCGTGCATGCCCGCAAGGGGCACGTCGACTGGCAGGTCACCCGCCTGCTGGCGATCGGCAGCATTCCGGCGGCCGGGCTGACGATCTGGGCGCTGTCGTATCTGCCGCGGCAGAGCGCAGCCGTCTCGCAACTGATCTCGGTATCGCTCGGTGTCGCCCTGCTGCTGACCGCGGCGGCGATCATCTTCCGCCAGCAGTTGCAGAGGCAGGCTCTGGCGCACGCCGATGATGCCGCGCACACGCAGTTCCGGGCGCCGGTGACGATCGCCTTTGGCGTGTTGCTCGGCGTGCTGGTGACGGTTTCTTCGGTCGGCGCCGGTGCCCTTGGCGCCGCCGTGCTGTTCTACCTTTACCCGCGGCTGTCGGCGATCCGCATCATCGGCAGCGATGTCGCGCACGCAGTGCCGCTGACGCTGGTCGCCGGGCTCGGTCACTGGCTGATCGGCAGTGTAGACTGGTCGCTGCTCGGCAGCCTGCTGCTCGGCTCGTTGCCCGGAATCTGGCTCGGCAGCCACGCTTCGGCGCACGTTCCGGACCGCATCCTGCGGCCGATCCTGGCCGGCATGCTGGTGCTGATCGGCGGCAAGCTGATCGCCCACTAGGGGATGGCCGACGAGTGACCCCCCACCAGCTTTCTTAGACGCGAGGAACGAGCGATGTATCGCTACGACAGCATTGACCAACAGATCATCGACGAGCGTGTGGCGCAGTATCGCGACCAGATCGCGCGCCACCTCGCCGGCGACCTGTCGACCGACGAACTGCGCCCGCTGCGGCTGCAGAACGGCCTCTACATCCAGCGGCACGGGCCGATGCTGCGCATCGCCATCCCCTACGGCATGCTGTCGGCGACGCAGCTGCGCAAGCTGGCCGAGATCTCGCAGCGTTACGACCGCGGCGTCGGCCACTTCACGACGCGCCAGAACATGCAGCTCAACTGGCCGCAGCTCGAGCAGACGCCGGCGATCCTCGGCGAACTGGCGAGTGTCGAGATGCACGCCGTGCAGACCTCGGGCAACTGCATCCGCAACATCACCACCGACCAGTTTGCCGGCGTCGCGCCGGATGAACGGACCGATCCCCGCCCCTACTGCGAACTGCTGCGGCAGTGGTCGACCTTCCACCCCGAGTTCGCCTTCCTGCCGCGCAAGTTCAAGATCGCCGTCAATGCGGCGGCTGCGGACCGGGCGGTAATCCGCGCGCACGACATCGGCCTCGAACTGTTGCGCGACGAGCGAGGCGAGATCGGCGTGCGCATCTTCGTCGGCGGCGGCCTCGGACGGACGCCGATCCTCGGCAAGCTGATCCACGAGTCCTTGCCGCGGCGGCATCTGCTCTCCTACCTCGAGGCGATTCTGCGCGTCTACAACCGCTATGGCCGCCGCGACAACATGTACAAGGCACGCATCAAGATTCTCGTGCAGGCCCTCGGCATCGACGAGTTCCGGCGCCAGGTCGAGGCGGAGTGGTCGCACCTGAAGGACGGGCCGACGACGGTGCCGGACGAGGAGTTCGCCCGCATCGCGGCGCATTTCGCGCCGCCAGCGTGGGCGACGCTGCCGGCGGTCGATGAAGGGCTCACCGCGCGCGTCGCCGGCGACCTCGCCTTCGCCAACTGGGTGCGACGCTGTGTGCATCCGCACCGGGCGCCGGGTTACGCCGCCGTCACCCTGTCGCTGAAGGCTCCGGGAGCTGCGCCAGGCGACATCAGCGACACGCAGATGCTGGTCGTTGCCGATCTCGCCGATCGCTTCAGCTTCGGCGAGCTGCGCGTCACGCACGAACAGAACATCGTCCTCGCCGACGTACGGCAGAGCGATCTGCACGAGATCTGGCAGATCGCCCGCCGCCACCGCCTGGCGACCGCCAACATCGGGCTGCTCACCGACATCATCTGCTGCCCTGGCGGCGACCTCTGTGCGCTCGCCAACGCGCGCTCGGTGCCGATCGCCGACGCGGTCAACGAGAAGTTCGACGACCTAGACTACCTCTACGACATCGGCGACATCTCACTCAACATCTCCGGCTGCATGAACTCCTGCGGCCATCACCACGTCGCCAACATCGGCATCCTTGGCGTCGATAAGCATGACGAGGAGTGGTACCAGATCACCGTCGGCGGCCAGCAGGGCAACGCGGCGGCGATCGGCAAGGTGATCGGTCCTTCGTTCCACGCGCACGAGGTGCCGCTGGTGATCGAGGCGCTCGTCACCGTCTATATCGAGCAGCGCCTGCCGAGCGAGCGCTTCATCGACACACTGCAGCGGGTCGGCATTGAGCCGTTCAAGACGCGCGCCTACGCCGGCCGCGACCGGCGGCGCGGCGCCAGCCAGGAAAACCGGGAGGTCGTCAATGTCTGAGAGAATCATCCGCAAGCAGGAGATCGTCGACGACCCGTGGCAGGTGCTACGCCTGACCACCGGCGAGAGCGCGGAAACGGTACCGCTGCCCGCGGGACCGGTGCTGCTGCCGCTGGCCGTCTGGCTGGCGCGGCGCGACGAGGTGCTGCGCCGCGACGAGCAACCCGGTGTCTGGCTCGACAGTGACGAGGGGCCTGAGATGCTGGCCGATGACTGCAGGCGTTTCGCCGTCATCGGCATCAACTTCCCGAAGTTCACCGATGGCCGCGGCTACTCGAGCGCGCGCCTGCTGCGCGAGCGCTATCACTACACGGGCGAGATCCGGGCCATCGGCGACGTCCTGCAGGATCAGCTCTTCCTCATGCAGCGCTGCGGCATCGACGCCTACGCCGTGCGCGCAGACAAGGACATCGAGCAGGCCCTGGCCGGGTTGCGGGCGTTCAGCGAGAACTACCAGGCGGCGGCCGACCAGCCGCTGCCGCTGTTTCGCCGCCGCCCGGCGGAGCGCGCGGCATGAGCGGGCAGCCGATCAGATCGGAAGAGCGTCGTGTAGGGAAAGAGTGTAGATCTCGGTGGT
>ERZ761609.2845-NODE-2845-length-12126-cov-61.920388_pt1 | contig 12126 bp, 23 predicted proteins | sample MGYA00511163_ERZ761609 | MGnify/ENA primary metagenome ERZ761609 (study PRJEB28899, sample SAMN02445070) | bioreactor sludge metagenome | biome: EBPR sludge | place: Australia: Brisbane, Thorneside Wastewater Treatment Plant | collected 2011-12-16 ... | reverse complement strand
CTGGGTACTGGCAACCTCCCACCCCGTTGGATGGGCACAGGGGCTCACCGGGGAACGGCGAGCGGGTTTAGAGATCGGCTACTGACCGCTTTCTTCTGCTTCGCGGCCTTCTTTGATGGCTTTGAGGCGTTCTTCGCGGCGTTTGGCGCGTTCTTCGGCGCGCATGATCAGGGTGGCGCCGGTGAGCTGAAGGATGGCGAGTTCGGTACCATCGCCTTTCCGCCAGCCGACGCGGATGATCTGGGCGTAGCCGCCGTTGCGCTGGGCGAAGCGCGGGGCAACTTTATCGAAGAGCTTCTTGACGGAAGCGGGGGTCATGAGGAAGGAGGCGGCCCGGCGGCGGGAAGCGAGAGTATCCTGCTTGCCGAGGGTAATCATCCGTTCGAGGATGGGTTTGGCCGCTTTGGCCTTGGGGACGGTGGTGACGATGCGTTCGCCTTCGTTCTCGATCACGCTGGTGACGAGGTTGCGCAGCAGGGCGCGGCGGGCGCTGGCATCGCGCTTGAGTTTGAAGCCGGCTCGTTTATGTCTCATCGTAAATCTCCCTGGTGGCTACTCGCCGAGTTCCTGTCCTTCATCGTCGAAATCGGCGCTATCGAGGTCGGGAACGGCGGCGCCGCTGGGACCGACGAGGCGGCCGCTGGCATCGACGCGCATCCCGAAGCCGAGGCCGAGTCCGGCCAGGATCTCCTTGATTTCATTGAGCGATTTGCGGCCGAAGTTCTTGGTACGGAGCATTTCGGCCTCGGTGCGCTGGACGAGGTCACCGATGCTTTGAATATTGGCGTTCTTGAGGCAGTTGTAGGAACGGACGCTGAGTTCCAGTTCTTCCACGCTGCGGTTCATGACTTCGTTGGCGGGTCCGCCGGCGCGCTCGACCGACTCTTCGGTGAGTTCGGGGAGTTCTTCGAAGTTGATGAAGATGGCCATGTGGTCCTTCAGCAGTTTCGAAGCGAGGCCGATGGAGTCCTGGGGACTGACGGCGCCGTTGGTCCAGACTTCGAGGATGAGCTTGTCGTAATCGGTCATCTGACCGAGACGGGCGGCCTCGACGGTGTACTTGACCTTCCGGACGGGCGAATGGACCGAATCGATGGGGATATAGCCCATGGGGAGGTCCTCATCGAAGTTGCGGTCGCGGGAAACGTAGCCGCGGCCGGACTTGATGCGCATTTCGATATTCAGCTGGCCACCCTTGGAGATGGTGGCGATATGGAGGTTGCGATCGAGGACTTCGACGTCCGGGGGACAGTCGATCATGGCGGAGGTGACTTCTCCGGCCTGGTCGACGCGGAGGGTGACGGTGCGGACGCCCTCGTCCATCATCTTGAAGGGAACCTGCTTGAGGTTCAGGATGATGTCGGTGGCATCCTCGACGACGTCGTGGATGGGGCTGAACTCGTGGTCCACGCCCTCGATACGGATGGCGGTGATGGCGGCGCCTTCGATCGAACTCAGCAGGATGCGGCGCAGCGCGTTCCCGATGGTCGTACCGAAGCCGCGTTCGAAAGGCTGGGCGGTGAACATGCCGTAGCGCTCGGTGAGCGTTTCGGTGTTGGCGACCAACCGTTTGGGCTTCTGGAATCCTTTGAACATCGCTCGCTTTTCCCCTTTACTTCGAGTACAGTTCGACGATCAACTGCTCTTCGAGTTTGATCTGGACGAGTTCATCGCGTTTGGGTTCGCCGAGGATCCGCACCTTGAGGTTTTCGCGATCGACGTCGAGCCAGTTGGGCGAAGGCATGTGCGCGGTGGCGTCGCGGGAACCGAGGACGCCGGGGTGGTTCCGGCTCTTCTCGCGGATCTCGATAACGTCATTGGGGCGGACCATGTAAGAGGGGATGTCGACCTTCCGGCCGTTGACCTGGATATGGCCGTGGCGGACGATCTGCCGGGCCATGGAACGGCTGGTGCCGAATCCGGCGCGGTGGATGACATTGTCGAGGCGGCGTTCGAGCATCGAGAGGAGCCGTTCACCGGTAACGCCCTTGAGCCGGACCGCCTTTTCAAAGTTGTTGCGGAACTGGGTTTCGCCGAGGCCGTAGTAGCGTTTGGCCTTCTGCTTTTCGCGCAGTTGGAGTCCGTAGCCCATGATCTTGGGCCGACGGCTCTTGCCGTGCTGTCCGGGGGGGAAATTGCGTTTCTCGATGGCGCACTTCGGGGAGAAGCAGCGCTCACCTTTCAAAAAGAGCTTCATGCCCTCACGCCGGCAAAGCCGGCAAACCGGGCCAGAATAACGTGCCAAAGGACCTCCTGAGAACCTTTCGGGTTGAGGTGCAGTTTACGGCGTTGGAATCGCCTTCGTCCTGCTTACCAGTTCAATGAACAGGCGGGCGCTCTGCGCGAGAAGCGCGGGCAGCCCGCAAAATCCTGAAGGACGGGCGCCTCAGACGCGCCGCTTCTTTGGCGGGCGGCATCCGTTGTGGGGGATGGGCGTCGTATCCTTGATGGTTTTGACTTCGATGCCGACGGTGGCGAGGGCTCGGATGGCGGATTCGCGGCCCGAACCGGGACCGGCGACGCGCACATCGACCTGGCGCAGGCCGGCGATTTCCTTGGCCTTGTTGGCGGCGGTGAGCGAGGCCTGCTGGGCGGCGAAGGGGGTACCCTTACGCGACCCGCGGAAGCCCAGCGAGCCGGAACTCGACCAGGAGATGGTGTTGCCAATCTGGTCGGTGAAGGTCACGATCGTGTTGTTGAACGTGGCCTGCACATGGCAGATCCCAACGGGAATACTTTTTTTCTCTTTTTTCTTGAAGGACTTCTTTTTCGTGCCCTTCGCTTTGGTCTTTGCCATCGTCGAATCGACTCCCCTGAATTACTTGCCGGCCTTCTTCTTGTTGGCGACCGTGCCGCGGCGCGGACCCTTGCGGGTGCGAGCGTTGGTGTGGGTGCGCTGGCCGCGGACCGGCAGTCCGCGACGGTGGCGCAAACCGCGATACGAGCCCATTTCCATGAGCCGTTTGATGCTCATGGACAATTCCTTGCGGAGATCGCCTTCCACAGCGCCTTCGTCTTCGAGGATCTGGCGGATCCGGCTGACTTCTTCCTCGGTCAGATCAGCGATCTTCTTGGTGAACTCGATGCCCGCGCGGTGAAGGATGGAGCGCGCACGGGTCCGGCCGATGCCGTAGATGTAGGTGAGCCCGATATCGCTGTGCTTCCGGGCGGGCAGATCGACGCCTGCAATACGTGCCATAATTCGTTTCTTCTCCCTGGCCTTGGTAACGCGGGGCTCAGCCTTGCCGCTGCTTGTGCTTCGGATTGATGCAGATCACGCGCACCACGCCGTGGCGGTGGATGACTTTGCATTTGTCGCACATTTTCTTGACTGACGCTCGGACTTTCATGGCCGTCCCTTTCTCAAACTCTTGCTGAACTCGTTTCCGACAAATCCGACTCAGGAACCGGGCTCGTTGGCGCGGCCCCGAACCAGTTCCACGATCCGGGCCCGGGCGGGATCAAGGGCGGTTCTTTCAACCAGCACCTCGTCTCGCACCCGCAGCCGGACAAAATTCCGCTGCCTGCCGGGAGCGAGGTGGGCGACCACCTGTTCCCGGTTGCCCAATTCGACCCGGTAGGCCGCACTGGGCAGAATTTCGATCACCACAGCGGGTTCAGCCGCCATGGACCGGCGCCCTCATGGCCGGGTGAGGACCAGAGGTCCGTTTGAAGTGATCGCCACGCAGTGTTCGAAGTGGGCGGCGTAGCTCGCGTCCTTCGTAACGGCAGTCCAGCGATCCTCCAAGACCTTGGTTTCCGGCCGGCCGGCGCTCACCATCGGTTCGATGGCGAGAACCATGCCTTCCTTCAACCGGGGATTCTCATTCCGCCGGTCCACATAATTGGGTACCTGCGGTTCTTCGTGCAGGGAGGAACCGATTCCATGTCCAACAAACTCCCTGACGATCGAAAACCCGTTCGCGGTGACGTGGCGTTCCACGGCTCCGCAGATATCAATAAGCCGGTTGCCGGGGCGGGCCTGCTGGATTGCCAGCTCGAGCGACTCTTCGGTCACCCGCAACAACCGTTTCACTTCATCACTGACTACGCCGACGGGGACGGTAATCGCCGAATCGCCGAAGTAGCCGTCCAACTGAACCCCGGTATCAACCGAGATGACATCGCCGGACTTCAGAACCCGTTTGGCCGAGGGCATCCCGTGAACCACTTCGCAATTCACCGAAGTGCAGAGCACGGTGGGAAACTTGCTTCCTGCCGCCGGCACATAGTAACCCTTGAACGCCGGTTTGGCACCAGCGTCCTTCATCATCTTCTCGGCAACAACTTCCAGGTCGAGCGTGGTGACGCCTTCCTGAATCATCCCGCGCATCGTGGCCAGGATCTGGTGGACCAGCATCCCAGCCTTTCGCATCTTCTCCAGTTCAACCGCACTTTTCCGGATAATCATCCGACGGCCAACAATCCGCTGATCCGGTCCAAGATCGCGCGGGGCGATTCCTGGCTGCCATCCACTTCGTGGAACGGGTGTCCGGAAGCAGCAAAATATTCCAGCAGCGGACGGGTCTGGCGATCGTACGCCTCCAATCGCTCCCGGATCACTTCCTCGCGATCGTCGTCACGCACAACCAGCATGCCCCCGTCGAGATCACATCTTTCGGGGTCGGCTGGCGGGTTCGAAGTCAGACTATAGAGAGCGCCACAAACCGAACACTGCCGACGGCCCGCAATCCGGGCAATAATAATAGTGTAATCCACTTTGAGGTGGACCACCAACTGGCCGAATCCATGCGCGGCCAACTCACGCTCCAGGACCGCAGCCTGCGGGATGGTTCTGGGATACCCATCCAGGATAAAACCGCGCGCGCAATCAGGTTCCGAGATCTTGTCCCGGACCAACTGATTGACGGCTTCATCCGGAACCAGCCGACCGGACTGCATCAATCCCGAGACCTGTCGTCCCAGCTCATCTCCCGAGTTGATTCGGGAGCGAAGCATGTCTCCGGTGGAGATATGCGGGACGCGGAGGGATTCCTTCAGCATCTTTGCCTGGGTCCCTTTCCCCGACCCGGGGGGTCCGAACAGGATCAGCGCCTTCGGCGCGGTATCGCCCGCAGCTTCCATAAGATCCATGAACTCAATGTCCCGCTCGAACGCGGAACCATCTTCCTGGCGGGCGACCTCCCTCGACGAGGAGGAAGTCCAGATCCTCTCAAATCCGACCACGCCGGGCATGACCGCCGCGGCCATTAAGCCGACGCGCTGCGCCGGCCGCGAATGCGGCCCGTACGCGGCGTAAATCCTTCATAGTGGCGCATGATCAGCTGTGCCTCGACCTGATTGACAAAGTCCATTGCGACACCGACGACGATGAGTAGCGATGTGCCACCGAAGACGAAGGTGACTCCGAGACCATCGAGCAGCCAGCGGGGGAAGTTGGCGTCAATCCAGTTCCCGAAAGCGGCCGGGGGGAGGTGCTGCAGCTTGACGCCGCCGATCATGATTTCGGGGATGAGCGACAGCGCGGCCAGATAAGAACCGCCGACGACCGTAATTTTCGTCAGGATCCGGTTCATGTAGTCGGCAGTATTCTTCCCGGGGCGAATGCCGGGGATGAATCCGCCGTACTTTCTCATGTTGTCCGCCGCTTCATTCGGGTTAAAGATGATCGAGACGTAGAAGAACGAGAAGAAGATGATCAGGGCCACGTAGAGCACGATGTACAGGGGCTCACCGGAGCGGATCGAGGTAAACAGCCCGGAGATCCACTTGTTGTTGGCGACGGCCGGGATCTGCATGAAGGTCATCGGGAACGCAAGGAGCGAACTGGCGAAGATCACCGGGATGACACCGCCGGCGTTGACCTTGAGGGGCATGTGGGTGGACTGTCCGCCAAGCATCCGGCGACCGACAACGCGCTTCGCGTACTGGACGGGAATCCGGCGTTCGCCGCGTTCGACAAGGACGATGAAGGCGACCACAAGGACCATGAAGATCAGAATGACGATCATGTGGAAGGGCCCCCACACGCGGGTGACAAAGGTGTTGGTCCAGATGTTGTAGGCTGCCGAGGGGAGTCCGGCGACGATGCCCGCGAAGATGATGAGGGACATGCCGTTGCCGACGCCGCGTTCGGTGATCTGTTCACCGAGCCACATGATGAAGGCGGTCCCGGTGGTGAGTGTCAGGATGGTGAGCATGACAAAACCGAAACCGGGGTTGAGAACGAAGTCGCCCTGGCCCTGAAGGGCAGTGGCTATGAACAGGGACTGTGTGGTGGCGAGAGCGATGGTCAGATAACGGGTCCACTGAGTGATCTTGCGACGGCCGAGTTCGCCCTCTTTTTGAAGCTTTTCGAGCGTCGGCACGACCACGGTCAGCAGTTGAAGCACGATGGACGCGGTGATGTACGGCATGATGCCGAGCGCGAATACGGTCAAACGGCTGAACTGTCCGCCGCTGAACAGGTCAAGGAAGCCGAAGAAACTGCCCGCGTTGCGCGAGACGAACTCCTCGAACTTGATGGCGTCGACCCCGGGAATCGGGACCTGGGCGCCGAGGCGGTAGACCGCCAGGAGGCCGAGCGTGAACAAGACGCGCTTGCGCAGGTCGGGAATCCGGAAAACGTTCGCGAGTGCTTCGAAAAACTTGCCCATGTGCCGCTGATGCCTATTCGCTTCCGCTTACTTGGTTTCTTCGGGCTTGGCCGGGGGGGCCAGCACGGTCGCCGCGCCGCCCGCGGCCTTGATCTTCTCTTCAGCCGACTTGGAGAACAAGTGAGCCGAGATGGAGATCTTGCGGGTCAGTTCGCCGTTGCCGAGGACCTTGAGGCCATCGCCAAGTTTGTTGATAACGCCGAGTTCGAGCAGGGTTTCGGGGGTAAAAGTATCGGCTTCGAGCTTGTCGAGGGTGCTGACGTTAACGATGGCGAAATGCTTCTTGAAGCGGGCGTTGGAGAAGCCACGCTTGGGGAGGCGCCGGTGCATCGGCATCTGGCCGCCTTCAAATCCGCGCATGTGGCCGTAGCCGCTGATGGACTTCTGACCTTTCATACCCCGGCCGGCGGTCTTGCTGCGACCGCTACCCATGCCGCGGCCGACGCGGCGCTGCTGTTTGACCTGGCCTTCGGGTTTCTTGAGCTTGCTGAGATCCATGGCTCTTCCTCTTATCCGTTCCGCGCCTACTCAACCACCTGGAGCAGGTGGGGGACCTTCTTGACCATGCCGCGGAAACCCGGAGTGTCGGGCTTCTCGACGACCTGATTCATTTTCCGCAGGCCGAGGCCCTTGACGATCAGCTTGTGCTTCTGAGGGGCGCCGATCGGGCTGGCCACGAGTTTAATTTTGATCACGGTTCCGGCCATGTTACAGATTCTCCACAGCGAGTCCACGCAGTTCGGCAACGGCTTCCTTGGCGCGGAGTTGATCAAGCGCGTCGATGGTCGCCTTCACCACGTTATGCGGGTTGCGTGAACCCAGTGACTTGGTGAGGACGTTCGCAACTCCCGCCGCCTGGATGACAGCGCGGACCGGGCCGCCAGCAATGACGCCCGTGCCCTGCGGAGCGGGCTTCAGCAGCACCTGGCCGGCGCCGAAACGACCGACGACCTGATGCGGCACGGTGTTGTTGAGCAGGTTGACCTGGCGAAGGTTCTTCTTCGCCGCTTCAATGCCCTTTTTGATAGCCGAGGGAACTTCCTTGGCTTTCCCCATGCCGTAGCCGACAATTTTCATGTCGGGATCGCCGAGGACGACCAGCGCGGAGAAGCTAAGATTCTTGCCGCCCTTCACCACCTTGGTGACGCGGTTGATGGAAACGACCTGTTCCTTCAGGTTAAGGTTGCGAGGATCGATTCTCTTCTGGGTATCGATGGGCATCGGTTAAAACTCCAGTCCAGCTTCCCGGGCTGCTTCGGCCAGGGCCTTGATCCGGCCGTGGTAGAGGAAGCCGCCGCGGTCAAACACCACCTGCTTGATACCGTTGGCCTGTGCGCGCTCTGCCACCAGCTTGCCGATCGCGGTTGCGCAGGAGACATTGGCGCCGTGAACGGGGGCATTCTTTTCGGCGGTTGAGGCCGAAGCGAGCGTCCGTCCGGTACGGTCGTCGATCACCTGAACATAAATATGCTTCAAGCTGCGGAACACGGCGAGGCGCGGACGTTCGGCCGTCCCCTTCACCCGGCTGCGGATGCGGGCGTGAATCCGCCGGCGCCGCGCGTCTTTATCCACCATTCGTTTCATTGCTCAATATCCTCCCGCGCGCCTTACTTGCCACCCGCCCCGGTCTTGCCGACCTTCTTGCGGAGGACTTCGCCGGTGTAACGGATCCCCTTCTGCTTATAGGGTTCCGGCGGACGCAGGCTGCGAATGTTGGCGGCAACCTGGCCCAATTCCTGCTTGTCGATGGCCGAGAGAGTCAGGTGGGTCTGTTTATCGATCTTGCAGCTGACGCCCTTCGGCAGAACGAATTCGATCGGGTGGGAATAGCCGAGGCTGAAGCTGATGACCTCGTCGGTCTTCATTTCGGCACGGTAGCCGATGCCGACGATGTCCAGTTCCCGGACAAAACCCGTGGAGACGCCCGTCACGGCATTGGCGGTGAGCGCGCGCGTCAGGCCGTGGACCGCGGCGAAGCTGTCATTGTCACGCCGAATTTCGAGCGTACCGTTTTCCTGTTCGAGGCGGACGCCGGGCAGGACCGGAACGGTCAGCTTGCCCTTCGGCCCTTCCACCAGAATCTGTTCGCCGACGGTGACCTTAACGCCTTGCGGCAGGGGAATCGGCTTTTTTCCTACTCTCGACATCTGTCCTAACTCCAGTCTGCTTTCCAGGAAACCTGTCGATTTCCAGACTTAGTTCAAATCAACTCTCGCGTGCCGGACCTTACCAGATCTGGCACAACAGTTCGCCGCCCACGCCTTCCTGGCGAGCCGACTTGCCCGTCATGACACCTTTCGGCGTCGTGAGAATATTCACGCCGAGACCACCGAGAACCTTCGGAATCTCCTTGTGACCCACGTAGACCCGGCAGCCCGGACGCGACACTCGTTCGATGTTGGAGATCACGGGCTGGTTCGTGGGGGTGTACTTCAGATAGACGCGGATGGCCTTGTGGTTGGCATCGTCCACAATCTTGTAATTGAGGATATAGCCTTCGTCCTTCAGTATCCGCGCAATTTCTGTTTTCAGATTCGACGCCGGGACGTCCACCTTCGGGTGGCGCGCCTTCAAGGCGTTCCGCATCCGCGTCAGCATGTCGGCAATGGGATCGGAGATCATCGTCTAAACTCTTCCTGCCTCTTCTCTTTCCTTACCCGAACGCAAATCTACCAGCTCGATTTCGTCACGCCGGGGATGTCGCCTGAAAGGGCGAGATTCCGGAAGCAAATGCGGCAGATCTTAAACTTCCGCATGTACCCGTGTGCGCGTCCGCAACGCAGGCACCGGTTGCGGTGACGCACCTCAAGCATCGGGACCTTCTTGCCTTCCGCACGAGCCTTCCGGATTTGTTCGGCCGACATGCGCGCTTTGGCTTCTTTGGCGGCGGTGGACATTGTGCCTTGGTATCCTTTCGCTTTCCTCTGGCCCTAGTTCTGCCGGAACGGCATACCCAGGTGTTTCAACAGCGCCAGCGCCTCGGCATCCGTCTTTGCCGTGGTCGTGATGCAGATATTCATACCCCGCATTTTGTCGACCTTGTTATAGTCGATTTCGGGGAAGATCAGTTGGTCCTTGACGCCCAGCGTGTAATTGCCGCGGCCGTCGAAACTCTTGGAAGACACGCCGCGAAAGTCGCGCACGCGAGGCAGGGCGACGTTCATCAGGCGGTCGAGAAACTCGTACATGTGGGCGCCGCGCAACGTCACCATGCAGCCGATCGACATGCCCTCGCGCAGTTTGAAGGCAGCCACCGATTTCTTCGCCTTGGTGATCACGGGCTTCTGTCCCGAGATGGCCGTCAATTCGTTGACGGCGACATCGATGATCTTCGGATTCTGGGTCGCTTCACCCATGCCGACGTTGACGGTGACTTTGTCCAGCTTGGGCACCGCCATCACGTTCGTGTAGCCGAACTCCTTGGTGAGTGCCGGAACCACCGTCTTCAGGTATTGCTCTCTCAGCCTGGCTTTCATTGTTTGCTCCTCGGTCGTTACCTGGTTACTTCTTGTCCAGGGTCTCGCCGGTCTTGCGCGCGATCCGGACGCGGCGGGCTTTGCCACCCACGGTCTCCGTCCGCACGGCGATGCGGGAAGTATTCCCGTCGCTGGTTACGATCATCACGTTGGAAGCGTGAATGGTGGCTTCACGTTCGGCGATCCCGCCCTTGATTCCCTTGGCGGGGTTGGGCTTCACGTGCTTCTTCATCATCATGACGCCCTCAACGCGAATCCGGCCCGTGCTCCGGTCCACTTCGAGGACCCGGCCCGACTTGCCTTTGTCGCGGCCGGCGATTACTTTGACGACATCATTCTTCCGAAGGCGGATCTTGAAGACTTCCTTCGGTTCGTTATGGCGGTTCGCCAATCGTCCAGCCATCTTAGATCACCTCCGGAGCCAGCGACACAATCTTCATGAAGCGTTTGTCACGCAACTCGCGGGCCACGGGACCAAACACGCGCGTGCCCACAGGCTCGCCGAGGTCGTTCACCAACACTGCCGCGTTCGAGTCGAAGCGGATGTAGGTGCCGTCTTTGCGGCGGGTCTCCTTGCGCATCCGCACGATGACGCACTTCACAACTTTGCCCTTCTTCACATTCGAGTCCGGAGCTGCTTCTTTCACGCTGGCCGTGACGATGTCGCCCAGCCCCGCGCGCAGCCCCTTGTCGCCGCCGCGCGGCAGAATGCACTGTAGCTTCCGCGCGCCGCTGTTGTCGGCGACCTCGAGGATGGTTCTCATTCCGATCATGGCGCTATCCTCTTCTGCTTCAATCCAAAAACTTCGGGCTTAGCCCTGGGCTTCGCTTCCGCTCACCGCGGGGGGAATGCTTGTGTCCACGCCCCGGCGGACGATGGATCCGAGCGTCCAGCGCTTCAGCCGGCTCATCGGGCGGGCTTCCACGATCTTCACGGTATCGCCCACCTTGGCCTGCATCTCTTCATCGTGGGCGTAAAACTTCTTCCGCTGCGTGACGATCCGCTTGTACAGCGGGTGGGGCACGCGGCGCGTCACTTCCACCACGATGGTCTTGGCCATCCTGGCCGAAACCACTTCGCCGATCTTCTCATTCCGCCGGTGGACAATCGTGTCGGACATCGTTACTTCGACTCCTTCTTCGCCGATTCCAGCTGCCGCTCCCGCTTCACTGTCAGCAGCCTGGCCTTATCCTTGCGCACTTCGCGATACTTCTTCAGGCCCTCGGTCTGGCCCATCGACATCTGGAAGCGCAGGCGGAAAAGCTGCTCGTCCATCTGCTGGAGCTGGACGTCCAGCTCCTTTTCGTTCATTCCTCGAACTTTGTCCGCTTTCATTTGCGTTCTTCCTTCTCTGAACCGGGCGCGTGTTCTACCGCGATCCCACCGTCTCGGCCCGGGTCACCAACTTGGTCCGGATGGGCAGCTTCTGGGCCGCCAACCGCATCGCCTCGGTGGCCATTTCGAGCGAAACGCCTTCCATTTCGAACATGATCTTGCCCGGGCGGATCACCACCACCCATTCTTCCGGCGCACCCTTACCCTTACCCATACGGGTTTCGGCAGGCTTTTTCGTGATCGGCTTGTCGGGGAACACCCGGATCCACACCTTGCCGCCACGCTTGATCGAACGGGTCATCGCAATACGCGCCGCCTCGATCTGACGGCCCGTGATCCAGCCGCAGGCCAGCGCCTTCAATCCAAACTCGCCGAAGCTGAGCGTCGAGCCCCGCCAGGCTTTGCCGGCCCGGCGCCCGCGCATCTGCTTTCTGTGCTTAACTTTGTTCGGCATCAACATGGGTGAATTCTCCCTGCTCCAGCGAAACTCTCTTGCTTATTCGGCTTGCGGCTCGGCAGCGGGCGGCGGTGCGGGGGCTTCCGCAGCCGGAGCCATAGTCTGCTGAGCGCCGACGGTGATGGTCGGCGGCAACTGCACTGCCGGTCCCTGCGGCTCAGCGGCCACCGGCGCGCCGGCACCTGCCTGCGGCGGACGACAGATCGGAAGAGCACACGTCCGAACTCCAGTCACTGACCA
>ERZ761609.2844-NODE-2844-length-12127-cov-11.722416_pt1 | contig 12127 bp, 10 predicted proteins | sample MGYA00511163_ERZ761609 | MGnify/ENA primary metagenome ERZ761609 (study PRJEB28899, sample SAMN02445070) | bioreactor sludge metagenome | biome: EBPR sludge | place: Australia: Brisbane, Thorneside Wastewater Treatment Plant | collected 2011-12-16 ... | reverse complement strand
GGCCGCCGCTGGGCCGACTCGTCGCGGCCATTCCCAAACCCATCGCGAACGCCATGCTGGCCGGGGTGCTGCTGAAGCTCTGCCTCGCGCCGTTCGTGGCGCTGAAGGTCCTGCCGTTGCAGGCGGCGGCCATCCTGCTGACGTGGCTCGTGTTTTTCCGCCTCGCGCGGCTCTATGCGGTGCCGGCGGCCATGGCGGTGACGCTGGCGATCCTGGCCCTGACGGGGGAACCCGTGCGGATCGAATCCGCCGCGCTCTGGCCGGCGACGCAGATCGTCTCGCCGGTATTCACGGCGGAAGCGCTGTTCTCCATCGCGATCCCCTTGTTCGTCGTCACCATGGCGTCGCAGAACATCACAGGCCTTGCCGTGCTCTCGACCTTCGGGTTCCGGCCGAACGCGCGGGAAGGGCTTGTTGCGACCGGCCTCGGATCGGCGCTGATCGCGCCGTTCGGAGGGCCGACGGTGAACTACGCCGCGATCACGGCCGCGCTTTGCGCCGGGGTGGATGCCCATGCCGAGCCCGCACGCCGCTATGTGGCGGCCGTGTTTTCCGGCGTCGGCTATGTCGCGCTCGTCGCGCTGGCGGGCGTCGCGGCAACGGTACTGACGAAAGCCTCGCCGCTGCTGGTCGAGGCGGCGGCAGGGTTGGCGCTGATGGGGGCGTTTGGCGGCGCGATGCTGGGCGCGACGCAGGATGAGAACAGCCGCATTCCCGCGATGATCACGTTTCTGATCACCGCGTCGGGCTTCAGTTTCGCCGGCATCGGCGGGGCCTTCTGGGGCCTCGCGATCGGCTGGGCGGCGGATTTCGCCCTGCGCGCGCGGATCAGCGCTTGAACGGCAGCACGGTCTTGGCCGTGCCGAGCACCTTGCCGGCGGCGTCAATCGCCTGCACGCTCCACTCGTAGCGGTGCGTTTGGCCCGGCGGCGGGCAGGGGCCGCGATAGGATGAGAACGCGCCGAAGACCTCGCCTGCGGCGAAGCTGGACTTGCCGGCGAACGCCACGCTGCCCCCGCCGTGCGGATAGCTGGGCAGGTCGAGGTCCACCATCTTGAAGTCGAGCTTTGCCGTGCCCTTGGGCACGGCGCCCAGAACGAAGGCGGGCGACTGGCCGCCGCAACCAGCGGCAGAACCCCAGGATGCTTTCAACGACAAGGCCTGGGCGCCTCCGGTGGCGGCAAGGATCAGGCCCGTGGCGGCAAGGATTGGCTTCATGATCTGCGGTCTCCATCAGTCCAGCACACGATACGTGCATGAGTGAAAGCGGCACAATCGGAAAAGGGCCATTGCCAACAGCTTGTGAATTTCTATCTCCACCAGCTGACGCGCCGTGGCACGCGGCTTGCTGAAAACGGTGACGTGGGGCAGGGTTGTCCAAAACACAGGCAGGCGGATTTTGGGGATCAACGGGAGAACACGATGACAACATTCACTCGACGCATGCTCGGCGGCGCGGCACTGGCCGCCGGCCTGGCTTTCGGCGCCATGCCGGCTTCGGCGCAGACCGCGCTGAAATTCACTTTGGACTGGGTGTTCCAGGGGCCGACCTCGCCCTTCCTGGTGGCACTGGAGAAGGGCTACTACAAGGCCGAGGGCCTCGACGTGACCATGGATCCGGGCCAGGGTTCGGCCGGCGCCTTGCAGCGCGTGGCCACCGGCGCCTACCAGATCGGTTTCGCGGACGTGAACTCGCTGATCGAGCACAACGCCAAGAATCCGGGCAAGGAAATCCTGGCCGTGTTCATGGCCTATGACTTCCCGCCCTTCGGCGTCTACGCACTGAAGAAGAGCGGCATCAAGGCGCCGAAGGACCTTGAGGGCAAGAAGCTCGGCGCGCCGGTGTTCGATGCCTCGTTCCGCCTGTTCCCGGCCTTCGCCAAGAAGACCGGCATCGACAAGGGCAAGGTCGAGCATGTCAACCTGACCCCGCAGCTGCGCGAGCAGAGCCTGGTGCAGGGTTCGGTCGATTTCATCTCCGGCCACTACTTCTCGTCGATCCTCGACCTGAAGGCGCGCGGCGTGAATGTCGATGACGTCGTCGCCATGCGGTATTCCGACGTCGGCATGGACGTCTATGGCAACGCCGTGATCGTTTCGCCCGAACTCGCGGCGCAGAACCCGAAGGCCGTGACCGGCTTCATCCGCGCCACCGTCAAGGCGTGGAAGGAAGTCGCCGCCAACCCGAAGATCGGCATCGAGGCGACGAAGAAGCGCGATCCGCTGATCAACGAGGCCCTGGAGACCGAGCGTCTCGACATGTCGCTGAAGCTCAATGTCCTGACGCCCTTCGTCAAGGCGAATGGCATGGGCGACGTCGATCCGGCCCGGTTCGCCCGCTCCGTGAAGGACGTGGCCGAAGCCTTCGGCCTGCCGACCGCCCCCGACGCGGCCAAGGTCTTCTCCTCCGCCTTCCTGCCGCCGAAGGCGGAGAGGATGGTCGCTCCGTAAGGCCTCCCCGGCCCTTCACCCACGTCTCGTCCGCCTTCGCCCCGCACGGGGCAAAGGCGGGCCGAAGCGGCCCGTGCCGCCTTCCGCCCACCTGCGGGCGAAGGGCCGGCGCGGGATGAGGGCAGCCCGCCGATCCACCAGACTTCCGGATGTCCGTCTTGACCCAGTCCAACACCGAGCCGCCGCTTGTCGAACTGAAGGGCGTCAGCCTAGCCTACGGGCGCGGCGATGGCGCAACCCTCGCGCTCGCCGATGCCACCCTGTCCATCCAGAAGGGCGAGTTCATCGCCGTGGTCGGCCCGTCCGGCTGCGGCAAGTCCACGCTGATGAAGCTTGTAACCGGCCTTCTGCCGCCGACGTCCGGCGAGGTCAGGGTGCATGGCGAGCGGGTGACGCGCCCGATCAAGGGTGTCGGCATGGCGTTCCAGAACCCGACGCTGATGCCCTGGCGCACCACGATGGACAACATCCTGCTGCCGCTCGAAGTCGTCGAGCCGCACAAGCAGCGCTTTCGCGCCAACAAGGCGGAATACGTCGCCAAGGTCGAGAAGCTGCTCGCCACGGTGGGACTCAAGGGGTTTGGCGAGAAATTCCCCTGGCAATTGTCCGGCGGCATGCAGCAGCGCTCGAACCTCTGCCGCGCGCTGATCCACGATCCCGAAATCATGATGCTCGACGAACCGTTCGGCGCGCTCGACGCCTTCACGCGCGAGGACCTGTGGAGCGTGATGCAGAACCTGTGGCTGGAACGCCGGTTCACCGCCGTGCTCGTGACGCATGACCTGCGCGAGGCCGCGTATCTGGCCGACACCATCTACGTGATGTCGAAGCGCCCGGGAAAAGTGATCCTGAAGAAGACCGTCGACATTCCGCGCCCTCGCACGCTGGCGACGACCTTCGAACCGCATTTCGTCGACATCGTGCATGAGCTGCGCGACCGCATCCATCAGGAGTACGCGTGATGACCGACACCCAGCGCTACTACCTGAAGATCGCCATGCCCTGGCTGTTCATGGCGGCGCTTTTCCTCATCTGGGAACTCGCCTGTGTGATGTTCTCCATCCAGGAGATCATCCTGCCGCGGCCGTCGAAAATCTTCACGGTCATGGTCGAGCGTTTCGACATCCTGCTGCGCTTCTGCCTGGAAACGCTGTGGACCACCACGGTCGGCTTCTTGCTGGCCATCGGCTTCGGCCTGGTGCTGGGGCTGGCCATCGGCGCCTCGCCTTTCATCTATTCCGGCCTGTATCCGCTGCTGATCGCGTTCAATGCGATTCCGAAGGTCGCCATCGTGCCGATCCTGATGATCTGGCTCGGCGTCGGCGCGACGCCGGCGATCATCACGGCCTTTGTCATTTCGTTCTTCCCCATCGTGGTGAATGTGGCGACGGGCCTTGCGACCATCGAGCCTGAAATGCGTGACGTGATGCGCTCGCTGGGCGCGACGCAGTATGAAATCCTGACCAAGGTCGGCATTCCGCGCGCCATGCCGTATCTCTTCGCCTCGCTGAAGGTGGCGATCACGCTGGCCTTCATCGGTTCGGTGATCTCGGAGACGGTGGGCGGCAACCGCGGCATCGGCTTCCTGATGCTCTCGGCCGGCGCCCGCAACGACGCGCCGACGACCTTCGCCGGCCTTTTCGCCATCGCCATCATGGGCGTGCTGATGTACGCGATCTGTGCCCTGATCGAGCAGCGGATGACGAAATGGGCCTTCCGGGGCGAAGTGGTGGGATAAGGTGACACAAGACCACGTCGCCGATGCCCGGTTCTGGGATCGGTTCTCCCGCCGCTACGCCGCCGCGAAGATCGCCGACATGGCGGGCTACGAGCGCACGCTCGAGCGGACAGGCGAGCTCATTCGAGGCATGGACCGCGTTCTGGAGATCGGCTGCGGCACGGGAACGACGGCGCTGCGGCTCGCCCCTGCGGTCGGGAGTATCCTGGCCACTGACATTTCGCCGAAGATGATCGCCATCGCGCAGGAGAAGGCGGCGGCGCAGGCCTGCGCGAACGTTCAGTTCCAGGTTGCGGCGCCGGAGACCGTGACCGCTCCGCAGGCCTCCTTCGACGCCGTGCTGGCCTTCAACGTGCTGCATCTGGTGCGTGACCGGGCGGCGGCGCTCGCGCAGATTCGCCGCCTGCTCAAGCCCGGCGGGCTGTTCATTTCGAAGACGACCTGCGTGTCGGAACTCAACCCGCTCATCCGCGCCGCCATACCGGTGATGCGCGCCGTCGGCCTTGCGCCCCATGTCGCGGTGTTCCCGGCCGGAACGCTGCTCAAGGACATCGCCCAGGCAGGGTTCACCGGCATCGAGAGCGAGCGCCACGGCTCCGGCAAGAAGGACTTCCGGCTGTTTGTCGTCGCTCGGGCGTGAGCCGGCGGTTCCGCACAAGTTCACGCCGCTTTGAGCCGTGCCCCTTTGCGATTCACCCCTCCGCTACTATTTCTGTGCCAGTCCTGTTCCCCTGATCTGATTCTGGCCGCGCCCTGCGCAGCCCCAACAAGAGAGCCGCGATGCGCGATCCGATCGAAACCTACATGAACCTCGTGCCGATGGTGGTCGAGCAGTCGAACCGCGGCGAGCGCGCCTTCGACATTTTCTCCCGCCTCCTGCGCGAGCGGATCATCTTCCTCACCGGCCCGGTGGAGGACGGCATGGCCTCGCTGATCGTGGCGCAGCTGCTGTTCCTGGAAGCGGAGAACCCGAAGAAGGAAATCTCGCTCTACATCAATTCGCCCGGCGGCGTGGTGACCTCCGGCCTGTCCATCTACGACACGATGCAGTTCATCCGCTGCCCGGTGACGACGCTGTGCACGGGGCAGGCCGCCTCTATGGGCTCGCTGCTGCTCACCGCCGGCGAGAAGGACATGCGCTTCGCCCTGCCGAACGCGCGCATCATGGTGCACCAGCCGTCGGGCGGCTTCCGCGGCCAGGCGACCGATATCCTGATCCACGCCGAGGAGATCCGCAGCCTCAAGCAGCGGCTGAACGAGATCTATGTCCACCACACGGGACAGACCTACGACGCGATCCACACCGCGCTGGAGCGCGACAACTTCATGACAGCCGACAAGGCCAAGGAATTCGGTCTGATCGACAAGGTTGTGGCAAAGCGGGACGCCGATCCGGCCGAACCGAAGCCGATGTGACGGCGGATTCGCCTCTGGCGCGCAAATTGCCTATAAGCTTGCGGTGCGGCGTGTTGCGTTTCAGTCCCGGACAGGTCTTGCCGGCGGCGTTAGTCATTAATTTGTGACAAGCGCCGCAATCCGGCCGCGTTTAACGGTTCCTCCATTGAACCTTCGGGACAATGGCGGATGACTTCGAAAGCCGGGTGATTTGCACCACCGGGCGGATGGAAAGGCCAGCGGATCGCGCGAGCGGTGCGTCGGGCGATGGAGAGGGTGATGAGCAAGCAGACCGGTGGTGATACGCGCAGCACGCTGTACTGCTCTTTCTGCGGAAAGAGCCAGCATGAGGTGCGCAAGCTCATCGCAGGACCAACCGTGTTCATCTGCGACGAATGCGTCGAGCTGTGCATGGACATCATCCGCGAGGAATCCAAGTCCTCGCTGGTCAAGGCCAAGGATGGCATCCCCACGCCCAAGGAAATCTGCAAGGTCCTGGACGATTACGTCATCGGCCAGCAGCACGCCAAGCGCGTGCTCTCCGTGGCGGTGCACAATCACTACAAGCGCCTCAACCACGCGACCAAGCACAACGACGTGGAACTGGCGAAGTCCAACATCCTCCTGTGCGGGCCGACCGGCTCGGGCAAGACGCTGCTGGCGCAGACGCTCGCCCGCATCCTCGACGTGCCCTTCACCATGGCCGACGCCACGACCCTCACCGAGGCCGGCTATGTCGGCGAGGATGTGGAGAACATCATCCTGAAGCTGCTTCAGGCTTCCGACTACAATGTCGAGCGGGCGCAGCGCGGCATCGTCTACATCGACGAGATCGACAAGATCTCGCGCAAGTCCGATAATCCTTCCATAACGCGCGACGTTTCGGGCGAGGGCGTGCAGCAGGCGCTCCTGAAGATCATGGAAGGCACGGTTGCCTCCGTTCCCCCGCAGGGCGGGCGCAAGCATCCCCAGCAGGAGTTCCTGCAGGTGGACACCACCAACATCCTGTTCATCTGCGGCGGCGCCTTCGCGGGGCTGGAGAAGATCATCTCCAACCGCGGCAAGTCCACCTCCATCGGCTTCGGCGCCAAGGTCTCCGCTCCGGACGACCGGCGCATGGGCGAGGTGTTCCGCGAGGTGGAGCCCGAGGACCTCTTGAAATTCGGCCTGATCCCCGAGTTCGTCGGCCGCCTGCCGGTGGTCGCGACACTGGAGGACCTCGACGAGCCGGCGCTGAAAAAGATCCTCACCGAGCCGAAGAACGCGCTGGTCAAGCAGTATCAGCGCCTGTTCGAGATGGAGAACGTGGACCTCACCTTCCAGGACGAGGCCATCGGCCACATCGCCCGCAAGGCCATCGAGCGCAAGACCGGTGCGCGCGGCCTGCGCTCGATCATGGAAGGCATCCTGCTTGAAACGATGTTCGACCTGCCGGGCCTCGAAGGCGTCGAGCAGGTGGTCATCTCCTCGGAAGTGATCGAGGGCAAGGCCCGCCCGCTCTATATCTACGGCGATCGGGGCGAGGAAAAGCAGGCGGCGTCAAGCGCCTGACCCACAGGCACGTGCTTCGCGAAGCGGTCCGCCGGGCCAATCCGGCGGGCCAACGCGCCGGTTCTGCATGGTCTCAGACGGCAGGGCCTGCCCAAGGCAGATGCCAAGGTCAGGGTGCTGCACCGCTGGCGTGACCCGGCACGATATTGCCCCGGCGTATCGCCAGGATCAACAGCACGACGCCGGCTGCCGTGCAAAGCGCGAATGCGACTAAAGACGATTCCATTCCGAAGCTTCCGCCGGTGAGCACGTCTGGCCCCTTGATGTTGGAGCGGATCAGGCCCGGTTGCGGGGCATTTCCGGATACGATCCCGGAAAAAATTGCCGATTGCGTGTAGTTCCAGGCCATGTGGAAGCCGATGCTGAGCCAAAGGCGTCGCGTGAACATGTAGGCGGCGGCAAGCAGCAAGCCGGCTTCGATGCTGATGTAGATCGCTCCGACGATTGTGCCTGCGGGATTGGCCAAGTGCAGCAGGCCAAAAACAAGTGACGATACGGCCAGCGAAACCCAGCTTCCAAACATGTCTTCGACGGAACGGAACAACACGCCGCGAAAGAAGAGCTCTTCGAACAGTCCGGAACTCAGCGCCATTGCAACCGCAGGGATTACATAGGTCCAAGGGTTCAGGCCTTCGATTCGATACATGCCAAGGGCCATCAGCACGAGAACGCAGGTGGTATACAGGCCCGCGCCGATCAGCAGGCCAGTTCCCCATTCCCGACCGGCGCCATGGAGCGAGAGTTCGTTGGCTGGACGCCGCTCGACCAGCCGCGCATATGCCACGTAGAAGGCGAGGGCGGCCATGGCCATGCCCAACACGGCGGCGATGGACTTCACGGGATCGCCCCTGAATTTCTCCATGAAACCACTGCTCAAGCCCATCATGAAAAACACGGGCCCGCCCAGGAGGACGAGGCGTGTGAGCGGAGAACGCAGGATGCGCAATGACATTGAATTGGTCGACGCCGCGCCGTCTTTCATCGCTGCCTCCTTCTGGGCCAACATCACAGGATACCCGGCATACCAGGACCTGACCAGCTTGGCAGGGTAGCGGAATCCCGATTGCAGTCATGAACAGACCACCCACCTTGAATCCTTAACCGTTCCCCCCCACCTTAGCCGGAGACGGCGGCGGGAACGCCACTGAGTCGCGGGTTCTGCCGGTTTCGCGTGTTGCTTGCAGCGGGATCGGTGTCGGCGTCGTCGAGAGCCGGGGCGGGCTTGTCCGCCCGCGGCACCAGAGGGATCAAGAAATGACCGCTACCAAGCCGCGTCCTCCGCTCGTTCCCGGTTCCGTCGACACGGTGCCGGTGCTGCCGCTCAGGGACATCGTCGTCTTCCCGCACATGATCGTGCCGCTGTTCGTCGGCCGCGAGAAGTCGATCCGCGCCCTCGAAGAGGTGATGAAGTCGGATCGCTACATCCTTCTCGCCACGCAGAAGAACAAGGACGAGGACGACCCGAAGGCGGACGGCATCTACGAGGTCGGCACGCTGGCGACGGTCCTCCAGCTCCTGAAGCTGCCGGACAGCACCGTGAAGGTGCTGGTCGAGGGCGCCGGGCGCGCGCGCGTGCGTCGGTATGTAAAGGACGATGGCCATCTGGAGGCCGAGGTGGACGTGCTGGCCGATGACGCCGGCGACAAGGTCGAGGTCGAGGCGCTGGCGCGCTCGGTCGTCAACGAGTTCGAAGGCTATGTGAAGCTCAACAAGAAGCTTTCGCCCGATGTCGTCAGCGCGGTCACGCAGATCGACGACTACGCCAAGCTGGCCGACACCATCGCCTCCCACCTGTCGGTGAAGATCGCCGACAAGCAGGCGATCCTGGAGATGCCCAAGGTTTCGGACCGGTTGGAGAAGGTGCTCGGCCTGATGGAGAGCGAGGTTTCCGTTCTCCAGGTCGAGAAGCGCATCCGCACGCGCGTCAAGCGCCAGATGGAGAAGACACAGCGCGAATACTACCTCAACGAGCAGATCAAGGCGATCCAGAAGGAGCTGGGCGACGAGGACGGCAAGGACGAGATGGCCGAACTCGAAGACCGCATCAAGCGCACCAAGCTCTCCAAGGAAGCGCATGACAAGGCGATGCACGAGCTCAAGAAGCTCAGGCAGATGTCGCCGATGTCGGCGGAAGCCACCGTGGTGCGCAACTACCTTGACTGGATGCTCTCGCTGCCCTGGGGCAAGCGCTCCAAGGTGAAGAAGGACCTGAACCTCGCCCAGGAAGTCCTGGATGCGGATCACTTCGGTCTCGACAAGGTCAAGGAGCGCATCGTCGAGTATCTCGCCGTGCAGCAGCGCGCCAACAAGCTCACCGGCCCGATCCTGTGCCTTGTCGGCCCGCCCGGCGTCGGCAAGACCTCGCTCGGCAAGTCGATCGCCAAGGCGACCGGCCGCGAGTTCGTGCGCATGTCGCTCGGCGGCGTGCGCGACGAGGCGGAAATCCGCGGCCACCGGCGCACCTACATCGGCTCGATGCCTGGCAAGATCATCCAGTCCCTGCGCAAGGCCAAGACGCAGAATCCGCTCTTCCTGCTCGACGAGATCGACAAGATGGGCATGGACTTCCGCGGTGATCCGTCGTCCGCCTTGCTGGAGGTGCTCGATCCCGAACAGAACGCGACCTTCGCGGACCACTATCTGGAAGTGGACTACGACCTGTCGAACATCATGTTCGTGACCACGGCGAACTCGCTGAACATCCCCGCGCCGCTGATGGACCGCATGGAAATCATCCGCATCGCCGGCTACACCGAGGACGAGAAGGCCGAGATCGCGCGCAAGCACCTGATCCCGAACGCGATTTCCAAGCACGGCCTGAAGCCTGAGGAATGGTCCATCGACGCGGAGGCGCTGCTCACCCTGGTGCGCCGCTACACGCGGGAATCGGGCGTGCGCAACCTCGAACGCGAGATTTCCAACCTCGTGCGCAAGGCGGTGAAGGAAATCACGCTCAAGAAGCTGGTCAAGGTGGACGTTACTGCTGCCAACCTCGCCGATTTCCTGGGCGTGCCGAAGTACCGCTACGGCGAGGCGGAGACCGAGGATCAGGTCGGCGTCGTCACCGGGCTGGCCTGGACCGAGGTCGGCGGCGAACTGCTCACCATCGAAGGCGTCATGATGCCCGGCAAGGGCAAGATGACCGTCACGGGCAACCTGCGCGACGTGATGAAGGAATCGATCTCGGCGGCGGCCTCCTATGTCCGCTCGCGCGCCATCGATTTCGGCGTCGAGCCGCCGCTGTTCGACAAGCGCGACATCCACGTGCACGTGCCGGAAGGCGCGACGCCCAAGGATGGCCCTTCGGCGGGCATCGCCATGGCGACGACCATCGTGTCGATCCTCACCGGCATTCCGATCCGGCGCACGGTCGCGATGACCGGCGAGGTCACGCTGCGGGGCAGGGTGCTGCCCATCGGCGGGCTCAAGGAGAAGCTGCTGGCGGCGCTGCGGGGCGGGCTCAAGACCGTGCTGATCCCCGAGGACAACGTCAAGGATCTCGCCGAGATCCCGGCCAACGTGAAGAACGGGCTGGAGATCATCCCGGTCTCGCGCATGGACGAGGTGCTCAAGCACGCGCTTGTGCGTCAGCCGACGCCGATCATCTGGGACGAGGAACTGGCCGACAAGGCGGCGGCCAAGGACAAGTCAGAGGACAGTGCAACAGTGGCGCACTGACGGCTGTTAAGCATATCCGTCATCGAATGCAGGAACCCCGCGCACGGCGCGGGGTTTTTGTTGACGCAACGGCAGCGCTCGTCTTGACTGTTAACATTGGTTAACCGACCGGGTGCGTCCATGGGACAGTTGCGTTGTCTTGGAATTGCCGCCGCTGCGTGGCTTGGCTTGATCGTACCGGCCGCGGCGCTCAGTTACAGCACGGTCGAGATCGATGACGGCAAGTGCCGTCCGAACTGCGCATCCGCCATTGTCGCCACCGGGAGCATCAACGGCCGCGAGGTCGAGGACCTCACCTGGTTCATGCGCCACAGTGGAAAGAACAAGCGCCTCGCCAAGCTCTTCATCATTCATTCGGGAGGCGGCAACGCCTATGGCGGTCTGTCGCTCGGCATGTACTTGCGCCAGGCCGGCGTGACCGTCATGGTCGCCCAGACGAATGGCGAGCCGATCACCAGGACGGGAGGCCTCGGACGGGGCCTCTGCGGCTCGGCTTGCGTGTTCGTGCTGGCGGGCGGCGCCAAGCGCGTGGTGCCGCAAGGCAGTGTCGTCGCGGTGCACGGCGCCCGTCCGGTGCAGACCGAGGTGCACGATCGCATGGCCGGCACGGTGACCAGCATCAAGGTGGATCGTGACCAGATCGCGACTGCCTTCGCCAGCTATTACCAGAAGATGGGCATCAATCCGGGACTGGCGAAACTGGCCGAAAGCATCCCGCATTCGGAGTTCCGCGTGCTGAGCCCGCAGGAATTGTCGAAGTTCCGGCTGGCGACCACGCGGATGTGATCGGCCCGCTTGCCTTTCGATGCGAAATGCAGTGAAAGACGCGCCGAGGGCGGTTAGCTCAGCTGGTTAGAGCGGCTGGTTTACACCCAGTAGGTCGGGAGTTCGAATCTCTCACCGCCCACCAGTTCGATCCAAAACAGAACGAATGTTTTCCTGTGGGGGCTGCGGTTTTTTAACCGTGAGCCGACATAGTCACAGCCGTCAGTTGCGTTGCGTTCTGTAGAGTTGCGTTCCATGCGTCGGTTGCGTTTGTCCGCGTTCCTGGGCACGGTTTGGCTTGCGCTTGGCGCAACGCCAAGCCGCTCAGCGGAAATGACCTTTACAACGGTGCCCTACGGTCCCTGTTCGGCCGATTGCCCCCGTTTCATCCAGGCCAGCGGAACCATCACCTCGGCGACCCCCGAGGCGTTTCTCGCCTTCGCCCGTCGGGAAACCGACCGGCCGGGCCTCATGAACGTGATCTTCATCCATTCGACGGGCGGCAGCGTCGCTGCGTCTCTCAGGCTCGGTCGGATGTTTCGCAGCCTT
>ERZ761609.2843-NODE-2843-length-12139-cov-20.020192_pt1 | contig 12139 bp, 11 predicted proteins | sample MGYA00511163_ERZ761609 | MGnify/ENA primary metagenome ERZ761609 (study PRJEB28899, sample SAMN02445070) | bioreactor sludge metagenome | biome: EBPR sludge | place: Australia: Brisbane, Thorneside Wastewater Treatment Plant | collected 2011-12-16 ... | reverse complement strand
TGTACCGGGAGGGCGACTACCAGACGGCACTCGGCCTCTACGCGCGTTCCCCACGCCCGTGGGGAACGCCGTAGTCGTCGCCGCCACTGCTTCCATGGCGGCGGTTCATCCCCACGCCCGTGGGGAACGCGCGGACCAATGCTGATCGAGATTGCTCTGCGCGGGTTCATCCCCACGCCCGTGGGGAACGCATGCTGCGGGTATCGCAGTGCGGACGCGGGCGCGGTTCATCCCCACGCCCGTGGGGAACGCGGAGACCTCGCCCCAGTAGGCGAGCCACATCTCGGTTCATCCCCACGCCCGTGGGGAACGCGCGTAGAGGCCGCAAGGGTAGTGCCCGTGTCACGGTTCATCCCCACGCCCGTGGGGAACGCTCCGGGGCTGTGGTCAGTGATCGTTACGAGGGCGGTTCATCCCCACGCCCGTGGGGAACGCTCCATATCACAACCCCAACTGAAACGAGGTCACGGTTCATCCCCACGCCCGTGGGGAACGCTCGTAGTGGTTGTGGTCGTTGTGTTGGTCGTACGGTTCATCCCCACGCCCGTGGGGAACGCCGGGTTCGTGGTTTCGGTGGTATCCGTCTGGTCGGTTCATCCCCACGCCCGTGGGGAACGCGAATACCAAAACTCGCATTTTTCACTCCGTCGCGGTTCATCCCCACGCCCGTGGGGAACGCGCGGCAAGGTGCGCAGCGCCGACAAGGTTTTCGGGTTCATCCCCACGCCCGTGGGGAACGCCATTGTGTTGGAGATAGATAGGTCGGTCCCGCCGGTTCATCCCCACGCCCGTGGGGAACGCTCGAGGGCAGCACCTCGTGGGAGGCGCCGACACGGTTCATCCCCACGCCCGTGGGGAACGCCGACCACTTGTGCATCGACCCCGTACCGCGCACGGTTCATCCCCACGCCCGTGGGGAACGCTCCCGAGGGCGTTTGTTTGATGCCGTCGTCACCGGTTCATCCCCACGCCCGTGGGGAACGCCAGGGCGCATGCAGAAGAAGCGCGCTCCCGTTCGGTTCATCCCCACGCCCGTGGGGAACGCATAAAGGCAAGCGCAAAGAGCCAGCCCCGTGACGGTTCATCCCCACGCCCGTGGGGAACGCGCGCTGCAGCCGGCTCAGGTTGTCGTTGAATTCGGTTCATCCCCACGCCCGTGGGGAACGCCAAATCTTCGGCCAGTGTGGGCGCGAGATAATCGGTTCATCCCCACGCCCGTGGGGAACGCCAAATCTTCGGCCAGTGTGGGCGCGAGATAATCGGTTCATCCCCACGCCCGTGGGGAACGCACTTCCTCTATCCCCATGAAAAATCATGGAAATTCAAGCCCACCAAATTCTACCGACCAAAACCAATGCCAAGAGAATTTCAGATTATTAAAGATCTTCCGAGCGTGCCTCAGGGTGGAAGCTCACCAGACGCACGCCGTCCCAATCCGCAGGAAGACGCCTGTTTGCTCCGAGCGTCTCGAACTCGAAGCCAGCCTCGTTGTTCATCTGCCACGCGATAACCGCATTCCCATCCTCGATCCCCTCCTGCACCTGTGCCCATATATGCTCGCGAACGCGGCGGGAATACTGGCCGACATACACGCCAGCACGAACCTCCAGCAGCCACACCGCGAGTCGTCCCCGCAGCCTCGGCGGCGCATTCTCAAGAACGATGACCAGCATCGCCAAGATGTTCCCCATCGGAAAAGGCGGGTCCCACCGAATCGGCAGGAGCCTCAGGTCGAGCGATCTCCCCTGCGGCGAGGACTTCCTCTATATCAGGGATGATGCGCTCCAGAAGGCGTGTTTGCCGGAACATGTCTCGGCAAGCAAGTCGAACAGCACGTTCGGGATTCGGCGGGCTGCTCGCCGCGATCTTGAAAGCAGCCGGGACCACGGTCTCAAACTTGTAGATGTCCGCGACATCGTAGACAAACGAAAGCGGCTTGCCGGTGTGGATGAATCCAACCGCCGGCGCATAGCCCGCAGCGAGGACAGCGGCCTCGGTAACGCCGTAGAGCGCGGCCGTTGCGGCGGACAGACAGCGATTGGGCAAGTCGGATACATCCCAGGCTTCGGGGTTGTAATTGCGCCCCGACCATGTCACACCGAACTTCTGTGCAAGCAGTTGATAGGTCTTCCGAACCCGTACGCCCTCGATGCCACGCAACTGCTCGACACTTCTGCGCGCAGGAGGCTCCTCACCGAAGCGCATCGCGTACATCTTCCGCACCACCTTGAGCCGCAGGCCTTCATCGAGTGCCAGCCGAGCCTGATAGAGCAATCGGTCGGCGCGAGCCCCGCCCGGCTGACCGGCCGAGTACAGGCGAACACCCGCCTCGCCCACCCATACCAGCAAGGTACCCACGCGCGCTGCGAGCGCCGCCGCCATGTGGGATACCCGCGTCCCGGGCTCCAGCATGATGCACGCGACACCGCCGACGGGGATGTGGGTGAGCACCGGCCGCACCCGGAAACCCTGCTGATCGACCACGACAAAGGCCCCGTCGACGACATCGATCTCGCCCTTCTCGACGAAGACGATGGACATGCGCTCCTTGATCGGGATGGGCTTCAGGGGTGGAAGCATGTGAGTACGTCAGACCTCGTCGGCGGCACTCAACGCCGCATGCACGGCCGCATCGCTCAGGTAATGTCCGGTGCTGCGCATCTGCGCGATCAAGGGACGGATCTCCTGCAACTGCCCTCTGCGCTTGGCAAGGACGAGCACGCCGAGTGTGCCGATGACCTTGAGTCCAAGCGCACGCGCGTGCGTCACCGCTGCCCGGTCGTCCATCAGCAGGCCGGCGCCGATCTCGCGCGCCCGGGCAATCGCACTCGACTCACCCGGATCCAGCGGGCCGTCATCCGCAGCCGCAGCGTCCGGGCAGCGCCGGATGAGGCCGGACGAAAGTGCATCCGCTATCCTCTGCGCGTCCGGAAGGTCCGGGTGGGCAAGGCATTCATCCAGCACCGTCGCGGTCACCTGAACGTCGGCAAACAGAAACGGCAGCAGATCCAGACGATGCAGACGCCCGAGCGCAATCAGGGGCCCGGCATCGGCAACGACCACCGACAAACGTTTAGCCGAAATCTGCAAGCTCCTGCTCCAGTTCGTCCGCAGTCGTCCGGATGACCGGGATGCCGTACCGACCGAGCAGGTCCACCATCTCGCTCACCGAGCGGCCTGCCATGCGAGCCGCTCGGCTCAGCGAGATACGTTCTTCGTCGAACAAGTGGATGGCCAGCGCGACCCCCACACCTTCTTTCAGCAAGGCGTCGTCGAAAGGCACGGCAACGAACACCGGCGTGCCGTGCTTGGTGACGACGGACAGCTTGCCGGCCTCCGCGCCCCGGATCAGCTCACCGGTGCGCTCGCGAAGGTCTCGTACGGTAAAGGTTTCCATGGCGGTGCTCGCGTTGATTTGTGCTATCAAATGATAGAACAAATCACGTCGCAGGACGAACGAGCAACAAGCCACAACCAAACGCCTTCGCGCGCCCGATGCCGTTTGCGAGTGCGCTTACGAACCGCTCCGCGTCGGTCACGACCAATTCGCCCGCCAGGTCGACCGTGCTGAAACGCAACTGACCACGCTTGCCGCCATGTTGCTCGTAGGCCGCCACTGAGACTGTCGATTTGTCGAGTTCGAATCCGTACTGTTCGGCACGGCTAATGAGCCAGTCGGTGCATGCGGCATGAGCTAGGTCGTAGAGCGGTGGTGGCGGGTCCGGCTGGCCATCGGCTGTGGTCCGGTCCGGCTTCCATGCTTTCCAGTTGGGCAGGTCGCGAGCCGCAAGCAAGCGTTTCTTCGCATCCATGACCACATCGTGACGCACTGCGCCCTTGTCGCCCGTACGCGAAACCACCGGGTTGGCGCGTAATTCGAAACTCAGCCGCGCGCCGTTTGGCACCTGCGGCCGATACTCGCGGCACTGAATCTGCCAGGCGTCTGAATCAAGCTGGGGTTTCCGCTGCGATACAACGTAGAAGCGGGGCAGGCCCTCGGTATCCCGTCGGCGAAACAGGAAGTCCCGTTCCGTCCCCGCTGGCGCGGGGAAGAAGCGCCACAGCCATTGGTGTTCGCCATAGGCGTCACCCAACCATTCGTGCGCAGCGCGGCGCTCGAATCCGGGGCGAGGGGTAATCAAGCTGAAGTACACGTTCAGGCCTCCTTGCGGATCAGTGCCACATGCTCGCTGCGGTCGCCAAACTGCCACCCCTTTCGACGAAGCGGGCGATCCTTGCGGGTCACGGTAAGATCGGGCGCAAGGCCGACGGCAATGCCTTGTCCCCAGGCGATGCGCTCAACCGGAGGCGGCAGTTCGAGTGATTCACCGCGCACGGTGCCGTTGAGCTTGGTGATTGCCTCGGTCAGGCGCTCCAGGTAGGTGTCGAAAGCCTGGTCCGCGCTGTCCGCCTCGATGATCTGCGGATACAGCGGGGCGCCGGGTGGGCATGCCTTGCGCCCGAGATAGAGGACGAAACATGGCGTGCGCAGTGCATCGGCGAGCATTTCCAGCGGATAGGGGCTGCCCTCGCTTGCCTGAATGGCGACCAGAAAGCCGGCATCCTGCCGATAGTCGCGGGTGGACAAAACGGTGTTGAGGTCGTGCCGGGGGATGGCCAGTTCGTCGCGCCGCGAGGCATGCGGGCGCTTCTTCAGGCTGGCCTGACTGGGCACCTGGGCGGTGTGATAGTCGCGCAGCAGCTTGCCCGAAGATTGCACCCCTACCGCGTAGCCGTAGGCATCCCGCAGCGTGACGTGGGCGGCCTCATCCTCGCGCCGCAGGCCGAGCGCAGCGCCCAGCAAGCCGACCAGGGCGGAGATGCCGGGGTAATCGTGGCTCGGCCGGTATTCTCCAACCGCGGTGTCACCCCACGCCGATAGCGGCGCCTGAAGTTGAAAGACGAGTAGTGGCATGGCTTCACTCCTGGGTGAAGCGGATCAGCTCACCCAGACTACCCTCGCCGGTTTCCGCGTTGATCGCGTAGCGTGCATCCGCGCAGGCACCGTACACCTTGTCGAAATTGGCGCGACGCGTCTCGATGGCTTTCACCGCCTTCTCCAGCATGTCCTCGCCCTCGAAGGGTTTGACCGGCTTGAGAAAGGCCTGGGCAAGCGAGCGCGGTTGCTGGTCGCCCTTCTCGGCGAGCACGTAGCTGGCGTAGGCGCGCGACGCGTGGCTGTTCTGCATGCCGGTGGGGCTGACCTTGGTGACTGCATGGATGAAGGCCTGGAGCGCCTTTTCCGCCAGCGCCTTGTCGCCGCCGAGGTTGTCCACGAGCAAGGCTCGGTCGATGCAGATATAGAGATAGAACAGACCGGCGCCGTAGCTGCGCTCGCCAATGTGTGCAGCACCCTTGTCGGTGAGACCATTGTTGAGATCGTCGACCGCGCTGAAGTAGTCGTCTTCGACCGCGCTCTTGTGCACGGTGATGGCGTGTGCGACCTGGATGGCTGCTTCCATGTTGAAGGCCGGGCTGTCTGCGAGCATGCGACCGAACATGGCGATGTCTGCCGCCTTGCGGGGGATGCGCAGCAGCTTGAGTTCTTCCTCGGTCGGCCCGGCGTTACGGGTCGCGCAAGTCTGCGCGAGTTGCTCGACGGCCTCGACTTCTTCGGGGCTGAAGTGCGCGAGTTGTTCGATTTGCAGGTCTTCGTCCTTCTCCGCTTTCTTGTCGGACTTCAGCTTGCCGAACTTGCCGACGATCTGGCGCGCCCACTCACGGGCGTTCTTATCGGACACGCCCGCCGCGATCAGCACATCGTGAACGCGCTTGCCCATGTCCTTGGTGCGGGTACCGATATGACCAGCCAAGGCGGTTTCGAAGATGTCCGACGTCCGCCATGCGCGCTTCTGGCTTTGCGAGGAAATCCGCAGCCGCAGCGCATCGCCCATCAGGGCCGTCTTGGGGCGGCCGGTGTCGTCACGGTTGAGGTTGGAGGGGGGGTAGCTGGTCAGCACGTGCAGTTGAACGAAGCGGGACATGGGGTGTTCTCCTTGAGCGGAAAGGGTGAGGGAGTCGTGACGGAATCGGGGGAGTCAGTCGGCGCTGCGAGCGGGCCAGTCATAGGCGTAGGCCCACCGCTTCTTGCGGTCGTCACCCCAGAACAGGATGTCGTCCGCCAGTGCAATCACGTCCACGCGGTGTTCCATGATAGGCAGCACGCGCCGCAAACCCGCGAACAGGCTGTCGACATCGGGCGACTCCAGCAGACGCGTAAAGCGCAACTCGCTGACCAGTGGCCTGTCCTCGCCGGGCGCCTTGTGGCTCATCGCCTTGGCGGGTGACCCCGGTTGATCCTGGGTGACATGCGCGAGCAGGCCGACAATGGCGGCGAGGCGGTCGTCGTGCGTGGAGACGCTGTTCGCGTTCCATCCGGCTGCCTTGAATCGACGGTAGAGACGCTGATAGGGCGCACTCAGGGCGACGGCGGTGACGGTGGGTGCGCGGCGCAGGATGGCGCGGCTGGCGCGGTCGTCTTCGAGCTTCTGCCACCAGTTGAGCAGAATCGTGCCGTAGGCGTTGTCGCGTGAGAATCGGTCGGACATGGGATCTCCTCAGACGTCTGCCGTCGCGGACTTGCCGCGGCCGGCTGCGGGTTTGTCGGCGGCAGGCAGGCGTAGCACTTCACGCATCTTCTTGCCGTTCAGGCTGTTCACCAGTTGCCGGTGGGCTTCGGCCACGCGCCGTGGCTTCTGTCGCTCGATGGGGCCAGCGCCGACGAAGGTGGTGTCGAACAAATCCAAGGCGGCGCTACGCAGGGCGTGGTGCCAGGCTTGCCGGCTTTCCAGCGTATCGGGGTCGGCACTTTCGTCCTGCCGGACTGCCTCGATGTACTGCTGAAGCTTCGAATAGAAGGCAGCCTCTGTACGAGCCCAAAAGTGGCTTTGAACATTCCAGAGAAACTGCTGGCTACGCGCCGCGGGCCACCGCTTTGTTTGCGATTCCGCGAACCATGCGTTCTTGACCGCGTCATTGAGGTAGTCGGCCGCAGCATCCGAGGCTTCGATGATTGTGGCGATGGCCGGAGCAAGCGTACCCAAGGCTGATTTGCTGCACTCGCCCAAAGCGTACAAAGGCAACGTGGACTCGTACCAACAGCGCGCTTTCATGTTGTCCATGTCGTAACCGAACGCCCATAGCCGAAGGGTTCCGCCCAGTTGCCGATGTCGTGACTCGATCGCGTGGGTGACGACACGTGCCGGCCGTTGCTTATTCTTGGCATCTGGCATGCCAAGCACCCATCCCAACCAGTGTCGGTAACCTATTCCTCCAGGCTGAGGATGAAGTGGCAGCCACTCGCCCTTTGTCTCGTACTGCGGTGAAAGAGGATGCTCCCAAGCACCTTTGTAATTGTGGCCATAGTTCTTGGCCGCAAACCTGCTGATCAGCTTGGAGGACTCCTGTCCGCACAAAGCGCAGATGCCGCGCTCCAGGTTGTCGAAATCAAAGCGAATGCGCCGAGGAGTTGCCCAGAACACGTGGTCGGGATGAACCTGCTCAGGATTTATCTCCCAGTGCTTGTCCCGCTGAAGGGTTCTGATATCGGCCAACCACGGAAAGCGGAAATGCTTCTGTGCCTTGTCTGTTCGCCCATTTCGTTCGAGGTGCAAGGGGCGATGTAAGACGTTCAGCCAGATGTTTGACCAAAGTTCCCTATTCGATGCACTCAGGATAAGCGTCGTTAAGGGGCCGCCGCCTCGCAATCCAGTCCGATAGCCAGGACCACCCCCGGGCGCGTTCGTCTGAAGAGTGAATAGCCCCGCTGCAGCGCATATGGGGCATAGTGCTTCCACCTGTCCGCGCTTGACAAACAAATCCTTGTTCAGCTTGACAGTGTTGTCAGCGGGAGCATCGATAAGAAGCGCGCTGATCGGATAGGTCTCGGGAGAATCCTGCAATACGGTTGAGTCTTGCATGAAGCGCGGGCCGTCACCATCCAGTTTGAAGGCCTCGACCACGGGGGCAAACCAGTCGCGCAAGGTCTGTGCGTCGGGTGGAGTGGTGAGCAACTGCCTCCAAGCCGTCGGGCTCTCTATTGGCGCCGTCGTCTGCAGCAGGCCGATGGCGAACTGCATCAGCGCACCGTTGAAATCCGCGCGGTCGGCGTCGAATGCGATGATGTCGGGGTCCGAAAGCTGCGGCGGTGCAATCCAGTCGCGTGAGCCGTCCGTGCGGCGCACGGGCATCCAGTGGTCTTCGATGAGGTTCATTCCTGCTCCTGTTCGAACCGTTCGGCGTCTTGTATCTGCTCCAGCCCACGGACATGGTCATAGCGCCAGCGCAGAGGTCTCGAAGGCTTGTTGTCCTGTTCCATCGACAAGGCCGTGCCCGTCCAACCTTCGGCGGTTGCCTGCAGCGCCAGCACGACCGACCATTTCCCCTTGTCCGGCAGCAGCGCTTCTGCGTCCTTCACCAACTGTTCTTTGGCGCCATCTGATTCCGGTACGCGCCGTGCAATCAGCCGCTCGGCCACTTTCACGCTGCTGTAGGCCCAGGCGTGGCGCGGGTTCCCATGTTCAGCCCAGGGTCGCAGCCGGTCACCATCCCAGCGGGCCAGCAAGACGGTCATGCTCGCCTCGCCCAGGCGGGTGGGTGTCTTGGCTTCGCTCCACCAGTCGATGCCGCCGCGTATGTATCCGTCAGCGATCTTGATGGTGTTCTGCTGCGCGACGCTGAGGTCGCTGAAGTAGGCGCCGTCGGCCTGGTTGGCGTTGGCCTGCAGGCCGGACGGGAGTTCGGCGCCTTTGCCAAACACACCTTCGATGAGCGCGCGGGCATCCTCTGGCATGGCGATGCGGCCTTGCTGAAGCGCTCGGGCGGTCAGCCACAGGTGACCGTGATGGGGATAGACAGCGGCGGCCTTGGGGAAGGCCTGCTTGTACCAGTTTGCGGCAGGAGTTTCGCTCCAGGCCGGACCGAGCACCCACAGACAGGGCTGGCCTCGCTGGTCGGTCGCCTGCGGGTCGGCAAGCCGCGCGCCATCCGTGTCGCGCGGGTGGCGTTGCAATCGGCCAGCGCGCTGGATCAGGCGGTCTATGGGGGCGAGATCGGAGATCACCATGTCCCAGTCCGCATCCAGAGATTGTTCGGCGACTTGCGAAGCGATCACCAGCCTGCCCGCGCGCTGGGCTGGTGTGCTGGACCTTCCGAAGTGCGTGAGAATGCGTTTCTCGGTGGCAAGCCGGTCCTGCAGGGCGAAGCGCGCGTGGAACACGATGAGGTGATCCGCGTCGAGTTCGTTCTCAAAGTGCGCGTGGGCTGCGAGGACGTCGGAGACCGTGTTGCGCATCCAGCACACGCATTTGCCTTGGGCGAGCGCCCGGCGGATGGCACTCACCACTTCGTACTCGTCAGCGACGTAGCGAATGGCCACATCCCGGCACACCGCCTCGCGCGCAACGATGGGCTCGAGTACGGCATTCGTTTGCCCCTCGTGCCAGGACGTGACCAGCGGAAAGCCTGGCGAAGAGGCGCGAGGCAAAGGGTCCGCACCGCGCCCGCGTGCAAAGGCACTGAACAAGGCGTGCTTCATCTGTTCGGGCAGGGTTGCCGACAGGAGAATGACGCTGCCTCCGGCCATGGCGTGGAAGGTCAGTACGGTTTCGAGCACACGCTGCATGTAGGCATCGCAGGCGTGCACCTCGTCGATGATCAGCACCTTGCGAAAGAGGCCCAGCAGACGCAGGGACTGGTGTTTGCTGTAAAGGGTGGCGAGCAGGACCTGATCGATGGTGCCGACGCCGGCCGGCGCAAGCAGCGCACGCTTGGCATGATCGGCAAGCCAGGCGTTACAGCGTGCGGTGGCAGTGTCGTCCTGCTGTGCCGCGTCGCGTTCGTCCTGCCCGACTGGCAGGACGGAATCGGCGAAGGCCTCGACCAGAGCGCGCTGTCCGTGTGCCAGCACGAGGCTGGGATTGCCTTCGAACAGCTTGCGATAGACCTCCGCAATACGCCCATACATCGCGTTTGCAGTGGCCATGGTCGGCAGCGCGACGAAGAAGCCATCGGCACAGCCACTAGTCATCAGTCGGTGCGCGAGCATGACGGCCGCTTCTGTTTTGCCGGCGCCGGTGACATCCTCCAACAGGTGGATTTGCGGTGCGGATGCGAGAGGTGTATCGATCGCCCATGCCTGCAAGGGAGAGGGCCTGGCGATCTCGGCGAACAGCTCAGCGAAGCTGCGTTCGCGACATGGCACCGGCAACACGCCGACCGCCTCGATAGCCGCATCTGCGTATTTTTGCGCTTCCTGCCAGTATTCCCCGAGTGGAATCGCCTCCGAACGGTAGGGGAAGAACAGTGTGTTCGACCCAATCCAGTCTGCAAGCACTGTGACTCCCGCAAACCACCATGCAAGATCGCGACTCCGCTCTTCAAACGCTTCAGTCCCGAGTGCTGTATGTGCGCTATTGATTCCATCCAGCGGAAAGAGAGTGCGAATCTCCTCCAGGAAGTCTTCGATCGATGAGACGTCCTCCGGGCAAAAATGGTGTCGCCAGTGCCCCCGAGAGTCAGGGGGTAAACCATGATGCCCTGTGCAGGCCCGCACCCACCAACCGATACCGTCCAGCACATCTTCGCTGTCGGGCCCAAACCAGCGTCGATCGACCGCGCGGTCTTTGAGGTGCTGATCCCAGACCAGCCAGCCCAGCGTGTCATGGCGGACGCTATACGGCTTCCCGGAGTCGGCCTCGCGCCCCCGGAGATACTTGACCAGATCAGCGCGCTGCCCCTGAAACGATTCAGCGAACTTGCCAAGGTCATGCGTGGCGAGAACAAATGCGAACCACGAGTAAAGCGGTTGATCCTCAGCCAAGCCGAGCGCCCTGGCGAAGAGAGCGCTCAACGCAGGCGAGCGCTTTAGAAGCGTGACGCCCACGGCAGCCACATCGAGACAGTGATATGGCAAAAGATGATACCCGTCACCATCCGTTCCCGACGGGTGCGCTTTGCCCCAATAGCCGAAATGCCGCGCTGACATCAAATCTCATCCTGACTGTTAGCTCCACGCATTCTGGATGGGCCAAGGCTCACGGGATGAGCCTGCACTGCAAGCTCCGAAAAACTCCTCACCATGCAGACAACCTCCTCCGCCACCCGCTTCCGCAACCCCTCGGGCCCCAGCACCTCGCAATGCCGTCCATGCTTGAGCACGTCCATCATCAGCTCCCGGTGATCCGAGAACGGGACCTCGAGTATGTAGCTGCCGTCGGGCTCGAACGCGCCGCGCTGGTCCGGGTGCCAATGCTCACTGGCGACCCAGCGCGCACGCTCTGGGGAGAAGCGCAGCCTTGCGGTTTGCACCGCACCGCCTGCAAAGATGCCGTAGCCCGGGCCGAGGACGCTGTCGAGCGTCTTGTTGGGCACATCCTTTGCGGCGCGCTCCAGCAGTTCGACACGACGTACGCTATCCACGGCAAAGTTGCGCAGGCCCCCGCGCAGGTGGCACCAGGCGTCCAGGTACCAGTTCTCACGGTAGTGAACCAGCCGCTGCGGGGATATCTCGCGCTCGCTCTCCTCGTCCCTGCCACGTGCGTAGTAGCGGATACGCAGGCGTTTGCGGCCGAGCAAGGCAGCGCCGATGTTTTCGAAGTGGGTGAGCTTCATCGCACGCTTGCCGATCCCGACGATGAGCACGCGGCGGCGGATCTCGTCTGCTGGGTTGTCGGCTGCGCCAAGGAGCTTATTGAGCCGCTGGATCAAAGGTTCGACATGCGGCGCGAGCAATCCGCCTGGGTCGAGGTTTGCGAGGAGGTGCTGCATGGTGAGCAGCGCGTGAATCTCTTTGTCGGAGAACCACATACCGGGCAGTTCGATCTGGGCCCCCGTCGTTTGCGACGGGTCGATGCGATAGCCCGCCGCATCGCGATCCCAGACGATCGGGGTATTCATGCTGTCGCGCAGGAAGGCAAGATCCCTCTTGAGCGTCGCGGGCGAGACGCCCAGTTCATCAAGCAACGTGAAGCGCGAAACGATCTTCGAACGGGAGAAGAGGCTTCGAATCCTTACAAGGCGATCAGCGGGACCCATGGGCGACTCCACGAAGCATGACACAGCATATTCCGTTGGAGTCTATCGGCTATTTATGAAGCATGCACTTGGCAAGCGGCACAGAGGCCTTTGGCATGAAAGGCTC
>ERZ761609.2841-NODE-2841-length-12145-cov-33.203970_pt1 | contig 12145 bp, 14 predicted proteins | sample MGYA00511163_ERZ761609 | MGnify/ENA primary metagenome ERZ761609 (study PRJEB28899, sample SAMN02445070) | bioreactor sludge metagenome | biome: EBPR sludge | place: Australia: Brisbane, Thorneside Wastewater Treatment Plant | collected 2011-12-16 ... | reverse complement strand
TCCACCCTCATCCATTGAAAACCAGGGTGTTGCACTTCACTTTTGAATCCGCCCCAAGAAAAAAGGCTTTCCGCTTTGCCTATACGCAGCGATTAGATCGGAAGTATTGGGGGTTGTTGACTCACTTGGCAAAGAAATTAACAAACCAATAGCCGATTTTGGATCAACAATCCTTTGAAATCGTCCTGGACTTGATGCCGCCCAGCAACCGATTCTCGCCATTATTGAGCAGCGAATCAATAATTCAAGATCTGCTGCTGGCCTCAAAATTTTAAAATCAATCGACCTTTGGCAAGAGTATTTCCCAAAAGAAATTGATGGCAAAAAAACGCAAATTTATATTCTCCATAACTCGTGGTATCGACCTCGTGACGTAGTACGGCTATTGATTTCGATCCAAGACCAATATCCGAACGAGACAAGTTTCATTCTGCAAGGTATTGAGGCTGTGCAAAAAACATACTCCACAGCATCATGGATTGAGATAACAGAGGAGCTCAAGGCAAAATACAAGCCTAGCGACATAGATGGCATTAAGTATATTTTTTATGGGTTTAGACAGATTTCCAGCTTAACTGATCTTGAGATACGTGTTGCGGAAATCACTCAATATCATATAGAAACAAAAAGTCTTCTTGATCGTGTGAGCTTGAGGGAAATTCTTAAAGATCTTTTCAGAATAGGAGTCATTGGAAATATTGACGAGCGCAGAGTACATATGCGTTTCTCATTCCGAGGTGATGATGAGATCCTTTTCGATAATTACATTTTTGTTCACAACGCCCTTCGGGCGCACCTGTCAATTTTCAGGTGACGTATAACTACCAAGTCCCGGCAGTCGAACGGACCTGCGCAAAAAAGCCGACCAGGCTGCGTACTGCTAGGTTGGGAGCCTACTTTCGGCACTCTGTTTCCCTACAAGAAGGACTGTTTAGGGTCGCAACCGGCCACCCAGGGGTGATTTGACCAATTTGGTTCAGCCTCCGCAGTTACCGTGCACCACCGCATGACTGCCCGTTGCGAGGCGCACCGAGACTTCTGATGCCGACGTGGGCGTGACCGCCCCGGTCACTGGGGCTGGCAATGCACACCGGCCCGTTTCCGTCAGGCGGCCAGCGGTGAACTCAACGATGCGCAGGAATCGCCTGCTGTTGTCTGGCACCAGCAGCCGCACCCGCCCGGCCACCGTGTGGTGCGCTGACAGGCCCAACTCCGCCGAGCCATACACGTGGTTAGAAAACCCGCCCAGCGCGGCCACTTCCACCAGCCGGGCTCCCTGGCGTTGGTACGCCTTCAGCGTGCCGCCGATGTGCGGTGTGGTGACGCTGGCCACCTCAGCCAGTCCGTCGCCATCCAGATCGACTACGCCCACCGGGTTCAGCCAGCGCATGGGTGTGCCCACTGGCTCGGATGTGGCTGCAGGCACCAGGCGGTCGCCTTGGAGGCGAATCAGCTGCAGCCGCGCACCTGTCTGGCGGTGGCTGACGATGGTCAGCAACTCGGTGGGGTCATGGGCGGCCAGCTTCACCTGGCGCGGGGCCAGGTCTTCAAATACCTCGTCCTCCGGCAAGTCGAGCACCAGGCGGCGACCTGTATCGGTGGTCACCACCAGGCGGGCGTATTCGTGCGGCTGACCGAGCGCAAAGTGTCCGTAGCGCTGGGTGGGCGCGTCGTACTGCGCGCGTGCGATGGATTCAGCGTGGGCCGAGTTTGCCCACCCCGCCAGCAGCCAGACCATGCACAGCGTGAGCGCGACCTGGGCGGGCGAGGCTGTAATGCAACGTGCGTGAAGGCGGCTCGGCAGCGGCTTCAGGTGTGGGTTCATGGTAGAGGCTGGGTTTTGAGAAAAAAATGACTAGCTGCCATCTTTACCGCCTGGCACGCGTCTCGGCCCGTGCGGCGGTGATGGCGTTGACCACGGCCTCGGGTTTGTCGAGCGGGATGGCGTGGCCGCTGTCCACCCACACTTGCTTGGCGTTGGGGTACAGGCGGGCGATGTCTTCGCGCAGAACGTTGGAAAACCTGGCCAGATCGGACGTTTCTTTCATGGGCTGCGCGGCGCTGAGCACGGTGACGGGCGTGGTTGCAGGCGTGGGCTGGGCAAGCACCTGCTGGCCGGTCTGGTTCACCAGGTCGAACTCGTCCTTGGCGGTGCCGGTGAGCAAAACTTTGGCCACGCCACGCACCAGCAGCGACTGGTTTTCCAGCGCGCCTGCGCCTTCGAGTTGGCGGGGGTGGGTGGAGTCGACCAGCACCAGGGCCGCCACGTCTTGCGGGTGCTGGCGGGCAAACAGTTGCATGTACAGGCCGCCCAGCGAGTGGCCCACCAGCACGTAGGGGGGCTGCATGCCTTGCTGCTGCAAGGCGCGGCGCAGTTCGGCCACGATGTGCTGGCCATCGCGCGGGGTGCTGGCAGGGGCACTCTGGCCGATGCCGGGGCGGTTGTAGGCAAAGTAGGCGGTGTCGGCAGGCAGGGCCGGCAGCACTTTGCCCCACCAGGCCATGTGGCCGCCAAGGCCGTTTTCGAAAACGACCACCGGCCCGGCTCCGGGGTGGGCCACGAATTCGAGCGGGCGCTCGTCCACCTGGCTGATTTGCGTTCCGGGCAATCCGGCACAACCGGCCAACAGGATGATGGTCAACAGGCCCACAACAGCGCGGCGCAGGGTGGACATGGGGCTCATGAGGGTGTTGGGTGATTCAGGCTTCAGGTTTACGGGCCACCACGTAGGGCCGCCAGTCGCGGCTGCGTTGGGGGGTGGCGTGGTGTTCCACGCTGTCGATGATCAGCCCGCTGCGCTCGATGGCGGTCAACAGCTGATCTTCGTTCAGCACATGGATGGGTGGAATGACTTTGAGCAGGCGCAACACGGGCAGGGCCACATGGGGCACCAGTGGGTTCATGTGGGCAATACAGGCGGTTTTGCTGATGAACAGGCCGCCGGGGCGCAGATGGCGCACCACCTGGGCCAGGGTGTGGCCCAGGTCGGGCACCAGGTGCAGCAGGTTGAAGGCCAGCACCGTGTCCCAGCCTTCGGCGGTTTTGGTCTGGTCCATGCCGTACCCGTCAGCCGGGGCTGGAGCGGGCAGGTGGGCATCGGCATCGGTCACTATCAGGTGCAGCTTTTGTTGAACGTCTGGCGGGGCTTCTTTGAGCTTTTGGCGGGCAATGTCCACCATGGCGGGCGACAGGTCAGCGGCGGTGTAGTGCCCGGTGGCCGCGGCCAGGCGCAGGGCGGTGGTGGCCGTACCGCTGCCGAGCTCCAGCACGCGGTCGGTGGGGCGCAGCCGTTGCCGCACGCGCTGCAAGGTGTGCTCGTAGCCGGCCATGTCGGCAATGGGGCTGGCGGCGTATTTGCGGGCGGTTTTGTCCCAGAAGCGGGTGCTGTGCGCCAGCAGGGCGCTGGTGGGCGGGTGTGCGGTCATGGCTTGAAGCAAAGTAAAGGCGTGGACAGGCCTGCATGGTAGCCATGCAGATTTAGGCAAGCTACATCTAAATTTGCAGACTGCCTATACTCATATGCATGACCCAACCCGACTGGAACCAACTGCGTGCCTTCCTTGAAACGGCGCAAACCGGTTCGCTGTCAGCCGCCGCACGCAAGTTGGGGCTGACGCAGCCTACGCTGAGCCGTCATGTGGCAGCCATCGAGCAGGCGCTGGGGGTGACGCTGTTCGAACGCACGGGCCAGGCGATGGTGCCGACCGATGCGGGCCTGAGCCTGCTGGAGCATGCACGCACCATGGGTGCCGCTGCGCAGGAACTGGTGCTGGCGGCCTCGGGTCAGTCGCAGGCGGTAGAGGGTCTGGTGTCGGTGTCAGCCAGCGATGCAGTCGCCGCCTGGCTGCTGCCGCCCGTGCTGCGGCGCTTGCGCGAGGTGGCACCGGGCATCACGGTGGAGGTGGTCACGTCCAACGCTTTGAGCGATTTGCGTCGCCGCGAGGCGGACATTGCCATCCGCCATGTGCGCCCCAACCAGCCCGACCTGATTGGCCGCCTGCTGTACGAAACCAGTGCGGGGTTCTATGCTTCGGCTGACTGGGTGGCGCAGCACGGCCACCCGCGCACGGCGCAGCAGGCACAGGGGCTGGATTTCATCGGCGCTGACCGATCGGGCCGCTACCTGGCCTATCTGTTGCAGCACGGGCTGCCGGTGTCGGAGGCGCAGTTTCGGGTGTTGGCTGAAAACTCGGTCACGGCCTGGATGCTGGTGCAGCAGGGCCTGGGCATCGGCGTGATGATGGACGAGATTGCCCGTCGCACCCCGGGCGTGGTGCGGGTGCTGGACGAGGTGGCGGCGGTGCGCTTCCCGGTGTGGCTGGTGACGCACCGCGAGCTGCGCACGGCCCGTCGCATCCGCATGGTGTTTGACGAACTGGCCGAGGCGCTGAAGCCTTGCTGAGGCGGCTGGAAGGCGGGCCGTTTGACACAGGCGTGGATGTACGACGTATGAACGCGCTGCCAGGTGCTGATTCCAGGTGGGCTTTGCGGACGTGCGCCGATTTTTTGTGTGCCGGGTAGGCTGCGCAGGTTCCGTTCGATGCCGCCCGCATACCTGGTCTCTTCTCATCGCATTGGTGGGGTCGGCTGTGACTGAATTGGGCAGCACCTGAGTCCGGGTCGTCGTGTGGTGACCGATGGCCTCAAGTATTTTGCCGCCGTGCAGCCTCTGGGTTCGAAACCGATTTGGCGTTATTTGCGAACGGCGTTGTCATCACCGCACCGGTGATTCAGCGGTGTGCAGTGCTTGCCGGATCGGCAAGTTGGCGGTGGCCTCAAGACGCTCGGCCAGCCAGATTTTGATGACAGACTGCCTCGTGACCCCCAGCTTCCTGGCTTCCCGGTCAAGCGAGTCGATCATCCAGATGGGGAAGTCGACGTTTACTCGTTTTTGATTTTGTAGCACGCGCTTGGCTTTGGCGACATCCAACGCAGGCGTAATGTCGATGTCATCGTCAAACTGCCGCTCGAATTTTTCAGCTTTCATACAGTGCCACCTCCTCAGTGCGTGAGCGACGAACCGAGATCAACCGGACATTGATCCCCCGATATGTGATGACCGCTGACCAGTGTTTCCCATCTACAAAGCCAATCACCAGATAACGCGGTTCATCATCGGTTCTTGCCGGAACCTCCAGCAACATCGGGTCATTCCAAAGACGCTGAGCCTCGACAAAATCGATGCCATGCTTGGTTCGATTGGTTTCGCTTTTGGCGGTATCAAACTCAAATGAGATTTTGGTACAAAAACTATATTCAGGCGGTGAAGGTGCCGTTAGGTCAGGCTCACGCCCTCAGCCCGGCCTGCTCACATGGTTACAAACGCGGCGCAAAATGCGCCACTATGCACGCACGGTGCCGTTCCATTTCGCCCCCCCAACTCGCCCCAATCCCATGCACAACGATGCCCACACCCTTCGCCGCATCCTGCGTGACTGCCGCACCATTGCCGTGGTCGGGCTGTCCGCAGAGTGGCACCGGCCCAGTTACTTTGCGGCCAAATACATGCAACAACACAGCTACCGCATCGTGCCGGTCAACCCGCGCTACGCCATTCAGGCTGACGGCAGTCCTGGCGAGGTGCTGGGCGAGCGGTGCTACGCGTCGCTGGCCGACATCCCGTTTGCTGTGGACATGGTGGACGTGTTCCGCCGCGAGGCCGATGTGCTGCCCATTGCCCAGCAGGCCATCGCCATCGGTGCGAAGTGCTTGTGGCAGCAACTGGGCGTTGCCAATGCCGAGGCAGATGCGCTGGTACGCACAGCGGGGTTGGATTCGGTCACCAACCGCTGCGTGAAGATCGAGCATGCCCGCCTGTTCGGCGGCCTGAATTGGGTGGGGGTGGACACCCAGGTCATTTCCGCCCGTCGCCCTGTTTGAGGAATGCCTCCCATGTCAGATCATCGCTTCCAGCCCGAAACGCTGGCCATCCATGCCGGGCAGATTCCCGATGCCGCCACCGGCGCACGTGCGCTGCCCATCTACCAGACCAGCAGCTTCGTGTTCGACAGTGCCGAGCATGCGGCCAGCCTGTTCAACCTGCAAACCTTTGGAAACGTGTATTCGCGCTTGTCCAACCCCACCGTGGCCGCTCTGGAAGAGCGCGTGGCGGCGCTGGAAGGGGGCAGGGCGGGCCTGGCATCGGCCAGCGGCATGGCGGCGGAGTCGATGGCGCTCATGACGCTGTTGCAACAGGGTGACCACGTGGTGGCCGCCGGCGCGCTGTATGGCGGCAGCGTGACCATGCTGGCCGTCAACCTGGCGCGCTACGGCATTGACACCACGTTTGTAGACGCTGCCAACCCCGAGGCCTTTGCCGCTGCCATGCGCCCCAACACCCGTGCCGTGTTTGCCGAGAGCCTGGGCAACCCCAGCCTGGCCGTGCTGGACATGGCAGCCGTGGCTGATGTGGCGCATGCACACGGGGTGCCGCTGATCATTGACAACACGGTGCCGTCGCCCTACCTGTGCAACCCCATCCGTTTCGGGGCCGATATCGTGGTGCATTCGGCCACCAAATACCTGGGCGGGCACGGCACCACGCTGGCGGGTGTGATGGTTGAAGGCGGCAAATTCCCGTGGGACAACGGCAAGTTCTCCGGCATGACCGACCCGTCGCCCGGCTACCACGGTGTCAAGTTCTTCGAGACCTTTGGCAACTTCGCCTTCATGATGCGGGCCCGCATGGAGCACCTGCGTGTGTACGGTGCCGCGCTGTCGGCCACCAGCGCGTGGCAAATTTTGCAAGGGGTGGAAACGCTGCCGCTGCGCATGGAGCGTCACTGCGCCAACGCGCTGAAGGTGGCGCAGTTTCTGCAAAGCCACCCGGCAGTCAGCTGGGTGAACTACCCCGGCCTGCCCGACCACCCGCAGCACGGGCTGGTGTTGCGCCAGATGCGCAGCGTCAACACAGGCCATGGCAGCGTGACCGGTGCATCGGGCCTGCTGGCGTTCGGGGTGAAGGGCGGGCTGGCGGCAGGGGTGAAGTTCATTGAATCCGCCGTGTTCATGAGCCACCTGGCCAACATTGGCGACACGCGCACCCTCATCATCCACCCCGCGTCCACCACGCACCGCCAGCTGGAGCCCGACCAGCAACTGGCCGCAGGCGTGAAGCCCGACATGGTGCGCATGTCGGTCGGGCTGGAGAATGTGGACGACATCCTGTGGGACATTGACCAGGCGCTGGCCAAGGCGAAGGCATGAGTTTGAAGCTTTTTCGTGCTTTACCGCTTGTTTGATGAGAATAGTTTGCTATATAAATATTGAAGCTGGCGCGGTCCGCGGCAAGGTTTCAGCGGGTGTCTGCCCAAGGCCCCGCCACTGCTGATGTTCAGTGCGCGGTCACGCCCAGCTTCAGCCCTGTCGCTTTCAGCACGGCACTGAGGGTCTTGAAGGTCGGATTGCCTCGCGCAGACAGTGTTCGGTACAGCGTTTCGCGAGACAGGTTGGCCTTGTCAGCCACGCCTGCCATGCCCCCACGTGCCTCCACCACTTTTTTGAGGGCGGTCAAATAGGTTCTGGGGTCATCGTCTTCGCTCGCTGCATTCAAGAAGTCAGCAGCAAAATCAGCATCTTTGAGTTGAGCCAACAACCAGTCGTCATGCGGTGCGCTTGCAGTGTTCATTTTTTGCTCCTTTGTTGCCAGGCGTGCCATCGGGCGATGGCGCGCTGAATGTCAGCTTCTTGCGTGCGTTTGTCGCCACCGTCACACAGCAATATGAGTTGCTTGCCTTCAATGGCATAGTAGACGCGGTAGCCCGGTCCCCAATCGATTTTGAGTTCCCACACGCCATCGCCGACGAATCGGTTGTCTCCAAAATTGCCGTTTTGCAGTCTCAACAAGCGCGCCGCAATCCGTGCCTTGGCCTGCCGATCTTTCAATTGGTTCAGCCACTCGGCAAACAGGTCTTGCCCGTCGGTGTGGGTGTAGTGCTGTAGCCTGAACATGAGGTTAATTGTCGCTTATGAGCTACTTATTTGCATCATCATCGACCCGCTTGAATCAGCGTAGGGTTCGATGGGGGTGGCAGCTCACAATTGACGCGCACCCGCATGGTTGTGTGAGCCCATCAGCCTTTTTTGATTGAATGATTCATTTCGGCGCATTCTGTGTAAAAACAGTTTGCTATTGATGTTTGAGCATAAAGAGGAGACTTTTCATGAGCATGTATGACACCGACCTCGACCCCACCCCCGCCAATTTCGTGCCCCTGTCGCCCGTGAGTTTTGTCGAGCGCAGCGCCGAAATTTTTGGCGACCTGCCCGCCGTCATCCACGGCCAGCGTCGCTACACCTGGGCGCAAACGCGCGAGCGTTCTGCCCGCCTGGCAGCGGCCCTGCAAGCCCTGGGCGTGGGCCGAGGCAGCACCGTGAGCGTGATGCTGCCCAACACGCCTGAAATGGTGGAGGCCCACTACGCCGTGCCCGCGCTGGGCGCGGTGCTCAACACCCTGAACACACGCCTGGATGCCGCGCTGCTGGCCTGGCAGATGAACCACTGCGAAGCAGCGGTGCTGATCACCGACACCGAATTTGCCCCCACCATGGCCAAAGCACTGGCCGCCTTGCGCACCGAGCACGGGCGTGACCTTGTGGTGATTGACGTGGCCGATACCGAGTTCACTGGCCCCAACCCCCATTTGGACACCCGTTTGGGCACGCACGAGTACGAGGCCCTGCTGGCCGCCCACGCGCCCCTGGCCCACTTGCCAGGCCCCGTCAACGAGTGGGATGCCATTGCCGTCAGCTACACCAGCGGCACCACCGGCGACCCCAAAGGCGTGGTCACCCATCACCGGGGGGCCTACCTGAACGCCGTGTGCAACGCCGCCACCTGGACGATGCCTCACTACCCCCGCTACCTGTGGACGCTGCCCATGTTCCACTGCAACGGCTGGTGCTTCCCATGGACCATTGCCATGCTGGGCGGCGTGCACGTGTGCCTGCGCCGGGTGGAGGCCAAGGCCATTCTGGACGCTATTGTCCAGCACGGGGTGGACCACTACTGCGCCGCCCCCATCGTGCACAACCTGCTGATTGCCGCACCACCCGAGGCGCGTGCGGGCATCCGCCAGAAGGTGCGCGGCATGGTGGCTGGTGCTGCGCCACCGGCGTCGATGATCGAAGGCATGGCCAACATGGGGTTCGACCTGACCCACACCTACGGCCTGACCGAGGTGTACGGCCCTGCATCGGTGGCCGTCAAGCGCGACAACTGGGCGGCGCAAAGCGTGTCGGAACAGGCCCGCCTGAACGGCCGCCAGGGCGTGCGTTACGCGCTGCAAGAGGGCATGACCGTGCTCGACCCCGAAACCATGCAGCCCACGCCCGCTGACGGCCAGACCATGGGCGAGATCATGTTCCGCGGCAACATCGTGATGAAGGGCTACCTGAAGAACCCGGCCGCCACCGCGAAGGCCTTCGAGGGCGGCTGGTTCCACACCGGCGACCTGGCGGTGATGGAGCCCGACCGCTACGTGAAGATCAAAGACCGCAGCAAAGACGTGATCATTTCAGGCGGCGAGAACATCAGCTCCATCGAAGTGGAGGACGCGCTGTACCGCCACCCGGCCGTGGTGTCGTGCGCGGTGGTGGCGCGGCCCGATGCCAAGTGGGGCGAATCACCGGTGGCGTATGTCGAGAAAAAGGCGGGCTCCACCGTGACCGAGGCCGAGCTGATTGCCCACTGCAAAACGCTGCTGGCGGGCTACAAGGTGCCCAAAGACGTGCTGTTCGAGGACATCCCCAAAACCTCCACCGGCAAGATCCAGAAGTTTGTGCTGCGCCAGCGGGCCAAAGAAGGGTCTGGTCAGGCCTGATGGCCTGACACCACGTGCCGGTGGGTTGAGCTGACCGGCGCAGACAGCCGTTCCACCAGCGCAGGGTGTGCCGCGTGCAACGCAGCATACACGTTGCCAGCGGCCCAGGCATCGTTGGCGGCGTACAGCACCTGCGATTCGCTCAAATTGGCCACCGACCAGTTCGACGTGGCCGCTTTTTTCGATTTGGCAAACCGCTGGCCGAACAGCACCGCCACCGCGCCCTTCACGCCCATTTCGCGCCGGTAGCCCAGGGCGCGGAACACGGCATTCAGCTCCAGCACGCCAAGTGGTGCCACGCCCAGTTTGCGCAGCAGCCGTTTGGTGTCGTCCCCCAGGCCAAACCCGGCTTTCAGGTAGGTGGGGTCGGCCAGCCAGGCAGCTACGGTCTGGCGCACGGCCGGGTCATGCAGTTGAATGACCCAGGCGTGGTCGGCGGTGGCCAGTTGCAGCACGTGCGGCCCGTCTGACACCTGGTCTTTGTGGAAGGTGGGGCGTGACTCGGTGTCGAACCCCCAAACTTTGTGCTGGCGCAGCGCTCCCCAAGCGTCCGCGGCCTGTGCCACAGTGGCCACGCGGGTGATGGCGTTCAGCTCCAGCCGTGGGTAGGCGGGCAGCAGGGCGATGGCATCGTTGTCGGGGACGGGCAGGGCGGGCTTGTTCATGGCGCGAGCCTAACGCATACGCGCAGTGGCTCGGTATCCAGCCGTGCGGTCACCGACAGTTGTGGCACCTTTCAATGGCGGGCAAAGCGTTGGGGCCATGTGCGGGGGTCTCCAGGTGTCGTGGTAGTGGCTCGGTACACTCGCGTCAGGGCAGTCGCCCGGAATCAACCCCTTGCCGCCTGGGCGGACAGAGAGCGTGTCGGATATGGACTTTTTCGTGTGGGCGTTGCTGGCTGGTGTCGGCATCCATTTTGTCAACAAGGGTGAGCAGGCTCGCCGCATTGCGCTGCTGGGCAAACACCTGGGCCACTACCACGTTGAGAACCTGATGGAGCAGGTGACGGAAGGCTACCTGCGCGCGCTCGACACCACCGACCCCGACCGGCGCGACCAGATCTGGGCCGCGCTGACTGCCGCCGAGCAGGAATTGAGCAAGCAGTTTTCCCGTTTTGTGGCCGACTTTGCAGGTGTGTACGGCGAGCATGCCCGTGTCAGCCGTCTGCCGTTTGCGTTCCCGCGTGCGGCACAGGTGTTTCCCAGGGCCAGCTTTGACCTGCGCAAACTGCTGGCGGTGCACGGCAACGCCATTGCGCGCATCGTCGCCAATGAGAAGGGCCTGAACAACCGCGACAAGGCGTTTGTGCTGACCGCCGAGCTCTACCTCATGCAGCACAGTTGCCACTGGTTTTGCAAGTCCAAGAACGTGGCATCTGTCCGGCTGTTGATGCGCCACAAGACCAGCTACGAACAGGTGCTGGAAGCGGTGACCGACGAGACGCGCGAGGCCTACCTCAAGGTCATCTACACGCCCTGACGTTTATTTGATATTTTTTGCCTTCCAGCGCTTGCTGGATAAGCGTCGGAAGCTATATTTCTATCTGTCTTCAGTCCCGCAGCCTGAACGCGATGATCAGCGTGCCCGGCACGCGGCCGTCTTCGTCGCGGGGCAGTTTGGCCGTCCGGTCAATGGCTTTGAGCACCGCCTCGTCCCACTGCGGCACTCCGCTGCTTTTCACGATGCGCCGCGCCGCCACCGTGCCATCGGGCAGGGTCCGCACTTCCACATCGGCCACCGGGTTGCCTGTCACGGTGTCGGTGAACACCACGTTGGGCCGCACGGCCGCCACGATGCGCCCGGCATAACTGGCCGAGGGGCCGCTGGACTGTTTGGCCGTGCCGGTGCTACCAGCTTCGCCACTGGCACCGGCCATGCCCTGGATGCGGCGCAGGTTCTCGGCACGTTCCTTGGCCCGTTGGGCTTCGGCAGCCTTGTCGGCGGCGGCGGCCTTTTCTCGGTCGGCGCGCTCTTTGGCTGCTTTTTCTTTTGCCGCTTTGTCTTTCTCGGCCTGTTCTTTCGCCTGGCGCTCCTTGTCGGCCTTTTCCTTCGCAGCCTTGTCTTTGGCGGCCTGGGCCAACTGCTTTTGTTTGGCTTCCTCGGCCTGGCGGCGTTCGTCGGCCAGCTTGCGTTCCTGCAGTTCGCGTGCTTTGGCGCGGTCTTTGGCCTGCTGCTCGGCCAGCAAACGTGCTTCCTCAGCCTCTTTCTGGCGCTTCTTCTGTTCGGCCAGCGCTATGTCGGCCTGGGCCTTGGCTTCACGTTCAGCGGCCAGCTGGGCTGGTGTGGGCGGCGGCGGTTCAGCTGGTGTGGGGGTCGGGGGGGG
>ERZ761609.2839-NODE-2839-length-12164-cov-12.130234_pt1 | contig 12164 bp, 10 predicted proteins | sample MGYA00511163_ERZ761609 | MGnify/ENA primary metagenome ERZ761609 (study PRJEB28899, sample SAMN02445070) | bioreactor sludge metagenome | biome: EBPR sludge | place: Australia: Brisbane, Thorneside Wastewater Treatment Plant | collected 2011-12-16 ... | reverse complement strand
GCCGGATTCGTTGCAACGAGGCGATTTCTCACCGACTCTCGGAGTTGGGGACAGGATCCGGGGCCGCAAGGGTCCGACATCGAAGCGGAATTCGCGCGCACCGCGACTGGCGATGGGCCTTGGGCCACAGTCGCGGTCGCGGCGAATTCGCTCGGAGTTACGAGTGGATGGGACCCCGGAGCCTGTCCCCTTTGAGCGGCGATCCTGAGACGACGCGACCTTCCACAACTTTCGCCAACTTGGATCCCGTCCTGAGCCGGCCATGTCCGTTGTGAACCGTTCCGCGTGGCAGCACTATGGCAGCAAGATCGAGCGCGTCAGCGAGCGCCCTGGGGAACGTACGGCGTCACGCTGCGCTTGGGACCCCCACGCGAACGTCGCAGAACACGTCGAACACGAGGTTGCCTTCGCGGTCTGGGATGGGGGCGTACGCGATCTCCCATAGGTCCCGACCGTCGGGCGTAAGCCAAGCCGTCTGGCCGGTCGCGAGGCGCTGGACCCACCCGTAGATCGACATCGCGTCGAAGCGGCGTATGAAACCCATTGGCTCTTGCTGACCACCGCCAAGGTCGCGCCAGACGTCCGGCGTTCCATGCATCTCGGCGCCACCATCGAGCGATGCGAGGATGCGCCCGCGGAAGCTGCGGCCGACTCGATCGCGGAACGCGTTGGGCCATGCCAGCAAGAAGCTCGGTCGGCCGGCAACCGGAATGGGACGAAAGGAGACGATGTCGAACCAAGCAGCGCTGCACTCCTCCACTGGATGCAAAGGAAACCAACGATCAAGACGGAACCTGACGTAGCGCTGGCGTTCTCTCGACCAAAGCCAGTCCCCGAAGCCGCTAGGTGGACGAAGGAGCATCTGGTCAAGCTTGCGACGGTGCGTGACTGTGTCAACCCGCTGGCCGGGGCGTCTCGGGGAGGGATCTGCTCACCGATTGTCCTTGACCTCGCAACCCGCGTTCCGGCGCCAATGCGTTGAAGCCTGGGCGCCAGCTCGGCCCGCGGGCCAACAATTCGTCGCGGCGTCGCGCTCCAGCCGCGGTCACGGTGACGGTCGTACGCTTGTCGTCGACGGCAACGAACTCGCGCGCTGCGAGGTTCGCGACCACAACGGACAATTCTGGGAGCGTCAGCCCTGGCGCCACGTGCTCCAGCCGCCGCACGGTCATAGGCCGCGGATTGCCTCCGAAGGCGATCGGAAGCTCGCCATCGTCCGATTGCTCGTGCAATAGAAGTTCCAGTAGCGCATCGGCCACCTCATCCAAGGGGCACTCGGTCCCTAGGCTCTCCTGCGCAGGCACCAGTGTCGACGGGTCTCCGATCAGCGCGGTTGACGCAATCTCCGGCGTTGATGCTTGGTGAGGCTGGTCCGGCGAGTGGGTCGCGCCGCACTGACAACACGGCCCGAAGGGCCCTGCAACGTGCTTCAGCAGGAACTCCTCCATAGCCAAGTTGAGTGCAGCGCCCGTGACACCCGACCGTACCGCGGGACCGATCTCTCTCCAGAACATATCGATGACTCGCTGCGGATCCTTGCCAGCTTCCTTCGCAGTATCGATGAGAATCGACAGCACCTCGGGACCGACCGCCTCGACGGCGCCAACAGGAGGCACGACCATTCGGACATGCGAGCCGGGACCTGCTGAACGTCGAGCGCGCGTGGCCCGCGCGCGACGTTCGGCGCGCTTCTGTTTCCGACGAAGGAGAGAACGGTTCGGTGCCATGGCCCGCATCGTCGCCGAGAGACCTGACATCGGACGAACGCCCGAAGCCAGCCGCAGCCGGGAGTGCATGGATGGATCGGACGATCAGCGCTCCTGCGCCAGAGATTTGCTGCGTCATATCCCTAGGGTAAATTCGGCCGTCGAGAGAAGGGACTCGGAGACACGATGAACACCACGAACACGCGACCGTCCGACGCTGCCCCCGCGAGTTTTGTCCTCCTCTACCAAGAACCTGTCGCGAACGCTGGTGCGGAGAGCGGAACCGGAACCGCGACACGGGAACAACCCGACTACTTGCAGTCGCACACGCGCACAGACGCCAGGGAGTCGGACGATACGGATATGAGTGCCGCGCACGCAACGTTTCCACTGGCGACGCAGACCCAGACCGAGGCGCGCGAGAACGTCGACTCCGACGTCCATGCGGCGACCTTTCCGTATCCGACGCAAGCGATGACCAAGACCGGAACCCGAGAGCACGATGACAACGCCATCACGGTCGCGTGCCGCGCGTTCCCTCTCGAAACCATGACGACAACGAAGGTCGGCCGCGAGCAAGACGACACGGACGTTGGCTCGCTGAGCCACAACGCGTTTCCTCGAACGTGACGCATCGTGCGGCGAGCCCATGATCCTGATCATCACGCACAGCAGCGATGTCACCGCGGACTATCAGTGCGCGCGTTTGCGGAAGGAACAGGCGCACTTTGTTCGCATCGACTCCGACACGTTGACGTCGCGCGTGAGCATTCGCGCAAGCGAGTTTGAAACCTCGCTTGCTATCGATGGCCGTTCGTACACGACCGCCGACGTATCGTGCGTCTGGCTCCGGCGGCCGAAAGCAATCGACGTGCACGGGACCGACCCCGCCGAGCGCGCGCATAGCGCCACCGAATGGGGCGAAGCGCTCGAAGGGTTTCTGAGCCAACTCCCTGAGCGCGTGTGGATCAATCACGCGTCGCGAAACGCGCGGGCGTCGCACAAGATCGAACAGCTTTCGCGAGCACGCGCTGCCGGCTTGCTCGTTCCCCCGACGCTCGTCACACAAGACGCCGACGAGGCCCAAGCCTTCGCGGCTGCGCATGGCGGTCGCATCATTGTCAAGCCGCTCTTCTCCGGTTACATCGAACGAGCAACGGTTGACCAAGACTCGCAAATCTACACGTCGCGGGTGGAGCTCGAGCACTTGGAAAGGCGCGAGCTGTTGAAGCGATGCCCAACTCTGTTTCAAGCGGAGATTGCCAAGGACTACGACGTACGCGCGTGCTTCGTGGATGGGCGGCTACGGTGCGTGCGGATGGATCGCGCAAGTCTGCGCGGAAACCAGATCCTGGACATACGCCGGGACAACATGGAGTCCGTTCGGTACACGCCCATGGACGCCCCGGCAGACGTCTCTAGTCGGCTTACGGCACTGATGGTGCACTACGGCCTACGCTTCGCAGCTATCGATTTCGCGGTGACTCGCGAAGGCGATTGGATCTTCTTTGAGATCAATCCAAATGGGCAATGGGCATGGCTAGATCTGGCGGGCGCGACCGACGTCGCAGGCGACCTGGCATGGGCGATGCGCCGATAAGAGATTCGAGGGCGGAGAGCGAACGCGATGCGCCCGCGCCGACGACCGAGATAGCGCCGCCGTCAGGCAACGACGCCGTCTCGCCGGCTTCACAACAGCCGCCGCTTCCGGCGTCTACAGGCGATGCAGCATCGCCGCCGCAGTCGACACCCTCATCGACGCCCGTCACGGCGACCGCTCGAGTCACCGAAGTCAGAAGCGAGACCGGGTCGCTGGCCGGCGGAGGTGCCACACCTGCGTCGCCGAAACCGCCGTCGGAAACTTCCGCCGTCGCCTCCACGGCTCGCGAGACACCCGACACAAGAGTCTCGACCAGCTCCGCTAAGGAGACGGCGAAGAAGCAGTCGAAGGATGGGGAACCGTCGTTTTTGTCTCGCATCGGGGATTGGTGCGTGCCGAGACTCGTGCATGGGATCCTGCGGATGTGCTGGATCGAGTGCTCGGTGGACGAGGTAGCGGACCGCAAGCAGGACCATACCCCACCAGCTCCGGTAGGTCAGCTCGACACCAGAGTCCTCGAAACGGCTTTGGACGTGGCGTGGCGCGTAAATGAAAGAGACGCGGCTCGGCAGAGCGCTGTCGACGAGAAGGTCAAATGGCTCTTTGCCCTCATCGTGATTGTTGGAACGTTCACGGCGGGGTTCGTCGAGTTCAAGTCGTCGAAGTACGTCCTGACGTTCGGGGCAGCTTCGATCGCAATTCTCAGCGTCGCGGGGTTCCTGACTGTTTGGTACTTCGGTGTGAAAAAGAGCGCGTCCGCCTCGCTGGAGGCGCCAGGATTGTTAACTGCGCCCGAGGGTGAGCAGGCGAAGCACCGACTGCTCGAACACCTGCGCACTGTCTCGGCGTTCAACGGAGCGCGCACGAGATTCGATGTGGACGTGTATCGAGCCGCACTTCGCCTTGTCGCGGTCGGCACCTTGGCCGTCATCCTCACATTCGTCGCAAGGATGCTTGCACCCGAGAACGACGACATCGTAGCGAAGCTGCGTGGCGACCCTGACCTGCTTCGCGAATTGCGCGGGCCACAGGGTGAGCGAGGCAGGGCTGGCAAGCAAGGGCCGCCTGGCGAGGACGGCAGTGACGGAGTCGCCGGACCTGCTGGTCCGAAAGGCGATCAGGGCGCTGCGGGCGTGTGCAACTGTCCGCCTGCAACCAGCACAGTGCCGACTACGGCACCGACGCCCGTCGACGCTGCGAATTGACTTGCGAGCCATTCTCGACGCACACGATCCGACATCGACGACGTCAAGGCCGCTTCCGGGCGGCCTCCTCGATGGCGGTCAGCTTGGCCTCGGCGGCGGCAAGACGTTCCTCGGCGGCCAAGACGCGCGCCTCTAGTGCAGCGATCCGATCAGTGGCGATCGACGGTGCTGCGGTATCCGGATCGAGCCAGACGCCACGGTCGAGATCGAACCAGCGACGGCGATCGAGCCGGCGCGGCAGATGGACCTCGACGCCGCTTTGAGTTGGGAAGGTCCGCGACCACTCGGCCGACTTCTTCTCGATAGCGGTGCGCAGCCCCCGCCGCGCCTCCTCATCGCCGTGCGTGACGAAGATAGTGCGGGCTGCCAGGTTCGGTCTCTCGTCGTGCATGGAGAAGAGCCAATTGAGCAGACCGGCTTGATCGGCGTGCCCTGAGTAGCCGGAGACCCTCTCGACGGTCGCGGCCACCTGCGCCAGCGGCAGGCGGACGTCGTCCTTGAGCTGCAAGTGTTCACTCGCACGTATGCGTTCCCCGATTGGCAGCCGCGCGTGCGCGAGCAGCTTTCCGCCGACCGTGTTCGCTCCCATGTAGCCGGTGAGCAGCACGGTCGCGTTCGCGCGCGGGAGCAGCTTCGCGAGATAGTCCACGACATGGCCGCCGTCGCACATGCCGCCGCCGGTCACGACGACAGCGCGTAGCTCCGGCAGTCGTTCAAGCAATCTTGGGTTGGGTTTCGCCAGCGTCGTGTAGATGACGTTCGGGTGCGGACGCTGCCGTGGCTCGACTCGGCCCGTCTCCTTGTTGAAGCCGACGAGCCCGTTGTTCGAAGGCGATGACAGCATGTCGGCGAGGTCAGCCTCGAGCTGCTTTTCACCGTCCGCGCTGTCCTCGATACCGAGCCACTCACCGAGCCGCTTGTTCCGCCAGAGCGGCTTCAGAACGTTCGCGCGGATTGACTCCTTGCGCTTTAGCGCCTCCGCATAGATCAGGTTGACCTGCGCCGCCATCGGCGCCGAAAGGAAGACGGGCACGCTCCCGTATCGGGTGGGGTCGGCACGGAAGATCTTATGCAGGTCGAACAGCACGGCCTGAGTTCGGTCGATGGCAAAGCAGGGGACGACAACGGGGCCGTTGCGCTCGAAGAGCGCGCGGTCGATTGCGTCCTTGAGCCGCTCGATGCGCGCGTGGAAGTCGCATTCGTTCGGAGGACGCACCGTGCCGCCATACGTGGACTCGACGACGACATAATCGGCGGGCGGTGGTCGCATCCGATGGCGGAGCAGCGCTTGATGCTCCCGACCTTCTTCGTTGCAACCGAGGTCGCCTGAGAACGTGATGCTGCGCTGCGCGTTCGTCTCGCCCGACACCGGCTTCGGCCCCCACCTGATCTGGACCGCGACCCCTCCGACGATGTGCGCGCTGCGGTACCAGCCGAAGAAGCGGTCGGTATCGAACGCGTGCAATCGGCCGAAGAGACGGTCAGCCGGCTCATGGAACCTCAGTCGCCCGACGTCCTCCAACGTGTACGGAGCGCCTTGCCTGGCCGCGTCCTGGAGCGCGATCCTCGCCAGATCTGCGGACTCGCGCGTACAGTACACCGGCCCACGGAAACCTTCCTTCGCGAGTCGGGGCAACAACCCGCAATGATCGATGTGTGTGTGGGTCAGGAAGACACACTTGAGACTCGCCGGACGGAACTCGAATGGGCGATGGTTCCATGCGTCGGCGTCCTGCTCGCCCTGAGCCATCCCGCAGTCCACCAGGAACTCCGTGTCTCTTTCATCGTCTCGCAGCCAGTAGCACGAGCCCGTCACCTGCTCGACTGGGTTCAAGAAACGGATCTTCACCTGCGGACGCCGTCAGGTTCCGAAGTGCGACGAAACGGGGTCCTTCCACGCACTCGTGGATTGAGCCCACTGAGCTGCGGGATCGTGGCTTGGTGGAGCGCGCAAGTCATCGTGTTTGGCGGACCCCGGCCTAGTGGATTGGGATCGTTTGGTTCACGAGAGTGCCGCCAATCCGCACAGGACTCGTCAGAGACGTGAAGCGAGGGGCCGTCAGCGGTGCTGCCGGCGGGGCCGGCGGGTACTGAACCGTGGCCGAAATGCCGAAGGCTGCGTCCTTGCCCTCAACGACGATCTTGATTGGATTGCTCGCAGTGGCGTGACTGGCGCCATTGAACATGTACCTCCGCATGGCACGTGTGCCGACTGCGACCCGGACCTGTTCGCGGTCTCGGCCCCTCGACAACGACACACTCGACGGCGAGTCGACCGTCAGCGTGAGCGGAGGCAGTGGCCCATCCGCGTCGATGGCGAGCTGGAGCTCGATGTCGTCGCCCAGCGTTCGTAGTGGGACTAGTGACAGTCGCATCGGCGACGTCGGGGTGGAGCAGGACGGATTGTTGTCGTAGGGGAAGCCGAACGGGATGATGATCCCCGACGTGAGGTCAGCCGCCTGCGCTAGCCCCTCGCAGCGCAACCCATCCAAGTAGTCGACCAAGTCAACGCGGCCATAGCCACGACCAATGGAGGTGTTGAGCAATCGTGATGACCGCATCCCCGCAAAGACCGATGGGTCGCCGAGGCTCACCGGATCTTCGTTGGGCGTCGCGTCAGCCAAATCCCACAGCATCGAGGCAACGACGAACTCGTTGATCGGTTGGTCCATGCCGCCGGAGGCCGTTGGCATCGGCACGGTTCCCTGGTTTGTACTCACTGCTTCGAGGTTGACGTAGATCGCTTGTCCGTTCTGATAATCGAAGTAGAACGGGTCCTGCATAAGCGACTGTCCATGATAGCTCGCCCAACCTTCGCTCCATGCCAGGCCAGGGGTTGAGAGCCCCGTGAAGCCGTGCTCACCTCCCTCGCCAGGCGATACGCTGTACGCCCACATCGTGTAGTGGCCGACTTCGTGGTTGATCACGCTGGCAGCCCAGTGCTCGGGCGACGAACTCGTTCCTGTCATCAGGATCGATGACTGGAATGGCAGACCTGCCTGACCGACCTGAGCTAGACGGCCGAAGAAGCACGCACCGCACGTGTAACGGACTTCCGGCCGCCACATGGTCACGACCGAAGGCGCTTGCACGGTGGGGTAGCGCGACATCAGCGTGGAGATCGCGAACCACTGCCACTGGTGGATGTAGACGGCGCCCGAGCCGATCGCCTCGGTGATGTAACGAGTCCCAGTGTCGGTACTGCCCCCGAGTGGAATCGACCATACCCACAGCCCGTCACTGTTGCTCAAGTCGTTACATGCCGTCCCACCCGGCGGACAGCTTGGGCTAGGCAATGCGACCGCAGTCAACGGACGTCCGTCGAGGTATTCGATGTACGGAATGAGCCAGACCTGTGCGTTGACCGACGGCGACGAGTACACGGTTATTGAGAAGTTGCCATTGGCATCGGTGTAACTGCTTCCCAGCACGTTCCCGTTGTCCACGACGGCCGCGACCATGGAAGCCGCGTTGCCGAGAACGAGCGCGCTGTACCCGGAGAGATTGCTAAGACGCTGCCGAAACTCGTATTGAACGCGTCCGGTGATCGTCGCCACGGCGGCGCCGGGTGCACACGCTGCTCCAACCCCCGGGTTCGGTTGGCATGGTCCAGACGCACATGTCGACGGCGCGAAGTTGCCACCCGTACACGTTTGAAGGGTGGTCGCATCCGAGCAGAACGTGGAGCCGTCGATACAGGTCGCGATCAGTTCGCACTGAGCGCCGGCAGCATCTTGGGCGCAAGCGTACCCTTGGGGACAATCGCCCGTTATGACGTGCGGCTGCGCAGTAGGCTGTTCGGGAACAAAGCAGCTCGCGATCGTATCGGCGTCGACGCACATGCCGTTGACTGGAGTGCCGTTGCACCAATCCCCACACGTGCCGTTGGCGTTGCAGTACGGCGCGACTGCGTTGCCGCAGTTGAAGACCGGACCCGGCGTTGCGCAGTCGGGATCTGGGATGCCGCAATTGCAGTCGCATCCGTCATTGGCGTTGTAGTAGGACGGGTTGCATGTCCACGTCGGGCCGGCGTCTACTGGACGGGCGTCGATGGGTCGTGCCGCGTCGACCGGAGAGGCATCGACGAGTAGAGGACCGTCGACACCACTTGAAGCGTCCGGCTGATCACCGCCACCGCCACCGCCGCACGCCGAAGCGACGCAGGCGAGCGCTATGAGAACATGCTCGTTCCTCATCGCGAGATAAGCTCCTCGACTCGGCCTCAATTGGTCGAGAATCGGACCGTCAGCGTGCCGAGCGCTCCAGTGCAAACTCCCTCGCCGACGTGAAGCACGTCGGCCACGAGGGGCGCGAACTGGCAGCGCAGGATCGGATCGTCGTCGGCGATATCTTCATCGTAGGCATCGACGATCAACGTGCTCCCGGCTGGTACGTTCGTCGGATTGGTCGCCATGTTCCAGACCGGATTGAAGATGTCCTGCGCTGCCGTTGTCATCCCAAGCGCGGTCCCATTGAGCGTGATCACGGCGTACGGGTCCGGAGCCCCACCTGCGGCATCCCACGTGCTGCCGTCTGGCATGAACTGCGGAACCACGATGCTGTAGGCGTTGATGCGGTATGCACGCCCGAAGGCGGCGACACACTGGCCGTTCAAGCAGATCGTTTCACCGGCACAGGTTGATGCGTCGCCAGGAGAGCAAGCTGAGCTTGCGCAGTCGGCCGAACACGATGCCGACGTCTCTGTTCCGTTGCAGGCTCCATCGCCGCAGAACGGCCCTGACGCTGGACAATCCGCGGAGCAAGTCTGGTTCGACTCGCCCACGGTGCACGCGCCATCGCCACAGAACGGACCTTGGCCATCGTCGTCATCGCTCGTACAAGCCGACACCAGAATCAGCCCGCACAGACCAATCGCGCGCATGGTTCCCCCCATCTTGCAAGGCTACGACATGTTCGGACCGCGGGCAATCACCCCGCCGGGGCGAATCGGTCGGTCTGTGAGCAGTGAGGCTCGAAGGGCCATCGCTTCCGGACTACGTCGGGCAACCACTGCCGTCGAGCGATGCCCGGACGGTCCCGCAACCCGCGCTTCGTCGTGCTCATCACGTTCTCCACTTCCACTGGGTCTTGCACTCAGTCAGTGATGGCAACCAGGTGGCCTTCGGCTTCTAGGAGGTTGCACGCGTCGTCGATCATCTGCTTCGTGATCGTGCTGCGCCAGTCGGCGCGAGGCACGACGCGAGGCTGAAACACACGGCGCTTCCCCGATTCGATCGACACGGTCGCTTCGCCCGGCTTCTTGCTGAAAGTGCCGACTACGGCACCGCAGCACGCCACGATGAAGTCTCCGAGCGCGACGATCGGGCACACGAGAATCGCGCCGAGCTTGCCATCAACGTCGTCGGACGCATCGCTGCCATGTTGGGCCGCGGACGTTGTGTCGCGCTGCGGATCAAGGAAACCTCGCAACACGCCAAGGTTCTCCCTCTGGATGCTTAGCGTACGAGGATCGATCTCGATGCTCGTATCCAGGCTCACCACGTTCGCGAGCCACAGCGCGTCGTCGCCTGAAAGCGCAAGGCGCATCGCCGCGGGCTCCCAGGTCGCATCAGCCGAGTCGTCGCTGGCCTCGTCGTCCGTGTCGCGGCCGAAGCTGACGGTCTCGGCACCGAAAGCAAGCTCGTAGACGCTCCCCTTGCGACCGATGAGCAGCATCGCCCTCGAAGCAAGCCCGATGTCCGCAATGCTTGTGGGCGTCGCGCGCGGCGGCAGGTGCCAGCGAACGAGCCCCTTGTCTGAGATGACGCAGCGAAGCCACGTCGACGCGAAGCAGACCTTGGCGATCGGAAGCCATGGGAACGCGTGAGTCGACTTGTACATCTCGCACGGCAGCGTCACGCTCAGCGCACCGTGGCGAACCTTGATCGTGCCGTCCGCATGAGACACCGGCGCACTGATTTGGATGAATCCCTCCACGAACTCGGCGCCATCAGGAAGTGCGCCCTCGATGGAACGCAGGGGCACACGCTCGAGCATTCCGATCGCTAGGTCCGCGAGCATGTCCCAGGCAGCTTCCTTCGTCGGTGCCAGGATCGAGGCCGTTCCCTTGACGTAGCGGAACAACTCGACGCCGCTCAGCCAACCTTCCTTCGTCCGCATGTAGGTCCAGCTCGAATCGCCGACGTGATGGCGGATGCGATCTGCCAACGCTCGCCGGTCCGCTGCATCCAATGCGTGCATGTCGTTCCACGCGAGGCGCATCTCGATCTTATGGAGCTCCGCATCAGGCGGTAGTGACTTGACGCGCTCGTAGACACGAGCGATCAGCTCCTCGTCCACGTGAATCAGATGCGCCTCAGCAATCGCAGCGTCATCATCGATCCGCAGTACGGCGACGAACCACGGCATCGGCTCGTTGGCCATCCGGAGGAAGTTGTCCAGCTTGATGCGAACGGAGTTGGCCCCCTTGGTTCCCTTCACCTGCACCTTGCACGTTGTGTGATCGACTCGCCACTCTTCGGACCTGCCGCCGTACTCGACGAGGAAGTCCCATCCGAACACATCGCGCGTCACGCGCGTCGGAACCAGTGCGCCTCGCGTACACCAAAGGGCGAATTGTTCCTCGGCGACAGCGCCGGTGTCCGCCTCGGGCGGCTCGTCGTCTCCAACCCACGCGATGTCCGGCGGGGCCGACATCTCAATCGGTGATGCCGCCTGCGGCGAACGTCCAGGCGCCGCCGCTCCCGCGGCCGTTGATGAAGTGACCGATCCCTACGTTGAACATCCCGTCCCCTCTAGTGCGCGGCCGACAGCCTTGAGGCGTCGTTGCAGCTCCTTGGGCCGTGCATTGTCGAGTCCATCTCGCAGCCCGTCGCACGTCTTGGCAGCGCTCGCACCGATGCAGTACGGCAGCAAGGCCACACCATAGTCGATGAGCGCGCGACGTTCAGATGCGTGAGTGAAGGCGTTCTCGACTGCCTCGCGCACAGCTCCCAGGTTGGGCGGCATGGCTCCGCGGCCGAGAATCGCCTCGGCCGCGTCCCAGCCTCGCTCCGCTTCCTCTACCTGGTTCGGCTTCGATTCGCCTTGAGAGAGACGCAGCCCGAGTTCCTCGCAAGGGTCTTGCTCTCGAAGCGCGGCAGGGAGCGTCTTGTTGACGCATTGTCCCTGGCCGCGCAGACCGTTGCGGATGCCCAGCTCCGCGCTCATCAGGGCTGAAAGCCGATCGCGGTCGAAAAGAAGGCGATGGCTGAAGAACGGCGCGCAGGTCGGCGACGCCTCGGCGCTCACGCAACGCATCCCGAGCCGCGCGCCCACCTCCAACAATGAGGCCGCCGTGCCGACGCGCTGCCAGAACACGACGTGCTCGGCGCTCGGTGTCTCGGCGCTTGCGCCAAGGCTGCCGGCCTGGTCGGCAAGCTCGTCGACGGGTCCCACCTGGGCGAAGCGTTGCTCCATGTGGTCGCCGATCGCCGCGCAGTACGCGGCTAGATCGCGCTTCGGTTTCGTCGAGCTTGCTCCGCCACAGCCGAGGGTCGCGAGTAGCGCGCCGGCAACGGCACATTGTAGCCGTGGCCCGCATCTCGTTCGCGTCATCGCGCGATGCCTTCCGGGTCGAACGAGTTCGCGGAAGGCATCGCAGATCGGAAGAGCACACGTATGAACTCCAGTCACTGACCAATCTCGTATGCC